>Ga0207797_1002834_pt1 | contig 11879 bp, 5 predicted proteins | sample PRCRCaboRojoPR_6_FD_187275 | JGI IMG/M metagenome (GOLD analysis project Ga0207797, IMG submission 187275) | Marine sediment microbial community from Cabo Rojo, Puerto Rico - PR CR 10% Liquid 1 (SPAdes) | ecosystem: Environmental > Aquatic > Marine > Coastal > Sediment | place: Cabo Rojo, Puerto... | reverse complement strand
GTTATCAGCAACACGAGTAGCCTTTTCGAAAGAACCCAACGTGCGCCGAACACGGCTCGACCGCGGCGGGGTTCGCAAGGCATGATTCCGTTCACATACATATATGCCTCGGCAAAACATCTTCAGTGTCGTGAGAGTTTTGGCGGGAGGCGGCGAAAGCGCACGCGCCAACGGCGAGAATTCCGGATAGCTCTCTGGTCGGAATGCAAGCCTCGGTTCACTCATAATAAAATTATATTACTAAGCCGGAAAATCTGGATTACATGACGTTGGGAAGTACCTGGACTGGGCGAATAGACCGGGTGACCGGATGCATTTGACGGGAATTTTGGACCCGCAGAACCGGCATTTTTCTCTACCGAGGAGCTTTCATGTGCGGAATAGTAGGCTATATTGGCTGTTCGGAGGCATATCCGATACTGATCGAAGGGCTTTCCTGCCTTGAATATCGCGGGTACGACAGCGCGGGCGTTGCATTGGTCGACGGCAACGAATTGCGACTGTACAAGGACCGTGGAAAAATTGAAAATCTGCGGAAGGTGACGGAGGGCAGACCCTGTGGAGGCACTCTTGGTATTGCCCATACCCGCTGGGCCACTCACGGTGAACCGTCACGCAAGAACGCTCATCCACACACGGATTCCGCGAATCGAATAGCTCTCGTGCACAACGGCATAATTGAAAACTACGGTACGCTGAGAGAGAAACTTCGCAGGGACGGGGTGACGTTTCGGTCAGACACGGATACCGAAGTGCTTGCTCAACTGGTGGGTAAATATTACACAAACGGAGACCTTGCCGGAGCGGTGCGCAAAGCACTCGCTGAGGTTGAGGGGACGTTCGGGATTGCGGTGGTTGCGGCGGATAACCCGGAAATGCTGGTGGGTGCTCGGCGTGGATCTCCGCTTGTCGTTGGAATCGGTGAAGGAGAGTATGTGTTGGGCTCGGATGCGTCGGCTGTCGTATCTCGAACAAAGAGGGTGATTTATCTCAAAGACAACAGTTTGGTGCAACTTACGCCCGATAATCACACAACAACGACCTTCGATAACCGGAAGCTTGCGTATGAAATCCAGGAGTTGGAGTACGATGCACAGGCGCTTGCGAAGGGGAACTTTGCTCATTTCATGCTTAAGGAGATTTTCGAACAGCCCGAGACGATACATAATGCGATGCGCGGACGTGTGCTGGTTGAGGATGGAACAGCGCGGCTTGACGGTCTGAACCTGGTTCTTCAGGAGTTGCGTCAGATCAACCGGATCATTTTCGTGGCGTGCGGAACGAGCTGGCACGCGGCGATGGTTGGGGAATACATGCTCGAGGAGATGGCCGGGATTTCCGTTGAGGTTGAGTACGCGTCGGAGTTTCGTTATCGCAATCCAATCATCGATGCTCAGACGCTCGTTTTCGTCATAAGTCAATCGGGGGAAACGGCGGATACGCTGGCCGGCCTTCGCGAGGCGGCGCGCAAGGGAGCGACCGTCCTTGGAATCTGCAATGCCGTGGGTTCTTCCATTGCCAGAGAGACCCACGGCGGGGTGTATCTCCACGCCGGTCCCGAGATCGGCGTGGCATCGACGAAGGCCTTCACTTCTCAACTCACGGTTCTTACGTTGCTGACATTGCTTCTGGGAAGGATGCGAAGAATATCCCAGGCCGAAGGAACCGCAATTGCCCGCGCCCTGGTGGGTTTACCAAGACAGATAAGAAAAATTCTCAAACAGAACGACGAGATTCGCCGGATTGCGGAAATCTACGCTCACCACAACAATTTTCTCTATCTTGGAAGGTCCTATAATTTTCCGGTTGCACTGGAGGGTGCGCTGAAGTTGAAGGAGATATCGTATATTCACTCAGAAGGATATCCGGCGGCGGAGATGAAGCACGGGCCGATAGCACTCATTGACAAGGATATGCCTTCGGTAGTCCTGGCGCTCAAGGACAGTGTATACGATAAGATACTGGCAAATATGGAGGAAATTCGTGCCAGAGGGGGTAAGATCATCGCGATTGCAACGGAACGGGATAAGCAGATTCAGACACTTGCTCATCATGTCATCTACATTCCAAAGAGCATTCCGATTGTAAGTCCTCTCCTGGCGGTTATTCCTCTACAGTTGCTGGCATATCATGTTGCGGCCATACGCGGGTGTGAAATCGATCAGCCGCGAAATCTCGCCAAGAGCGTGACGGTAGAATAGCGCCGGGGCCGACACAACCAATGTCGCAGGAATACGAAGTTAAACTGGACCTGTTCGAAGGTCCCCTTGATTTGCTTCTCTACCTGGTCAACAAGGCGGAAGTGGAGATTGCCGAAATATGCGTTGCCGAGGTTACGGCCCAGTACCTTGAATACCTTCAGCTTATGCGAGAGCTGAACATCAACATTGCGGCTGAGTATTTGCATATGGCCGCGACATTGATTCGTCTGAAAGCTCGTGAGTTGCTTCCCGGCGAACGCCCCGAAGAATCGACCGGCGAGGAGTCCGAGATTGTAAGCAGACAACAACTTATCGAGCAGCTACTGGAGTACCGAAAATTCAAGGAAGCGGCTCGATCGCTTCGGAGTTTCGAAGGGCGGCAGTTCGGATCATTCCCGCGCGGCATGAGTGTTGAGCCGGAGTTCGAGGAGGAAGAGTCCTCTGTGGTTGAACCTGTGAGTTCCAGCGGCAACCTGACGGTTTTTGATCTTCTTACGGCGTTCAAGCGCGTGCTGGAGGAAGCATCAAAGGTGTCGTCGCGACCACACGTGGTCGATGTGGAAACGGTTAAGTTGGAGGACCGGATCGAGCACGTGATCATGAAACTTGATGATTGTGGTGAAGTGCGTTTCGCGGATCTCTTTGCCGACGACCTGCGGCGGATCACCCTGGTTGTGACATTCATGGCTGTGCTCGAACTGGTGCGGCTCCAGGAAGTGCATTTCAGGCAGGAAGAGCGATTCGGTACGATATACGTGATGCGCTCCCGGAAGGAGCACCTGCAGGGATAACGGGTATCCTGGTACTGGAGGGGATCGCAACGAGGGCCGGGGCAGGTGCTCCGGGAAAGAGCAAATGCAGGGAATTCGATACTGCTGCGAGGCATGCTCATGACGGCTGATGTCAACAATATCAACGACCCCGATAACGGAGAAGCGGACCTGCCTGTCAAGCAACTGCCGCCGGAACCCCAGCAGATTCTTGAGGCATTGCTTTTTGCGTCGGATGAAGTACTTCCAGCCGCACGCCTCAAGGCGATTATTCCCGGGCAGCCGGATGCGCGGCACATCAGGAAGATGATCGATGAAGTGAACAAGAGGCTGCAGCAACAGCGTCATCCGTTCGAGATCGCGGAAGTCGCCGGCGGGTACGTTTTTCGGTCGGTCCCCTATTTCGGGCCATGGGTGAAGCAGCTTTTCAAGGGTCGAACACACAAACGTCTTTCGGCACAGGCCCTGGAGTGTCTGGCAATAGTGGCGTACAAGCAGCCCATGACCAAGGCGGAAATTGAAGCCGTTCGCGGCGTAATTTCCGACGGAGCACTGAAAACGCTTCTTGAAAGAAGACTCGTCACGATCGCGGGTCGAAGCGAGAAGCCGGGCCGGCCTCTGTTGTATGCAACTACCAAGGAATTCCTCTCCTACTTCGGATTGAAGCGCCTGTCGGATATGCCGCGAATAGAGGAATTCGAGGAAATGGCCAAAGAGCGGATGGGAGAAATAGAAGACGAGGTATCGGAACGGGAGCAGCTCCTGGGCTCGATGGAAGAAGAGGGGTCTGAAGAGGAAGGGGCGGCAGACGATTCGGATACGCAACCGGAGGCATCGGCCGAGACGGAAAACGATGCCGCGAATCAAGGTTCTCCCGTGGAGCAGCAGGCGGAAGAGCGGCATGATGAGCATGCGGACGATGGAAGTACCGATACGGACATCGTCGGTGAAGAATCCGGTGATGCGGGGCAGTCTCCGACGGGCTCTGAAGAGAAAGGTGTGCAGCCGGATGTGGAAGCCGAGGTTCGGCCGGGCCCCTCCGGGAACGACAACCATGATCAAAGCGCGTCCGGGGAGAATCGTGAACCCGCCGCCGGCGTGGATCCGGAACCAGTGAAGGATCCCCCGGAAAACCCGGAGCCCGGTCAAGACGCGGCCGTAATGGATCGAGACGCGAACCCGTCCGAATATGCCTCGCCCGATACGTCCGGCGAGCAGCATGATCCCGGGGAAAGCGAAGCTCACCGTGGAGGCGAAGGGCCGGCCGGTTGAGATTGTCCCGCCGGACAGGCAACGGTTGAGGGGAAGCAACACCGCCGGGGTGTGTGCCGGATGCGACATTATGGATGGATGTGAGCAGTGGAGTGGGAACGCGTTATGAGTACGGAAACGGGGCACAAACAGACACGGCCGGAGAAGCTGACGCCAATGATGCGTCAGTACCTGACAATCAAGCGCAACAACCCGTCGACGCTCCTGCTCTACCGCATGGGTGATTTCTATGAGATGTTCAACGAAGATGCCCGCATCGCGGCACAGGTTCTGGGCCTTACACTCACCAGCAGGAACCACGGTGGAGACGAGAGCACGCCGCTGGCCGGGTTCCCCTACCATGCGCTCGATCGCTATGCAAACCGGCTGGTCAAGGCCGGCCACAAGATAGCGATATGTGAGCAGACGGAAGATCCAAAAAAGGCAAAAGGAGTCGTCAAGCGGGATGTGGTCGAGGTGATAACCGCGGGAACGGCCACAGAGAACAACTTCATCGACGAACGAAGTAACAATTTTATAGTCGGGATTGCGCAAAACGGCAATCGTGCGGGGGTAGCGATTTGTGATTTGTCCACGGGTGACTTCACGGTGGATGAGGCGGATTGTCGGGAAATCCAGGAAGAACTGGTGCGGGTGGATCCCAGCGAGGCGGTCGTGGCCGATACCGAGGGAAGTGAGGCGGCTGAGCTGGCCGGTCGGATCGGCGAACATGTTCTTGTTTCGAAGTATGATCCGTGGAAATTCGACCGGCATCATGCCGAGCAGGTCCTTTGTTCGCATTTCGATGTGGTCTCGCTGGAAGGAATGGGACTGGAGTCCTATCGGGAGGGAGTACAAGCCGCGGGTGGGCTGCTCTCCTACCTCAAGGAGCAGAAACGGAGTGACCTCAGGCACATCTCCGCGATAGTTCCACGAAGCATGTCGGAGTATGCGGAGGTTGACCCGGCTACCATCCGAAATCTGGAACTTCTCAAGCCGCTTCACGGTGAAGATACCCAGGGGACCCTGCTTTCGGTGCTTGACAAGACGTCAACGGCACTGGGCGCCCGTCTCATGAAACGATGGATTACGCACCCGCTGAAGAATATCGAACGAATAAACCGCAGGCTTGACTGCGTGCAGTGGCTGAAGAGAGACGTTTTTGCCAGGGGGGAGACGGAATTGCTGCTGAAGGGCATTGCCGATCTGGAGCGCCTGATGGGCCGTGTGATGTGTGAGCGAGCGAATGCAAGGGATCTCATTGCTTTGAGAAATTCCCTTCGAGTTTTTCCCCGGCTGACCAAAGCGCTGTCTTCATCCACCGAGGAGCGGATCAAAGAGCTGGTCCTGGACCTGGAGGGATTCGAAGAATGCGAGCGACGTATCGGGAGTGTTCTTGCCGAAAACCCGCCGCTTTCGATACGTGAAGGCGGGCTTATCAACCCGGGTGTTTCCCCCGAGCTGGATACGATACGTGAGGCGGCAACGAATGGAAAGAAGTGGATTGCCGGCCTTCAGGAAAAGGAGCGATCCCGCACGGGGATAGCATCACTGAAGGTGGGCTACAACAAGGTTTTCGGCTACTATCTCGAGGTTTCCAAATCCAATTTGTCTTCGGTACCGTCCGAGTACCTGCGCAAGCAGACGCTGGTCAACGGCGAGCGCTACATTACACCGGAACTGAAAGAGATGGAGGAGAAGCTGCTGGGGGCCGAAGAGCGACAGGCGAGTCTGGAATATGATCTTTTCGTACAACTGCGCGCCGAGATCGCTCTTCAGTGCGTTCGCGTGCAGCGTGCCGGCGCGGCTGTCGCGGAGCTTGATGTTCTCGTGTGTCTGGCCAGGGTTGCCGCCGACGGCCGATTCTGCAGGCCGGCACTACACGAGGACACACGGATGGTCGTCAGGGACGGCAGACACCCCGTGATTGAGAATATGGGAATTGAGGAGGAGTTTGTGCCGAACGATGTCGTTCTTGATCGTTCGGAGTCCCAAATCCTGCTTATTACCGGTCCCAATATGGCCGGTAAATCAACCTACCTTCGACAGAATGCCCTGATTGCAATTATGGCCCAGATCGGGTCGTTCGTGCCGGCTACCGCCGCGGAGATAGGTGTTGTTGACAAGTTCTTCACGCGCGTAGGCGCCTCCGATCGCCTTGCCCGTGGTCAGAGCACCTTTCTGGTGGAGATGATTGAAGTTGCCAACATTCTCAACAACGCCGGCGACCGCAGCCTGGTGTTGCTGGACGAAGTCGGGCGGGGGACATCGACGTTTGACGGTATCAGCATTGCCTGGGCCGTAGCGGAGTATTTGCATGAGACCCCGAACAGACGGCCGCGGACGCTCTTCGCGACCCACTACCACGAGTTGACCGAACTGGCCCTGTTGTTTCCGCGAATCAGGAACGTGCACGTGAAAGTGAAGGAATGGAACGACAAGATCATTTTCCTGCGGAAGATCGATGAGGGGAGCTGCGACCACTCGTACGGTATCCAGGTTGCCAGGCTTGCCGGTGTACCCAGGCCGGTTATCCTCCGGGCCAAGGAGATTCTCGCCAACCTGGAGAGCATGGAGTTAACACCGGACCGCACACCGGTCCTGGCGCGTCACAAGGAAGACACTCGAAGCGCACCGGATATACAGACCGATCTTTTTTCCTCGGCTCCCGGCGCATCGCGGGAGGATCTCCGCGCCCGGGACGTTGCCGCGGAACTCAGGCAGATCGAGCCCAACAATCTCACCCCGCTGGAGGCACTGAGCCTTCTTTCGGAGTTGAGTGCAAAGCTTCGAGAGTAGGCCCTTTCAGAGAGCCCAACACCAAATCCGGCATTACTACAAGCGCTATTTCTGCGAGATCGAGCTTTCGTGAGCCTCTACGGAAAGAAATCGAAGGAAGCTGCCGGAGGGCTTCTGCGATTCGTAGCAGAGCATCAACCAGGCATCGGAGCGACGAACCCGCTCCACTCGTACTTCGTCCAGATCTGCGTAAAGGAATTCCGCGGATGCGTCATCCTGGGCGCCCAGCTTGGTCCCGTGCGACGGGTCGGGAGTGGTTGCGGATTGCTCGAAGTCAACCCCTTGTCGAAGGACGGCTGTCCCGTTATGATACAACACGATTGAGTCGGCGGCAAAATCGATTACGGCAACGAGGTGAGCCCATTGTCCCAGCGACAGCAGCGAATCCGAGGCGGCAGCCTGTCCGTCTTCTTCCGCCGACCTTCCGAAGGCCGCAATACGCCCCCTATTGAGTAGGCTCAGGCCGGCCCGGGATCGAGAGGTGGGTGTAGTGGACGGTTGCGACAGCGCGATAATACTCTGGTACCGGTGGACCGTGTAATCTTTCTGGCGAACCCATGCGGAGAGGGTCAGCGCCGGGGCGTCAGAGGCAATGGTTGAATTCGCGCCTATATCCACATATGAATCCACGCCGTTGAAATATGCGCCTGAACCAACAATTCCAGCACCCGACGCGACCGTGCCGTGATTGGTTCCGTCGTACCCGTTGGGTGTTGCATCCCGGTAACCCAAACCCAGATGCCACACGCCACCGAATCCCAGCGACGTGTCGAACACCGCGTAGGCCGCGGTGTCGGCGCGCGTGCCGCTCATATCCCATTTCGCCATGATATATTGGGTGTCGGCGTTGCCGAACACCGTGTCCACGAGCACCCACAGGTGCGCGGTCTCGTTGTCCGGATCCCAGCGTTCCACCTGACACGGCAGAATCTCCTCCTGTTCATCGGTGAAGACCAGCGAGGCGCCGTCGGCGGCCGGGGAGAAATCGAAGTTGGCTGTATTGAGGTTGACCGGTACCGGGAAATCGGCTACATCCGCCGCAACGTCCGCGCCCGTGGGGGTCGTGTTGAAGGCCAGGATTGCACCCGGGACCAGTGTCCTGGCAAAGCGCAGACGGAGCGAGAGGGTGTCCCGGTAGCCGGAACGGTCTTTGATCGTCACGACGAGCTGCTCGGAAGTGTCGCGGGCATTCAATGGATCAACCACCACGTGAAACGTCCTGGTCGTGTCGGCTACCGAGAACGTTACCGTGCTGTCGTGTATCACCGTAACGTGGTAGTGTTCGAGAGCGGGAAGATCGCTGTCGTGGATGGTGAAGAGAAGCGTGTCGGTAGTCGTCGTGTCGAAAAGGGTTACCACGTTATTGACAATATCGGACGAAGAAGAGGTGACGGAGAGGGAACACGGTGCCGCGGGAGTACCGATTACTTCCAGCGAGAACGAAGCAAGCACCCGCTGGAGCCCGTCGGTGGCCCACACGTGGACCTGGTGGCTGCCCAACTGATTCACGGTGGGGGTCCAGCGCAGTTGTGCACTGCGTACTTCCATGCCGGAGGGCCCCTGCAGCGAATCAATCCATACCGAATCCCCGTCACTATCCCACAGGAATATGTCCTGGAAAAACGGGGTGCCGGCCCGAATCCGTGTTGTATCGTCGAGACCTACCCGGATCCGGGGAGTGCTGTTTCGGTAGATGACCAGGTTCAAAGTGTCGGCGTTTCCGGCGTTGTCCACAGCACGAAGGGAAACGGGGTTTTCTCCGCTTGACGCGCTCAGGGGTACCGATGAAGAGTAGATTCCTTTTCGGTCGCCGATCTGCGTCGGTCGGCCGTTGACGGTCAGGGAATCGATGCCGGACGCTTCATCGAACGCAATGATTTTCAGAGCAGCGGAGTCTCCGTCGACGAAGGCATTCGCGGCGTCCCTGCCCCCGGTCGTTACCTCGGCGATTACCGGTGGAGTGGTATCCTTGATACCGGGTCGGTAGGTTACGACGATGGAGGTGTCGACGGTGCGGTCGAGACGGAGATCCCGGGCGGCGATCTTCAATGTATTGTCCCCCGGGCTCAAACCGGCCGTCCACTGCCAGATCACCCGCCGCTGTTCGACGGCGGTAATGGTATCTTCGTGCGCCAGGCCGTTGATTTCCAGCGACACATCAACCTCGAGCGTATCTCCGGTGTAGTCTTCCACCGTGCCGATCAGGGGTATCCGCCCCGAGCTGGTCACCGACGGAGAAGACGCGGGCGAGAGGACGGTGAGAATGAAATCCCGCGACGGCGTGAGAGTTGAATCGTAGGCAATCAGAAAATCCGCGGTCGCACCGTTGCCGTATCTGTCTTCGGCCGAAACACGGACCGGAAGGATCGAGGAGGGGCTCGAGGCGGCATGACCGGAAACGGACGCGGAATATACGCCCCGGTAGACCTCGTCGAAAGGCTTCCCGTTGAATTCGGCGCGCGAGATGACTCCCCGCCCCGAGTCCTGGATGTTCACCCTGAAGAGAAACAGCGTATCTCCCGTGAAGATGGTATCTCCTCTGCGGAGTGCGACACCATCGGTGACCCACCCGATGGTCGGCGGCAACGTGTCCCCGAGGTGGTAGGTGAACGGCACGCTCGGGGAGGCGAATAGGTTCTTGTGGTCCGAAACCCAGAGGCGCCCCGTGCCCTGATCCGAGGATACGGCCTCGATTGTAGTAACCATTGCGGGCAGAGGAGAATTGACGACGACCTCTTCGTTGAATCCCCAGTGATACCAGACATCGGTATCGGACACCGAATCGGTCTCCAGTGTGACGGTGTGTCCGTACTGGGCGGTTACCGGCTCTTGAGCCAGAGGCGACCGCCGGAAGAGGGGATGCCTTTCGGAGACTACGTCACCGTTGTCACGAAATGTCTGTATCTCAATAGAGCAATACCCGGTATCGGTAAGTGAAAACTCATATGTGTATTCTTTGGCTTCGATAGGTGATGACGAGCTGTTGCCTACGGTGATCGTGTCACCGAGCCTGCTGGAGGGAATGACCACCCGGAACGAGTCGACTTTCTCTCTGAGGGCCACGACAACCGACAGGGAGTGGGTGGCGAAGATGCTGACCGTGTCGATCTTCGCGTTTGACTCGAAGCTGGAGTGCAGGAGGATTGCCCTGGCATTGGTGGCGTCGGCATAAGGGTTGTAGTCGACCCCGCAGTTCAGCAGACAGGCACAAAGGCATAGGGAGAGAGCCGGACCTCCGGGCCGAAGCGGGTGAAAGCGAGGACGGTTAAGCCGACGTGCGGTCATTGAAACTCCACGAATTGTGTGCCCGGTTTCTGGGACTCGTAGCAGAGTTTCATCCAGTCTTCCGAACGTGCCGTGGCTGAGATCCTGAACTCGTCGATCTGGCCCGAAAAGGGCAACGGGTTAGGGTTGCCGGGATTTCCGCCTATCCAGGCGGGCACCGATGAATCACCCGGTACGGAACCGCTCTTGGCTAGTTGACCCATCAGCCCGTCGTCTGCGGCGCCATGGTAGCGATACAGGCGCATGGAAGAGCCGTCGTAGGAGAAGAACACCAGGGCCCAACGACCAGTGTTCGCGGTAGCCCCGGCAGGGGCGAGTTCCGTTGTCTCGGTGCCGGTCTTGAGCCTGAAACGAAAGCCGCCTTTGTCAAAATCGCCCATCCAATACTGAGATAGTGGCAATCCGCTGTTGTTCTTGCAGAAGATTGTCATATCGGTCCCGGTAAATTCGTGTAACTTGACCCAGACAGCAACGGTGAGGGCGGGAGAGAGGATATCGGGAGTACCGAGGTCAATGTAATCGTCTTCGCCGTCAAACCGGGCGGCATGTCCGGCTATGCCCCGTTCCCGGACGCCTTCGGTATGGTCCACTCCGTGGTAGGAATCCTGTGCGGCATTGGTGTAGGACAACCCTGCACCGGAAATGTCTACGGTCGAGTCCAGATGGTAGACCAGGCGGAAGCCGTTGGACGTATCAAATACCGATCCGGGTCGAGATTCGTTCCGGGTCAGGAGCGTATCCCACGCGAGGGTGATACGCTGGTTGCTGCTGTCGGCATGAACGGTATCCAGCAGCACCCACAGGGTTGCTTTCTTGTGAAGAGGATCCCAGCGTTCCACTTCGTACGGAAGAGGGGTTCCGTCCGGTTTGGAAAAGACCAGGCCTCCGGGGACCGAGGTCTGGGCAAAATCGAACGAAGACTCGTCCAGTTCCACCAGCAGCGGGAAGTCGTACAGGTCGGTGGTCACGGGGACGCCGGTGGGCGAGGTATCGAAGCGAAGTGTTTTCGCCTTCGCGTCGGGTGCATTCGGTGTTTGAAGGACAAGCGCAAGGCGGACCGTGTCGGCGTAGGGACCGTCACGTTCCCGCAGGATTACCAGGAGGGAATCCCTGGTGCCGGGAAATGCCGATGGATCAATGATAACGTCGAAGGTTCGGGCGGAATCCAGATGCTTCACCACGGTGGTTATGCCGTGCAGGACACGCACGACATAGCCGGTGGTAACGGGATCGTCCACCACCCGGAAGCTGAGCGTGTCGGCTCCTGAGCTGTCTGCAAGCGTGAGTGTGTCCCCGGCGATCGCACCGAGTGAGGATTCCACCGTGAGGCTGCAGGGGGTGTTGACCGCGGAGATGACGGTGACTGAGTCGGTGTAGGCCGTTCGTTCGTATCCATCGTCGAGCGAGACGCGAACCAGGTGCCGGCCGACATCGCTCTGTTTTGGAACCCATCGAAGGCGTCGGCCGAAAACGGTAAGACCCTCGGGACCTTCTTCGGCAAGCACCGAAACCGCATCGCCGTCGGCATCGAAGATTTCCAGCACGGCATCGAGCGTATCTCTCGCCGAGATCG
>Ga0207797_1002833_pt1 | contig 11882 bp, 9 predicted proteins | sample PRCRCaboRojoPR_6_FD_187275 | JGI IMG/M metagenome (GOLD analysis project Ga0207797, IMG submission 187275) | Marine sediment microbial community from Cabo Rojo, Puerto Rico - PR CR 10% Liquid 1 (SPAdes) | ecosystem: Environmental > Aquatic > Marine > Coastal > Sediment | place: Cabo Rojo, Puerto... | reverse complement strand
AGGTCCTATACGTCAACGACACTGGCCCGACCGCCCATTGCGAGGTTGTGGCTGCGCGCGGAGCAACCGCACGGTACACTACAGCACGATCCGAGTGGCGAGTGCCTCGCGCTCGCTGGGTAACTCGGACCAGACACGAACGGAGGTCACGAGACCAGTCGATGCGCGTACGTGCCCCCGGTTAGCTATTCGACCGGAAAGGCAGGTAACCGATAGTACTCCTGCTGGACGGTAGCGCACTCGGCCGGCGTCGACCAGGCCACCCTGCTCGATCGCCAAAGACGCCTCCCCTTCTCGAACCGGCCCACCAGTGAACGACCAGGGACGACCGGCAATTCCCACCCCAGATACTCCAAACTGCGTTTCAATCCGGGACTTACGGTGTCTAATCGGAGTTTGGATTCGACTGAAACGGACCTCGACCCTCCTCAAGTCGGTTCGGGTGCCTCGGCGAAAACAGCCACGAGAACGCCAATCAATGGTGAACACGCGGGTTTACCGAAACGCTCACACCTGGCGACTATCGCAGCACTCTCCCTCGAAACGGGCAAAATCGCCAGACTGCAACCGTGTTTGGATTGCAGACGGGGCAGTTTCGGGCCAGATGGACACCGACACCTAAACCGGAAATCGCCACTCAACAGGCCCGAGAACACTCCAAAGGCTCGTTCTCCAGTGAGCGATATCCTCTGCGCTGCGAATCCAAACTCGATTTACACGGACACCCTCTCGGAGTCAACTCGCAGTTTGGAAACCCCGAATTCTCTTCAGAGGCCCCAGAAAGCCCACGAATCCGGAGTAAAATCGAGTTTGGATGCGAGGCGAGTTGGCAACATCTCTGTCGGAGAGAAAGTCGACCCGAACGGTACCAAACGACGCGACAGACGGATGGAGGTCGTCGCACCGCTCTGGGGATACGTCGAGTTTGATCTTGACGGCGCGAATCACGGCCCCAACCTGTGTTTCAGGTGCAGCTGTATTCTATCGACGGTTAGGGTGAATACCCCGGGGGTCGACGCGTGTTGACATCCACCCCGCCCTAAAGCGCGAGGATTCCTCCGTTGGGGGTTCGGCTACCGACCCACGGAGGCAACTTGCGGGTTTGTGCGCACTTCGTTGGGACTGTCGTGAGGGTGTGGTTTCCCCGACCAGTCGTGGTCGTCCCACTCGAATCGCACCTCCGGGAGCGTGTCTAACGACTGCTCGATAGACTTCCAGTCAAGCCACCGGTCGGTCTAACGGCGGTAGAGTTCTACCAACAGCGCTCTGGACCGAGTATCGGACTCTGAGGGCTTCATATATCACTCACTTCACTCGCACCCCTGAGGTGTTTTGAGTCGGGGATGTGTATGCCGGGAGGTGAATGCCTCACCTGTTGGTCTGCCGGTCCGGCTTCTGCTTCGTTCTAGGCCACCTCACAGGAGGGACAGTAACGGCGCACCACTGCTCAGCGTGACGAGCCCCACGTACACCCACAGCAACACGTCGTGGATGAGCGGCCGGTTGCCAGTCGCCCGTATCGGTCTACTCTACCTCTGGTCAGTGCCCCGTTTTGATGGCCACACGCAACTGTCGAGCGAGGGCGATGGTAAGATGCGTCTCGCCAATGCTGAATGTCGCACGCTGGTGTTCGCGCTCATCCTTGACGGCCAGCTCGAACAGATCGTCAAGCCGCTGGATATCGAGTATCTGCTGGAGGGCCTCGAGATCAGCAGCCGTACTGGGATGTTCGGTCGCCTCGGAGAGAACCGTGTGGGTGGCGCTTGAGACGACAGTGCGACGGTCAAACTCGCGGAATACGACCGACTGAGACCTCTCAGACGGGGAGTCGGTCAGCGAGTGCGGATCGAAGTTCCCTGGCAGCTCTCCAGCGGCGTGCCGGAGCTGTTCGACGGCCCGGTCGAACTCTAGCGGAGACAGCGCTGTCAGAACACCCTCAACCTCGCGCTCTGCGGCTTCGATTCGGCCGGTGAGCCACTGGTACTCCTCGTCCTCCTGGAGACTTCCGTCGGTGATGGCCTCCGCGAGCGTTCGACGACGCTGGTAGAGCCCTTGCAGAAACGCCGCTGCTGGATCGGTGCCGTGCCGTCCGAACAACTGCACGTCGAGAATCAACTTTGTGTACGGAGGATCCCCGGGGCCCAGCCACTGGATAACGTCGGCATCAGGGCGATTCACGCTCCCTGACGAACCAGTATCGCCAGACCCCGGATTTTGGACAGTTCGGGGCAAGACTTTCTTACTCTCAAGAAAGTATAATCAGATACAAACTATCAGTATTCCAAACGTTCAGAGATAATCACATAGCTATATGAATAGCAAGAGCATAGATAACGTCATGACCTCAGGACAGAGTTATAAATCGGTAGATGGATCAGGGAGGGGAAAATCCGAGGAAAGTGGCCACATAAATTCGGCAGAAATCGGCAGGAAATCAAAACCGAACGGGACGAAGTTAAATAAAGGCGAGATATTCAACATATTGAATAACAGCCGTCGTCGGATGGTTATTCGATACTTAGACGAGAACCGGGGATATACGAAGCTGGGCCCCCTCGCCGAGCACATCGCGGCGAAGGAGAACGACATCACCGTCCAACAGCTCACCTCTACCCAGCGGAAGCGCGCTTATATATCACTCTATCAGTGTCACCTTCCGAAGATGGATTCGCTCGGAGTCATCGAGTATAATAAGAGCCGTGGGACGATCGAGCTACAGGTGTCTAGCACGCAGCTATTAGAGTATCTGAACGTCGACAGAGATGCCCGGGAGGAAACGGGCGAACCGGCCGGCCAGCCGTGGGCGATCCTCGCGGTCGCGGGCTTGGTCGTGGCCGTCGTCACAGTCGGAACTATCGGTCTCGGTCCGCTCGCCGCGGCGCCAGCTGAGGCCTGGACCGCCCTCAGCCTCGTCGGCATTCTCACGATTGTCGGTTTGCAGTACGCGGACTGACGGCGAGCGATACCTCATACAGACAGGGGGAATCCGATACCGGCGATAGCTGACCCGGTACGGGCGATTATCAGAGTTCGGCAAGCGGGGACCCCGCCACGGCACATCTACTAGTCGTCGCGGTTCATTTTGACGGCGGCGCCCGTCGGTCGTCAGTCCCCGCTGGCATCTCTGGGACGTTCGTCGATTGCATCGTCCGGCGAAGTGGCCTCCACCGGTTTGGTACCCTCTTCGGGCGGGGGGGAAGCGGAGGGGGGTGCAATCGAACTCCGCTCAGGGTCGAGCAGCCACGGGAGGATCATACGGCCGAACTCGAAGATCACAACGAATAGCAACGGCGCCAAAAAAATACCGTACCAGCCGAACAGGAGCGGACCGATAGTGTATGCGAGCATCACAGCTCCGACGTGGAGCGTCCGCCCGCTGACGTAGGGGCGGAGCAGCTGGTCGGGAATGTAGTCCACGATGACGAACGAGACCGCGAAGAATGTGATAGGAAACCAGAGGGCCTGCGGATCAAGCCAGAGTGCGCGTCCGAGGAGGTACACGCCGACGGGCCAAGTAACGATTTTGATACCGATGACCGGAATCAGGCTTGCTACCCCCACGAGCAGACCGAGGAACGCTGCCTCGGGGATTCGAGTCACCTGAGGTGCGACGAAGTTGAGAAGCGTGTACACCACCGCCGCGAGTACCCCGGTCAACAGGGCGTTCAGGATATTCCCAAAAAAGACGTTGTGGAGGTCGGCGTCGACCGTCGTCAAGTACGTTTCCAAGACTCCCCCCTCTTTGACCACCGTCTCGCGCGCCCAGTGACTGATTCGGTAGTCGTCCCGCAAGAGATAAAACACGATGATGAGGATTATGAACCCGTGAATTCCGGCGTTGAAAGCCACTCCGAACGATAGGAAAATAGACTCCGCGATATCGCCGAGAGCCGGTTCGATCTGGAGGTCAGTGAGTCGGGTGGGGTCTGTGACGACCGCCTGAAGGAACCGTCCGAAATCGTCGAGAAGAGCAGTGAGATCGAGGTATGGTTGCACGAGAGCCTCGAGGTCTCCCATAGCGTCAGACTCCAGCAAATCCGTCACCGACCCGACGAGAATCGCGACCGCCCAGCCGATAATAAAGAGTAGCGGTACCACCGCTGCCAGCAACGTGACGGCGACAGCGATGGTTCGCGACTCGATACGGGAATTGATACGTCGGAACACCGGCCGCGTGACGTAGTAAATAAACAGGCCCATGACAACCGTGCCAACGAACCGCCACCCGACGTACAAGAGCCCAACAATCGTTACGATAGCGATGAGCCAGAGAATCGCGCGACCTCGTTCGGATGTAAGCCGTTCCAGCGGCGTCATGAGCTGGTTGTCAGACATTGCATCAGATGGTACCGGTGCGTTCGGATTGTTCGGTGGTTCTTCGGACATGGGATGATGATGTTGAGCGAGTCAGGTCCTACGTGTCAGAGGAGACGAGTGCGCCACATATATGTCGTTTTACCGATATTTGGGTGGTTGTTCGCTGTACGTGCGGCGTGAGGGGGCAGGTCTCCCTCGGCGTCGGCAAGCATAATTCGGTTACCTCTGTGCAGCGACCGAGAAAGTCGGCAACACGCTTACCGAAGGAGAGTCGGAATACCATTGACTTGCGAAAACCCTACGGCTCGCATCTGGCGCGCTCTCACAGGAAGTCCAATACGGCATTGTGGAATTTACTCGACTGATTCCTGGCCACCGTCGGTTTGGCCAATTGAGGACGGTTGGGTGTCGGGCGAACGTGCGGGGAGCCAGTCACCGATGTTGGCGGCGACGTAGTCCCGGCCGCCGAGGCCGAAGGCGATACCAACGGCGAGAGCGACGCCAGCAGCCAGGCCCCAGGCCGCGGCCTGTGCAAACGTGTTGAGGATCTGAACGTCAACACCCATCGTACCCAGTCCGATAACAATCGCGATGAAATACAGGAACACGCGCACCCCATCGGCGAACACGTCGGTGTATCTGGTTTCTGTGACCGTCTTCGTGTGTGCGACGATGTCGGCAAGGAAGTCGGCGAGAACGAATCCTAGGACGATGATGAGCGCACCGGCGACGAATGCGGGTAAATACGAAACCGCAACTGCGAGCCACTCCGAGAGGAGTTCGACCGCGAGGGCGTCGGCCGCTGCGAGTATCGCCAACGCGTACACGAAGTATGCCGCGACACGACCGATACTCCGCGAGATAGCTCTTTCAGTCCCGCCCAGCGCACCGCCAAGCGGCGTTTTCATGACGAGCCGATCGACCTGCGTCCGGTCGGCGACGCGACTGATAGTGCCGCCGAGGAGCCGACCGATAACCCATCCGATGAGCAAGATGACTACTGCGCCGACGAGCTGGGGCAGGAAGTTGATGATCCCAGTAATAGCCTCCTGTAGGTAGTCCGGAACGGTCGATACCTCCGTCTGCAGCAGCAGGGTGTTTGTGAAACCCATGAGACTAAAGTCGAGGTACGGTCACATCGCTATTTGCGTCCTACATCGTTTACGACGCTACTAACGCACTACCTAGTAGGACATTCCGCAAGATTCGGTGTTTCACTCTGTCTGCTACCGGGGATGGTCTTCGGCTTCAATCCATTTCGTTGAGATTTTCTCCGCGCTAGCTGAATTCAGACGGTTGATACGACAGTCAGTCTTACGTTACTCCGTCCACACTCATTCATACGATTTTTACAAAATCGTACCGTTTTTCGGAGCCTTTCTCAATCGTACGGTAGTTCTTAACCCCTACATGAATGAGATAGGTAATATTAGTCTCGAAAAACAGATAAGAGCGACACTTTCACCAAGAGTACGTGAATCGCTATTTAATCCGTGCCGTCCAGCTCCTGTAGTTCCGAAACTTCCTCCCGATGACAGTTAACGACCGTCTGGTCAGGGGGTACCCGTTTTCCTCGCGGCGACCGGGTGAGCAGCCGCTGGAGCCACGTCTCGTCGCCTGGGTCCGGTTTCTCGATTACGTCGTACTCAACGAGGACACCGCCGTCATCGGCCGCGGAGAGACGGAAGTAGTTGAGCTGGTAGGAGGCGTAGTAAACCGGTGGGAGAACCCCGAGGAGCGGATCAACCCTGTGGAGGCGTTTCAGCCACGTCCCGGTGTTGATGACGAGCCGCCCGTCGACTTCGATCGCTGAGGGACGGTGCGTGTGCCCGTAGATGTACACCGCAACCCTCGGTCGGGACGCGAACACGTCTCTGGCCCTGTCGAGGTATTTCTCGACGGGTTCCCGCTCAGTTTGCGGCCGGACGAGGCCGAACCGTCTCAGTGTCTTTCGGGCATCCCACACGAACACGGCAAGTGGGAACGAGATCGCCAGTATCAGCACGACGATGACCAGATTCCCGGCGAGGACGAGTTCGACCAGTCGCCCGGCTGGCCCGAAGAAGCCGAGTATTTCTTCGACCAGTGTGAGCGGCAGCGACCACACGTCGAACCAGTCGAGCGCGAATATCGCGACGTACAGCACACCCATGTTGAACAGGAGGAGGAACGGCACGACCGAGAACCGTAGCCACGAACTCATCTCCCGGTAGAAGTAGTTCGAAATGAGCCAGTCGGGGATTTCGGTCATCGGCGTGACGGCCTGGATATCCTTCAGCCAGTTGTACTTCCCACGACCGGAGAGCTGTCCCGCGCGACTCGTTATTTGCCGGTTCACGAAGTAACCTGCTGGGTTCGCATATGGATTCCCGAAGTCGGGGATCCGGTTGTTCGGGTCCTCTTGCATGCCGTGTTCGACGTGGACAAGTGAGTCACCGACTATCCGTTCGATCGACACCTCCTGCTCCAGCGTGACGTTGTACTCCGCCAGTCGCTCCACGTACTCCGGGTAGGCGGCGAGCTCGTAGTCGTGGTTTCCCGGGATGAGCGTGGTCGGCATCTCTCGGCCGGTCGCTTCGAGCTGGTCGAACAGTTCAGGGTAGCGGTCGAGGAGCGCGTCGAACTTCTCTGGCCCGTCGACCTCTGTGAACTCCCAAAGGCCGAACGCGTCGCCGTTGATTATCAGTTCGGCGTCCTCCTCGCTCTCTTCGAGTTCCTGGAGGAACGCGAGCAATTCATCCAGAAAGTCGACCTGCTGGAGCTGCTCGTCCCCGCCGATGTGGAGGTCGCTGATGAAGTAGTACACATCAGTCATATTGCTACTAGCTATCCGTGATTCGAGAGGCGGAGCCCCTCGATCCGATTTGGGCCGTCGGGGTTCGTCGGGGTCCAGCGCGTCGAACGACCGATCGCATCGGTTCGGATCGCGGTGCAGTCGTCGGGTACCGATTATCAAGAGAGGTGAAGTCATGACGGCAACGCGGTCGGTGACATCCTCGGAGACAGCCGTCTCTTGTACCTGCCATGTCGAATAAAGATTTTCTGGCCACGAACATGCCGGTGCATGAGGGGTACCGGGCATAGTTACTTGTCTGATATATACTTGCAGACGGGACTATCGCTGGGAAAGATCAGCCTATACAAGCTGTGTCCGGAGGGGTGGTTTCAAAATCAGCATACCCCGAGCTGATCCTCGGATCGCCGCACCTGTCGACTTCCCGGGACCAGAGAACTCGGGTCAATGTCCGTTCTCGAATCCTCCTGCAGGGCTCGCGGGGAGGTAGGCCCGGACTTATGTTTTGTCACCAGCTATTAACTAATACAACTGGCATTGAATTGTGCGTGTGAGCTCACTAGTAGTGCTCAAGTTCGGCGATATGAATGGCGCGGAAGCGATGCGCGACCGGATGTATGGCTTCCAGAAGCGAGAGCTGATCAGACTCGAGGACGCGGCGGTCGTCGTCCGCAACAAGAAAGGGCGCGCGAAAATCAAACAGGCACACAGTCTCGTCGGTGCGGGAGCCCTCGGCGGCGCCTTCTGGGGCATGTTGATCGGGTTACTGTTTTTCGCCCCGTGGCTCGGTCTCTTGGCCGGCGCCGCCGCCGGCGCAGTCTCGGGGAAGCTCGGCGATATCGGCATCGACGACGGATTTATCAAGGAGGTTCGGGACGCGATCGAGCCCGGAAACTCTGCGCTGTTCCTGCTGGTCCGGGAGGGCAACGTCGAGCGTATTCAAGACGAGCTGTCGGACTTCGAGTACGAATTCGAGATTATCGAAACGAACCTGTCCCCCGAAGACGAAGAGAACCTCCGCGAGACCTTCGCAGCCGAGGAAATCGCCGGCTGAATCGCTGACCAAGGTTCATCCAATCAAAGCTAATTTATTAAGAAAAACTGCGTCTTTTAGTATTCCGAAATAATATGACGGGTCCAGTTTAATACCACATGCAAACCACAGCGTTCCTGACTCCCGAAAGGACCCGCTCGGCCGCGCTTGGTGCGCTCGGTGTCCCGTTCGCGGCGGAGTTCAGCCATACTGTGCCTGGTCGCGTTGGATGTATTGAGCGACGGGCGGCCGACGGGGGAACGCGAGAACGACAGCACGAGCGATCGGCCTCTCTTGGAGCGTCGCGATGAGTTCCGAGGGGGAACAACTCCGGGACGAATCCGACGCCCCGAAACAGCATCAGAGCGCGTTATCGTACTGGGGGCCAGCTATTGCGGTCAGCTTGTCGATGTTTATCGCGGTCATCGATTCGACCCTGATGAACGTCGCTATCCCCGCTATCGTGTCAGACTTGGATACCACCGTCCCCGTGGTTCAGGGCGCGATAGCGGTCTACTCACTTGTGATGGCGGCGCTGATGCTCCCCGCTGGTAAGCTCCCATCGATCTACGGCGTCCGGCGGCTCATGCAGGGTACGCTCCTCGTCTACGCCGCCGGGACGCTGTTGGCAGCCATCAGCTGGAGCCCCGCCATCCTGTACTTCGGCTGGTCTCTCGTCGAAGGTGCTGCGGCCGCCGTGTTGATGCCGTTGACGTTCACTGTACTCATCGTCACCTACGATGGGAAAGACCGTGCGAGGGCCCTCGGGGTACTGGCGGGTGTGAGCGCGGCGGGCGCGGCCGTCGGGCCGATATTCGGTGGGGCGTTGACGACGTTCGCGAGCTGGCGCTGGGGGTTCGCCCTCGAAGCGGTCGTCGTCGCCGTCGCGCTGGTGTTCGTTCGCTACGTGAGCGCCGACCGGCTGACGTCCGACCCCGACCCACTCGACGTCGGGGGGACCGTGCTCTCCGTCGTCGGCGCGACATCGCTCGTCGTCGGCTTCCTCCTCGCCGGCAAGTTCGGGTGGCTGGTCGCGACGCGCCCATTCGTCGCCTTCGGCGTCCAGTTCAATCCCTTCGGGACGTCGCCGGCGCTGTGGACTATCGGCCTAGGGCTGCTCGCGTTCGCCGCGTTCGTCCAGTACGAGTACCGCCTCGAGCGGGCCGGCCGCTCGCCGCTCGTCCCGATGGGAATGCTCTCGAACCGCAGCTTCACCGCAGGCTCGCTGACCTTCGGCGCTCGGGCGCTCGTCATGGCCGGGTTCATTTTCATTATCCCGGTGTACCTCCAGTCTGGCCTCGGCTACACCGCTTTCGAGGCCGGGATCGCGATGCTTCCGTTCTCCGTCGCGACGCTCCTCGTCTCGACGCTCACCACCGGCTGGCGCGCGTACGTGACGCCGAAGACCCTCGTCCAGGTCGGGGCTGTGCTAATAGGTATCGGCCTCCTATTGCTTTTCGAGGACACGAACCCGGACCAGACGGTGCGGAGCATGGCCATCCCGATGGCGGTCGTCGGCGTCGGCATCGGGCTCATGACGCCTCAGCTGGTCAACTCGACGCTGTCGGCCGCCCCGCAGGCGAACTCCGCTGAGGCGTCCGGCGTAATGAACGCGACCGGAATGCTCGGTTACGGGCTCGGGACGGCCGTCGTCGGTGCCTTCCTGCTCGGGGAGTTCTACCGGAGCGTGATAGACGGTGTGCTCCAGGCGAGTGACACAGCGGTGTCCGTGGAGCAACGCGACGAACTCGCACGGGCGCTGCAGCAAGCCTCCGAGACGGCGACCGAGGCAGCTCAGCAGGCGTTCCTCGCCCGCCTGTCCCCTGTCGAGCGGGAACTGCTCGGAGGCATCTTCGAGACCGCCATGGTCGATGCACAGCGGGCCACGTTGCTACTTCTCGTCGTATTCGTGTTGCTCACGCTCGTGGTTTCGACGTTCCTGCCACGCGACTCCGGGAGGGCCTAACCGACCCCACGGCTCGTACGCTACTACTAACTTAGACCCACCGACACCACCGAATAGCTGGAATGGTACTATTGCAACAGAATATACCAATCGACCTGCAGCAGTTTGTAGTGCCACTCATCAGCGCGGTGGCGACGACCGTATTATTCATCATCGTGTTCGCAGTCGTCTATCGATTCGGAGGAGCCATCTTGACCCGGACGGTAGAGAACGCCCTCGTGCGTCGGGATTTCGACGAGACGCTCGTCAGCTTCGCTCTGAGTACGACTGCTGTTATCACGGTCGTCTTTGCCCTCGCGATTGCTGCGACGGTCGCCGGATTCGGCACCGTTCTCGCCGCTTTTGCAACCTTCGCTGGTGCGCTCACGCTCGCGGTCGGCTTCGCCGCACAGGATCTTATCGCCAACTTCGTCGCCGGCGTATTCATTATCAGAGACAAACCGTTCACAGTCGGCGACTGGATCGAGTGGGACGGAGAGGAGGGAGTGGTTCGCGAGATTCAAATGCGTGTAACGAGGCTGGACACCTTCGACAACGAGCTGGTGACGGTCCCGAACAGCGACCTCGCCAACGCGGCAGTCGTCAATAACGTCGCGAACGATCGACGCCGCGTGTCGGTCGGTTTCAGCATCGGATACGACGATGACATCGACCAGGCACGGGACGCCATCGTCAAGGAGGGCGCGCGCATCGGTGGAGTCCTCGAAGACCCCGAACCGACAGCCCCCATCACGGAACTGGGCGACTCGGCGGTCATCCTCTCGGGACGAATCTGGATCGACCCGTCGGAGAGTAGCTACGCAGTGATTCGCTCGACGTTTATTGAAACGGTCAAGCAGCGCTTCGACGCTGAAGGTATCGACGTACCCTATCCCAATACGGAACTCTCGGGCGGCGTCGAAGTCATGAACGTCTCTGCCGTAGATGGGGCTGCAACCGGAGACTGACTGGAGGCTGTTTCAACACACCCTTTGTGGGTTCGTCGCACCATCACCGGGTAGATAGATCGAAATCACTCGCGGGATTACAGCCAGCGTTCGCCGCGGTATGCTCGACCGGCGGTCATCGGTACTCACCCTCCCGGTGGCTCAAGCCTCATGATCGCGCCGAGGGCTGGCGGGGTCGGGAATCCGACGGTCGACGCGCAGTACCTGGACTGCATCCGTGTCCCTGATTGCTCGTGCTCGCGCCCCCGGTTGGTCGGGACCCGACGTACATCGGCTTTCGCGCTCTCGGAGTTTCTTCTCGGCGGACCTGGCCGTATATATCGATACTTCTCACCTCGATCCGTGTTCCACTCTTGTAGCGGATGAGTAACTTTGTATGACACCTTCCAGATAGGATACGTGAAGCCGAGACGCGATGGCCAATCGATGCGTAGAACGTCACTGACTGTCCTCGTTGCCGTCTTGATGATGGTGCTCGCCGGCTGTTCTGGGCTCGAAGGGCTGCCCGGTGGTGGAAACGGCAGCGCGAAGCCACAGGTGACCGAAACCCCGACGACTCCAGAGCCGACACCGGAGGCGACCGAGGCACCTGCGGAGACCGAACCACCAGCGACCGAGGCTGGCGACGGTGAGGAGAGCGCCGGTGGTGGCGGGACCGACGATTCGAACAGCCTGCTCCCGTGGCTGGGACTGCTGCTGGTCTTTGTCGTGGGAGTCGCAGCGGTGGGGGTCCTCCGCGGGCGGAACCGGTCTGACCCAGTGTTGGCGGAGGTGCCACGAAGCGATGGCGAGAAGGTCATCTCGCTGCTCCACCGGAACAACGGG
>Ga0207797_1002832_pt1 | contig 11885 bp, 7 predicted proteins | sample PRCRCaboRojoPR_6_FD_187275 | JGI IMG/M metagenome (GOLD analysis project Ga0207797, IMG submission 187275) | Marine sediment microbial community from Cabo Rojo, Puerto Rico - PR CR 10% Liquid 1 (SPAdes) | ecosystem: Environmental > Aquatic > Marine > Coastal > Sediment | place: Cabo Rojo, Puerto... | reverse complement strand
AACACCTTATCATGATCAATATCCAGATGACCCTTGACATAAAGCATAACGGGTGCATCCTCACAATTGCCCAGCCGGGCTGGATAACCAGGATCAAGGTAGAACAGGGGCCGGATTTCATATCGCTCAATAAAACGCAGCTCATTCTCTACACGACGGTGAATATCCCGGTCGTGCATAGCAGCAACCATATGTTTTCCAACATTGGGTATCTTCAACAAACGGGTCGTGCTTTCCCTGAATACCCCTTCCGGGCTCCCCACATAGGAAACCAACCGCCGGGCCATGACCGGCCCGATCTTCGGGATCAAACTCAACGCAATTTTATGGTACAACCCTTCGTTTTGATCCATCGCAGCCTACGATAAAGGTTAATATGTTAAATAATATAAAACTTTCCCGTTGATCAGGCGTAGATTATCATAGCCTGAATGAAAATACATTAGCAAAAATAACCCGCTCCAGACCCCCTTATCAATTCACTATGAGTTAAAAAAAGATTAGCAATTTATTAAAAATTTTCGTTTCTTTGTAAAATTTGGTGCTTTTTTTTGCGTTATCATAACGAGTTAACTATTTGGAAATTAGAAAAATCTGATGCTGAGATGAGACAATTAAAGATTACTAAATCGATCACCAACCGAGATAGTTCATCCCTGGAAAAATATCTGCAGGAAGTAGGAAAAGAGGAACTTTTGACACCCGATGAAGAAGTTGATCTGGCCCAGAGGATTAAAAAAGGAGACAAAGAAGCATTAGAGAAACTGACACGAGCCAATTTAAGATTTGTAATTTCCGTAGCCAAACAATATCAATTTCAAGGACTTAGCTTACCCGACCTGATCAACGAAGGCAATCTGGGGCTGATCAAGGCTGCCGAACGTTTTGATGAAACGAAAGGCTTTAAATTCATTTCGTATGCTGTTTGGTGGATCAGACAATCCATCCTGCAAGCCATTGCCGAGCAATCCAGGGTAGTTAGATTGCCTTTGAACAAGGTGGGCTCCATCAACAAACTCCATAAGGCTTATTCGAAGCTTGAGCAGGAAAATGACAGGACGCCCACTTCTGAAGAACTGGCAGAAATGGTGGATCTTCCAAAGGAAAAAGTGGAAAAAACCCTGCAGCTCTCGGGCAAACCACTTTCGATGGATGCCCCCTTTGATGATGATGAAGACGGCAGCCTGCTGGATGTGATGGAAAATCAGGATGCTCCCGATGCCGATGGTACCCTGATGAACGAATCCCTGAGCAGGGAGATTGAAAGAACCCTCAGTGTACTGCCTGAAAAGGAAAAAGCTGTGATCAAGTATTTCTTCGGGCTGGGCGTGGCAGAAATGTCGCTCGAAGAAATAGGCCAAAAGCTCAACCTTACCCGAGAGCGGGTAAGACAAATTAAAGAAAAAGGAATACGCCGGCTCAGACACTCCTCCAAAAACAAACTGCTTAAAAAATATCTCGGTTGATCCATCAACCCATCTATTGATTCAAACCGCCTTGCAAGAGGCGGTTTTTTTATCCCAGCCGGAAACATGTGATCAGCGCCACACCCGACTCACTGGAACAGCTCTATGAGGCTGTGGAACAGGACAACAAAGAATAGGGGTACCTGAACAACAACCGGGCCTGATCGTTTAAAAAAGTAGCAATCAACAATAGTGACACCAAAACAGCCTGGTATGGGAACCCTCTATGAAGCCGCGCGAAAGAGGATCAGAAAGCTCATCCTGGAGATTTATCCTGAAGCGCACATCGCCACAGCGTATCTGGAAAAACTTTATCAACTGATCGAAAAGCACATGCAGGATGTGGCCTGCAGTCTCAGCAAGTGGGATCAAACCGACACGGTGCTGATCACCTATGGTGGCAGCATCAGCCGAAAGGGAGAAAAGCCTTTGCAAACCTTGAACGCCTTTTTGAACAAGGAGCTGCGGGATGAGATCCGTTGTGTGCACATCCTCCCCTTCTTTCCCTACAGCAGCGACGATGGCTTTTCGGTGATCGATCGCCTTCAGGTTGACCCGGAACTGGGGTCCTGGAAGGACCTTCATAACATCCGCCAGGATTTCGACCTCATGGCAGACCTGGTGATCAACCCCGTATCCAGCCGGCATCAGTGGTTCCAAAACTACCTCCGTGACCTCTCGCCCGGCAAAGATCTCTTCATTGAAAAGGACCCTGCAACCGACTTTTCGATGGTTACAAGACCCCGCAGCACCCCTCTTTTAACCCAATTCCAGACGTCAAAAGGAGAAAGGCATGTATGGACCACCTTCTCTTCTGACCAAATCGACCTGGACTTTTCCAATCCCCGGGTCCTCTATGAAATGCTCAGAGACCTGTTCTTCTACATCAACCAGGGTATACGCATCATCCGCCTGGATGCCATCGCCTATCTCTGGAAAGAAGTGGGTACCACCTGTATTCATCTGCCCCAGACACACCGCCTCGTTAAACTGATACGGGAGTTGGCCGAGCTGATCAACCCCGACACCGTCATCCTGACCGAGACCAATGTGCCCGAGGGTGAAAACCTTTCTTATTTCGGGCCAAACTATGATGAGGCCCATATGATCTACCAGTTCCCCCTGCCACCCCTGATGCTTCATGCTTTACACACACAAGATGCCGGGAAGCTCGCCCGATGGGCTCGCTCCATACCCGAAACCGATGAAGAAGCCACCTTCCTTAACTTTACCGCTTCGCATGATGGTATCAGTCTCAGACCGGCCGAAGGCATCATACCCGAAGAAGAACTGCACCAGATGGTTGAGCAGATAAGGGGTTTTGGGGGATACGTGAGCACCCGCTCCAATCCTGATGGCTCCCAAACTCCCTGTGAGATCCACATCACCTGGTTCGATGCCATGAAAGGCACCGGTAAAGGAGCCGATAACCTGCAAAAAGAGCGTTTCTTGTGTTCCCAGACCATCATGATGGCCATGAAAGGCATCCCTGCTTTCTATATCCACTCCCTCACTGCCACGGAGAACGACCACGAGGGAGTAGCTGATACCGGCAAACTGCGAAGCATCAACCGCAAAAAGTGGAGATGGGAAGATCTGGAAAAAAGGCTTAATGAGGAGCACCATCCTGCCCACCACATCTTCCGTGAAATGAAGCGCCTGATACGCATCCGCACCGAACAGCCGGCCTTCCATCCCAACGCCGGACAAACCATCATGGATGCCGGAGCTTCCTTTTTTGCTTTTCAGAGAAACCATGAATCAGGCGATACCATATGGTGCATCTCCAATGTCACCGACCAACCCCGTCAACTTGATCTACCTCCCTCCATCTTTGCAGAGTCAGCAAGCGGGGATGCTCACCCATTAAAGGATCTGATCGGCGGGGGTCAACACCGGCCTGATCATACCCTCCGTCTCTGGCCCTACCAAACGGTGTGGCTCAAAAAATCTTCAGGGCAACAGAAAAAACCAGGCCAGGATGCCTGCAGATAAATAAAGTAAAGATCATCCCCCGGTTGAAATAAGCCCGGCCTTCTTTACCGGGGCTTGGCGTATTGCTGGAATGCTTCGGGGATACGCCGGTAATATTCGGTCGGGGCCGGCACCAGCGAGGGTTGACCGTTCCTGCGCATGATTTGCATGCCCTGGTCAGGGGCCAGCAAAAAGTGAAGAAAATCGCGGGCTATTTGTGGATTCGGGGCATCCTTAATCATTGTAATACCGTAAATCATCGGCTCACCCTTCATGGTGATGGGTTCATCGGGCTTCCGGCCGGCGATCTTCACGGTGGCCCGGCCATAGTGCTCTTTCAGATCAGGATTACCCAGGTTGATGCTGTCCGGAAGCGTAATATAAGGCAGACCGTGTTGTTCGGCCACCGAACGGTAAAGAAAGGCATAGTCCAGGGCTCCCGACTCAAGCAGGGCCAGCAGGTCGGTCTCTTTGGGCCGGATGAACCGCTGATCCTTGGCCAGTAGCTGACTGGCCAGACCGCGCTTCTTATAATATTCCTCCGCCAGCCGAACACTCAGCACCGTTCGATAGCCACAGGGATCGGAATCGGGGTTCGAACGGCCGTAATAGACCCCGTCCCGCATCAGGTAATGGGGCCAGTTCTCCTGGTTGATCACATCCCTGTAGCGCGAACGATCATGGTAGACCAGTACCATCTCGTTGGCAGCAAACCGTATCAGCCATTCAGTATAGTGCGGAATAAGCAGCTTTTCGATTACCCGGTAGTCGGCAGATGCCATAATATCACACTGGCGGTTCAGCTCTGTGATCTTGCGGGCACAATCAACACTGCCTGCAGCTTCCAACTTGAACTGAACATCCGGATGCTGCCGTTGAAAAGAATCGGCTGCCTCCTTAAAAGGTACTGAGAGGCTGCCGGCATGAAAAATGATCAGTTCTCCCGAGGCCATATCCTTGCTTTTTGTGGATGGGTTCTGATTACATCCTGATAAGACAAACAACAAAAGGCCTAAAAATGTTAATGGCAACTTTTTAAATGATCGTATGGCCATAACTCAAGCATGATATACAAAAGACCGTTTGATAGTCAATTCTTAACATAGGCCGGCGTTCATCATGTCGCCGCCAAACGCCAAATTACACCAAAAATATATGTTTAAAAAGCCCTTGGGGTGTAATTTGGCCTATTGTGCCCTCGTGGCAATGCTATCTCAGAATTCTGGCTATTGGGTCCCCCTTCCCCGTAAAAAGTGCCCTATATTTTCTCCACCTTACATGCCGAATATTTGTAGGGCGGTATTTTGGAATAGGGATCCAGGTCTCCCCGGGTCAGCATATTGACCAGCGATTCTCTGTAGTGGAAGGGCATAAAGAGTTCTCCCCGGGCCACGCTTTCACTCTCCTGGATGATGGTCTCCATCTCCCCTCTCTTATTGGAAAGCTTAACCTTCTGGCCGTCCCGGAATCCGTATTTCTTCACATCTTCCGGGTTCATCAGTACGAAGGTGTCATTGGCGAAATTGGTGAGGGCCCTGTTCCTTCTCGACATGGTGGAGGTATGGTACTGGTAGAGTATCCTGCCTGTATTGAGGGCAAAAGGGTACTCCTCAGAGACGGGCTCGGACTGGGGAGTATAATCGACGGGGTTCAAAATACCCAGACCGTGGGATGTTTTGAATTGATCGGTAAAGAGGGTCCTTGTCCCCGGATGGTCCGTGGAAGGGCAGGGCCACTGGAGGCCTTCATGCTCGATCCTTTCATAGGTTACCCCCTGTAGGATGGGTGTTGCCTGGCGGATCTCTTCGAAGATCTCCTTCGCATTGTTGTAACGGCCAATATCATAACCCATCCGTTCGGCTATTTTCAGGATGATCTTCCAGTCCTCTTCGGCTTCTCCCGGCATTTCTACGGCTTTCCGCACCCGCAATACCCGGCGGTCACTGTTGACAAAGGTGCCATCCTTCTCGGCATACGAAGAGGCCGGTAAGATGACATCGGCATAGGGGGTGGTTTCGGTGTGGAAAATATCCTGAACCACAAGGAAGTCAAGATTTCTGAGCGATTCCCCGGTATGGTTCAGGTTGGGGTCGGTCATCATGGGATTCTCGCCCATGATGTACATACCCTTAATCTCCCCATCATAGGCGGCATTCATCAGTTCCACCGTGGTAAGTCCTTTCTCGGAAGGCAACTGTTCAAAGGGCACGTTCCACAATCTGGCCAGTTTCTTCCGGTTCTCCTCGTTGCCGACGGGTATGTAGCCGGGATAATTGATGGGAGAAACACCGATATCAGTCACACCCTGCACGTTGTTTTGTCCCCTTGGCGGATCAATCCCGGCACTCTCCCTTCCTATCTGCCCGGTGATCAAAATCATGTTGATCTGAGAGAAGACCATATGGGTGCCCACCTGTTGCTGGCTGTTGCCCATACCGGTAGCGGTCATGGCCGACCTGCTTTTGGCATATATGCGCGCCGCTTCCATGAATTTGTCACGGGGCACCCCGGTGATCCTTTCCGTTTCTTCCGGGGTATAGGCCTCTACCAGCTCCTTCAGCTTGTTGAAGGATTCCATGCCCCCTTCCACGCGGTTTTTGATAAATTCCTCATCGTAAAGGTTCTCATGGATGATCACCCGCATCATGCCGTTGTACAGGGCCACATCGGTACTCAGGCGGGGCTGAAGCCATATATCGGCATAATCGACCATCTTGGTCCATTTGGGATCGATCACGATGATCTTGTGGCCCTTGTATTGGCCGTTTTTAACGAAGGTAGCCGTGACCGGGTGGGTTTCGATCATATTGTTGCCAATCACCATCAGGCATTCGGTTTCGGCGAAATCCTCAATGGAGTTGCTACCGGCACCGCTGCCCAGGGCCTTCAGCATAGCAGTAACCGTTGAAGCATGGCACAGGCGTGTGCAGTAATCCATGTTGTTGTTGCCAAACACCATGCGGATGAATTTCTGGAAAAGGTAGTTATCCTCGTTGGTGCACTTGGCCGATCCGTAACCGCCCAGGGCCTGGCTGCCGTATTTGTCCCTGATCTCACTGAATTTGGTGGCGATCAGGTCGAGGGCCTCATCCCAAGAGGCTTCAACAAACTCTCCGTTTTTCCTGATCAGGGGCCTGGTCAGCCGGTCTTCACTTTGTACATAGTCGTACCCGTACCTCCCTTTCACACACAAACGGCCATCATTGGGGGAGACCTTCTCGACCCCGTCAGCACGCAGGATCTTACCATCCTGGACATACAGCAGAAGCTGGCATCCTACCCCGCAATAGGGGCAGGTGGTTCGCACCCGCTTTTCCACCTTCTCCAGGTTGATCTCTTCGCGATGGGGCTTATCAACCAAAGCACCCGTGGGGCAGAGCTGTACACATTCGCCGCAGCCGTCACATTCAGACTCCCCCCATTGGTCGATACCGGCAACGATGTAGGATGCCAGTCCCCGCTGACTGAAGGAAAGCACATTCTTGCCCTGCACCTCATCGCAGGCCTTGATGCACCGGAAACACTTGATGCATTTGGTGCCGTCATACGAGAGGATGGGCGAGGTGTCATCTGTAGGGTAGCGCATCTCCTTGTAGATATTGGGGTATCTGCGATTTTCACGGATATCGAGGTCATATTTCTGCACCCAGTAATAAAACTCATCAAAATAGGTACCGTCATAATGGTCGTTGTGCTCGGCCAGAAGATAATCCAGGGTACGTTTGCGGGCAGCTTCCAGCTCATCGTCGAAAGCGGTCACCTCCATGCCATCTTGCACCGTGACGGTACAGGACATGATCAGTCCCTTCTGGTCTTTGATCTTGACAACGCACATCCGGCAGGCTCCTGTAGGCGTCAGCTTACGGTGATAGCACAGGTAGGGTATCTGTATGCCATGGTCCATGGCCACCTGGAGCAGGTTGGCGCCTTCATTTGCCTGAATCTTCTTTCCATCTATGGTGATATGGACTGTCTTGCTCATAGCCACATAGCTTTAAAATACATTCCTAAAATATTGTACAGCGCTGCCTATCGGTATGATGGGTGACCCGCCCAGCGGACACAGGGAAGTTTGCTGCATGTATTCGGCCTCCTCCTTCATCTTCTCCAGCGTGGCAGCTCTGTTGCCGTTCTTCCTCTCCTTAACCTCCCCGAGCATATCCACCAGTATCCTCGTTCCCACGCGGCAGGGAACGCATTTGCCGCATGACTCATGCTCAAAAAACTCCAGGATGGAGTACATCATATCGTACAAAGAACGTGTTTCATCCATCACCATCACGGCGCCCGAGCCCAGGATGGCTCCTTTCTCCTTGAGGGTGTCAAAACCTAAGGGCGTATCCAGCACCGATCCATCCACAAAGGTACCGGCTGCCCCGCCAATGACGGCGGCCAGAAATTTTTTGCCGCCTTTCACACCCCCCGCCAGATCATCAATGACCTGCCGCAGGGTCGTACCCATGGACACCTCGTAATATCCAGGCTTTTCAATATCACCGCTTATGGTGATGATCTTGGTGCCATGTGAATTCTCAGTACCCGTCTTGCTGTAGGCTTCCGCACCCACCTCAATGATATAGGGCACATGGCTGAAAGTCTCCACATTGTTGATGAGGGTAGGCCGTTTAAAAAGGCCGGCATTGGCCGGGAAAGGTGGCTTGATACGCGGATAGCCGCGCTTACCCTCCAGCGATTCCAGCAGGGTAAGCTCTTCCCCGCACAAATAGGAGCCAGCCCCTATCCGCAGCTCCATATCCAGCGAAAAACCGCTGTCCTTGATGTTCTCACCAAGATAACCCTTGTCATAGCAGTTGTTGATGGCCCCCTTTAGCTTTTCGATGGACTCGCCATATTCACCCCGAATGTAGATATAGGCCTGCCCCGCCCATATCGCATAGGCGGCAATCAACATACCCTCGAGCATCAGATGGGGATCCTGCTCCATGATCACCCGGTCCTTGTAAGTGCCGGGCTCCCCTTCATCGGCATTGCAGACGACATATTTGGGTCCGCTCTTGTGACACCGGGCCTGATCGGTAAATTTCACCTTCAGGCCGGTGGGGAATCCACCCCCTCCCAGGCCTCTCAAGCCGGAATTTTCCAGTTCCTTTACCACATCCCGGGGATCCATAGACAGAGCTTTTTCAAAGGCCCTGAAACCGCCCGAGTCGATATAATCCTCAATGCTCCAGGGATCAATCGATCCGGCATTCTTTAATGCTATTTTGGTCTGTTGTATCACGAGGTTTGCTTTTTATGTTCCTTTTCACGCAGATGATGGATGATGTTTGAAACCCTTGTCTCATCCAGGTTGTAATAAATGGTGTCGTTGACCATCATCACCGGAGCCTTATCACATTGGCCGAGGCATTCGGAAGGCTCAAGGGTAAACAGCATATCGCTGGTGGTCTCCCCCAACCTGATGGCCAGCTCTTTCTCCAGAGCACCTATAAGATCAAAAGCCCCTACCATCCTGCAAAGGGGCGACTTGCAGAAGCGGATGATGTGTTTGCCCCTGGGGTTCATACTAAACATGGAGTAATAACGAACTACCCCATAGACCGATGCAGTTGTGGTCTTCAGATACGCAGCCACCTGCCGGATATCCGCCGGAGTGATGTTGTTGCCGGGATTGTTCTCCTGTATCGAATGAAGCATCAGAAGCAGATGATCCCGCGTTGGGGGATACCGGTGAAGAATATCCTGTGTTGTCATAATTGATTGGCTTTGAATATCTCAAGATAGATAATATAGCAGGCTGAATCAAGGCGGGTCAATTATTTATACTGATTATATACAATCCGGAAAAAAGGCCAAAAAGAAGAAAAAAATTCAGTCAGCATACAGGGTACAAAAATCCCGGCAAAGGTTATATAGCCAATCATTGATAGTGGCTACGCAGGCGATCCTGGAAAAGCTTTTTGTTTACCGCATTGATGTTATCCACAATGGCAGTGATGCGGTTTCTGCGTTCAATCTTGGTTTTTCGTGAGATCCTTTTCGCATCGCTAAAGACGATCCTGTCCACGCGGTAGCCTTTCTCATCAAGACTCATAGCCACGGCAGCATTGAAATTGTCGAAGATGATCACCGAAGGCAAACGGTTCTTGGAATAATCATTCACTGCTTTGAGCACCATGGTCTTTATATACTGTATCTGGGGTTTCCCAAGATAGTAGGATCCCAGCAACAGTTTAACCAGATCGATTCGGGCCACCTGCTTCTTCTCTCCTTTCCTGATAAGCCGCTTGTACTTCCAGTTGCCCGTTTCCTTGAACAGCTCAATAAAGTTTTCAGGCACATCCCGTATTTCTGCCAGTTTCCCGTCAGCCTTTCGTTTCTTGTATTCGCGGCGGGCATGCCTTTGGTTGACCGGCACATAATAATCCCATCTGCGTGTACGCCGGTATGATTCGGTTACCGGATCGGGCTTCCACCTGGTATGAGGCCGCTCCATCAAGGGCGCCCTGAGATCCAGGTAACCCCGCTCCAGGGCGTATAGCAGGGTATTGATAAAATGGGGCCATCCCCCGCCAATGAGATTATGCAGGGCGCTCCACAGGGTTTTGTTGGGTGTACCATGATCGTTTCCATGGTCGATGCTGTCGGTATCAGTGATGGGTATCTCCTTGAGCCGGGCAATAAAATTCTCCGAAAGCCTGGCCGGATAATAGGTATAACCCTTGGGAGACTGATTGTGCCGGCGGTTGGAATGGGGAAGCTGATCGACATCCAAAAGATAGGTGCTGTCATTGGAAAGCTCAAGGCTTATTTTCAGGTTGGAACCCCACTCCATGTTGCGGATAGAGGTCTGTTGGGCTTGAAGTCCGGCCATCCCAAAGAAAAGATGCATCAAAGCCAGGAGGAAAGGCAACTTCTTGATCATGGCAATGTTATAATGGGTTGTAATGGCTGTTGGTTACTGGAGTAAAAGTAACCATAATAAAGAAAAATCAGAAAAGATCCCGGGTAATTTTTTCAACAGGAATACGGGCCTTACAAACCGGATACCACAAACGGGGCGCCTGCCGTAGATGCAGGCGCCCCCTTATATGGTTGATATTATCTGTCTGGGCCATGAAGGCTGAGGCAAAGCGGTGCTTTATGCCCCCTGATCCTCATCCACCATCACTTTGAGTATCCTGATGGCTGCTTCAGGGATGGGGGTACCGGGACCGAATACGCCCACCACCCCGCAATCGTATAGATACTGGTAATCCTGTGAGGGTATCACACCGCCCACGATCACCATGATATCTTCGCGGCCGAGCTTCTTCAGCTCTTCCATCACCTGGGGTACCAGCGTTTTATGACCTGCTGCCAGGCTGGATACGCCCAGGATATGGACGTCATTCTCCACGGCCTGGCGGGCTGCTTCGGCAGGTGTCTGGAAGAGAGGGCCGATATCGACATCAAAACCCAGGTCGGCATAACCGGTGGATACCACCTTAGCGCCCCTGTCGTGGCCGTCCTGTCCCATCTTGGCGATCATGATCCGCGGCTGGCGACCTTCCTGTTCGGCAAATTTCCCGACATATTCCTTGGCTTGCTGATACAAGGCATCGTCTTTGGATTCAGATGAATACACACCGGATATAGAGCGGGTAACGGCGGTATATCTGCCCACGATTTTTTCACAGGCATAGGAGATCTCACCGAGGGTAGCTCGCTTTTGAGCGGCTTCAACGGAGAGCTCCAGCAAGTTCCCCTCACCGGTGCGGGCGCATTCAGTAAGTTTGTCCAGGGCTTTTTGAACTTCCTCTTCATTGCGCTCTTCCTTGAGCTTCTTCAAACGCTTAAGCTGGGCTTCCCGAACGGCCGTATTGTCAACATCCAGTATCTCAATGGGCTCTTCCTTGTCCAGGCGGTATTTGTTCACACCCACCCGTACTTCCTTGCCGGTATCCAAGCGGGCTTGTTTTTTGGCTGCTGCCTCTTCGATACGCATCTTGGGGACCCCTGTCTCAATGGCCTTGGCCATGCCGCCCAGTTCTTCAATCTCTTTGATATGCTCCCAGGCCCTCCTGGCGATCTGGTCGGTGAGCTTTTCCACATAGTAGGAACCGGCCCACGGGTCCAGTGATTTGGTAATATTGGTCTCTTCCTGCAGATATATCTGGGTGTTGCGGGCAATGCGGGCAGAAAAATCGGTGGGCAGAGCGATGGCCTCGTCCAGGGCGTTGGTATGCAGCGACTGGGTATGACCCAGGGCAGCTCCCATGGCCTCCAGGCAGGTCCTGGCCACGTTATTATAAGGATCCTGCTCGGTCAGGCTCCATCCGGATGTCTGGGAGTGGGTTCGCAACGCCATGGACTTGGGATTACGGGGGGCAAACTGCTTGACGATCTTGGCCCACAACAGCCTGGCAGCACGCATCTTGGCGATCTCTATAAAATGATTCATCCCGATGCCCCAGAAAAAGGAGATACGGGGAGCAAAAGAAT
>Ga0207797_1002831_pt1 | contig 11885 bp, 7 predicted proteins | sample PRCRCaboRojoPR_6_FD_187275 | JGI IMG/M metagenome (GOLD analysis project Ga0207797, IMG submission 187275) | Marine sediment microbial community from Cabo Rojo, Puerto Rico - PR CR 10% Liquid 1 (SPAdes) | ecosystem: Environmental > Aquatic > Marine > Coastal > Sediment | place: Cabo Rojo, Puerto... | reverse complement strand
CCATGGCTGCGAACAAGGTGATTATCACCCTCTTTGCAGCCATCGATGCCTCCGACGTCGCCCATGGCTGCGAACAAGGTGATTATCACCCTCTTTCTGAGGCACGGGCTCACACACGTTTCTTCCCGTAGAGCCCCCGCCCCACGGGCGCGGTGGTGAGGCTTTGTAGCAACGAATGCCCTCGACCCCGTCTGTTGCTGCGAACCGGGTGTGACGGGCTCGGCGACGCCCCCGAGAAGATCCCCCTCCCCCCAGAAGCTGGCGATCCGGCTCGCCGATCCACCTGGTTCGCCCGGGCCGCCTCTGGCCCCTGGATTCAGCCCAATCGGGCATGGAAGGGCCCCCATTCCGGTGCGAACCTGTGTCGTCCAGCGCCGTCTCTCGTCGGGGGACGGCCTCTCTCGACCAGGAGCAAGGAGGAGGAAACATGAGCCGCTCGGTGAACAAGATCATCCTCGTGGGGAACGTGGGGCAGGATCCGGACATCCAGGAGACCAGCAACGGAACGAAGGTGGCCCATCTCTCCCTGGCCACGAACCGGAGGGTGTCGGGCAACGGCGAGACCCCGGACGAGCGGACGGACTGGCACCGCCTGACGCTCTGGAACCGTCTGGCCCAGTTCGCCCAGGACTACGTGAGCAAGGGGGACCGGGTGTATGTGGAGGGCCGGTTGGAGTACGACTCCTACGAGAGGGATGGAGTGACCATCCCCACGGCGGACGTGACGGTCCGGGAGCTCGTGCTCCTCAGTCCCCGGCCCGCCCCGGTGGAGGCGTCGTAGTAACTCCCCCGGCAGCGGCGGAAGGGCCCTCCGCCCTCCCCATTCGACTCGGGAGACCGGGATTCATGAGAGATCTGTTGAACAAGGGGAGCGAGCCACCGCCCCCCTTGTTCAACAGCCCTTCAGAGCCAGGGCCAGAAGTCGGGATTCACGGAAAGGATGAGTTGCCACTCCCCTTCCTCCCCCAACCCCCGGGCCAAATCCAGTCTCAGGACATCCCATCCGAGGCCCAGTCCCAGGCCCACGGAGGCCAGGGGGGAGGAGGCCGAAGGATCAGGCCATCCCGGGGGTAGGGGCTGGCCCTGGAACCGGGTGCCCCCCGCTGCCCCGAAGAGGCGGAGACGGGCCCAGGGGCTCACCAGGTCCCGGGACCCCTCCAACCTCAGGAGCCAGTAGGCATCTCCCACCCGGGAGTGGTGAGGGTAGCCGGGAAGGGTGCCTCGCCCCCCCAGGAGGAAAAGGCTCTGTCGGGGTGGGTCGGATCCCACCAGGACGCCGCCCCGGAGCTCGGCAAGGAAGGACAGATCCCGGTTCATCCACTCCCGGTCCCAGCCGGCCTGGCCCTCCAGGGAGGCGAACGACCGGTCCCCGAAGTATCCCAGGAGAACCCGGGGATTCAGAAAGAGCCCCCTGGGGGACGGGGAGTGTCGAGCCTCCATCTCCAGGGAGAGCCACCGTCCATCCTCCGTGGCCAGCACCGGCCGGAAGTGGGAGGAGGACGGATCGTCGGAGACCACGTTCCGGGGTGTTCGGTGCTCCTCCCAGCGGACCTCCCCTGCCAGGGTCCAGCTCCTGCCCAGGGGCCAGGTGTGGAAGAGCCGGGCACCGGAGGTGAACACCAGGTCCTGATAGTCCTCCTCCAGTGTGAGGGCGGACAGGGAGTTAAGAACGCCGCTGATGGGCTCGGGAGCCGCCAGGGCCCGGGGGTGGTTCAGATAGCCCTCCACCCCGGTCCGGGCGTAGCGCTCCCCGCCCCGGAGTTGAAGCCGGAGGAGAGGCCGCTCCCGGCCCAGGGCGTACCCCCCCAGGGCGGAGAGCCCCAGAGAGGGAGAGAAGCCGTAGGAGATGCCGCCTCCCAGGTAGAGGCCCTCGGACCGGTTGTAACGCAGGAGGGAGGAGATCATGGGTGGAGGGAGGTGGAGGCGGAGGCCTTGCAGGCCGCTCAGGTACCGGTCCCTGGCCAGGGACACGGCCAGAGACTCGATCTCCTCCATCTTCGGCGTGGGGCTCAGGCCCTCCGTGTCCAGGTGGGCATGAAGGCCCTCCTCGAAGGGGAAGCTCTCCCGGGCCTCTTGGGGCACCGTGGTGACGGTGCTGCCCTGGAAGAAGGAAGGGGCCAGGGGTGGGTTGATCTCGTAGTCCCGAATGTCGAACCAACCCCGGATGACGCTCCCGGCGGGGATGTCCAGGTAGGGAACCTCTCGCCGGATCTCAAGCTCCTGCCGGTGGGGTAGCCAGTGCCGGCCCAGCCAGAGGCCGTTCTCCAGGGAGATGCGGATGTAGTCCAGGTAGGGATCTTCGTAGGAAGCGGGTGTGAAAGTGAAGTCCATGCGCACGATGGCGCCGCTGGAGCGGTCCAGGAAGACACTTCCCACGAAGCCTGGTTCCTGGAAGTCCCTGGGCCGAACCCGGACCTCGTAGACCCGGACCGTCTCCCGGCCCCCCTGGAGGGTCACCGTGACGGAGTCGCTCAGGAGGAAGTCGTAGTGGGCTTCGGAGCCCGGCGCCGCCGGATGGAGGACCGCCTCCACCTCGTCGCCTCCCCCGATCTGGATCCGGTCCCCGAACTCGTCCTGGACCACGAGGAGGTGGTCCAGGTGGTAGTGAATGTTCGTGGGCAGGGACTTCTCATCCCGGCGACCCACGATGCGCTGACGGGTCTGGTCCGGGGACTTCCAGTAGACCTCCAGGGCCAACTGGTCCGTCTTGACCAGGACCCTCTCGTCCGTGTCCTCCCGCTCCAGAAAGAAGTAGACGTACCCTCGAGCCTGAGACGAATAGGACCGGAACTCCGGATCCTGGAAGGAGCCCTGGCGAAGCGCCCGGGCCCGGTCCATGAGCTCCAGGGCCCGGGAACTGTTCCACTCCTGGCCCCCCAGAGGGGAAAGGGGGAGGAAGAAAAGGGACAGAAGGCCCGAGAGAATCCATCTCCGGGCGGGGGATCCCGGCCGCACGTTCTCCCCGGTCTGCTGGCGGACGGGTCGGGAGGGTGCCGTCTTCAGTCCGGAATCAGTTCGTGGTCCAGAACCCGGAGAGAGACTCGCCGTGGGGACTCTCCCGGAGCTTCTCGAAGGCCCGGTTCCGGATCTGCCGGATCCGCTCCCGGGTGACCCCGAGGAGCGACCCGATCTCCTCCAGGGTCCTCTCCTCTCCGTCGTCCAGGCCGTAGTAGAGATAGAGGATCTTCCGTTCACGCTCCGTGAGGTACTGCTCGAACATGAGCTCCAGGTAGTCCCGTCGAGCGATGGCCTCCACGTCCTCTTCGATGTCCCCGGCCTCGGCTCCGGAGAACCGTTCCCCGAAGCTGGCGCTGTCTCGATCGCTCCGGTCGATGGGAGCGTCCAGGCTGAGCTCGCTGGCCGCCACCCTTCGCAGAGCCCGGATGGTCTCCACCGGTTCCCCCATGTCCTCGGCCAGCTCCTGGTCCGTGGGCGTCCGGCCCAACTGCTGGGTGAGGGTGGTGTTCGTCCGGGCGAGCTTGGCCAGGTTCGAATTCTGGTTCAGGGGAATCCGGACGGAGCGGGTCTGCTCCGCCAGGGCCTGGAGGACCGTCTGACGGATCCACCAGACTGCGTAGGAGATGAACTTCACCCCCTTGTCCGGGTCGAACTTCTTTACCGCCTTCAGGAGTCCCTCGTTGCCGATGCAGACGAGCTCCGCCAGCCCCAGCCCCCGACCCTGGTACTTCTTCACGTAGGAGATGACGAACCGGAGATTGGCGGTAACGAGTCGCTCGGCGGCCTCTTTGTCGCCGCTGCGAGCCCTGCGGGCCAGCGCCCGCTCCTCTTCCGGATCCTGAATGAGGGGGTACTTCTCAACGTCTTGAAGGTATTGATCGAACGAATCCAGGCCCCGGGAAGTCGAGAACATCCGTCTAGCTGTACCTCGCGATTTGGACAAGACAAGGATGGAAAAAGGTGGACGAAACCCATCGCCTCCGACCTTTTCCGCCCGGTCACGAAGGCATTGGCTCTTCCCTGCCGTGGCTTCGAGCGAAAAAGCTCGTCAAATTTAAAAAAGCGGGCACTCTAAGTCAAAGGTTTCTCCACCATTTATGGAGTTTTCCTCACTGCGGCATGGGATGCAAGAAAAGTGCCTCTTCCCGTCCCCTGGTGCCCTCCGGGCTCAGTTGGAAAGGGTGAGGGAGTGGGGGTGGAGCCCTGCCCTCAGGCTGCGGAGGAGCTGTTGGTCCCGGATGCCGGGAAGGAGCCCCAGGAGCTCCTCCAGGGAGATCCTCAGGATGAGGTCTTTCAGCTGGGACCGGTGGTCCAGGGGAAGGGCCAGGTCCACCCGAGCCAGCTTGGACGTGCCCGGGGGGAATCCGAAGCGGACCCCCGCTCCCACCGATCCCCTCCAGCCCGAGTGCCGGCCGAAGGGGGCTTCAGCGGCCCGGATGGTACCCAGGTCTGCGAAGAAGGAGAGACCGAAGTCGAAGATCTCCGGGAAGGGCCAGGACAGGTAGATGCGGTCTTCCAGGGTGAAGATCAGCCGGCGGCCCCCGGGGAACTCCTCCAACCGGTATCCCCTCACCCCGGTTCGCCCTCCCAGGGTGAGCTGAAAGGGGGTGCGAACCGACCAGCCCCCGGCACCCGAGGCCCGGAAGAGGAACGTGTGATTCTCCAGGCTTCGAGGTTGCCAGTACAGGTAGAGGTCCCCTTCCCCGAACACGTCCTCCCACCGGTCGGGCCCTCCCTCCTCTCCGTAGACCCTCCGGCCTTCCAGGGCCAGGTGACTGTTCACCGTCCACTCCGGCCAGACCTCCCCGAAGAACAGGGTGCCCTGGGCGTGGAGGTCGTCGGGGTTCGTCTCCCCCCCTCCCCCGGCGGCCCGGATGGCCCGGCCCACCCCGAAGAAGATCTCGGTGCCGATCTGCACGTCCTGGATCCGGTCGAAGGCGTCCAGGCCCGAGCGCTTGACGAAGGCGAGGTTTCGCTGCCCCAGGAAGAGGGTGATCCGGTTGGCGGTTCGGCTGAGGGCCTGACCGGCCACCGCGGCCACGGCGGCCGAGTCCGCGGGGTCGGTCCGGGAGTAGTCACCCTTGGAGATGAGCTCCACGTTGTCGGGAAACCGGCGGAACTTCAGGGATTCCCGGGACAAACCCAGGCCGAAGACCGTGAGGTTCCCGGGCCGACCCACCCTTCCGCCCACGGCCAGATCGGCCCTCTGATCCAGGAAGGGAAGGAGGAGGTTGGAGTGCTCCGGGTCCCGTCCCATGGAGTAGGACATGAGGGACTCCCGCCACATGAAGGAATGTCGGGCGGCGATCCGGCCTACCTCTCCGGCGAAGGGGTACATGATCCCTTCCTCGAAGAAGTTCCCGTTCCGTGTGGTGCCGGCGGCCAGGCGTCCGTCCCAGCGGGTGTTCATGATCCGGGGGGTGAAGAACTCCATCCCCACGTCCTGCTGCTCCCGCTCCTGGTCCAGGAAGAGCCGGAGGCGCATGCCCCTGCCCAGGAAGTTCTCCTCGGTGATCCTGAAGCCGAAGAGCTTCAGACCCTCGTCCAGTCGGATTCCCAGGTCGAAGCGAGTCGTCCACTCATCCTGCGTGTCCACCACCACGTGCTGGGATCCGTCAGGTTGCTCCAGGGAGAAGACATCGGCCTGCCGGATGAACCTGTATCCCCGGAGGAGGCGCTCGGTCTCGGCCAGGCGCAGGGAATCCAGGCATTCCCCGGCCCGAAAGAGGATCTCGTTGCGGATGAAGTCCTCCCGGGTCCTGACGTGGAGGGCGTTGGCGAGCTCGTAGGCCCAGAGAAACGGGTCGTCCGGGTCCATTTCCTGGGTGGAGAAGACGGATCGGTTGTCCACGAAGATGTAGGAGATCTTCCCCTGGGCGCACTGCTGGGCCCCGATCCCCGGCGGGGATAAGGAGAAAAGACAAAAAAGCAGGAGGAGGGAGTGTGAGGCGCGACGCAACCGATCCACCCGAATAGGAAGGTGCCGAAACGAAGGGGGAAGGCTATCCCGGGGAGAAGAGGTCTTCCTGGTCCGCCTCCTCATCCCGCCCTTCCCCTCTCAGAAGAAGCGCCCGGATCCGCCGTTCCCACATGTCGAGGTCCACCCGCACCTCGTTTTCCAGCATCCTTCGGAGGACGGGATTCACGTCGCCCAGGTCTTCCACCATCTCCTTCAGGAGGCTCCGGGCTTCCTCCGCCTGGAACTCCTCCTCCGGGAGGCTGGCCATGTCCGTTAGGATGGACCGCTCCGACCGGGAGACCACCAGGGGATCTTCCCGGGTGGCCACGTAGACCTCGGTCCGCCGACCGGGTCCCCGGTTCTCCTCGATGGGGCAGAGCCCCACGATCTCGTCGGACCGCCAGTACCTGCCGTATCCCAGGTGGACCATCCGCCCGTGCTTGATCTCCAAGATTGCCTCCAGCCGTGGGTTCAGCGGTAATCTAGGGGCTGGGTCATCCGTGGCAAACGGTAAGCCCGTCCCGGCCCGGAAGTTGCAAGACAAGCCGGCCGCGAGCGACGAGCTCGAGATGAACTCGAAGCGACGGACTCAAGAGGAGCTTCGGTTCCGGCCCAGGGGTCGGATCCGGATCTCCTTCCAGTTTTTTCATACCTCAGAAGGATCGGGAGAAGGATCGGGGACACATGGCCATTACGAAGCAGGACGCCCTGGACTACCATACCATGAAAGGGCGTCCCGGAAAAATCGAGGTCAGGGCCACCAAGCCCATGGGCACGCAGCGGGAGCTTTCCCTCGCCTACAGCCCCGGCGTGGCCGAGCCCTGTCTGGAGATCGAGAAGAACCCGGACGACGCCTTCAAGTACACGACCAGGGGGAACCTGGTGGCCGTGGTCTCCAACGGGACCGCGGTCCTGGGGCTCGGCAACATCGGTGCCCTGGCCTCCAAGCCCGTGATGGAGGGCAAGGGCGTCCTTTTCAAGCGTTTCGCCAACATCGACGTCTTCGACATCGAGGTGAACTCGGAGGACCCGGATGACGTGATCCGGACCTGCCAGCTCCTGGAGCCCACCTTCGGCGGGATCAACCTGGAGGACATCAAGGCTCCCGAGTGTTTCCGCATCGAGGAGACCCTCAAGGAGACCATGGAGATCCCCGTCTTCCACGATGACCAGCACGGGACGGCCATCATCGGCGCGGCGGGCCTGCTCAATGCCCTGGAGCTTGCCGGGAAGAAGGCCGAGGACGTCCGGGTGGTGTTCAGCGGAGCCGGGGCCTCGGCCATCTCCTCGGCTCGCCACTTCATGCGTCTGGGGGTCCGGCACGAGAACATGATGATGGTGGACTCCAAGGGCGTCATCTACCAGGGACGCCAGGAGGGGATGAACGAGTTCAAGGACGAATGGGCCGTGGAAACCGAGGCCCGGACGTTGACCGACGCCATGAACGGGGCGGACGTGTTCGTGGGGCTTTCCGTGGCCGGCCTGGTGAGCAAGGAGATGGTGGCGTCCATGGCCGACAACCCCATCATCTTCGCCCTGGCCAACCCGGTGCCTGAGATCCTCCCGGAGGAAGTGGCCCAGGTCCGGGACGATGCCATCATGGCCACGGGCCGTTCCGACTACCCGAACCAGGTCAACAACGTCCTGGGCTTCCCCTTCATCTTCCGGGGTGCCCTGGATGTTCGTGCCCGTCAGGTGACCCCGAACATGATGGTGGCGGCTACGGAGGCTCTGGCGGAGCTGGCGCGCCAGGAGGTCCCCGAATCGGTCATCATGGCCTATGGGGGCGACCCCATCGAATTCGGCCGGGACTACATCATCCCCAAGCCCTTCGATCCCCGGGTCCTGTTCTTCGTTGCCCCCGCCGTGGCGGAAGCGGCCATGGCCGACGGTGTCGCCCGGACGGAGCTGGATCTGGACGAGTACCGGGATCGACTCAAAGCCAGTCTGGGACCGGGCATGCAGGTCATGCAGCGGATGGTCTCCCTGGCTCGCAGGAATCCCCAGCGAGTGGTGCTGCCCGACGGGCACAGCGACCGGGTCATTCGGGCGGCTGCCCAGATCGTGGCCGAAGGGGTGGCGTTCCCCATCCTCCTGGGACGGGAGGACCGGATCCGGGAGAGAGCTGAGGAGATGGGGGTGGATCTGGAAGGGGTGAACATCTTCCACCCTGCCCACGAAGAGGAGAAACGGGAACGCTACGCCCAGTCCCTCTATCAGCGTCGCCTCCGGAAGGGCCTCACCCTGGCCGAAGCCCGGGACCAGATGTTCCGGTCCCTCCACTTCGCAGGGATGATGCTCCGGGAAGGGGACGCCGACGCCATGGTGGCCGGGGTGGAGTCCAACTACCCGGAAGTCGTCCGGCCGGCCCTCAAGGTGGTGGGACGAGCGGAGGGCAGCGAGCACGTGGCCGGCCTCTACATGGTGGCCCTCCCGGACAAGAAGCTCCTCTTCTTCTCCGACGTGTCGGTGAACATCGATCCGGACGCCGAGACCCTGACGGAGATCGCCCTTCTGACGGCGGGCTTCGTGAGGGACCTGGGCATGGAGCCTCGGGTAGCCATGCTGTCTTTCTCGAACTTCGGTTCGGCTCCCCATCCGGCCTCCGCGAAGGTGGCCGAGGCCGTGGCCCGCATCAAGGAGCGTTCTCCCGAGCTGGAAGTGGACGGGGAGATGCAGGCGGACGGGGCCGTGAATCACCGTCACCTGAAGGAGCTCTACCCCTTCGCCCAGCTTACCGGTGACGCCAACGTGCTGGTGTTCCCGAACCTGAGTGCGGCCAATACCGCCTCCAAGCTCATGGGCCAGATCGGAGGAGCCGAGATCCTGGGGCCGGTGCTCCTGGGCATGCGGAAGCCGGTTCACATCCTCCAGCGGGGCAGCTCGGTCCAGGACGTCAAGAACCTGGTGACCATCGCAGCAGTGGACGCGGCTCCACCGGTGCGGTAGCCCGGGAGACCGGTGGAGAGGGATGAGCCACCGCCCCCTCCTCCTGGCCGGCCTCCTCTGGACCGAGAACCGTCACCCCTCCGGGACACTTTCTCCAGGAGGGGTGTTCTCTTGGAATTGGAAGCGGCTGTCGGTTCGGTTCCGATGGCCGGAGAGTGACAGCCCCCTTATCTTTTCTCGTCGTTCATATCAGGCTCACCGGGAGAGGTTCTCATGGCGAATCGGTCGTCCAGCGATATCGGTAGAAACCGGGAAAAGAAGATCCGTGTGGTGCCGCCGGAAAAGCGGATCCATTACTTCGGGAAGCTGGGTTCCCGCCGTACCCGCTTCTCCAAGGAGAGGTTGGGAGGAAAGGGGGCCAGCCTGGCCTACATGCATTCCCTGGGCCTTCCCGTCCCCCCGGGCTTCACCCTCACCACGGAGGTCTGCGCCGAGTACTACGATCGGGGGGGAGAGCTCCCGGACGGTCTCATGGACCAGGTGAGGGAGAACCTGGCGAAGCTGGAGAAGGAGATGGACCGGACCTTCGGCTCCTCCGAAAACCCCCTCCTGGTCTCGGTGAGGAGCGGAGCCGCCGTGTCCATGCCCGGAATGATGGACACGGTTCTGAACCTGGGTCTGAACGACGAGACGGCGGAGAGCCTGGCCGCCAGCACGGGAAATCAGCGAGCCTGGTGGGACGCCTACCGGCGCCTGGTGAACATGTTCGGCGACGTGGTCATGGGGGTGGATCACGAGCACTTCGAGACGGCCTTCGAGGAGGTGAAGGCCCAGCGGGGTGCCCGGGACGATACGGAGGTGGACGCACAGGGGATGGAGGAGTTGGTTCGGCGTTACAAGGAGATCTACGAGCGGCACACGGGGGAGCCGTTCCCCCAGGATCCCTTCCAGCAGCTGGAGTTGGCCATCGACGCCGTCTTCCGTAGCTGGAACACTCCCCGAGCCGTCCGCTACCGGGAGATCAACCGCCTCTACGGCTCCATGGGCACGGCGGTGAACATCCAGGCCATGGTCTTCGGGAATCTGGGGGACGACTCCGGGACCGGCGTGGCGTTCACCAGAAATCCCGCCACCGGGGAGAACAAGCTCTACGGGGAGTTCCTGGTGAACGCCCAGGGGGAGGACGTGGTGGCGGGGATCCGGACTCCCCGTCCGGTGCAGGAGCTGAAGGAATGGAATTCCAAGGTTTTCGACGAGCTCCTGGAGATGAAGTGGGTCCTGGAGGAGCACTTCAAGGACATGCAGGACCTGGAGTTCACCGTCCAGGCCGGGGAGCTCTTCATGCTCCAGACCCGGACGGGGAAACGGACGGGCACGGCGGCGGTGCAGATCGCCGTGGACATGGTGGACCAGGGGGTCATCACCCAGGAGGAAGCCCTGCTGCGGATTCCCCCGGAAGGGATGACTCAGCTCCTCCTGGCCAGCTACACCGACGCGGACAAGAAGGGGGCCAGGATTCTCACCAAGGGGCTCCCGGCCTCGCCGGGGGCGGCTCAGGGCAAGCTCGCCTTCACCGCCGAGGAGGCGGTGGAACGCTCGGAAGGGGGAGAAGACGTCCTTCTCGTCCGCCGGGAGACCTCTCCGGAAGACGTGGATGGAATGCACCACGCCCGTGGGATCCTCACCTCCACCGGCGGCATGACGTCCCACGCCGCCGTAGTGGCCCGGGGGTGGGGGAAGTGCTGTGTGGCTGGAGCCGGGGACCTGCGAATCGACGCGAAGGCCCGAAAGGTCACCGTGGACGGGGAGACCTTCGGTCCGGAGGACACGTTCTCCCTGGACGGGGCCACGGGAGAGGTGATGCTGGGCTCGGTATCCTACTCCGAGCCCGAGCTCTCGGGGAACTTCGCCAAGGTCATGGAGTGGGCGGACCGCTACCGGAAACTGGGTATCCGGACGAACGCGGATACCCCCGGGGAAGCCAAGAGGGCCCGGGACTTCGGCGCCACCGGGATCGGCCTCACCCGGACGGAGCACATGTTCTTCGGGGAGGACCGGATCGGTGCTGTCCGGGAGATGATCCTCTCGGATTCCACCGAGGCCCGGGAGGAGGCCCTGACCAAGCTTCTCCCCTTCCAGAAGGAGGATTTCGCCGGAATCCTGAAGGCCATGGAGGGCTACCCCGTGACCATCCGCCTCCTGGATCCCCCCCTCCACGAGTTCCTCCCCCAGGAGGAGAAGCAGCAGGAGGAGATCGCCAGGAATCTCCGTCTGGACCTGGAGGCGGTACGGGCCCGGGTCCTGGCCCTGGGTGAGGCGAACCCCATGCTGGGCCACCGGGGATGCCGACTGGCCATCACCTATCCGGAGATCCTGGTGATGCAGGTCACGGCCATCGTGGAAGCCACCATCGAGTCCCGGAAGGAAGGGATCGACGCCCGCCCGGAGATCATGATTCCCCTGGCCGGGAGCCGGACCGAGGTGAGCCATCTCCGGGACCTGGTGGAGGACGCCATTCACGAGGTGGCGGAGGCCCAGGGCTACGAGGAGGACCTGGGCATTCCGGTGGGAACCATGATCGAGGTGCCCCGGGCGGCCCTGACCGCCGGGGAGATTGCCAAGGACGCGGATTTCTTCTCCTTCGGGACCAACGACCTGACCCAGCTCACCTTCGGCTTCAGCCGGGACGACGTGGGGACCTTCCTCCCGGATTACCTGAACAAGGAGATCCTCCCCTCCGACCCCTTCCACACCCTGGACCAGACCGGTGTGGGTCGCCTGGTGGAGATGGCCACCCGGGAGGGCAGGGAGGCCAGGGAGGACCTGAAGGTGGGGATCTGCGGGGAGCATGGGGGGGAGCCCAGCTCCGTGGAGTTCTTCCATCGCATCGGCCTGGATTACGTGAGCTGCTCTCCCTTCCGGGTGCCGGTGGCCCGGTTGGCGGCGGCCCGGGCGGTGCTCAAGGAGATGGGGGTGGACGAAGAGGGCTAGAAGGCTGTTGAACAAGGTGGGCGAGCCGCGTTACGAGCGCCACGGCTCCAGATTCTAGGCGGCGCTCCGAAGGCATAGCCTTGAGCTA
>Ga0207797_1002830_pt1 | contig 11886 bp, 9 predicted proteins | sample PRCRCaboRojoPR_6_FD_187275 | JGI IMG/M metagenome (GOLD analysis project Ga0207797, IMG submission 187275) | Marine sediment microbial community from Cabo Rojo, Puerto Rico - PR CR 10% Liquid 1 (SPAdes) | ecosystem: Environmental > Aquatic > Marine > Coastal > Sediment | place: Cabo Rojo, Puerto... | reverse complement strand
GGGCGTGTTCACCTATGTCTCGCCGGCGGTGCGCCGCATCGCCGGGTACGAGCCGGACGAGATAGAGGGAACGTTTTTTGGCAGATACATCTGTATCCGGGACCTGCCGAAGCTGCTGAAATCGCTTGTGACACTCAAACGAGGATGCCCCCTGGAGGGTCTCCGTTTCAGCCTGCGGCGGAAGGATGGCTCCATCGCCATGGTCGAGGTCAATGCCACCCCGGTCGTCAAAAACGGAAAATCGATTGGTGTCCAGGGAAACATACGGGATATCACCGAGCGATCACGGGCCGAGCAACGATATCGCCGGCTGGTGGAAGCATCACCCGAGCTCATCGCCGAGGCCGACGAACAGGGACATTTCGTGACCGCCAACCCTGCGATGGCCCGTGCTCTCGATACAACTCCCGAAGACCTCGTCGGGAGACAGGCATCCGAGCTGATGCCCGAAAAAGTGTACCGGCGGCGAATGGCCCGCGCCCGCGATGCCATCGAAAACGATACCATCGTCGAGGACGAAGACGAAGAAGGCGGCAGATATTACCACAACATCTACATCCCGCTGGGCATGCCCGATGGCGGCCGGCATATCCAGCTCATCGCCCGTGACATCACGCAGCGGAAAAAAACCGAGCAGGCGCTCCGGGAAAGCGAAGCCAAGTTCCGCTCGATTTTCACCCATGCACCTATCGGCATCGCCCTCGTCGACCTCGAGGGACGGCCGGTGCTGAACAACCCCGCGTTCCGGAACATGCTCGGCTACGGCGAAGAGGAGCTTGCGTCGCTCTCATTCCCCGAGTTCACGCATCCGGATGACGTCGACGAAGACATGGAGCTCTACGAGGAAACACAGGAGGGTACACGGGAGGGGTACACGATGGAGAAACGGTACATCGCGAAGGACGGCTCAGTCGTATGGGCAAACCTCACCGTGTCCATCATCCGGGACGAAAGTGGTAGGCCGCTCTGGGGCGTCGGCATGGCCGAGGACATCACCGAGCGCAAGCGGGCCGAGGAGGAACACCGGCGCCAGGAGCAGCTCACGGCGCTGGGTCGCATCGCAGCCATGGTGTCCCATGAGCTCAACACGCCGCTGGCCAACATATCGCTCGCCGCCGAATGTCTTGCATCGCGGCACGGCCTGCGGGACAGCGACGAGCTGGACACCATCCACCGGGAGGTCGACAACGCGTCAGCCATCGTCAAACAGGTGCTCGGGTTCTCCCGGATGGACGACGTGGATCTCCAGCGGATCGACCTTGCAGCGGTGGTGGAGGAGGCCATGGCGTCGGTTCGTGACACGACGTCGGACACGCCGGATATCGACATCGACGTCGCGTCGCATATCATGATGGCGGACGAACACCACCTCTACCGGGCCTTCGTCAACATCATCAAAAACGCGGTGCTGGCACGCGACCCCGACAAAGAAGCCCATCATGTTGCCATCACGTCAGCGACGACAGATGACGAGATAGCGGTCAGCATAGCGGACACCGGCGTCGGCATGGACGCCGAGGTGCAGGCCCGGGCGGACAGCCCGTTTTACACGACCCGCCCGCCCGGCGAGGGCACCGGTCTCGGCCTGTACATCGCCCGATGGGTCATCGAACGACACGGTGGCACCCTTACCATCGAGAGCGAGCCCGGCGAGGGCACCACGGTCACGGTCCGGCTGCCACTCGGGGGGGAGACAGGATGAGAGTGCTCGTCGTCGACGACAACGCAACCTTCCGCCGGCAGACCGCCAGCTACCTCGGCCTGCATGACATCGACGTCGACACCGCCGGCCGGGGGGAGGAGGCACTGCGGGCGCTCCATCGGCATGCCTATGACGTGGTGCTCCTCGACCTCAAGATGCCCGACATGCACGGCCTCGACGTCCTCCGGCAGGCGAAGGCCGACGATATCAGCGTTCCGATAATCGTGGTCACCGGATATGGTGACGTCTCATCTGCGGTCGAAGCGATGAAAACCGGCGCCGTCGACTTCATCGAAAAACCATTCGACCCGGAGCGCCTGCTCACCCTTGTCAGGGAAATCGCCACATCGCATTTTGGGGTGCAGACGGGACGGATGAAACTGGAATCCTTTCTCACCGGCGACGACCTTGCCGTCCTGCTCATCGCCGAGCAGCCCGAGCGGCTTGAACACATGCTGTCGTTCACGGCGGACGAACACCTCTCCCTCGCAGATGGAGACATCTCGCTCGACGACCTGCAAACCGCCATCGCCGCGTTCACCGACGGCCATGACCGGCCGGTTGTCGTCCACGCAGGCCTCGGCAGCCTGTTCCAGCGCACCGATAGCAACGTGATGCAGCGATACCTGGCCTTTCTGCATCGATGCGCAGCCTCGAGCGACGCCAGGCTGCTCGTGCTCTACGAGCGCTCGCTGGAGCAGGACGTCATGGATCACATCGTCGACGACACCGATGCCGCCATCTATGTCGGGGACGCCATCGCGATGCTTGACCATTCCATCCGGCGGGATGTCCTCTACCTCCTCGAGCGAAACACCGTGCTATCCTACTCGTTTTTCCTCAAACACATGGACATCGACCATTCAGCCAAGCTCGCGTTCCACCTCAACCGGCTGCAGGAGAGCAACCTGGTCAAAAAAACAGGGGAGGGATACACGCTGACCGAGCGCGGTCACAGCTTCGCCATGCTGTACCAGTCCATGCTGATGCAGCGGCAGCAGGACATGCATGACAACATCCTGTACTATCCGCTCTCCATGGACAACGATGAAGCCGGCGGAGGGATTTGAACCCTCGACCTGCTGATGTCCTGCCCCTTTTCCGCTAACGCTTTTACGCCGTTTGCGTAAAAGGGTTACAAGTCAGCCGCTCTACCGCTAAGCTACGCCGGCAGCCGATAGGGAATGCTGCCCTCGTTAAAAAATGTTCCTCTATATGTTGTATTTGCCGTACAGCTCCTCGTAGAGCTGGATACCCGCCGCGGTGATACGGTACTGCTTTCCGGATGCAGCGGCTTCCTCCCGGACGTATCCGCCCTCCCGCAGGAAATACAGGTTGAACGCCCTGACATGGTCATCGATTTTGTCGGGGAACTCCCCAGCGGGCATCGGCGCGGCATCGTTCTCGAGGGCATACAGGTACAGCCGCTGGAGCATCTCCTCCCGGGCCTTCAAAACGTTTTCGATAGACATGTGTTTCACGACGGTGGTACAACGTCTGCCGCTATAAAGGATTTCACCCCGCCGGCAATACCTTTTTAAGCAGCGCGGCATTTTTACGGTATGCGAGCGCTTCTCCTCGGGCGATACCAGCCCTTCCACCGCGGGCATGCAAGCGTCGCGGAATACGCCCTCGACCGGTACGGGGAGCTCGTCGTCGCCATCGGCTCCGCCCGGCAGAGCTACACCCCGGCCAACCCGTTCACCGGCGGCGAACGCGTCCTGATGGCACAGCGAGCCCTCGCCTCATTCAGCACAAAGGTCTTCATCGTGCCCGTCCCCGACATCAACCGCTACGGCCTGTATCCCCACCATGTGGCCGACCTCTGCCCGCCCATAGACGTCGTGCTGTCAAACAAACCGCTCATCCGCGAGATATTCGGCGATGCGGGCTACAAAATCGAGGACACCCCGGAATACGAGCGGGAGCGCTACCAGGGCACCGTCATCCGGACCATGATGATACAGGGCGACGAGGCCTGGCGCGACCTCGTGCCACCACCCGTCGAAACGGTCATCGACGACGTCGACGGCGCCGGACGGCTGCGCCGGCTGCACGAAAACGAGCAGCGCTAGCGGAACGCACGGGTGCAGTGAAGGCCGAGCCGCCGGCAGCTTTTTTCGATTTCCTCGATAACGGCGGGATAATAGCCGCTGTCACGCCGCAACCGCCGACGGTACAGCTCCCGCAGATCCTCGGGGAGCGCCGCGGCGACGCTGTCCCAGACACCCGGCTTGCAATGCAGCGTGTCAACCATGAGCTCGTCGACGCCGGCATCAGCGAAGCGCCGTACATATCCCGCGACATCATCGACGTCCAGGCCGGGGAGCACCGGGCCGAAAAACACATAGGTTGCAATACCGTCATTGGAGAGCTCCCGCAGCGCATGCAGCCGCTGGTCAGCCGGCGGAGCACAGGGCTCAAGCAGCCGCCGCACGGTTTCATCAAACGTGGTGATGGTGACGCCGACCGTGACATGGCTGAAACGCCGCAGCAGGTCGATGTCCCTCGTCACCAGCCCCGACTTTGTCTGGATGTCCACGGCCATGTTCCGTTTGTGCAGCAAGGGGAGACATTTCCGCATGAGCCGGCATTCCCGCTCGGCGGGCTGATAGGGGTCGGTGACCGTCGAAACACCCACGACGCCATGCCGCCCACGTTTCAGCTCGCGGCGGAGCACCTGCGGGATGTTCACCTTGGCAGCCACCTTGGTCAGCTCGCTGCGCGGCTGATGCAACACCGCGGGGACATAGCAGTAGCGGCAGCCATGGGCACACCCCGCATAAGGGTTCAACGCATAGTCGAGGCCGGGCAATCCCGACGGTGACAGCGCCGTCTTACACCACACCTGTTTCATGGTTCCAGGTAGTCGTCAAGGCGCCGCTGGAACAGCCGGCTCTGCAACAGCTCGCTCGTTTCAATCCACCGGTGCAACGGGATGTCCATCACGCCTTCAACGTAGCCCAGCGCCCCCTGCAGCGTGTCGAAGCGATGCGGGTCGCTCTGCAGCGCCGCCCGCACGTTCTCCCGGACGTTCCACACGCCGACGGGCATGATGTAGCCGGGATGGGTCTCACGGAGGACGATGATGCCCGCCTGCCGGCGCTCCCTGTTCAACGCCTCGGCCGTGGCGAGCCGCGCCGCATAGTAGCAGCCGCCGATGGACGCATAGGATGTCCGGCCGTCATAAAACTCGTGGTCGCCGAAAATGACGATGCGGCGCCCGGAGGGATTCCACGTCGTGTTCGGAAACCAGGCCTCGATGAGCTCATACTCATAGCTCGCAGGGTACATCACCACAAGCCAGCGGTTGTCCAGGCTGTAGGTTTCATACACCCTGCATTCGTTGATGTAGGGATAGCGCTTCACCCTTCCCTTGAGCTCGTTGCCTATGGTGGAGTCAACGGCGGTGATGCTCCACCGGGTCGGCACGAACCTCCGGTTGTCCTCTATGCCAAAGGCGCCGACGGAAAACGCCTTCTGGATACGGGAGACCAGCACGTCGCTGTTGTACAGCTCGAGCACCGCATCCCTCGCTTTTAAATCACCGTCATAAAATGCTTTTTCGACCTGCCTGTCCACCGAGGGATTCTCCACCCAGACCTTTTTAATCGAACCCGAGGGGCCATGGGGCTGCACGCTGTCATAGAGCGCTATCGAGCCCCGCGGCCTTTTGGTGAACGTCAGCTCGGTGTCGACCGAGCGTGCGGCCAGCCCGATTTCCCGCGTGTAGTCAACGATTTTTCCAGAAAAATCATCCACCGGGGTGCGATATTTGCCCCGGACGAGCTTCATCCGGAAGTCAACGATGTCGTCGATGCTCTTCCCCCGCCAGAGCTCAGGGGTGTCAACCATCGAGGTGTCACCATGGACCGGCGGCACCATCGGCCCAACGCTGACCTTCGGATACCCATAGCGGCCGACGAACACCGACGGGGGCGTCGCGCCATGCAGCGATGTTCCATCGATCAACGGCCGGGTTTTTTTCTGCGAGTACAGTTTCACCATGATCGGGCAGCGGTCCTTGCCGCACAATCGCTTGGCTCCCCGGCATTTCAGGCAGAGCGCCGACGCGTTTTTCGTGTCAAACGTGGCCTCGTTGACGTCGAGCAGTTTCCGCGGCGCCCGCTTCATAGGCTATCAACATCCAGCCATTAAAAACGTTATGCCCCGCCCCGCCGGGGATATAAAAATGCATCGGTGGCGGCGGATGCCTCCGTAGTCTCATCGGGCACATGACCTATGAGGGACGTGCACATATCATGTGCCAAAAAATATAAATCTCGGGGGATATTGCACAACAGCACTATGAATCCGTTCCTTAACCCGCTCTTTCTGCTCCGGGTGGCGAAGGGATATCTCACCGACGTCGACCGGGTGTGGAAGATGTCGCCGGAGCAGCTGCAGCGGTACCGGGACAGGGCGCTGCGGCGCATGGTTCGCTATGCCTACGAGGTCCCGGTGTATCGACACCTGTATCGCGATGCAGGGGTGCATCCCGACGACATCGATGGCGTGGCTGATATCAAAAAGCTGCCGTGTGTCACCAAGGACCACCTCCGCCGGCACTTTCCCGACGGTATCGTCCATCCCCATTTCAACAAAAACAACGCGCATGTGGTCAGCACCTCGGGCTCGACGGGGCAGCCCGTGTCCCTGTACACGGACATCTACACCATCATCAAGGCCCTGTTCGGCTTCATCCGGGAGCTCCGTGAATACGGCGTAGACTGGCGCAAAACACGGATGAGCGTCATCGTCGACCTGACGCCGGAGAGCGCGGAGGAGGCATATCTCAGCAGGACGGTCATGCCCTATCTGGGGAAGCTGTTTTCGTTTGACAACATGCAGATACTGCATGTCGGGGATTCGCCGGAGAAATTGCTTCGCAGTATCAACGACTTTCAGCCCGAGTTTCTGGGCGGCTACCCGGGTGTGCTGCGCGCACTGGCGGTGTTGAAGCGGAAGGGACATGGCGACAGCATTTCGCCGCGGGTGATGTCCTCCTCCGGTGCGGTCCTCGACCGGTACACCCGGAGATATATCGAGGACACGTTTGATGCCCCCATCTATGACGTGTACGGCTCGACGGAGGCGGGTCCGGCTGCATTTGAATGCCGCAGGGGCAACTATCATATTCATTCCGACCTCGTCCACCTCGAGCTTTTGGATGACGACGGAGACGATGTGGCTGCGGGTGAGCCAGGACACGTGGTGGTCACCAAGCTCTACGGCCGGGGGACCCCTGTCATACGGTACACGGGCATGAAGGACTACATCATCCCCCGCGACGACACCTGTGACTGCGGCATCCAGACCCCGCTGCTTGGCATCGTCGGCGGCCGCAAGGTGGACTCGATTCGGCTGAGCGACGACAAGATCATTCCGCCGTCGGCCATCACCGGGGTGCCCGGCAAGGTCATGCACGAGCTCGGCACCGACAAGATACAGCAGTTTCAGATCATCCAGCGGCGGCTGGACCTCATCGAGATACATCTGGTCATAGATGACCGCCTGCGCGACGTCGGCCCATCGGTGGACAGGATTTTCGACGAGATCAGGCGGCGGTATGAGCGGACGTTCGGTGACAGCGTCGAGGTCGTGGTCAAAGAGGTCGACCATATCAGGCAGAGCGACCGGGTGGACACCCCGCCGCACGTGGTCATCTCTGAGGTGCCATTGCAGTAGGCCGCAGCCGTTTTATAGCGTTGGCCGTTGTCTCCACATGAAAGCACTGGCGCTCGCCATGGTGCTGCTCCTTGCATTTCCGGTGCCGCTTTTTTCGGCGTCGCCCTCCCCGTCTGAGGAAACGGTGCTGGTTTCCGGGTTTGAGCCGTTTGACCGGTGGGACAGCAATCCCTCGGGGGAGCTGGCACATGCTTTGAACGACACAATGCTCGGCGACGTCCATGTCGTGGGCGTGGTGCTCCCCGTGTCCTTTGAGGACGCGTATCCCCGGCTGCGGATGGCTCTCGACCGGTACAGCCCGTCGGCGGTCATCGCCCTCGGCCTGGATGGGTCTGCGCGGGCTATCGAGGTGGAGCGGATGGCGGTCAACCTTGAGCATCCGTTTATGTTTGGGTTTTCGTTCGTTAACGGCTCTGGCCCATTGCTCCGTCATACGCGGCTGCCGACGTCGGCCATCCTCGCGGCGTTGCACGACGACGGGGTTGACGCCCGTCGGTCATGGTTCGCCGGGCTGTATGTCTGCAACCACGTGTTTTACCGGCTGCTTGGTAATGCGGCACGGCGCGACGTCAGCGCCGGTTTTATCCATGTGCCACCGTTGTCCTCGCAGGAGCCCTCCGGGATGCCGTTTGATGTGATGCTCCGGGGCATCCGCACCGCCGTCAACGTCACCGTGGCATCCTGATTTTATGTCCTGCCTGGATGTACCGCTGGGGAAGCATGATATGGGGTTCATCCCGGCTATCGGTGATGATGCGGCTACGGTCGTGGATGTGAGGGTGCGGACAGCTGCTCCCTGAAACCGACTGCACTAGGTATAGGCGGCGACAGTGCATCGAGCGATGGCTGGAGCGCTGTTTCGACGGTTTCCCTGACGAGGAGAAGAGCGACATGGACGAAATCTCTATCTTTAAATATGGGGTGCCATATTAGGCCCGTTGAGGGAGCCACATGATACGGATTGACCGGGAGCGCTGTCTGCACTGCGGCGGCTGTGTCGGCCTCTGCCCGGTGGACGCGCTCACCCTGTACGGCGAACGCCTCGAGGTATCCGAGGCATGTACCGAATGCGGCATCTGCGTCCGGTTTTGCCCGGTTGAGGCGCTGGAGGTGCCACAATGAACGTCGATGTCCTGGTCGTCGGCGCCGGGCCGGCGGGCAGCATAGCTGCCATGGAGTTCGCCCGCCGCGGCTATGATACCCTTGTCGTGGAGAAAAAGCAGGAGATTGGGCCGCCGAAGCGCTGCGCCGAGGGCGTCTCCCAGAACGGGCTGGACACGGTCGGCCTCGACGTCGACATGGACGTCCATCACCGTATCGAGGGCGCCTCGCTGTATGCGCCGTCGGGCAAACGCGTGGACATGACGGGCGGCGACATGTTCGGCTACGTGCTGGAGCGCAAGGTGTTCGAGAAGCAGCTTGCGTCGCAGGCGATAAACGCCGGTGCATCCTGCCTGGTGGACACGCAGGCGCTTGACATGCATCGAAGCAACGGTCGCTGGGCCGTCCGGCTGCGGGGCCTGGAGGGAGAGCGCGAGGTACATGCGAGGCTGGTCATCGGCGCCGACGGCGTGGAGTCCAAGGTCGGCCGCTGGGCGGGCTTCCAGAGCGTCAACCGGCTGACCGACTATCATTCCGGCATCCAGTACGAGATGGCCAACGTCAACGTCGACCCAGGCCACATCCACCTGTTTTTTGGCACCAGGGTGGCGCCGCTGGGCTACGCATGGATTTTCCCCAAGCGGTTTTCCGCCAACGTCGGCCTGGGCGTGCTCGAGCGCAACGCCGAGATGAGCGCCCATGGGTATCTCCGGCGGTTCATCGACAGCAACCCGGACATCTTCGCCGGGGCGAGCCCAATCGAGATAAACGCCGGCGGCGTCCCTGTCAACCATTTCACCGAGATGGTCGGCGACGGCGTCATGCTGGTCGGCGACGCGGCGCAGCTGGTCAACCCCATCCACGGCGGCGGTATCATCCGGGCGATGCATTCCTCGCAGATTGCAGCCGAGATAGCCGAGCCGGCCCTGGCCAACGATGACCTCTCACGGGAGCGCCTCGGCGGGTATGTGCGGCGATGGAACGAGCTATACGAGGAAAAAACGGCGAAGCTGCTGAAGCTCCGCGCGTTCCTGGAAAAACTGGAGGACAAGGACTTCGAGCTGCTGGCCGACATCCTGGAGGGCGAGGACATCTTCGAGCTCAGCCAGGCCCGCATCTCGTTCTTCATCAAAAAAATGCTGAAACGTCCCTCATTGCTCGGCCTCGCCAAAAAATATCTGACCGATTAAAGGATTTATATATCCACCGTCGTTGAAGGTGACGATGAGCAGCACACCTGACGACCAAAAGAATACAGGGCAGGAGACACGGGACGAACTGCGGCAGCGCCTGCACCGGCTGGAGCAACGTGTCGCATCGCTCACCCGCAAAAAACACCAGTTCGAGGCGGTGTTCAACCATCCACGCTCCTTCGTCGGCATCCTCGACCTCGACGGACGGCTGCTCGAGGCGAACCAGCGCTCGCTCGACTTCATTGATGCATCCCTGGCGGATGTCGAGGGACGGTTTTTCTGGATGACGCCCTGGTGGTCGCATTCGTCGGCGTTGCAGGACAAGCTGCGTGAAAACATCAAGCTGGCGGCACGGGGAGAACACGTCCGCTTCGAGGCGGAGCACTATAGCCCCGGCGGCGACCGGATGGTGGTGGATTTTTATCTGCAGCCGGTGCATGATGATGACGGCACCGTTATCAGCCTCCTGGCCGTTGGCCGCGACATCACCTCGTTGAAGGAAACACAGGAGCATCTGCGGACCACGCGGCGGCGGCTGGAGGACGCCCTGGAGACGGGGCGCCTGGCCTGGTGGGAAATGGACGTCGAGAGCGGCACGGTTGCCTTCGACGAGCAGAAGGCGCGCATGCTGGGCTACGACCCCGTGGACTTCGCCGGTGCATCCTACACGGCATGGACGGACCTCCTCCACCCCGACGACCGCCCGGCGGCGATGCAGGCGATGCGTGACCATCTTTCGGGCGCCACCGACGTGTACGAGGTCGAATACCGCGTTCGCACCGCTGCCGGTACATATCGCTGGTTCCAGGACAGGGGCGCCGTCACCAAACGAGACGGGGAGGGAAACCCGCTGCTGGTCACCGGCATCGTCATCGACATCACCGACCGGATGCAGGCGGAACAGCAGCTCGAGCGCTCCCGATGGCAGCTCTCCCTTCTGAACCGGGTGGCGACGATTTTTCTCACCGAGTCCGAGGCCGACATGTATGCCGACGTGCTCGACGTCGTCCGGGAGGCCCTGGACAGCCGGTTTGGCTTTTTCGGCTACATCAACGAGGACGGCGACCTGGTCTGCCCCTCGATGACCCGCGACGTCTGGGAGAAATGCGACGTGCCCGACAAGGACATCGTGTTTCCCCGTGACAGCTGGGGCGGCCTGTGGGGGGAATCCCTGAAAACGAAGGAAACCAGGTGGAAAAACAGCTCGCTCAATCTGCCGGAGGGACACATCAAGCTAAAAAACGCGCTCGCGGTGCCCCTCGTCGACCACGGCGACCTGGTCGGCCAGATAGCGGTGGGAGACACGCCCGATGGCTACGGCGAAGACGACGTCCAGGTGCTGGAGCGCATCGCCGGCTACGTCGCCCCGTTGCTGCGTGCCAAGCTCGAGGAAAAACGGCAGCGGCAGGCATTGCAGCGAAGCGAGGAAAAATACCGGACGCTGACGGAAAACGTCAACCTCGGTGTCTACCGTACCACCCCCGGCCCGGACGGCACGTTCGTCGAGGTCAACCCGGCCATGGTCGACATGTTCGGCTACGATAGCCGTGAGGAACTTATGGAGCAGCTCGTCTCGGCGCTCTACCGTCATCCGGAGGAACGACGGGCGTTCAACGAAAAAATGCATGCCGAGGGAGAGGTCAGGGACTGGGAGCTGGAGCTGCGGAAAAAAGACGGCACCCGTTTCACCGGCTCGGTGTCCGCGGTGGCGGTCACCGACGCCAGCGGCGAGGTACAGTATTTTGACGGCATCGTCGCAGATATCACCGAGCGGAAACACATGCAGGACGCGCTGTCGCAGCTCAACGACGTGCTCAAGCTCACCAACAAGATCATGCGCCACGACATGGTCAACCATCTGAACATCATCAGGGGCGCCCTTGAGCTGTACAGCGAGGAACCCGAGGAGGAACTGCTCGGCAAGGCGTTCAGCAGGATAGAGCAGAGCGTCGAACTCATCAAGCGGATGCGTGAGCTCGAGGCGCTGGTGGCCTCCGGCGACGCGCTGCAGCCCCATGACCTGAAGGAAACGATAGAGGACGTGGCCGGGCAGTATGACATCCCCATATCGATAACGGGCGATGCTACTGTCCTGGCTGATGCGGCGCTCCATCCCGTCATCGACAACATCGTGCGGAACGCCGTCGTCCACGGCGGCACCGACCGTATCGACGTGTCCATCAGCGCCATGGATGGCCAATG
>Ga0207797_1002829_pt1 | contig 11886 bp, 7 predicted proteins | sample PRCRCaboRojoPR_6_FD_187275 | JGI IMG/M metagenome (GOLD analysis project Ga0207797, IMG submission 187275) | Marine sediment microbial community from Cabo Rojo, Puerto Rico - PR CR 10% Liquid 1 (SPAdes) | ecosystem: Environmental > Aquatic > Marine > Coastal > Sediment | place: Cabo Rojo, Puerto... | reverse complement strand
AGGGCGTAAGACGATTATGGTGGCAATCCCATAAGTACCGATTGTCATGATCGATTCTGTAATGTTAAGAAATTTAGTAAATTCTTTCCAATTCTACGTGCTGAGGATAATGTGTAGATAAACTTTTAATAATGATTGACGCATTTTATAAACTTCTTTCGCCCTTTCAGGGCTTTAATGTAATCTATGGTATTTATTTTTACCCAGGGCGGATGCCCCGGGCTGATTTCTTATTCTCTTTCAGAGAATGAATTTCAGTAATTTATTGTTTACTAAAGGGTTTATAACGAATTAAAGAATTTATTCCACACGGAGGTTTTACCTTTAAGAGTTTATTCAATGATGTATGACATGGTTATATATTTTGTTAACGAGTAACAATGTAGCTCATAATTTTAAAACCAAATAATTAACCGAATTTTTTACATCGTTATTAACTATAAAACCGATTTCAGGTTTGATAATGGCACCATACCGGGTGAATTTGTTATAAACTGATAATAGAAGTTCCTTCCCACCCGCGCCCCAAGCTCCGGCAGCTGCCGGATGAACCCCACCCACCATCATTTCTCAGGTCTGTCTGTTTATTTGGCTATTTCTAATTTACTTTGGCTTTTGGAGCGGGAGGATACGCCCTTCAGGGGCCAGGGGCGAGCGCGGGGATTCCTGCCGCTAATTCCACCACCTGCCAGCACTCATCTGTTACCTTCGTCTCTCATCCCGTCTGACCGATACCAGCCCAACCTGGAAAGCCAGGCTAAATGCAGCAATTTCCGAATCATACAAAACAATACATTCAGGCTCACCGGTCGGATGGGTTTGATAAATTAAAACAATATCTAACGCTCCTTAAAGATGAATTTTTTAGGATCATCTATTTGAATGTTAATAAGTCTCCGGGGTTAGATAAAGAGTCTCACCGGGTACATAAAGAGTCTCACCGGATACTTAAAAAGTCTCACCGGGTACTTAAAGTGTCTTATCGGGTACTTAAAAAGTCTCATCGGGTACTTAAAGTGTCTCTCCGGGTACTTAAAGTTTCTTATCGGGTACTTAAAGTGTCTCTCCAGGTACTTAAAGTGTCTCTCCAGGTACTTAAAGTGTCTCATCGGGTACTTAAAGAGTCTTATCGGGTACTTAAAAAATCTCATCGGGTACATAAAGTGTCTCTCCGGGTACATAAAGTGTCACATCAGGTACATAAAGTATCTCATCGGGTACTTAAAGAGTCTCACCAGGCACATAAAGTGTCTCTCCGGAAACATTGGAAATCTATCAGGTGAAAAGGAATTCCTTCCTGGAAAGATCGGGAGTCAATCCGGGTAAATTTGGGATCTCTCCGGATCTTATATTTCTTATTAGGTTCAAAACATAACCGGTGCCGTATCTACACGACTAATGTTTTGCAAGTACAACCAATGACAATAAATGACTATTCCATTCACATGACAACTCCATATCTGCCGGGCTGCTTACTGTTTACTGCTTACTGAATCCCAACTCCTGCCCATCACCCAATAACCATCCTCAACAATGCCCGCAGTCGGTATCCTTTCCTCTTTCTTCTCCTCGAGTTCTTCCTGGTAATTCTGGACGGAATTTCGCGTATAGAGCAAAATCACCACTACCAATACCAGGATCCCGCTCAAGATATAGGAAAAAATCCGTACTGGCTTATCCTTGGCCTTAAGCACAACGGTCAGGGCTATATACAGCATGTACACACCATACAAATTCACTCCCAGGCTGATCACGGCTCCAAGGATATAACTGATGCCATCAAAGAAACCCAGAAAAGCATTCAGGGGTAAAACAACCAGGATAACAGAAGCGATCCGCAAACCGGTTTCAAAATCGGTGCGCCCGTCACAAACCGATGAAACGGTAACAATGATGACCCCACCTATAAACAGACCGGCAAGAGCGCCGGCGATGGTGCTGAAAAATCCGATCACTCCAACATCTCCGCTTAAAACACCCTCTGTGAGCCCAATGATATCCAGGAAGCTCCATAACAAAATGAAAAGACCGGATGCCAAACCGTATATAAAGGCTTTATAAACAGGACTCCCCCAGCCGATACCGGTTTCCATATCAGTAAAATACTTACGCGGGCTGAAAAGGGCTTTCTTCGATTCCTCATACACCCGGTAAATGGTAAACTGGCCATGATACATACACAATATGTTTAAATATAATATGGGGTAAGCATAATAAAAATTTCCCGGTAAACAAAACCCGGAATTATTCCCCGTATTGGGTATTTACCCACAAATGGCTATACCAGTACCATTGACCCCCCGATTTTGAGGGCGCCGTTATCGTATACAAGGTCCGCCGGGTGCGGAGGGGTTCACTGGACCGGATATCAAGAATAAGCTGCGAACCTTCCTCTATGGAAATCTTACAACTTCTCCGTCCGTTGACAAAACACTGGATGTTATTGGGATTGATTTTTTCAGAATCAACATGAAGTGTCAGACGCGGAGGATTGCTATCCTTTATTTCCGGGTTGCCCGGCACCTCTTTGATAACCGGAAGGGCTTTCATCCCGGCTTTGGACTGAAACCTGCTGATTTCGCCATAAGTGGAAGTCATGGGAAATCTTGGTATGGCAAATAAATCAGTACCTGAGAAAAAAACGCCCGACTTCTGCGCGGCAGCAGCTTTATATCCCCTTTCTTTCAATATCTCCTGCATATCCGGGTTGTATTCTCCATAGGGATAACAATACAGATCTGGCGTATCTCCGAGCTCCCGTCTGAAGATTTCCTCGGCCTTAACGAGATCATCAATGAATTGCTCCCGGGTTTCACTGTCGGAGTAATTCAAAAAGTGCTCATGCGAATGGCTGTGATTCCCGAATTCATGTCCTTCTTCCTCCAGGGAGCGTATATCATCCCACGACAAATACCCTGACCTGCCCACGTATTGGGTACATACAAAGATCGTGGCTTTGTAATTGTATTGATCCAGAAGCGGTACCGCCGCTGTTTTGAATGACTTGTAACCGTCATCTACAGTAAGAACCGCCGTTTTCTCCGGGAGGTTTTCATTGGATTTCATCCGCTCTGATGCCTCTCCCAGCGTCAGTACCGTGTAATTATTATCATGTAAAAATTTCAACTGCTGTTTGAATGTACTGATGGATATATTGGTAGAAGGCAAATCTTCTTCTCCAAACCGGTGGTAAACAAAACAGTTTATGTTTTTATTATTCGTGTTCTGGGCCTTCAGATAAATTTTGCCGGAGAAGAAAACCATGAGGGTTAGCACGAGCGGCAAAAGTATTATTTTAATTTTTTGTGATTTCATCATATGCATTAATTTTTCAAATATTTATGGATCAGATAGGTAATCCACTGATTAAACTTAAAAAGATGGTTGATGAATAAATCAAATAATATTTTTGCCCCGAAATCTCCAATCTGCCCGACGGCAGGCGGAAACCCCAAATTTCACCAAAAATGATTACCAGTAAAACTGCTTTTGGTGCTCTTTGGTGTTTTGGTGGCGGGAAAAAAATATCTATAAAATCTCTCAACCATGTATTGGAATTTTAAAAATCTATTCTACGCTTATATAAGTCGGATCCAGTTGATAATCGTCATATTTTGCCATATCAGACTTTCGCATCACCGTTTTCAGCCGGTTAATATATTCCTGGCCCAGTTCGCTGTAACGAAAAAGGTACTCCACCAGTTCATAGGGATCACTTGTTTTTTTCCTGGCTTCGCGATACTCGTCGTAAGGTCCGTTGGAAATCACTTTGTAATAATCGATGATGCTGGCCGATAGGTTGTCATACTTTTTTACATATATGGGCTTACCGTCTCTTGTTCCCAGAGCTCTGATCCGGGATTCATCCGGGTCAAACGACCATACGCCGAATGTGTTATTCGCCGCAATGAAGAACCGTGAGCTTCCCCATCCGGTTTCCAGGGCGGCTTGTGCCAACATGATGCTGTTCGGTCGGGTGATCAGCTTTTCATTCAGCAGCTCCTGTCCATTATCAGCTCTCCAGGCCTTAAGCTGTTTACTCAGAAACAGACTATCTTTCCTTGAAACAGGTTGATCGCTGGCTTTACGTTCCATAATGGCTGATATCCTCTGCCGGGTTTGATTGATCCCGTAAGCGGCAGTTAATACAGAGGGAAGCAGCATATCTATGAACTTTTCTTTCCTCTCCTGCAGGGGAAGATATTTCAGATCGATCACACTTGTGTATACGTTTGGTACCACATATTTGCCTGTAACGTCTATAATCGATTCCGGCGAAGCAATGGCCTTGTATTGTATATCCACACTTTTTGACTGGATCTTTTTAATGCGCTCTGAACCGGAAGATACAATATTCTTATCTCTCTGTGTCTGATCTTCTATGATGGATCGTATTTCATCCCGGGTTAATATGTTGATGTAGGAAGAGTCAATCTTATAATCATCATAGCGGGTAAGGTCATTTCTTTGAATGATATTGGATAATAACTGTGTGTATTTTTCACCATATCTTATACTGTAATCTTCGAGATATGACACGAGTTTTAAAGGATCTGAAGTAGTTTTCCTTTGCTCGCGAAAATCAGCCAGGCGTTCCGAACGGTTCAGATTCCTGAAGTAATCGACAACAGCGGCAGGCAGGTTATCATAGCTTTTCAGATATATGACCGAGCTGTCTTTGGCAAATGTTTTCAACCGGGATTCTGAGCTGTCATTCGATATGATTTGAAAGGGATTGTTGGCTTCTGAATAGCTTCTGGTACTACCCCAGTTCGATTCAACGGCAGCCTGGGCCAGAACAAGACTGGTAGGATGGGTGGTGAGTTTATCCATTAATTCCCCGGCATTATCCGCTTCATATTTTTCGAGCTGTTGTTCGATAAAAGCTTGCTTGTTTTCAAAATTAACGCCCTCGCTGAGCGAATCTTCAGACATCAGAATATCCAATACTTTCCTTTGCTGATCCAGGTAAAATTTGGTGATCAATATCTGTGGAAGCATCTGGGATATGAACACCTGTTTTTGATGATCTTGCCCCATATACCGGGTGGAAAGGAGCCGGTTATATACCACCGGCTTTATCGCTTCTCCCTTTATGGGTTGTATCTCTTCAGGGGATTCCACGGATTCTCGTTGTACCGATATGGTTTTCCGTGCCATCTGATTCAGCAGCTCGTGATCAAATTTGGCAATGAATTGTAATTCCTCTTTTGAGAAAGCCTCATAGGAATTTTTACCTGAATCCCTGGTACAACTGAAAAGCACTGGCAGGAGAAGAAAAAATGTAAATTTGCGTATAATCATAGACGAAATGTTTTTTAGCCTTTCGATGAATTTTTACCGATGAATTTGAGCATCCATCAATTTTATACAAATAATACAAACCAAAAAGAACGTATTTTATTATCTTTTTAGGTAATTCAAAGGATTTCTTAAACAAACAGAGCGAGAATATGTTTATTCACTCTATGAAACAAATTTTCTGCAACAAATTGCGTTCATATATATAAATTTTAACAATAAAGAAAATTATTCCATTGCTTAAACCCATCCATATTCTTTTTTCTATTTTCATCTTATGTTCGGCTCTGTCCGGCCGGGGGCAGGATACCTATACCATTAAAGATATTGAATTCCTCGGTAACGAAACCCTTACCGAACAAACCCTGCAGGAACAGATGAACACCAGTTCTCCTACCTTTTTTGAAAAATTAACCTTCTGGAAAGAAAAACCGGAATTTTCACAGATTATGTTCGAGAACGACATGGAACGGCTACATCGGTACTATCAGCGTCATGGTTTCCTGAATCCCCGTTTGAATTACAATCTGGATAGAAACGAGCAAAAGAACAAAATGGAAATAAAGATTGACATAGACGAGGGAACTCCCGTGACCATTCGTTCTGTACAATTCAAAAAACCTGCAGATTCCACGGCTGCTTCTTTGATGGAAAATTTTACCGGAAATTTACCCATTAAACCCGGCCAGCGTTTTGTGGACCGGGAAGTTATGAATTTTGAACGGGAGGTGGAAAATTATCTCAGCGACCAGGGATATCCGTTTGCTGAGATGAAAAGACATCTAAATGTCTTACCGGATGAAAAACAGGTTGATGTCGCCTTTGAATTGGAACCGGGTCTGCCGGCAAATTTTGGAGAGGTAAATATCAGCGGCGATTCATTGGTCTCAGAAAGTTTCATCCGGGAAAAGCTCACATTTTCACCAGGAGAAAAATATTCGGCAAATAAACTCGATTCGACACAAACCAAACTATTCAGTACGGATCTTTTCCGGTATGTGGTGGTAAGGGGTCAGAAAGACAGCATACGAAACGGCAGGATACCCATAAGAATTGAAGTAAGCGAACTGCCTACCTGGTCGTTGGAAACAGGTGCGGGATATGGTTCGGAAGACCGGTTCAGGGCATCGGTCAACCTGACAAAACTGAGATTCCTGGGTGGCGCCCGTAGATTGATATTTGAAGGGAAACATTCATACTTTCTTCCCATCAGTGTGGAAGCCAAATTCATTCAGCCCGGAATGCTGGGTGACAGACTCGATCTGGTAGTGAATCCTTTTTTCATCCGCGAAAATGAAGAAAGTTACACGGTAGACCGGCTGGGAGGAGGACTCACTTTGCAACAGGATTTTTCGGAATCCACATCGGGGTACCTCATGTATTCACTGGAACGGGATTTCCTCCAGGATCTCACCATCACCGAATTCCTGGCACGGGAAGAGCAGGGCGACCTGATCCGTAACAAGTCGGGCGTGACGGTTGGTTTCTCAACTAATACAACGGATAAGCTGATCGCACCAACTTCGGGCTCGAAATTCAACGGGCATTTCACCTATATGGGCCTGGGCTTTCAATCCATATTTCATTACTATAAAAGCGAAATCAGCCTGGTTCGCTATTTACCGCTGGATGATGACTGGACCGCGGCCGGAAGGATCCGTGCAGGATTTATAAAACCCAGGGGGAACGAAGCCTCTCCCATTGAGGACCGTTTTCTGCTTGGGGGCGCATCTTCCCTGCGGGGATGGGGAAGGCACCAGATATCGCCGGTCAATGAGGAAGGCCAGGCAATTGGTGGAAACAGCATGCTGGAAACCAATTTGGAACTAAGGTTTCCGATTTACGATATTTTTTCCGGGGTTACGTTCTTTGAAGCGGGAAACGTCTGGAGAAATGCATTTACCTGGTCAATTGCTGATTTGAAGTACGATGTTGGAGCCGGCCTGCGTGTAAGAACACCGGTAGGCCCGGTCCGGCTGGATATCGCTACCCCGCTGTTTGAAAAGAAAATGCGGCCCATGTTTTTTATTTCTATTGGTCATGCTTTTTAATCATATTTGAAATCATCGCACATGCGATACATAAGAAAAATATTAATCTCCCTTATTTATACCCTGTCAGCGTTACTGCTGATGGTGGTGATCTTTTTGATGTTGCTGCAGAACGGAACCCTGAACAACATGCTCGCTTCCCTGCTGGCCCGACAGGGCAGTAAAAACCTGAATGCAGAGGTGAACATAGGGAACATACAGGGCAATCCACTAAACCTGTTTTCTATAAATGATATAGAGATCAACCGGAACGACAGCACGGTTCTGCATATGCAAAGGCTCCATCTGAATTATAATCTGACGGCTGTTCTTCAAAAAGAATTAAGAATAAGAAATCTGGAAGTGGGAAAACTTGTTTTAAATGGAACCCAATACCCGGACTCTGCATGGAATTTTATGAAGGTTTTACCTGAACCGGAACGTCAAGAGAAAAAGAAAGATTCCCTGCAATCGGAATGGCACATCTCCGTTAACCGCCTGCTTCTCGACAGCCTGAACGCGCGGTTGAAGTCCCTGCCCAACAGCAACATTCCTTCAAACATACAGGTAAACGGACTCATGGATTTCTCCATGCTCGGTGATTCCATTGTATTGGGAATGGCTGATTTTTCAATGGAAACGGGGTCACCGGATCTGAAGATTGAACAGTTAATGGGGAATTTTAGGAAAGTCAGGGAGAAGCTTTCATGGGATAATCTTACCATCAATCTTGAAGAGACCAATCTTCGAAGCCAGGGCAGCCTGAGCCTGGAAGATCTGAGCGAACTTCAGGGAAACATGATTTTTGACCCGCTGAGAATGGAGGATTTCCATCCCTGGATGAAGGATATGAAGCTTTACGGAAGTCCGGTAATAAAAATAGCCATTACAGGCAAGGGCCCGGAAAAGGAAATGGATTTGAGGCTTCAGGAGGGCAAACAAAAGGTCTCCCTCACCGGAACAGTGAAAGATTTAAATTCCAGCCCGAACTATTCATTCACAATGGCAATGGATGGAATAAGGGGTGAATACTGGACCCAAAAACCCGAATACCGGTCGAGGGTGGAAGGCAAACTTACAGTCAGCGGCCGGGGTTTTGACTTTCGGGATAATTCGGTGTCCATCAACGGTACATTCAGAGACCTGATATACGGGGATTATGATGCAGACCACCTGGTACTGCGCATAGACAAGAAGCAGGAGCGGATCAAAGGAAACATGAAAACCACCACCCGCTTTGGTAATATAAATTCACGGTTCAGCCTGAATAACACCTTTCGGGAACCGGAATATTCCGTACAGGCAGATCTTGCCCATGTGGACCTTTCAAAATTTCCGGGGAACAAAGAGCTGCAGTCGGATCTGAATCTGAGTCTGAAAACCTCGGGTAAAGGGACCGATCCCGACAGCATGAACACGAATGTAGACCTGGATATAAAGGATTCCCACTTTCTGGATAAGCCTGTAAAAGCTGTTAACATCGCTCTGCAGTATGACCGGGGCAGCTATTCTTTAAGCAATTTCCGGCTGAAATCCGATTATGCAGACATACAGGCCAGGGGTGAAGGCCATATCCGGGAAAAGCATTCCCTGACATATGAAGTGCAACCCAAGGATCTCAAACCATTGCACGAAATTACCGGTTTTCCCATGATCGATATACAGGGAAATATTTCAGGCAGTGTTGGGGGAACCCGGGATTCACTGAATCTGGCTGCCGAATATGATTTCTTCAATGTGCATTACGATACGCTGAAAGCATCGCGGTTTCAGGGAAACCTCTCGGTTCTTTCCCGGGATTCCCTGATAAACGGTAAAATTGATGTTACGGTTGACTCGGCTTTTCTGAACAACCGAACTATAGAACAGATCTCGTTAAATTCCTCCTATAACAACAATCTATTAAAAAACAGGATCCAACTGACGGTGAACGATACACTCAGCCTGTTTACCCAAACCGATGTGAGAACAATGGATGACCCGGTCTTCACCATTCATGAACTGCAGTTGAATATGGACGATGAGGTATGGCAAAGCGGCACGGATTCAACACGCATTACCATGGGTAAAGACTCCATCCTGATTGATGATTTCCGGCTCCGGTCCGGTGAGCAGATCATCGGCCTGAACGGAACGCTTGCTCTTAAGGGACAGGAAAACCTCAATTTCCGGCTTGAAAACCTCGATATCTCGAGGTTGCCGCAATCAGGAAATCCTGGTTCCCAAATACACGGGATTGCAAATTCAGAGATACACCTGGGGGGAAGCGCCGCATCTCCTGAACTGAAAGGTAATTTAAATATCGAGCATCCGGGGATGGATACAATCCATTTTGAACGGTTCACGAGCAATTTCCAATATGTATCCGATACACTGAATTTCCAGGGGAATATGGATCTAAAGTTTGGCCGGCCGCTCCAGGCGAATTTAACCATGCCCCTCTCCTTCTCTCTTACCGATAGTTTCTCCATGCCCGACCGGAATACACCGGTCCGTGCTTCCCTGAAGCTGGACAGCCTGGAACTTAAAAGCATCAATCCTTTCCTTGATAATGACAATATGGTGGTTTCCGGGCTGATCGATGCAGGCGTGGATCTTTCCAACACCATTGGTGAGCCCCGTTTCGACGGAAAACTGCAACTGAAAAAAGGTGCTTTCAGTTATCCGGAGCAAGGTATATCTTACAGGGACATTAAAATAGACAGCCGTTTCGACAATCAGCGTTTTGTGCTGGATCAGGCCAGTATAAGGTCGGGAGGTGGAAATCTTAAGATGGAAGGCTATGCCGGGATGGGTTTTTCAGAAGGGAAAGACAACCAGGCGCTCCTCTTCAAAATTGACGGAAAAAAGTTCAGGGCAGTAAGATCCGAAAAGCTGGAGGCTTATATCGATCCTTCGATAAACATAAAAGGCACCCTAACAGACCCGGATGTCGCGGGAAATGTTAATGTATCCCTTTCCAGGATCAATGCCGATGCCTTCCGCAGGCAGTTTAGCTTCCGGTCGGACAATCCCAACCCGCCCCTGCTCGTAAAAGCCATGCGGGATACATCAGAAAAAAAGGGGAACCTTCAGCCGCTCAGTGAACAAAATAAGCCATCACCCGATAATATCCTAAAGAATCTAAACCTGAACCTCAATTTAACCATTCCGGGCAATACGTGGGTTCGGGGAAACGATATGAATTTTGAGCTAAGTGGTAATTTAAGGGCGATCATGAAGGCCGAGCAGATCGATCTGTTCGGTACATTGAATATTCAGAGGGGATTTTTCGAATTCTACGGCAAGAAATTCGATTTTCTGGAGGGTAGCCTGACGCTTACCGGCGGCAGAGAGATCGATCCCCTGCTGAACTTAATACTGGGGTATGATTTCCGGGATCCTGAAAGGGAATTGCATACCCTTACCCTTCGTATTGAAGGCAGAACCAGCCAGCCTGAACTTAGTTTTTTGCTGGACGGAGAAAACATCCAGGAAAAGGAGGCCTTTTCGTATCTTCTGTTTGGGAAGGCGCCCGGGCGTCTTACTGCAGGGGAGCAAATGAGCCTGGAGGAAAATGCTGCCGACATCGCCCGCTCACTGGCCATTGGCAAAGTAACGGGCATTGTAACCGGCTCATTAAAGAGTTCACTGGGCCTGGATGTAGTGGAAGTTGGAGGAGGTAAAACCTGGAAATCCGGCAGCGTCAAGATAGGAAAATACATCACGGAAGATCTGTATTTAAGCTACAAACAGACCTTTGCATTCGACAAGCGCGAAAAGGTGATCGAACCCGAACGCATCACCCTGGACTACCAGTTAACCCGGTCCCTCTTCCTTCAGGCAACCAACCAAATGCCCAATTCAGGGTTTGATTTGATATTTAAGAAGAGCTGGAAATGAATCGATTTTCTTTTTATCTAATCCAGAAACTAGAAATTCTAAATCCGATATCCTAATGTTCTATTCATGGGTTTCAGTCTAAAAAAGAATAAATTTGTTGTTTTGAAATTTTTATATTTGGTCATTGGATATTGTTTAGAACTTTTGTTTGGAGCTTAGCGACAAACAAACCTCACGAGTATCTTTGAAAAATAATTATTAGATGAGTAATTTCGGATTTTGCAATTAGAATTTTATCTTCTGCTTATGTATAAGAAACAACTAAAAGTAAGGTACTACCTGATAGAAGATAACATCCCCTGTTAATAAAAACCCTCCATTTATCTACAACTTATTGGCCTTTCACCCGTATATGCCTTCATGGTCATGCATCAACTAAATCATATAACAGAAATAACCAACCATTCATCACCAAAAAATTCATATTTGGAAGAGAATAAATTTCAATGTATCACCGGGATGATCAACCTATAATAAAGGAGAATGGAGAAAATCAAAGATCTGCAGAAACAGCTGGAACGGGAAAAAAAGAAAAATGCAGAACTAAATAGGAAGCTGTCTGAGAAAGAATTTTTATTAAAAGAACGGAACAAGGAGCTGAGGGGAATATATGGGATTACCCAGCTGATCAATAACCCGGAAAATACCGTTGATTATGTTCTGGAGCAATCGG
>Ga0207797_1002828_pt1 | contig 11891 bp, 12 predicted proteins | sample PRCRCaboRojoPR_6_FD_187275 | JGI IMG/M metagenome (GOLD analysis project Ga0207797, IMG submission 187275) | Marine sediment microbial community from Cabo Rojo, Puerto Rico - PR CR 10% Liquid 1 (SPAdes) | ecosystem: Environmental > Aquatic > Marine > Coastal > Sediment | place: Cabo Rojo, Puerto... | reverse complement strand
CCGGCGGGACAGGCCCCTTTTTAAAATACTAGCGGGGCCGACGAGACTCGAACTCGCAACTTCCGGCGTGACAGGCCGGTGCTCTGACCAATTGAACTACGACCCCGTATTAGATATCGATGTGTCGCACTGTCAAGAAACGTTTCAGGACCGACGAGACTTCCCGCTGCGCGGGACAACTTCCGGCGATTCGTTCGCCGGTACTGTCCCTCCTCACGACCCCGTATCGCTATGGCAATTCGCTACGTTTTATCCCCGGATTCCGGCGACTTTTTCCGATACATAATCGAGAGCGGAATCACCACCAGAAACGCAATGAAGAGAATGACCGGAGCAACCGTTAATGACATATTACTGGACGTCCCCCCCATGGCCATCAGAATATATCCGAGTATCAGTAATCCTACACCGACAAAGAAGAGAATATAATTCCCCCGGGTTAGATCCAGCTTGCCAAATACCGGTTTCCGTGCTTTCTTTTTTGCCATAGCGGAAAAAATATATACCCTGAAGCCTTGCCTGTCAAGTTGTTTCACATATGAAAATTCAGCAGCCACTCCCCCCATAATCCAATACGTCAGGAATGAGAGTACCGGAGAGTCAGAGAGGAAATAGCAAGAAGCAAGCGACCACAGTACTGGTGCCATGATGAGAAACCAGGAGGGATCGGGACTGATTTCGAATCCATGGGTGATAAATTAACGTAACATGCGCTTAGCAAAGATCCCCGCACCATCAGGCGGTGTTTTCAGCCTCATCTTCCTGGGACGCTTCAATTTCATCTTCACTGGCTTCTCCGTCCATGGCACTGCCGTTACCGCGCAGGGCTTCTTCCACACTCTGTCCCTGCAGCAATCGCTTGAGCGTATCACCCTGGATCACCTCATGTTCCAGAAGCGCCCGGGCAAGGTTCTCCAATATCTCCCGGTTCTCTTTCAGAAGCTGATAGGCCTCGTTAAAGCCCCGATCCAGGATCCCACGGGTTTCATCATCAACCAGCTCTGCCAGATGCTGACTATACTGGTCCCCTTCCAGCATCTTTTGTTCAGGGGTCGTCTCGTTGTTCTGGCGGAATGCAATCGTGCCGATTTTTTCGCTCATCCCCCAGTTGATGACCATCTTCCGGGCGAGCTTCGTAGACTGTACCAGATCATTTTCCGCCCCGGTGGTGATTTCGTCGAACACCAGCTTTTCTGCTGCCCGCCCCCCCATCATCACGGCGATCTTCTGATTCAGATACGTCTGACTGTAGTTATGCCGTTCATCTTCAGGTAACTGCTGGGTCGCGCCCAGTGATCTGCCCCGGGGAATGATGGACACCTTGTCAACGGGGTCAGTCTCGTCCTGCAGTTCAGCCACGAGTGCATGACCACCTTCGTGGAATGCAATGCGCTCCTTTTCATCTTCGGAGAGAATCAGACTGGACCGCTTCATCCCCATCATGATCTTGTCCCGGGCAGTCTGGAAATGCTGGTAGTTTACCTCGTCGGCATCCTCTTTTACCGCATTAATTGCCGCTTCATTCACCAGGTTTTCCAGATCGGCTCCGGATTGACCCGGGGTACTCTTGGCCACATCCTCCAGATCCACATCATCTGCCAGAGGGACATCTCTGGCATGCACTTTCAGGATTTCGATACGTTCTTGCAGGTTAGGCAGACTGACCTGCACCCGGCGATCAAACCGGCCCGGACGAAGCAGTGCCTTATCCAGCACATCCGGCCTGTTGGTGGCAGCCATGACGATGACCCCTTCCGTCGGCTCGAATCCGTCCATCTCACTCAGCAGCTGGTTCAGGGTCTGCTCTCGTTCATTATGACCGCCCCCCATGCTCATACCGCCACGACGCTGGCCGATGGAATCCAACTCATCCAGGAAAATAATAGATGGGCTGTTCTCCTTGGCCTTCTGGAACAGGTCCCGAACCCGGCTGGCACCCACACCAACCAACATCTCCATAAAGTCCGAGCCACTGAGATGGAAGAACGGGACATCCGCCTCACCAGCCACTGCCCGGGCCATTAAAGTTTTCCCTGTCCCTGGTGGACCAATCAATAACACCCCTTTCGGCACCTTGGCCGACAGCCGCTGGAAATCTTCGGGATTCTGCAGAAACCGGATAGTCTCCTGCAATGCCTCTTTCTGTTCCTTGTAACCGGCCACATCATCAAAGGTGGTTTTCGACTCCTCTTTGGTAAACATCTTCGCCTTGGATTTCCCGATAGACATCAAACCACCCGCCTGCTGTCGTGCGCGATAGCCCATCCAAATGAAGAAACCAATCAACAGGAGAAACGGTAATACACTGACTAAAATCGTATCCCACACATCCGTCTGAGTGCTCTTTGCCTCCACAGTAACGTTATTTTCCTCAAGTATGGTACTCAGGGATTCATCGTTATAGGGGGGAATTACCGTGGAGAACTGACGTTCGTTTTCCGGTTCGTCACCTTTGTAAAATCCCTGTACCTGGTCGCCTTGAATAATAACCTTCTCAACATTACCGCTGCGAACTTCTTCCTTGAACTGGGAATAGGAGATCTGATCACCCGTTTGCCCCTGCGGCATCAGAAACTGAAAAGCCAGATACGCTATGACCAGTATAATTACCCAATGAATAACCGGCGGAATCTTCCCCTGACTGAAATTCAGATTAAATCCTTGCTTTTCCTGCTGTTGTTGCTTTTTATCGGGTTGCTCTGGCGCCATACTAAATCACCTTACATTACTCTAGACTGTGTTTCTCATTCAAACCGGAACTCCTGAGCTTCATATCTCTTACCATTATTCCCCCGGCTTTGTTCAGATGCGAGGTACAGGAAGATATCCATAATATCCTCCGGTGAGGGAATGGTCTCAGGATCTTCCTCAGGATATGCTTTTGCGCGCATATCCGTTGAAATCGGACCGGGATTCACTGCGTTCGTTTCTACATTAGTTCCGGATAATTCGTCCGCCAACACCTGGGTAAAACCTTCCACCCCAAATTTACTGACTGCATAAGCTCCCCATCTGGCAGAACCACGCACCCCCACTCCTGAGGTAATATTTACAATCCGGCCGCTGTTATGCTGCAGCATACCCGCTAGCACAAGCTGTGTCAAGTGAAAGAGTGCATTGACATTCGCATCGATCACCTTTGTCCAGGTTTCCATCGGGTAATCGGCAATCGTATCTCTGGTACCGAGTAACCCTGCATTATTCACCAGCACATCAATCCGACCGAACTGATCCCCCGCAGCATTCACTACTTTTTCGCGGTCATCGGATTCTGTGATATTTGCCGGGATTGTTCGAAGTGTCCCGGTCATCCGGCCACACTCGTTTTCAAGTGACTCCAACGCTTCCTCACTCCGCGCACAACCGACCACTCCGGCTCCGTGTTCCACATATGTTTGTGCGATCGTCCGGCCAATTCCGCGTGACACACCGGTAACAATAGCAGTTACGTTCTCCAGATCCATTACTCCTCCTTTATCTTGAACGTTACTGGCAATATAGGAATTAACCGGTTGAACCGCAATTTACGCAAAACGAGGGCAGATTGCTTCACTCTGTAATAATCCGTAAACTGTAGGTTATGAGTTCAGAGATTGCTCTTATATTCGATCTTGACGGTACGCTCATCGATTCCCGTCCTGATTTGGCACTGTCGGTTAACAGCATGCTGAAAGAGTACAACCTTCCCACCTTTTCCGAGGAACAGATCGGGGACTTCATCGGGGACGGAACCCCCAAACTCGCTGAACGGGCACTCCGTGCAGCCGGAGCGCTGGAGAACATGGAGGATCCCTCATTCGACAGATATTTTGAAACGCTGTTACATTATTACCAACAAAATATTGCCAATAAGACACGCATTTATCCCGGTGTGGGAAGAGTGCTTCAACAGTTTGAGCATTTACCCATGGCAGTCGTGACCAATAAACCTGCGCAATTCACCGGCCCCACGCTGGCTGCATTCGGCCTGGATAAATATTTCTCGTTCGTCGCCGGAGGCGACACCTTTGAGAAACGCAAACCGGATCCATTCCCGATCAGGGAAGCGATCCGCTCGCTGGAAGCTGATCCTGACAGCACTATCATTGTAGGGGATGGCGATACCGATATCGAGGCCGGCAAGGCCGCCGGCATAACGACTGTCGCTGCACTCTACGGATATCGCCCCCCTGATGTACTCAGGCAATTAAACCCGGATTATGCCATAGAGTCGTTTGCGGAGTTACCGGTGATAATTCATGAGAAGTCCGGCACTGATCGGGTCTCAAACACGGACAAGTAATCAGGTGTAGAAACAGCGAGAGGGGCTCCCGGCGGAGCCCCTCTCTGGTTGGCGGCACTTACCGGAGGGTAAGAGTAGAAATTGCATTTATTGGTACTCCCGGCAGACACGTAAGTTCCCATCGATTTATCCACGGAAAGAGGTTCATTCAGGCGTTTCATCTCCAACGAACTCCGGACTCTTGAAATAATTTGAAACTTCCGTTCCTGTTTGGAAATTTATACGAACATCAGCAAATAACGTCCAAGGGGGATAATAAATGCAATATATCAAAGGCACTATCATTGCACTGATTTCGATCGGATTCCTCAGTTCACTTATTTTCGCCGATGAGTTACAGGTGGGAGATATGGCGCCGGATTTCACGCTTCCTTATGCTTCTGCAGACACGATTAATTTCGATGGGATCACTCTGAGCGATCTGCACGGTGAGCAGCCGGTTGTCCTGGCATTCTATCCGGCGGACTGGAGTTCCGGTTGCACCACACAACTGTGTAACTTTCGAGACAATTTCCAGATGTTTAATCAGCTGAACGCGGCGGTTCTTGGAATCAGCGGTGACTATGTGTTTTCCCATAAAGCCTGGATTGAGGAGGAAGGCTTTCAATTCAAGCTCCTGAGTGACCATTCCCATAAAGTGGCAAAAATGTACAACAGTTACCGTCCGAAGGTCGGTATGAATAAACGGGCCGTATTTGTTCTGAATGAAGAAGGGAAGATCACATATATGAATAAAAATTATAAGGCGGGGAGCAGGGAGGACTTCCAGGCACTGAATGAGCACCTGACATCTCTGGCGAAGTGAGAAACGAATATACTTCCTATTGACTGCGTGTATGACGTGCCTCGCTACTGTGCATCATAGATTACAAAAGCCACAGCACTGTGATTTCCCGGGAGGAGACGAAACTAATTTACCAATCTGAGGTTGGTAAGAGTTCCCTCGACTCCTGAGACGTACTATATTACATTTATAGCCCATGACACGATATCGCCGCAAATTCCACAGAATTGCCCGGAAACTCACAAACCTCGAACTCCAGCAGGGGGCACCGGACAATACACTCACCATCGAGGGTGTTCTCAATGATTTGGAACAGTCACGAGGCTCGGATTACTTCCTGGGGTCATATTCTAAAGACGGAATTATGCTGGCACTTGAAAAGTTCAGCATCCGGAAAGAGTTGCACCAACGCGGGTTTCATGATCTCTCACTCAATACGGATACCAGTGATCCATACCGCCAGCTGCTCCGCTTATATTTTGAACAGCAGGATCCTGAACACCTTCTTGGTGAATTGGTTCTCCATAAAGCCACATTTACAAAGAAAGGTGACGAACTCCTTCCGGAACAGTTTTATCCCCTGACGGTGCTTCATGTGGAGTGGTTGGTGCTTCAGGATCCGACAAGTGACTTTTCCGGGGAGCGGCCCAGACTTCCCGGTCAGGATCATCCCGGACTGGGAGTGGGAGCCCAGGTACTGGAAATGCTCTATTTGACAGCAAAACATCAGCGCACTGACGGGTTACTCATTGTCCCCCATTATTATCATACCGCCCGGATTTTTTCCGAAGAATTCCGCTTTATCAACCCCGAGTACCAGGCACTGCTCCACTGTCTGATTCGCGATTTGGATGAGTATCCACTCCCGATTCAGGCCTGGGCAGTCGAATGTGGTGCGGTGCGATATGAATCGGATAACAGCCAGTTCCATTGGCAGCCGGAAGAACAACTTCTACCCTGTCGGCGCCCTTTGAAGGAATACCTGAAATCTGACTACTACCTTGAAAGCGTTGCAAAGGCGAAATCCAATTACTCATTTCTGCTGGATACTCAACACTTACAATACAGAATCCCGGATGATGTCCGGTTGGAGGTGTAGTCATGGCTGACGAACTCCAACAACTTCACCGGGATGCCAGAACCATTTTCGATCACTCGGTAAACCAAGTGCTGCCTGAACACTGTATACCGGAGTTGTTAAAACGTCGGGGAAATCAACTGATAGTCAATGACCGCCGATATGATCTTTCCGCTCATCAGAACATCTATCTCATTGCATTTGGCAAAGCGGCCACCGGAATGTACGGAGCAGTAGCGGATATCCTCAGTCATGACCTCACCCGCGGAATTGTCATATCAAACCACATTTCCGAACAATTCCGGCAGGAGTATCATGAAAAGGTCTCCGCATACCAGGGGACTCATCCGCTTCCAACGCAAGATAATATCAGAGCGACAGAACAGGTGATCGACCTGTGCGAAAACGCCTCACCGGAGGATCTGGTGATTTTCTGCATTTCGGGAGGAGGATCCGCCCTGCTCTACTCCCCAAAGGAGGAAGTCCCCTTCGACGAATATCGGGAGCTGGTAGATGCCCTCTTGAAACGGGGGGCAACCATCAGCGAGTTAAATAACGTCAGAATTGCCCTCTCCCGGGTTAAAGGCGGGCAGTTGCTTTCATATCTCCGGGGCTCAACCGTGCTGAACCTGATCATCTCCGACGTTATCGGAGATCTGCCGGAATTCATTGCATCCGGGCCCACGGTGCCCCCTTCCACGGAACTTCTGACTCAGGGATATACTCTTGCCACCAGTGTGCTGGAAAAGTACGAACTTTATCGCAAGTACCATCACTGGCTGACCCCTCTGTTCCGCAGAGATGTGTTTCCCGAACCGGAACTCGAGCCCAACACCTATATTGTGGGCTCCAACCGGATGGCACTTCTTGCCGCCGGTGAACAGGCTACAAATCTGGGATACACTCCTGTAGTCCTTTCCACAAGACTCGAAGGGGAGAGTCGGGAAATCGGCCATCTGCTCGGAACCATACTTTTGGAAATCTATGAAAGCGGTAACCCGCTCAGACCGCCATGTTGCCTTCTGAGCGGGGGCGAAACAACCGTTAGTGTCACCGGCAGTGGAAAAGGCGGCCGGAATATGGAACTGGCTCTTGGTGCGGCAGACATCCTGCGGGAAACTGATCTCGCCTTGTTACTCAGTGCCGGGACCGACGGTATCGACGGGCCCACCGATACCGCCGGTGCAATCGTCGACTCGACCACGGCATTCCGCGCGGTCCATGAAGAAGTCAGCATTGTGGATGCTCTGCACAATAATGACAGCTACCACTTCTTTCAATCGCTGGGAGACCTCGTAAAGAGCGGACCGACCGGGACCAACGTCATGGACGTACAGATCGGGCTGATGAGATAGGCTGCGCCAATCACAGTGTTCTGCGTATACTCTGTTTGTCCCGCCTCTGACTTTTCAGTAGATTTGGAGCCAATATCAGAAACGGAAGAATGACTTCTTTGCTGACTATTCGGGAAAACTGGGTTGAGAACATCAGACCGCGTCCCCCCTGGTTCCGGAAAATCCTGCGCGGCGTGGTTTACATCATCTCCAACTGCATTGCCAGGGTAGATGTCAGGGGACGGGATCATATCCCGGGATCGGGACCCGTGATCGTTGCAGGCAATCACTTTACGATTTATGAACCTCCCATGATGATTTACGCTGTCCCCAGGCCACTGAACATCCTCGCTGCCGGTGACTTAAACTGGCCGTTAACACAGGCCTGGGCATTGATGCTTTACGGATATATTCCCACCAATCGGGAATCGTTTAAACCCTCTACGATCCGGGAGTCGGTCCGGTCGCTGAACCAGGGAGAAGTCGTCGGTATTTTTCCCGAGGCCGGTATGAATCCGGAACAACAGCTCCGCAGAGGGAAGCCCGGCGTTGCATATCTCTCCGCACTGACGGAAGCACCGGTCCTTCCCATCGGATTCAGCGGCCTCTCCGAACGAGAACAGTACTGGCGCAATTTCACCCGGCCATTATTGAAAATACGCATCGGAAATCTCCTCCCACCATGCCAACTATCAGGGAAAAATCATAAGAAGAAAGCCGAACTGGAACAGTATACCGATATGGTGATGTGTCATATCGCCGGACTCATTCCACCGGAATTCCGGGGCGTCTACGCCAACTATCCGAAAGTTTCACAGTATGTCATCTACGATGACCTCGAAGACTGAACATACCGACCAGGGAATTCCCCTGAGGTTCAGCCGGTTTTCAGCAAGCAGTTCACTTCTTTACGTGGTCCAATATCTTGTCACTTCAGCCAGGATTCTCTAATATGTAAGCACCCTGCTCAACATAAATCATAAACTGACGGGAGTATCACTATGTCGTTAGAGCAACTGGATCAGGCACTGGAGGAACAGATTAACCGGCTACATGAGGAGGGGCGGGCCAAGTCACCGGAGAGGGTTATTGTGGATTATCTCCCTCCGGAAGGAGAACGGGGGCCGCGTTACAAGCTGAAAGGCTCCGATCAGGAGTATATCCGGCTGAATTCCAACAGTTACCTTTCTCTTTCCAATCATCCGGATCTGATCACCGCCGCCGATGAGGCCACCAACCGGTTGGGCGTTGGGCCGGGTGCAGTGCGTTTTATCGACGGGACATTTCAGCAGCATGTCACTCTGGAGACCCGTCTGGCTGAATTCACAGAAAAACCGGCGGTGAAAATTTTTAACTCCGCCTACACAGCCAATCTGGGACTGGCACTCACCATCAACGCTCCAGATACATACTGGATCGGTGATGAACTGAATCACAACAGCATTATCCGCGCCATGCGAATAGGGAAAGTCCCTTCGGAGAATAAAGGAATTTATGATCACAACGACATGGACGACCTGCAGCGCTGCATGGAAGACATCCCGGATCACATCCGGCGTGTGATTATCATTTTTGACGGCATATTCAGCATGCGGGGAGATTATGCACCCGTCGATAAAATCACCGCAATCGCCAATGAGCACAGTGACCGATTTGAGGATGGTGTTATCACCGCCGTTGACGACTCTCACGGGATTGGTGCATACGGTACCACCGGACGCGGTACCGGTGAATTCACCGGCCAGCTCCCTGATATCATCGTTGGAACTATGGGGAAAGCGTTCGGAGTCAACGGGGGATTTATTGCCGGGAGTGAAACACTGATTGAAGGGGTAAGGCAAATGGCGGATACGTATATATACACCAATCCGCTGAGCCAGGCAGATTGCGCCGCGGCTACCAAAGCAATCAACATCCTCGACAGTCCTGAGGGGCAGGAGCGGTTAAAGTCATTGAAAGAACGCACCTTGCAGTTCCGGGAAGGACTGGGATCACTGGGATTTGAATCCATACCGGGCCCACATCCCATCGTACCACTGGTCGTCCGGGACACTCAAAAGACCAATGAAATGGTTGAACGCCTGTTCGAGAAGGGAATTCTGGTGGTTGGTCTCACTTTTCCGGTGGTCCCGCGCGGTGACGAGACAATCCGGTTCCAGATTAATGCAGCCCATACCGCTGCGGATATCGATTTTGTGCTGGATGTGCTTTCTGAATTTGCGGAGGAGTAGCGATACTCCAGTCGCAAATACAACTCACCCCATTGTTTCCCCTCTCTTGCAAGAGAGGGGAGGACGGGAATGCCAGCCCCAACGCAGCATGTTCCCCTTCCTCTTTGGAAGAGGAAGGGGACAGGGGATGGACTTGGGCTGATGATGGCACCATCCACCACACGGCGACTCCAGACGGCAGACCAATGCGTTTGCAGTTCGGGATATTCCCCTCAGGTCGCGGCTGAATTCGTTTGGTCCCATTCGGGTAAAGCATGTTGGCTCGTCGGCCTGACCTACTTTAATAGCCATTAAAGTTTAATAATCTGGCATTATCACATCCCCCAGGTGCTACGTCTCTCCAGGTAAGGATCAATTAGTTATTTCTCCTTGGTTGTCTATTCTCACACTTCTATTCCGGAATCAGCACCACCTTGATGGCATCCCCGCTGTCGTGCGCATCAAACGCTTTTTCATATTCTGACAGCGGATACTTATGGCTGACGAATCCATTCTCCAGCATGAGATCGGCCATCCCTGATTTCAGCAGCCGGTACATGGTCTCCCAGGTCTGAAACATCCTGCGGCCAATCACCCCTTTGATGGTAATGTCACGGAAAATCACCTTCTCACTGAAGTCCAGCGTAATCGGATCACTGGGAAGACCCAGCAATGAAAAGGTCCCGCCGGTGCGGATGATATCGAGAGCATCGTTATAGGCACTTGCGCTCCCGGACATTTCATACACCACATCGACACCACCGTTATTGGTATTATTCATGACAGTACTCACCAGCTTCTGGTGAGCGTCCGGTTCTGCCATATCAATACAATCGTCAACGCCGATATTTTTAGCCACCCGAAACCGATCTTTCTCCAGCTTCTCGTGCGTAAACCCCATTTCGGGATGGGCGAAATCGGTGGCAATAATATACGATGCCCCACTGCGTTCTGCGATCGCCGCCGCCATCAGTCCCTGAACTCCTAATCCCAGGATTGCCAGGGTTGTTCCCATGAGATCCGTGGTCTGTGCCGTATGGACGGCATTTCCAAACGCATCCATGAAGGCGATGACCTCCGGCGGGATCTCCCCTTTGCGGATGAGCGTAGTGTTGCCTGCGGGAAGAATTGTATATTCCGTGAAAATTCCATCTTCGTGCACGCCTTTAATCCGGGTGTTCTGGCATGCATGGCCGTTCCCTGTCCGGCAGGTGTAACAGACTCCGCACACCATGTGCATTTCCGAGGTGATGTAAAAGTGCTCCTGCAAAAAATCCAGGAAGTCCGGGTCCTGGGCAATATCGCGATAATCCCTGCCCCGGATAAATTCCTGGAGGACCGTATCCCCGGCATGGCTGCGATAGCGTTCGTGAACCATCCTCGCCAGATGCTCTCTGGCCAGTGAACCGGCATCGGATACTTCACCGCAGAATTCATGTCCGGTGATAACCTCATTCTGCTCAGCATGGAGCATTTCCATACGCAATGATTCCCGGCTGTGGTAAATCCCCACATCGGTTCCACACATTGCCCCCATCACCACTTTCACTTTCACCTCATTCGATCGCCGGATTTCCGGGACCGGCTTCTCAGTGTAGATTAAACCTTCGTGCCAGGATTCTCCCGACACGGGACGCGGCTTAATGAGCGCTTGCATGGTCGACATGTGGGAATACCTTTCGGTTGTCTAACAATGAAATATTATACTCATGGAACTATCCTGTGCGATCAAGCTGGCAGTAAGTCTATAATACAACATTTCACACCGTTTCGGAAGTTTTCCTTTAGTTCCATGACCATCGGAGTAATCCTGGAGAACCTGAGAAAAGCGCTTTCGACGATGTCACTTGTCGTATTCTACTGCCTGAAAAACTTCACAAAACCCAGCCCCTCTCCTCGATCGAGGAGAGGGAAGGCGCTGCCGGCCCAGCCGGTGGTTCCACGATCGCATGCCTCAGCAGCCGGGCTACCGAGAAGAACCCGAGGCCGAAAAAAATGGCGGTTTTTCCCCAATCGGTGTGAACGCCAGCTGTCATTCTGAGGGCGCTCCAGTGGAGCGCCCCTGAGAACCCCCTGACGCCTAGCATACCCAGGCAAGGTAGAAAAGACAATCTGTTCCGGCCTTGTGAGCAATTTGTGCGCACTGCTCGCGAGGGGCCGTCGCACGATCCAGCTGTCTGAACCCCGCCACAGGCGGGGTGAG
>Ga0207797_1002827_pt1 | contig 11891 bp, 9 predicted proteins | sample PRCRCaboRojoPR_6_FD_187275 | JGI IMG/M metagenome (GOLD analysis project Ga0207797, IMG submission 187275) | Marine sediment microbial community from Cabo Rojo, Puerto Rico - PR CR 10% Liquid 1 (SPAdes) | ecosystem: Environmental > Aquatic > Marine > Coastal > Sediment | place: Cabo Rojo, Puerto... | reverse complement strand
CTGGTATTTAAATGAAAGCGGCGGCGCCAGAGCCAACGGGCGCATTCACAATGGTGAATACCATCTCAATATTGCAGATGGCGGCTCGCATATCTGGAATGTTCAATTGCGGCAAGAAGGCATCGAGTTGGTTCGGGGAGAAACGTATCTTTTTGAATTTGACGCCCGGGCTTTACAAAATCGTCAGGTGGATGCCAAGCTGGAGCGCAGCGGCAGTCCCTGGGAAAATTACGGCCGAATCGGCACCTCTTGGTTTCGCACCAAAACAGAACATTTTGCCTATGAATTTGAGATGAAACATCAAACCGATTACGAGGCACGGATTGTTTTCAATTGCGGCATTTCAGATGTGGATGTGTTCATCGATAATGTGTCTGTTACACGAGTTGTCGAGTCCGATGTGAAATCTGAACAGTCCGAACCGACAGCGTATGCTCTGCATGACAATTATCCCAATCCGTTCAATCCGACAACCACAATCCGATACTCAGTGCCGGAGCTGAGCCGGGTTGCCATACAAGTATACAACATTGTAGGTGAGCACGTTGACGTACTCACCAGTTCGCCTCACAAAGCCGGCACGCACACCATCACTTTCAATGCCTCGGATTTAACTTCTGGCGTGTATTTTTACCGAATGACAGCAAAAGCTGTGCAGAACAATCGACAGTATGAACGCGTTAAAAAATTTACAGTCATGAAATAAATTTTGCATTTGTCTTTAAAAATAAAAAATCACTTATAGTAAAACACGAAAAGGAATAACCGCATGAGAACATATTTTAATACATTTATTTTGTTGCTTCTTGTTTTTGCGAGTACAGGATTAAGCAATCCGAATGTGATTCAGGCTGAGCCAGATGCTTCCATCACGGCCGATGTGCGGACAATAAACGGTGTTGCTGTGCCAAATGATTTTCCGATCATCAACACCACAGTCCACGGTGAAACAGCGCCGGGCCGGCTCTTTTTCGCGTCAACTTTTTTTGACAGCGACAGTCGGAGTAATTATATTGTCATTTGCGAAAACGACGGTACGCCGTATTTTTACCGGCGATACTCCAGAGCCAATCTGGGCAGCGGTGAATTTCAAGCCCATCCAAATGGACAGCTTTCATTTTACAAATACATCAGCGGCAGCGAAGGTTTTTATGTTCTCATGAATGAACATTTTGCAGAAATCGACACTTTTCGGGCCGCCAAGGGATTTCGAACGGATTCGCACGAAATGATTTTGCTGCCTAACGGCCACGCGCTGATAGTCGTTGAAGAGGATCGCAAAATGGATATGAGCAAGCGCGTTTCCGGTGGGAAGAAAAATGCCACGGTCGTGGGCAATCATATTCAGGAAGTTGACAGCGATGGCAATTTGCTCTGGGAATGGGAATGCTGGGATTACCTGAATCCCGAGGATGCCACTGAGGTGAATATTAAAGGCGGATACATTGATTACGTTCACCTCAATTCAATTGCCATCGATTACGATGGTCATTATGTCGTCTCTTTTCGGAGCCTGGCCGAAGTGGCCAAGATAAACAGCGAGACCGGCGAATTTATCTGGCGATTTGGCGGCAAGCATAACGAATTCGACATAATCAATGAAGACCGCGGCATCTCTGCCCAGCATCACATAATGCCGGTACCCGGAAAACCTGATCACTATACGATCTATGACAATGGCAATTCGCATTCTCCGAGATACACCCGTGCCGTTGAATTCAAGCTCGATCCCGCGAAAAAAACAGCCGAACGAGTGTGGCAGTACCGTTACGACAAAGTCAATTTCGCCAGCATGATGGGCAGTGTACAGCGTCTGACAAACGGCAATACCTATATTGATTGGTCAGCCTGGCCGCCGCTGCGCGCCTGCGAGGTCGATGCGGATAACAATCTCGTTTTTGAAATGGAAGTGCAGGGCATTTCCAGTTACCGATCCAGGCGTTTCGATTGGGAGGGCATGATGCTCAAACCCTATGTTCTAATTGAAAACCGCTACGATGGCATTGTGCTTATTTTCAATAAATTTGGCGATGAAAACGTCGATCATTACGTTGTTTACGGCGGTAAAGATCCAAACGATTTGGTGCCAATGGATACCACCGCCAACACGTACACCAAATTGGCAGATTTGGATAACGAAAACCGTTACTATTTCAAAGTCCGAGCGGTGGGAAAAGACGGACAAAAAAGCGATTTTTCCGAAACCGTGGATGTTTATGTCAAATTGCTGGAGCCGGGCAAAAATCTCCTTGATAACGGTGACTTTTCCGGAGGACATGACAACTGGGAGTTGCTTGAACATGAAGGTGCCAAGGCAAATGGTTATGTAAATGATAACGAATATTTTCTGGATATCGACAACGGTGGTAGTGCTTATTGGCATGTGCAGCTTGCGCAGGAAGATTTTCCACTGATACAGGGCAGAAAATATGCCTTTGAGTTCGATGCCTGGGCAGAATCCAATCGCGTGATCGAGCCCCGGGTGGCGGAAAACGGTGACGATTATACCAACTATGGAAAAACCGATCTCATTGAAATTTCCCGTCGCAAGGAGCATTACAGCTTTGAATTTCAAATGACCGATCCCACGGATTATAAAGCCAGAGTGGTGATGAACTGCGGCAACTCGAATGTAGACTGCTATTTTGACAATGTTTCCGTCAAAGAGATAAGCCCGTTTCATTCCGTTCCGGGCCGCTTTGAAGCGGAAGATTTTACCATGATGAGCGGTATTCAAACCGAGCCTACAGACGATAACGGAGGCGGACAGAACGTGGGCTGGATCGATGATGGCGACTGGATGGATTACATGATTCAGGTATCCGAATACGGCACTTATAAGCTAAATCTTCGCATAGCTGCCAGTTCGAATAACGGGAAAATACAAATTCAGAAATCCGGCGAGGTATTGAGCACACTTGAACTCCCGGTCACCGGGGGCTGGCAAACCTGGACGACAGTGAGTACGAATGTGGTGCTGGAAAAAGGGAAATATTTAATTCGTCTCTATGCTGAAAAAGGCGGATTTAATATCAACTGGCTTGACTTTACTTTTCTGACGGCTGTAACAGAAAACGAAAATACACCGGACGCGAGCATCGTTCTGGAAAATTATCCGAATCCGTTTAACAGCAAAACCAAAATTACATTTTCTCTGCCGGAAAACGATCATACCAACGTAGAGATTTATGATATTCGCGGACGATTAGTTCGTACATTAGTAGACAAAGCTTTGCCTGCCGGTGAGCATTCTTTTTCCTGGGATGGATTAAATAACAATGAAACGTCTCAGGCAAGTGGTGTTTATTGGGTGAGAGTCAAGACCTCAACGCAGATTCGTCATCGCAAAATGACGCTGCTGCGCTAAATCTTTGGGAGGCAAGACTATTGCAAAAGCAAAGGGTTGCCTGGATTTTTTTCAATGTCCAGACAACCCTTTTTTTACATATAATTTTGAAAATTTATTTACTGGGATAATTTGTAATTCACACCGACCCAAATACCTAAATAATCAACATCGTCACCGAGAGTATAGCGAAGTTCGGCAAACCCATCCAGTGTATCTGATAGCGGTGTTATTGCCCCGCCGACAAGATGGATGCCAAGTTCGGTATCACTTTCAGATTCACTCATATCACCGAAAAATTCACTTGAATAGTCGATTTTCGATGTTCCGATGCTCAAACCAAGCCCGCCCCCGGCGTAAGGGGTAAATTGACCATCCATAGCAAAATGATATTTCGCCAGTGCCCCAATACTCAAAAGCGAAAATGTGACTTCGGCATCCGTGCCAAAACCAGTATCATAAGAATTGGCCCAGTAATCCAGAAATGCACTCAAATGCAAGTCCGGAATAATGGTTCCCAGGGCCGCTTGGGCGCCAAATCCCAGCGCATTGTCCATGGGATCGTCGGGCATAACAAAGCCAACATGTGCGCCAACTCCTTTCAAACCGATATCACTCTGAGCGGTGAGTGATCCAGTCGCCAAAAATACGATCGTCAACAGCAAAGTCATTCTTTTCATAAGTCTCTCCTTTATTTAATTGAATGATCTATCATTAATTAATGGACATGTTCAACAAAGGTTAAAGTGAGGATATTTCATTTTTATGCTAATGAATGACATTTATCGTGTCTTGTTAAATCGAATGTTAAAGAAAATAGCTCATTTATCTTACAATTTTGACGCTGTAAAAATTTCCGATCTTGCTGTATTTCCTTTCATTTTGAACAGATTTAATGACCCCTTACAATAAACGGAGCTGCATCAAAAGAAAGTGCGCAGAGAATGCCAGGTTCATGAATAACAACCTGTTAATAAGTAAAATCTTTGAGATTCCATATTTTTAACTTTTGAAACAGCTCCATTTTTTATTGCCCGGCATTTGTAGCAGCATACCTGTAAAAAAACTTACTTGATTAACAACAGCTTGTGCGACAAGTTGAGTTCGTTTCTCAGTTCCGGCGAGGTTAACCGGTAAAAATATACGCCGCTTGGTACAACATGCTGATTGTCATCCGTGCCGTTCCAGGTGACCCGGTGTACACCGTCGGAAACATAGCCGTCCACTAAGGTTTTGACTTTTTGACCCTTCATGTTGTAAACCGCCAGTTTCACCGATGCGGGTGCAGACAATTCATATTGAATCGTGGTGTTCATATTGAACGGATTCGGAAAAGCCTGATTCAGCTTGAAGCTCTTTGCAACTTGTCCGTCACCTGAAATGCTCTTTGCTTCTACCGAGCTCATGGAACGGTCAATAATGCTGAAACTGTCGAAAAAGCAATCTATATCATTGCCACCGACATTGATGCGGAACTGGTTTGTAGGATCTGTTTTTATTGCAGTAAATTCAAAGGGACCATAGAAATCCAATCCTTCTATCGTCATGGACTCCCAAATTTGGCTTTCCCACGGATCCTGATTTTCCTGCATTCCATAATTGATTGTCTTGTCCGATTCAGCATCTGCCAGAAAAAAGATTTCATAGGTGTGACCCGAATCTGTAGGCACATTTTGATTGAGCTGAATATGCCAGGTTTGATCGCTTCCGTTTTGAACATCCACATAAAGATAATGGGGATCATCAAAATAGAAATCATCGAAAACCTGAAATGCCGCTTCAGCTCCCTGGTGGGTGTTAACGGTCCAGTTGGACAAATCACCGCAATTAAATCCGCCGTTAAACAGTTTTTCACCGCTGCTTATCGGGCCGACTTTGATGTGTACCGGCTCGGATACAACTTCATTACGTTCTGAATCCAGAACTTTGGCAGTGAGTTCATAGTTGCCCGAAACGAGTCCTTCTTCCGTTGTTTCCCACGGTTCTGAGCGTGCACGACCCAGCACATTGCCATTGTAGTAAAAACGCACATCACGGATCGTTTCATCTGTCACTTCTACTTTGGCTTTTACAGTGATCTCCGAACACGCGGCAAAATAAGCGCCGTCCTCAGGTTCGATGATTTCGATGCTCATTGTGGCCATAGAAGATGACACGAACATCATCAATAGAAAAACGGCAACACAACTCATATAACAAAAACGCATAAGAAAACCTCCATTTGTCAAACTGAAAGATTTAACCATACTTGAAATATAGTAAATATGAACTATTTTACAAGTATTTTATCGAAAATTTGGTAAAAGCTCAGACTTTTGTAAATTTTAATCTTTCGGCACAAAAGTGCCTGTTAAATGTAAAGGAATCTCAATATCCCGACTTGAGCCTGGACAATAATATAGCCACAAGCTTTAGCTCGGGGTAAAGTAAAAATGACCTCTCAAAAAATTAGGCTTTACCCCCCAATTTGATGACATGGCAAGGATTCCTCCCATCAGTGAGGTTTTACAAAATTTGAGGCCGCTTTTCATTTCTCAAAAATCAAAACGCATCTGTTCCGTACCGGCAGAATCGATTGTTTTCACCCCAGACTGCGTTTGCCAGACATCCTGATCCGGATTGCCGACACGGATTGTATACATCTCTCTGCTAAACACTTTGGGAGAAAAGTCAGTGCCGTTGATGCGAACCGACATGACCAACTCGCCGGTGTTTTCATTGATAATTTCCACCACCGGATTTTCCAAGCCATTGACTTTGATATCCGGCAGCCAGTCTGTAGCTTTACGTCCGTAATTGTCAAGTTGATGGATCGTGTGCGGCCAGCCCGGAAATTGATCGGTAGAATCCGGATTCTGCATATCGGCCAGGAATCTCCAGGATTTTACAGTTATTGTTCGGTTCTGCTGATCAAACTCAACTTCACCAAAACCGGACGACTTTTCCTGGCCGCGCTGATACCTCGGACTCTTCACCGGTTCCCACACCGGATTACCAACCGCGTACACAAAATTCGGATTGCCAAAACCATCGCGGTAGCAGCCGGTGTTCGGCAGGCCATGTTCAGGCTGACAGATTTTTGACATCCCGAGTTTTTCCGGTAAAAATCGGCGTTCATAGCCCACATAAATCGCCGGATTGCAAAATGCCCATCCGGCATCCTTAAAATCGTCAATGCCGTAATGGATGAGTGTGGGAAGATGCTGATCGCCGGCAATATGAAAAGCGAAAGCTTTGCGGATTAAATCGAGCGTTTCATTGCGGGCTGGGATCGGCCAGCCGCCGGAATCCAGGTCTGCAGCCAAAACGTCTTTATTGCCGCCGTGATGCGTGGCCGCGTTGGTCAGAATGGTTTGACTGAGCAGGACTTTCATGTCAGCACCTTTCCAGTCGCGTACCCAATGCTGTAAAAAATTGCGCTGGCGTTCGCCGATGAGATGCAGCTCGGGTGAATCGATGGCATCGACATTTGGCAGCTCCTGGCGTAAATGGTCCGGCCGGCCGGACCAGAAAGCCACTTTAGTGGGACCGGTTTTAAAGATCCTGTCGCTGATAATCGCGAAACTCATCCGGCCGTAAAGCAAATCCGTGTACCACACGCTGATATCCTGTTTTATCGGCGCCGGATCGTACGGATCGGGCAAATGCGCGCACTGGGTACGATGAACCGCGTTGACCATTTCAGCCGGCTGCACATAGCCACCGATGGCGCCGCGGTACTGCTGCCACTCTTCTTTGGTCATATTTTTTCCGCCCTCTCCCCAGAGATTGCCCTGGAAAACGTCATGATCATCAGGCGTGCAAATGGTCGGGCGATCACGCATGATCTCGCCAAACGCCCAGCCGAACATGTACCATTTGCCCAGATAATTGACAATTGACTCATCGGCCGGAAATCGGATAATGCCGTAACCGCCGTTGCCTTCGTAAATCTGATCACCGGAAAAATAAAGCAGATCCAGATTACGTGCCGCCAGGTTCTCACGCACCGGCGTATATGGAAAGCCGGATCCATGCTGACAGGTCAGCGCTCCAAAACGCAACGGCCGGTCGACCGGATTCCGCTGAATGGTTCCCTCGTAATAACTCGTTTTGGTTTGACCCTCTTTGAGCGGTTCATCATAAACGAGGCGGTAATCAATATTTTGTGAATCATCCCAATCAGATATCCGGAACGTGGCGGTCCTGGCGTCTGGATCGATTTTTTCTTTGCCAACAGTTTCCCAGGTACCGTTTTGTTCGATTTGCAATTCCACCTGTTGTTCATTCTGACTGTTGAGCGGCGGCATTTGCGCGGTCATTTTCAGCACATTCCGGCTCAGCGTATACATAGACCACAAAATCGGTCCGAATGCATTCTCCGGATGATGCTGCAACTTTGAGCCGCTCGCACGCCAGTCATCAAACCAAAAATGGGGCGACTGCGATGCTCCCTCGCCCCGCTGATTGACCAGCGCTAAAAGTCCGCGCATGGGCGGCACATTGTTTTGAGCCACTGTGGCGCTATTTTGATTCCCGTCTTTAGCGGTCAGTTCAAGACTGTAAGCATCCTCCTGGGGAGAAATCTTAAGAATGAGACCAAACGCGCTCAGATCAAAATCCTGCGGCAGGCCGGTGGTTTGATCGCCAAGTCGCAGTTTCCCACTGGTGTGAACAATGGCATCAATACCCTGACCGAAGTAGCAATGTGCGCGAACATCGTTGTCTTGCTGATCGTAAATACCGAGGCGAAATCCGGCCGAGCCGCTGCCGTCGTTTTCTTTATCCAGCAAACCCATGCTGACAGAAACCTCAGCGTCACCCGCTTGTTCTTTCAAAATATACGTCAGCAGATTCACGCGCATAGTGGGGCGATTGCCGATGCACTCGATACGGCCGTCGCGAACGCGCCAGTCTTCAAGCGGAATCGACCAGAATTCTTCGCCGATCCAGATACGGTCGTGTGTGTCGTCAAAATTCGCTGAAAATGACACGGATTTTTGCAGATTAGAACAATAAATTCCAATGACAACGAGGACAAAAATAAATCCAGCCAGCAGTAACCTGAAACGTCGCATAGCTCTACTCCTTGTTTTTGAATGTTTTGAAAATTTGATTATTTCGACCGATGCAAAAACTGCCGATACTCAGGAGTCCCGCCGAGCACGCAACGCGCTAACATCTCTTTATAATGCTCAATACTTGAGAAATTCACGTTGCAAAATATCAAAGATTTTTCTCCGGCTGAATTCGGTGTTCACTGCGGTTAAAAAAGATTTTCAGTTGCCTGAGGAACGTTAATCAGTCCGCATTCTGTAAACTCGTAAAATCCTGTTATCCTGTCAACTTTAGAACTTTTCAGGCAGAAACAATCAGCTCACCGCAAAAGCAGCATTTGTTTCGTCTGAATCGCCTCCGGCTTGTGCGTGATGAGCTGAATAAAATAAACACCGTTTGCCACAGAGTGGCCATCATGATTTTTACCGTTCCATTGCACCCGATGCAATCCGGGCATTTGCGCGGCATCGACAAGCGTGGTCACTTTTTGGCCCAGGCTGTTCAAAACCGAAAGCGTAACCCGAGTCTGCGACGGCAGCTCGTACGTTATTGCTGTGCTCGGATTAAAAGGATTGGGAACATTTTGATGCAGCACCGGAACAAGCGGACGTTGAATCTCTGTACTCCCAACATCGGCAGAGCTTGAGGATACGAGTTTGACCGTACCGAAAAAATCAGCGTTCTTCCAGTGATCGTTATAATTGGCTTCCGGTACGTGAACCGAGCCGATAAAATTATCACGTGTTTTCGGCTGCTCGTCAGGATCATCGTTATCGCAATAGGCAATGGACAAGCCGCTGATTTTTCCCGCTGTCAGTTCCAGGGGTGTATTATTCTGGCCTTCCTCAAAGGCCTCGTCATAAACCAGCATGCCGATTTCCCAGAACATATAGCCGTCATTGCTGCGGATCGACACGTCCATGTGATCAGCGAAATTATGCGCATCCCAGCCTTGCTGCAAATCAATGGCGTGGTAAGGCACAGACTCGTTACCGGCGGTGATATGATAGGCAAACGCGTTGTTATTGTGCGTGTGGTCCCCGCCGGAATTGTCTTCATCAAAAAAGACTTCCACCACATCCCATTTGTGCCAGCCGCCGTCCGGGAAGGTGTAGCCTTTGACAAGCACATCATCGGTCACTTTGACCAGAAAATAAATACGGTCTGTTTCCGCCGACCAGCATACTTTATAGTCGCCGTAAAAATCCGTTGAATCCATGTGAGCACCGTACGGGATCCAGACCTGATCGATGCTCTGCCAGGCAGCTTTATCCCAGCAGGCATCCTGCCCGCTGCCGTCAATGTCCGGCGGTGTGGCGCATCCCTTCGCTTTAACCGTGTCATCCTGAACCAGTTGCGACCACGATGAAGCGTGACTTGCCGGGATGAAAAAGAGTATCAAAATAAAAAGTGCTATCAAATGAAATTGAAATGTGCGGTGCATGCGTGTTCCTTTCGGTGTTGTGATGTTTCATGGAAATATCAAAAATAAAGGTATTTCAGTTTCAAAATAATAAAATGAAAAAATCATCGATAATTACATTCATGACAAAACCAATTCCAGTTGTTATCTCTAACTGGTATCCTATAGAATTATTTTTTATAGACATTTGCTCATATAGTGAATGAAATTTTCCAACAGGCGAGTTTTCCAAGTTTGCTTATAACGACAAATGTTGACATTGGAAAAATTGTTACATTTTTTACCTGGAGGCGTTAGATATGATAGCATCAGCCGGTTTGACACATTGGGAACAGATATTTATAGTACCCCTGGCGCGACTCGAACGCGCGACCCGCGGTTTAGGAAACCGCTGCTCTGTCCTAACTGAGCTACAGGGGTAAATTCATGGGAATCATTTCATAAGATAATTATTCCACCTTATTTTATTCTTTCATTATAATAAAATGGTTTTCTATTCAAGTGCATAACAGCAATAATATAAATTTCGTCATTAAATATTTGATAAATTATTCCATATGGAAAACGGTTGGTTAAACATCGACGGGTATTCTCCGATAATCGAGGCCATGCTTGAGGATATTGTAAAATAAGTTGAATCGTTGAATACACCTCTTTTAAGAATTCCCGGCCTAATCCAGTTTGGCATTCTTCATAATAATCCACTCCCTGATTGAGCTCATTTTTCGCATCTGGATGGAACGAGTATTTCATTACTGCAGCTTTTCTCTTATTTCTTTCATCACTTTTTCACCAGAGATCGGTTCCACTTTGCCGGTTCTTATTTCTTCACATCTTTTTTCAGCCTCCATCGTCCACAATTCATCAATTTCTTTTGAAGAAGGATTTAGACTATGTAAAAGTCTATCTACCAGTCGGGTTTTTATTTCTACTGGTAAAGAATCAGCCATTGTTAAAAATTCTTCAGTTTTCATTATATACAACCAAATTTAGCTAAACAATACTTTTTTTATTATAGTTAACTTTTAGTGTTAATGCAAATTTACATATTTTTCAGGCAAAACCATAAAAGTCTCAGAAAAAACTGTTTGTACTTTGCGCGACCCGCGGTTTATGAAACCGCTGCTCTGTCCTAACTGAGCTACAGGGGTAAAAACAGACTTGACGGCCCATTTTTTGCATCGCTTTATCAACTGTTAAATATAATATTCTTTGACTCTCTATGCAAATTAAAGTTTGCAGTTGATTCTTAACCTGCCTTTTTTTATGTTAGACTTTGCAATGTCCGAAATATAGATAAATATCCACTTTATTCTTAATAGGTTGTTTGATGTATCGTCGTATAGTTGCTTTTTTCGTTCTTATCCTTGCTATCCCTTCAATCATTCACGCGGTTTCCTTTCGATTTATTCTTTCGGCAGACATGCGCAAGTATTCCGGCCCGGACTATGATGAATCGGTCTATTTTCGGGGGGCATGCGAAAAAATCGCCGAGATTGGCGCCGGTGATTTTATGATTATCCCCGGCGATTATGATCCGCCACCGGATGTGCAGTATACCATCGATAAATATCTTGGCGATTCCTACCTTTGGTATCCTGCGGTTGGCAATCATGAAGCAGAGACGCCCTCGGATATGGAATGGACGCGAAATTATAACGCCGGCGGCGATTCGCTGCCCTACATCGTCAACATCGGTCCGGCCGGATGCGAAGAAACCACCTATTCGTTTGATTATGAGAACGCGCACTTTGTCGTCATCAATGAATATTTTGACGGCACATCAGATGTGGGCACCGACGGTGATGTGGTGGATGCGCTTTACAATTGGCTGGAGGCTGATCTCGCTGCCACAACAAAAGAGCATGTTTTTGTCATTGGACACGAACCGGCCTATCCCCAGCCGGATGCGGATAACGGGCGCTTGCGGCACGTGGGCGACAGCCTGGACAAATATGCCGCAAGACGCGACCGTTTCTGGGCTCTGCTTAAACAGTACAACGTGCTTGCTTATGTTTGCGGTCACACTCATAATTACAGCACCTATTTTTATGACAATGTCTGGCAGATCGATGTCGGCCATGC
>Ga0207797_1002826_pt1 | contig 11893 bp, 10 predicted proteins | sample PRCRCaboRojoPR_6_FD_187275 | JGI IMG/M metagenome (GOLD analysis project Ga0207797, IMG submission 187275) | Marine sediment microbial community from Cabo Rojo, Puerto Rico - PR CR 10% Liquid 1 (SPAdes) | ecosystem: Environmental > Aquatic > Marine > Coastal > Sediment | place: Cabo Rojo, Puerto... | reverse complement strand
CCCTCGCCCGCGACGACGACGGGCGTCGACCGGACGGCGTCGGCGAGCGTCTCGCGTTCACGGGGGGAGAGTCCCGAGAGTTCGAAGACGCGGACGACGCCGCGGCGGGCCGCCGACGCCTCGCCGCCCACCCGGTCGAGATGCCGGCGCATCTCCCCGGCGTTCGTCACGTCGAGTTCCTCGACGGTCACGTCGCCGCTCTGCCGTAGCCGGGAGCGCGTGAACGCCTTGCCGACGAGGGCGGCGTCTCGCGTCTCGGCCACGTCGTGGGTACGGACGACGTGCGCGCCGCGTTCGACGGCCATCGCCGTGGCCGCGAGGCTGACGGGGAGGGCCGCCTCCGTCGAGCGTCCGGCGAGGTCACGGAGGAAGTTCTTGCGGTTGATCGAGACGAGGATCGGCTGGCCGAGGGCGCGGAACTCCCGGAGTCGCCGGAAAGTCTCGCGGTCGTCTTCCAGCGTCTTCTCCTCGCTCCATCCCCCGAACGCGGGGTCGACGATGGTCTTGTCGGTGAGGCCCTCGCGTTTCAGGGCCTCGTAGATGTCGTCCACGTCCTCGACGGCGCCGGGGCGTTCGAGGTCGGGGGGGCTGGCCATCTTCGCGACGGCCACGTCCCGTTCGGCACAGACCCGCGGCATCTCGGGGTCGGCGAAGCCGCAGATGTCGTTGACCATGTCGAAGCCGGCGTCGAGGGCGGCTTCGGCCACCTCGTGATAGCGCGTCTCGATGGAGAAGACGGCGTCACCGGAGACGCTGTGGATGGCCTCCACGGCGGTGTCGAGGCGGTCGAGTTCTTCTGCCGCGGTGAGCACCTCGAAGCGCTTGTTCGCGGATTCGAGTCCCACGTCGACGATGTCGGCGCCCTCACCGATCAGATCCTCGTCGACGTATTCGGCGGCTTCTCCGGGGTCGTCGAAGACGCTCGGCGAGTACGGCGACTCCTCGCTGACGTTCAACACCCCCATGATTCGCGGCGGGTAGTCGTCGCCGATCCCGAGGCCCGCGGCGTCCACGTTGCGCATGGGCCTCTCTCGGGACGCGACGACTATATGCGGACCGGTCGGTGGAACGTTCGGACGAGGGTACTCCGAACGGTGTGGCGGTCGGTAGAGCGTTCGGACGAGGGTACTCCGAACGGTGTGGCGGTCGGTAGAGCGTTCGGACGAGGGTACTCCGAACGGTGTGGCGGTCGGTAGGGTCTGAGACGAGACACGCTCTTTTTATCCGCCCGGGCGCTACCGGGCGACAATGGCTAAGGTCAGCATCGGACTTCGTGGCTGGCGCTTCGAGGAGTCCGAGGTGTTCACCGAGGACGGCGAGTTCAAGCCCCTCGACGAGGTGCCCGAGGAGCCACGAGAACGGCTCGTTCGGCTCACCTACCTCGTCGAACAGCCCTGTGACGCCTGTTATCTGATTCACGGCGAGGAAGACATCGAGCGGTGTCGGCAGGCGGCCATCGTCTACGGGGAACCCGGCGACGAACTCCTGCTGTGTGGCGATCACGAGGCCGACTTCCTCTACTGGTATCGCGAGGCGGGTGGGAAGGCGTATCGCGGTGACCCGGCGTTTCGCGACGAGTTTCACGAGTGGTTCGCCGACGACGGGCGAGCCCCCGATGGGTACGAGGGGCTGGATCACGTCGAGACCGACCCCGACGGCCTCCCCGACCCACCGGATCCCGAGGAGATCCACCGGCGTCTGAACGAGGACTTCGAGGGCCGGCGGATCGACTTGCGTGAGGGGTGGGGCGACGGGGAGGACGAGGAGGACCTCGACCTCGACGACGTCGATCTCGGCACCGACTACCCGTCGCGATGAGTCGCGAACGCGAACCGCCGGTCGTCGTCGTCGTCGACGCCGAGACGCCGGGCAACGTGGGTACCATCGCCCGCGCGATGAAGAACTTCGGGCTGTCGGATCTCAAACTGGTGAACCCGCCCGAACTCGACCGCGATAGTGAGGCGTACGGCTTCGCCGGCCACGCCCGCGAGGACGTGCTTCCGAACGCCGACGAGGTGACGTTCGACGAGGTGGTCGAGACCTACCACACCGTCGGCTGTACGGCCATCACGGGCGAGGACAGCCGCCGGCACGTCCGGTTCCCGTTCAAGACGCCGCGGGAGTTGGCCGAGGACCTGCAGACGGTCGACGCCCCGACGGCGCTCGTCTTCGGCCGCGAGGGCCGCGGCCTCGACAACGAGGAACTCGCTCGGCTGGACGAGGTGTGTTCGATCCCTGCGAGCGCCGGCTATCCCGTCCTGAACCTGGGGCAGGCGGCGACCATTCTCCTCTACGAACTCCGCGAGTTGACCGTCGAGGAGACGCAACTGCCCGACGTGGAGCGGGAACGGGCCGACGAGGCTGACATCGAGCGGTTCCACGAGTTCGTCGGACACTTCCTCGACGCCAGCGGCTACAAGGAGATCAAACGCGACAAGACCCGGCGGCTGGTTCGCCGGCTGATCGGGCGGGCCCACCCGACCGACCGCGAGATTCACACCCTGCTCGGCGTCCTGCGCCGCGCGACGGGACAACTCGAACACCGATCCGAACTCCTGGCGGCGTACGACGAACCGGATCGGTGGTGAGCGGTCACGCCGTCGCCACCAGCACCAGCGCCTCGATGGCGAGGACGGTCTTCGCGCCGTCGTTGGCAGTCGTCTCGACGCCCCAGCGGACGACGCCGTAGTCGTCGGTTTCCTCCGCGACGCCCTCGATGGTCGAGTGGACGGTGAGTTCGTCGCCGGGCACGACCGGTCGGGGCCAGCGGAGGCGGTCCAGTCCCTTCGCGCCGAGCGCCGCCGTCTCGCCGAGGAAGCCGTCGACGAACAGCCGCATCGACATCGAGGCGGTGTGCCAGCCGCTGGCGATCAGGTCGCCGTAGATGGAGTCGGCGGCCCGGTCGGGGTCCGTGTGGAACCACTGCGGATCGTAGCGCTCGGCGAACTCCAGAATCTCCGCTTCCGTCACCTCGTAGGTGCCGTACGATTCGCCGTCCCAGCGGTCGATGTCGTCGAGATATACGGTCATCGGTCGACCGTCACGGGCCGGGGTGAAGTGCGTTTACGTTGCCGCCCGTCGTAAACCCCAAAGCGCGATACGAAATCGGTCGCCCCCGCCGACCGTTCGACGTCGCGCCGACCCGATCAGCCCTCGTCCCGTTCCAGCATCTGCCGACGCCGTTCGTACTCCTCGTCGCTCAGGTCACCGCGAGCGTAGGCGAGTCGGAGTTCCGCCATCGCCTCGTCCGCACCGTCCCCCGACTCCGTCAGCGCGCGGTAGATGAGATACCCCACGCCCACGACGACGAGGAGAGTGAGGACGCGACCCAGGAGACCGACGAGCAACCACCAGCCGGGAGCCGTCCCGCCGTCCCACATCCCCCCGCCCATCATCGGGCCACCCATCGGCCCGCCCATCGCTCCGCCGAATCCCATCCCCATCGTCAGGAAGGGGAGGAGGATCACCGCCGCGAGGAGCAACAGGACGAGCGTTCTGGTGTCGAGACCGTCCGATGCCACGATCAGTCACCTCGTCCTGCGACGCTCGACTCGATGGCCCGCCTACGCGACGGGTGGACGACGAGTCGGGCCGCGTGGAGTATGGGCAGTGCTGTTCGGCGCATACTGTGAACTACTCCCACGGACCACTTAATGATGGGTGAATGAAATAACGACGGTCGCGGCGGTTACGCTCGCTTCCCGATCTCCTCGCGGAGCACGTCGCTGACGATTTCGCCGTCGGCCTTGCCGCGGAGGGCGCCCATGCACTCGCCCATGAGCGCGGAGAACGCGCCCATTCCCTCGCTTTCGACCTGATCGGCGTTGCGTTCGACGACGTCGACCACCGCCTCGCGAACCTCGGCCTCGGAGACGCCGGCGAGGCCCGCCTCCTCGACCGCCGCCTCGGCACTGAGGGTCGGATCCTCGGCGAGCGTCGTGAGGACCTGATCGACCCCTTCCTTCGCGAGGTCGCCGCCCTCGACCAGGAGGAGGACCTCGCGCAGGTGGTCGTCGGTGAGGCGTTCGACCGGCACGTCGTCTCGGCGGAGTTCGGTCAGCGTCCCCTCGAGTACCCCGGCGGCGAAGGTGGCGTCGACGCCCGCCTCGACGACGGACTCGAACAGCGTCATTCGGCGGCCGTACGCCACCTGCTCGGCGAGGCCGGCGTCCAGGTCGTAGTCGGCCTGATAGCGCTCGACCTTCTCCGTCAGCAGTTCCGGCAACTCCACGTCGGAGGGGTCGAGTTCGACGGGCGGCACGTCCGTCTCGGGGTACATCCGCGCCGCGCCGGGGAGCGGACGCAGATACCGGGTCGTCCCCTCTTGGGTCGCGTCGCGGGTCTCCTCCGGGACGCCCTCGGTTGCCGTCTCGGCACGCTCCGCGACGGCGTCGATGGCCAACTCGGCCGTCTCGGGGTCGTCGGCGACGATGGCGACGGCGTCGTCCGGGCCGGCACCCACGGCGTCGCGGAGGGCGTCGACTTCCGCGTCGGTGACGCCGTAGGCCGGCAGTTCGTCGGTGTGGAAGATGCCGCCCGCCCCGTGGCGTTTCGCGTGATCGGAGAGTTCGGTGCCGAGGCGGCGGTCCGGCTGAATCTCGCGGCCGACGAGGCCGTCGAAACCGTAGAGCGGAACGGCGGTGACGCGGCCGCCCGTTTCGCCGGTTTCACCGGCTTCCCGAGGCGTCTCCGACGCCTCGAGTGCGCTCCGGATCACGCCGCTGTCCGTCTCGGCGAACACCTCGGTCACGTCCCCCGTGTCGCCGACGGTGGCGTCGCGGTCGTCGAGTTCGTCGGCGATGTCGAGGAGTTCGACCTGCCGGCCCACTTCGAGGCGGACGATCTCCTCGATCTGATCCAGCGCTTGGACGCCCTTGATCTCCACGCGCGCGCCCTCGGCGATGGAGACGTTCACGTCCTGGCGGATGGTGCCGAGGCCGCGCTTGACCGACCCGGTCGAGCGGAGGAGCATGCCGATGCGCTCGGCGGCCTCGCGGGCCTGTGCCGGGCTACTGATGTCGGGTTTCGTCCCGATTTCGACCAGCGGGATGCCGAGGCGGTCGAGGCTGAAGCGGACGCCACCATCGACTTCCTCGACGCGTCCGGCGCTCTCCTCTTCCAGCAGGAGGTCCTCGACGCCGACGGGGCCCTCGCTCGTCTCGATTTCGCCGTCCTGTCCCACCAGTGAGGTGCGCTGGAAGCCGGAGGTGTTCGAGCCGTCGACGACGATCTTCCGCATCACGTGGGCCTGATCGACGGCGGTCATGTCGAGCAGAGCGGCGATCTGGAGCGCCACGTCGAGGGCTTCGTCGTCGATGCGATGGGGCGGTTCGTCGTCCTCCTCGACCAGACAGGTGGTGTCGAACGCCAGATACTCGAACTCGCGGTCGACGCGGCTCTCTTCGACTGCGGCCTCGTCGAGTTCGCCGAGTTCGCTCTTCGTCGGGTGGAGATACCGCGTGAACCGCCGACTCGCTTCCTCTGGCTCCCGACGCTCGGTCGGGCACGCACAGAACAGCTTCGTCGCGGTGTCGAGTTGCTGGTGAATCTCCAGCCCCGCGACGAGGCCGAGCGCCTCGTAGTCGTACTCGCTCATTGCGCGTATCTCTACCCGGCGAGCCTAAAAGCGTTCAGTCTGCGACTCGACGGGGGAGGGCGTCGCTTTCGGTTCGACCATTGTCGACAGCGAACGAAATCGGGTACGTCAGCCTTCGAAAATACGGATACTAAGGAATCTTTATTTGTGAGCGAGCGGCTTTTATGGGTGGTAGATATCATGTCCGAAGACGTCGAACTCCGGCGCACGCAGCTTGCGACGCCGGCCAGTGACCCCGACTTCATGGAGAGCGCTTCGCGGAGCGACGCGGACGAAGTCTTCCTCGACCTGGAGGACTCCGTGGCGCCCAACGCGAAAGTCGAGGCCCGTCAGCCCCTCATCGAAGCGGTGGAGGAGCACGACTGGTCCGACAAGATCCTCTCGTACCGGATGAACGGCATCGACACCAAGTGGTGGTACGACGACATCATCGAGGTCGTCGGCGCCGTCGGCGAGCAGATCGACGACATCATCATCCCGAAGGTCGCCAGTCCGAGCGACATCCACACGGTCGAGAACCTGCTCGAACAGGTCGAGGAGAACAACGGTCTGGAGATCGGTGGCATCGGCCTCGAACCCCAGATCGAGGACGGCGACGGCATCCACAACGTCTACGAAATCGCCCACGCCTCCGACCGCCTCTCCTCGATCATCTTCGGTCCCGGCGACTACTCCGCCGCGATGGGCACGCCCGGCCTCGACATCGGGCAGTTCCCCGAGTACCCCGGCCACTACTGGCACCACGCGCTCTCGGAGTGTAACTCCGCCGCGAAGAGCGCCGGCCTGCCGTGCATGGACGGCCCGTACGCCGACATCGACGACCCCGAGGGCTTCCGCACGTCCGCGGAACGCGCCAACATGCTCGGCTGTGACGGCAAGTGGGCCATCCACCCGAGCCAGATCGAGATCGGCAACGAAGTGTTCGCGCCCGACCCCGAGGTCGCCGAACGCGCCGAGCGCATCGTCGACGCCTACGCCGAGGCGATGGAGGAAGGCAAGGGCGCCGTCTCCGTCGACGGCCAGATGGTCGACGAAGCGACCAACAAGATGGCACAGGACATCGTCGCCAAGGCCCGCGCGGCCGGCATCCTCTAAGTCGCGGCCGAACGCTCTCTCGAATCCCTATTTTTGCAGATCGACCGGACAGCCACGGATCTCGCCGCCGCGCATCCCGTCGGCCAGCCAGTGGATGGAGAGCACGAGCGCCACGAGCGCCAGCAACGCGAACTCCAGACCGTCGAGCGGCAGGAGCGTCACCAGTCCCGCCGCGCCGACCAACGAGAGGACGCCCGCGAGGATGGCCGACCCGCAGGCCGCACACCCCGCGCCGAGCGTCCCGAGGAGGACGCCGACGATGCTCCCGCCACCTCCTTCCGCCGAGAGGCGGTGCTCGCGCACGTGGTAAGCGACGAGGGCGATGTCGACGCCGACGAGGAGTGAGACGAGGATCAGCACCGACCCCGTCAGCGGCCCGTAGGAGATGCCGACGAACGGGAAAAGTTGGAGGAGCGCCGCGGCCGGCACGCGCCCGGCGAGTACGTCGCCCGTGAACGGGAGGTTCTGCGAGAGGACGAACCCCGTGAGGGCAACGGCGGCGGCGACGGCGGCGACGAGGGCGTAGACCGGCCCGCCGAGGACGAGTCGCGCGGTCCGGCCCATCAGCCGCCAGTCGGCGACACGGGTTGGAAGGGAGATCACAGCCCCAGCGACTGCCTGACGAGTTCGAAGCTCACCGATCCCGTCACGCGCGTGCGGTACTCGCCGTCCCGAAAGAGGAAGACGGTCGGCGTCCCGCTCACGTCCGCCGCCTCGGCCGCGGCGAGGTCCGTCTGGACGGCGTCGTCGTACGCCTTCGATTCGGCGTCGGCGACGACGGCGGCGCCGTCCACAGTCGTCTCCGCGGTTAGGAACGTCTCCGTCCGTTCGAGCACGTTCCCGGTGTCGAAGGCGTCCTGCTCGTCGAAGTAGTGGGCGAAGAGCGCCCAGAAGGCGTCGGCGTCGCGGGCGTAGGTGGCTTCGAGCGCCTGAATCGCCGGCTCGCCCCACGGGTAGACGAGCGGAACCGTCCGGACGACGAGGGCCGCGTCGCCGGGGTCGACCAGTTCCGACCTGATCTTCGGCACCGTTTCCTCCTCGAAGGTCGCACACCGGGGACAGGAGGGGTCCTCGAAGGCGACGACGACCCCCCTCACCTCGGCGGGGTCGGGGCCGAGACGGGGTTGGGTAGCGAGGTTCGTTCCGACGGGGGGGTCGGCGAGGGGTGGGGCGCCGTCGTCGCCACCGCTCCCACTCCCGCCACCGGATCCGTCACTGCCGCCGCCACCCAGACACCCCGCACCGAGTGCCGAGACGCCGCCGGCGAGAACGGTTCGACGCGTCGTCCGGCCGGTCAGAAAGGAGTCGTCGGTCATACGCGACAGAGGCCCCGGGAGGGAAAAGACGCTTCGCCGGGTGTGAGCGCCGCGCGCACGACCCGCCGACGGCGTTACTCCAGCGGTTCGACGAGTTCCACGACGTGGCCGTCCGGGTCCTTCACGAACGCGGTACGGGCGCCGGCCGCGGGCTGATCGCCGGGTTCCTCGACGACGCCGTAGTGGTCGATTTCCCCGAAAACGGCGTCCACGTCGTCGACGCCGAGCGCGAGGTGGTCCCACGCGGTGCCCTGTTCGAACTCCGTCTCGCCCTCGGTTTCGGAGAGCTGAATCTCGACGCCGTCGGGATCCGCGACGTAGCGGTTCTCCGTCTCGCCGTCGGGTGTCTCGAACGACCACGACTCCTCGAAGCCGAACTGTTCGTAGAACTCGATGGACTCGTCCGCGTCCGCGACGTTCAGGCAGACGTGAATCAGGTTCATTGCGTCACACGCTCGCCCGCGCGTAGACAAAAAGATGGCTGAGTCGTGGCGATCAGGTGACGCCCTTCGTCGGCCGTCGAAGCCACTCGACTCTCACGCCGTCGGAACGGACGATCACCAAGTACTCTGCACTATTTATCCACGCACATCGAGCTACTGTCCGTAGTAGTATTGAAACAAGCAATGTTATTGGTGCTGGAAAAACGTTCGTCGGTAGAGGACCCGTGACGACACACGAACTCACCACGACGAAACAGGGCGAGTACCACTACACCGTCGGCCCGTATCCGGACCCAGTCCTCGAGATCGACCCCGGCGACACCGTCGAGGTCGAAACCCACGACGCCTTCGAGGGCGCCATCGAGACGGAAGACGACGTGCCGAGCGAGGTGCTGGGCGACTACCTCAACCCACAGAACGGCCCCATCTACGTCGAGGGCGCCTCGCCGGGCGACGCGCTGGCGATCACCATCGAGCGCATCGAGCCCCGCGGTCCACAGCCCCGCGGGACGACCTGTACGGTCCCCTATTTCGGCGGCCTCTCCGCGACGGATCGGACGGCGATGCTCCACGATCCGCTGCCGGAGGTCGTGAAGAAGTTGGAGGTTACGACCGAGGGAACCGTCTGGAACGACGACGTCACCATCCCCTACGAGCCATTCATCGGGACGATCAGCACGTCGCCGAAGATCGACTCGGTGAACGCGCTGACGCCGTTCAAACACGGGGGCAACATGGACCTGCCGGACGTGCGCCCGGGTAACACGATCTACCTGCCCGTCGAAGTCGAGGGCGGGTACGTCTACCTCGGCGACTGCCACGCGGCGCAGGGCGACGGCGAACTCTGTGGCGTGGCCATCGAGATGCCGACGACGACGACGATCACGGTCGACCTGATCGAGGACTGGGAACTGGAGTGGCCGCGCCTCGAATCGGACGACTTCATCATGAGCATCGGGAGCGTCCGACCGATGGAGGACGCCGCCCGCGCGGCCTATACGGACCTCGTGAGCTGGCTGGCCGACGACTACGGCTTCGACCCGATGGAGGCGTACCTGCTCTTGACGCAGGTCGGGCACGTCCGCCTCGGCAACATGGTCGACCCGAACTACACCATCGGCGCCGGCATCGACAAGTCGTACCTGTAGGTCGACGTTGCCGTCGCACCACCGGTCCCGGTCCCGCCCCCGCCCGCGTGAGACACCGGTGTCATCGTCGACGCGCAGGGACGAACACCCGCTGAATCACCGTCCCGGAACCGCTGTCGGCGGTGTCGGTTCCGGCAAGAATCATAGCATCGTTCATGATAGATAACGGCACGCAGAGCGGGTGAATCGCCTGCTAACGCAGGAGTTATATTTGGCGAGTTCGGTGTGCGACGCATGGCCATTGATGAACGATCAACGGGATTAGAGACCTCCGCGGATGCGCTGGGGCACGAGCATCCCGATGCGGAGGAGTATCAGGCGCTCGCCGAGGACCTACGGGCTGGGGTTCGGGGCGACGTCTCCTTCGACGAGTACGCACAGGTGCTGTACGCGACCGACGGGAGTATCTATCAGGCGAAGCCGGCGGGCGTCGTGTTGCCGAAGACGATAGAGGACGTCCAGCACACGGTCGAGACGGCGGCCGAACACGGCGTGCCGATCCTGCCCCGTGGTACCGGGTCCTCGCTCGGCGGGCAGACGGTCGGGCCGGGCTGTGTCGTCGTCGACTTCACGCGGTACATGGACGACATCGTCGACGTGGACCCCGACGGTCAGCGGGCAGTCGTCCAACCCGGCGTCGTGCAGGACCACCTCGACAACCACCTCGAACAGTACGGCCTGAAGTTCGCCCCCGACCCGGCCTCCTCCAACCGGTCGACCATCGTGGGCGGCATCGGGAACAACTCCACGGGCGCCCACTCCGTCCGCTACGGCATCACCGACGCCTACACCGAGGAACTCGACGTGGTGCTCGCGGACGGGTCGCTGATCCACACCGAGGAGATCGTCCTCGACAGCGACGAGTGGGACGAGAAGGTGTCGGGCGACGACCTCGAAGCGCAGATTTACGAGACGACCCGCCGCCTCGTCGAGGAACACGAGGAGGAAATCGAGGAGAAGTATCCCGACCTCAAGCGCTCGGTGTCGGGCTACAACCTCCAGAAAGTCATCTACGAGAACGACGAGGGTGAGGAGGTCATCAACCTCTCCAAACTGTTCGTCGGGGCGGAGGGGACCCTCGGCGTCATCGTCGAGGCGGAGGTGTCGCTCGTCACCCTACCCGAAGAGACGGCGCTCGTCCTCTACTGCTTCGACGATCTGGTCGAGACGATGGAGGCCGTCCCGGAGGCCCTGCAGTTCGACGTCGGCGCGGTCGAGTTGATGGACGACGAGGTGTTCCAACTCGCCGCCGACTCGACGGAGTACGCCCAGTACGTCGAGATGATCCCCGAGGGGACGAAGGCGGCGCTCATGCTGGAGTTCGACTCGGAACTCGTCGACGACTTCCACGAGGCCATCGAGGAGACGAACGACTACTTCGTCGAGAACGGCGACGCCTTCCACGCCATCGAGGCCTACACCGAGGAGGACCAGGCCGACATCTGGAAGCTCCGCAAGGCCGCGATTCCCCTGCTGATGGGGATGAAAGGCGACCCCAAGCCGTACCCGTTCATCGAGGACGCGACGGTGCCGCCGGAGGAGTTAGCCGAGTACGTCTTCGAGTTCGAGGAAGTGCTCGAGGACCACGGCACCTCCGCCGCCTACTTCGCCCACGCCGGGAGCGGGACGCTCCACATCCGACCCATCCTCAACCTCAAAGACGAGGCGGGCATCGAGAAGATGCACTCCATCACGGAGGACGTGACGGACCTCGTCCTCGACCACTACGGGTCGTTCTCGGGCGAACACGGCGACGGGATGGCACGCACCGAGTTCAACCCCAAGATGTACGGGCCGGAACTCTGGACGGCGTTCAAGCAACTGAAGACGGCGTTCGACCCCGACTGGCACATGCACCCGGGCAACGTCGTCTACCGCGACGGTCCCGAAGACATCGGCCCCGACTCGGACCGTGGCGTCGGCGCCGACATGCGCGAGAACCTCCGCTACGGCGTCAACTACCAGTCCGTCGAGCCCCAGACGACGCTCGACTTCGAGGACGAGGGCGGCTTCTCCCACCTCGTCGAACTCTGTAACGGCTGTGGGACCTGCCGCCAGACCGACTCGGAGGTCATGTGTCCGACCTACCGAGCGAGTGAGGAGGAGATTCAGACGACGCGCGGCCGCGCGAACATGCTCCGGGCCGCCATCAGCGGCGAACTCGACGAGGACGAAATCTACTCCGACCGCTTCCAGGAGGAGGTCATGGACCTCTGTGTCGGCTGTAAGGGCTGTAAGAGCGACTGCCCGACCGGCGTCGACATGGCGAAGCTGAAGACGGAGGTCAAACACCAG
>Ga0207797_1002825_pt1 | contig 11893 bp, 17 predicted proteins | sample PRCRCaboRojoPR_6_FD_187275 | JGI IMG/M metagenome (GOLD analysis project Ga0207797, IMG submission 187275) | Marine sediment microbial community from Cabo Rojo, Puerto Rico - PR CR 10% Liquid 1 (SPAdes) | ecosystem: Environmental > Aquatic > Marine > Coastal > Sediment | place: Cabo Rojo, Puerto... | reverse complement strand
GCACTCATGAAAGTAAAGTTAATTGAATAGGAATTTGCTTGTAGACACTGAGGTAACGGGGTGGGATCGACGCTGTTGTCCCGTGGCATCCGCCGGCCGGCTCCAGCGGGGGCGGGGGGGTTGGCCTTTCCTTTCACACGGGAAACTCTTCCTAAAAAATATGGTCGCAGACTTTCCGAAAATGGTGACCGTGTATGGCCAAAGTCACAGCCAGTGAAAATTGCCCGGGCCGACGAAAAAGGGTCCAGATCAGAAAGGTCCAATAGTGAAAGCGCCCCTTTGCCAGAACACCCAATCGTATGTTGGAACGAAAAAATGCCATAAGGCGCTGAAAATCGAGCAGGATTTCCTTCTTTGGGGCCTTGTATTCACGCAAAAACGTCCGGACACGGGTATAGTAATGCCTCGGCGAATAAATGTGCCGCATGATATTCCTGTACCCCTTTTGTAAAACCTCCATGTCCATCCTCGGGATTATGTTCGTCGTGCCATCCACGTTATCACCTGACATGTGACCGAGTAAGCGCCCTTCTTGTTTCAAACGGTCGTACAGTCTCGTGCCGGCAGGTGCCTGAAGCAGGCCAACCATTGCCGTAACGATGCCGCTTTCTTGTATGAAATCGATTTGTCGCTGGAAGATGGACGGCGTGTCATTGTCAAAGCCTACGATGAAACCTCCCTGCACTTGTAACCCCGAGCGTTGAATTCGTTTCACACTACCCACTAAATCTCGGTTTCCATTTTGCACCTTGTTACATTCAGCAAGACATGTCGTATCCGGAGTTTCGATACCGATAAAAACCGAGTCAAACCCTGCCTCAAACATCATCGTCATTAGATCTTCGTCATCGGCCAGGTTCACCGAGGTCTCTGTGAAAAACGGAACCCCCTTTTTCCCTTTCTGCCATTCGATGAGCGCCGGCAGAAGCCGATTCTTCAGATATTTCTTGTTGCCGATAAAGTTGTCGTCAACGAAAAAGATCTGCCCACGCCATCCGGTATTATAGAGTGCATCCAATTCGAGTGTAACTTGCTCAGCACTCTTGATACGGGGGCGATGGCCGAACAAACTCGTCACGTTGCAAAACTCGCAGTTGAACGGGCATCCCCTCGAGAATTGAATACTCATAGAGGCGTATCTTTTTAGATCCGCCAACTCCCACATGGGTATGGGCGTTTTTCGAATATTGCAAAAGCCGGTTGCTTCGTAAATAGGTCTCGCCTGTCCCTTTTCCAGATCTGCCAGAAATTGCGGGAGGGTAAGCTCGGCTTCATTCAATACAAAATGATCTACGTCGTCGAAGCTTTCGTTTTCGCTAGTAAAAAGAGGCCCGCCGGCAACCACTGTAAGTCCGGCTGATTTGCACCGGGAAATGGTTTCTCGCGCAGATTCTCTTTGCACTACCATGGCACTGATGAAAACAATATCCGCCCAGGCGAGATCTTTCTCCGTAAGAGGCCGGACATTTACGTCGACCAGGCGCTTTGACCACTTCTCTGGAAGCATTGCCCCGAGTGTAAGCAAACCAAGGGGCGGCAGTGCCGCCTTCTTTCGAATGAACGTAAGGGCATGCTTGAAACTCCAAAATGTATCCGGAAATTGGGGATAGACCAATAAAGCGTTCATTCGTCTTCCGTTGTCCTCCTATCGATCACCTGGCTTCCATCCAAAACCTTCTCCTCTTGCCGGTGTTTATTGAATCCGCTCTTTCAGGGCCTTTCCCGGGGTAAACTTCACCGCATTGGATGCCGGTATTTGAAGCTTTTCTCCCGTTCTTGGGTTTCGCCCTTCCCGGGCAGATCGTTGAACCACCTTAAAACCGCCAAATCCGGGCAGTGAAATTGAATCTCCTTTTTCAAGGGCGGAAGAAATCCCCTCTAGAACGACATTGATCATCTTTGCAGCAGTCTTTTCACTAACTTCAATCTCTTCTGAAACCAGTAGAGCCAACTCATTCTTTGTCATAATTTTCTCCTTGAATTCCGTTAGGGGGTTTACTCAATAGAATTATTGAAACGTAAATGGAAGCAAAAAAAGACCCATGGGTTACCAGTCGTTTGAGATTTTGGACCGGATGCAACTACAACAGTAAGCGGCCCCTCCGTTGTTGATATACTCCATTATGGAGAGACGAAACTCTTTCAGTTTTACAATTCGTCCTCCTTCAGCCACCGGATCCTTCTGGCCGGGGATTTTTCCGCTGTTTTGGTCATCGTAGGTTAGATGAGGCGCAACGTGGGCAAGTTTCACATTTCCCTCATCGAACAAAGCGTATGTCGGTCCCTCCAGAGTACAACGTTTTGATCCCAGAACCTGGCCTGTTTCACTGACCACAAAAAACTCGTGCCGATTATCTTGAACCTGGATGGCCCACATGCCGTAGTGCTTGTCGTTTACCATATACTTAGACAAAAACCTCGTTGCATCATCATCGTCAATCCATTGCTTCGCCACAGACTGCTCCTCCCTATTTGAAAAAAAGCCTTACTCCCTACCAGGTAGATCTACCAGGACGTCCGCCGTCTTGAGGGCCACGACTGTGTCGCCTTCCACCCTGGCGTCCGCCCCCTGGCCCTCTTTTACGCTGAAAGCCACGGTTGGAACGAGGTCGAGCTTCATTGACCTTAAGCTTTTGGCCCTTCAAATCCGTACCACTTAGGTTATTAATGGCGGATTCTCCATCCCCCTTGACAGGCATCTCTACAAACCCAAACCCCCTTGATCGGCCACTCTGTCTATCTGTAATAATTTTCGCCGATGTAACTTCTCCGAAGGCTTCAAAGGCCTCCTGCAAGTCGGATTCCGTAACCTCCAAGGACAGATTGCCAACGTAAATGTTCATGAAAATCCTCCCCGTAGAATAATTGGTTATTCATCATCGACCAAACCATCCCATTGCTCCGGCAGGGGCTGCGGCCCTGGCCGTATGCCTGCAATATCCGGATCTTCATCTCCGCGTTTTGGCTTTTCTTTCGCCTTCCGTTCCTTCGTTTCCAATCGCCTCATTTCCTTGGCCTTTTGCTTGTCTAACTTCTTGATTTCCCTGAGACGTTTCTGAGGTGTGGAGCCTGTCTTTTTTCCCATCTGCCATATCCAACTTTTTCAATGTTATGTGTCTACGTCCGGATCGGATGTCGGTTGTTCACCGATCTATAAAGACCAAAAAGGCACTTCGCCTGGGGTTGACGAAGTGCCTATGCAGATTAAACGGTTTTCAATTAAAGCCTAACAACGTTTACTGCTGCGGCACCCTTGGGACCCTGCTCAACGTCGAAACTCACCGAATCACCTTCATCAAGTGTCCTGAATCCGGACCCACTGATGGCGGAATGATGAACAAATACGTCCGTGTCCCCATCCCTCTCGATGAAACCGAATCCTTTCTGGTCATTGAACCACTTCACGATTCCTTTTTCCATGTCGATTGTACTCCTTTCTTTCAATTTCGTACAGCTTCAGGAGTTACGTCTGGAAAAGGCTGAAATGTCACATCTGTGAAACAAGAGGTGAGATTAAAGCAGGCCCCAAAAACAGGAATCCTGAGTTCTATACGCGATTCCGTTCCTTCTCAAGACCAGGACAAATGGGAAGGTGCTAACTGAACCGATGTATGAAAATTAGTACGGCCGCATTCGTTTGTCAATCTTAAAACATCAAAGAGTCTATTTCCCGCAAAAAAGCTAACGTTTTGACTTTTATAAAGAAAAAGACATTGCCTTTGGTTTTCTGAGAACTCCCTGACTGAAAAGACGGACTGCTGGACGTAGCGGCTATCTCCTTTCTTAATTGGGGGGCTCCCCCCACCTAACCTCCCCGGCTCGACTGTCTTCGACCCTGACCTACATTCAAGGGGGAGGAACAAGTCGGTACATCACCTTTCGGGTGAGACCCAGCCTACACATCTCCCCTCCCCTAGCGGGAGGGGCGGGGCCAGTCGTCCTCCAAAAGACTCATACTGGGTTGCTCCTCTCCCCTGGCGGGAGGGGCTGGGGGAGGGGGAAAATATTCTCCCGGAAACGTCACCCCCTGCGAGTCTCCCCAGGTTAATTATTCGGTTCCGTCAAGATCTCCTATTGAACGGTGTGCGGCGTTATGGGGCCCTTTGTCACTACGCCCGCACTTTCCAACTGCTTCATTACTTGCTGAAGCTTGTTGAAGAGATCAAGTGCCGCATTCGGCGTCAAGACCAGGCGACAAGCGGGAACTCGTACTCCAGTTGGGGAATCTGGTGGTTTCGCCGGCTCGTAACGAGTTGTGCACAACGTGAGTCGCATTGACTGGCCATCAAAATGTATGGCCTGGAGGGAGTCCACAAATGTTTCGGACACTTCCGGCCTATCTTCGAAACGGGTTTGGATACCCGCTTTTTCTTTCTGACTCATCTTCTCTCCTTATTCGGCGGAATTAGTCGATCATAAGAATAAAACCTTCCAGACTGCCCGGGAGACGTATGTTAGGATAACCAGGGCGATCGCTGCCAAGATTACCCAGGTAGCCGTCTTCTGGATTCTTTGAAAAAACATCGATGTAGCCCCCTTCGAATCGATCGGCCAGGGAGTTGGCCGATTCTAGAGGAGTATTCATTCGCTCAACAGGAGACACCTCTCCCGTACAACAAACCTCGTAAATAGTCAAATTGCAGGGGGAAAAAACCAGGCGATCACTTTGGGAAGTGGAAGTGAAAACGAAGAAGTTGTGCCTTTGATTGGAAAGCTGGAATAATCGTGGACTACGAACTCACGATTCAATGGCAGTAACCGGAGTCAGGGTCAGTGTCTCATCCCTTAATAAGGTTTTTTAGTTGAGGAGAAGGCACGTTACGCCTCTGACCCCAGAAATCTGCCTAGCTATAAAATAATCATCGCGGGAATAACTCGCAAGGGGGGAAAATAGACTTTTCCCGAATAATATCGCCGGATCCGGCTTGTCGTAGAACGTTCAGCAAACCGGGCGATAGGGCGATAATGGAGCACAACGGAATTGCGAGTTCGAGTTGATGCGGGTGTCATGGCTTTCGCTAATCGGACTTTCTGGCGATATAGACCCCATAGCTGTAATAGGTTTTATACCTCTCATACATTTCAATTTCTCGATTTTCCGCTTCCACTACTGCGCGTGCTTCTTCACTGTCGCCGTTCCGGCGAAGGAAATCCTTAAAGCTATTCTGCATAGGCCGATAATAATTCTCCAGCCAGCAATGCTCTGGCAAAACAAAATAGCCAATAGGCGAATAGCCGCTCTTCTCCAGTACGCCAATCTTTGAAGAGGCCACATCTATTTCGGGATATTCGGCCTCCCAGTATTTCTGGAGTTCCGACGGACGGGAGTCTGTAATCCAGGTAATCTCGGAAACAACCAGAAGTCCACCCGCTTTCAGATAACGATTCCAGTCTCTTACGCCTTTCTCAAAGCCGATATTGTATATCGCACCCTCGGACCAAATAACGTCATATTCCTGATCGTGAAAAGGCAGGTTATCCATTGAACCGCACAGGGTCGTTACTTTTGCAGAAAGCCCCATGTCTTCAACCCGCTTTTCAAGTACTTGAAGAAAATCTTGAAAAAGGTCTACTGCTGTAATCCGAGCGTCCAATAGACGAGCGAGCAATAAGGTGGAAGCCCCTGTGCCGCAGCCGATGTCGGCAATATGTAGGGGGGCAGATTGGTCTATCATAGCCAAGTTGAGCGCCTTTTCCGTCTCTGCCTCCCCGCCTGGACCCTGCCGGTTTGCGCTTTTATAAAGGTCTATCAACAGTTGATAATCTTCCACGGATCTATCCTCATCTGTTTGTAGTCACAACAATGTCGATAGCGTTTTTTTCACAACACCGTTGCGCCGCCACATTGCAACATAACACCCACGGATGAAAAACACCATAATCCCAATCCCGTCCAATATTTTCGATCTCGAAAGTTGCGATAAACGAATAAAGGCGACAATTGATTTTCGATGTCTTGCTATGATAACAGACCGTAACAACCGGCAGTGTCGAATGGATGACAAACCCATGGCTTACACGTTCCTTTTTACTACCAAAACCAAATTTCTAAGGCCAAAATTGTCCGGTCTTCTTGAAGGTTAATTTGTATTTACAAGATGTTGGCTTGGCCCGACCCGGGGCCTTGCAAGAAAGGGGTTGGGGAATGGATTTCAAGGTAATCCTTACAACATTCGGCATGATTTTCTTGGCCGAACTGGGGGACAAGACACAATTAGCCACCTTTTGCTTCGCTGCGCAGAACGAGTCAAGGGCTGCTGTATTCATTGGATCGGCAACTGCTCTGGTTCTATCTTCTTTTCTGGGAGTAATTTGCGGTTCGTTCGTACACAAGCTGGTTCCGCCAAACTTCATCAGAGTCGGAGCAGGTGGACTCTTCGTCGCGCTGGGTATGTGGATGTTGTTCTTTTCAGGAAGCAAGTAGCTCCGGAAACAGCCATTGGGAATGTCCGATCATCAGGACCTTCCTTGGGATAGAAAGACGACAATTATTAAGGCCGTCAACAGCAGACCCCAGAAAACAATAGCGCGGTATGTTGCCTTTCTGGCTACAGCAGCTTCCCACCAGGATAACGGCCTCACGCCCTGGAGTAGGAAAGTGGCTATTCCAGCCAGATTGAGGCAAATCATATTGGTCAAGAACAACAGTAAAGCACCAGAGGCCATTTTCCCCTCCCCCGATCCAAACAAAAGCCCGACCGTAACAAGGGGGGGCAAAAGTGCCACAGCTACCATTACGCCGATCAAGGCAGATGACATCCCTGTAGTGAAAGCGAGAGCGCCGGCCGAACCGGCAGCTAGAGCGAGAACAATGTCACCCACGCCCACGCCCACTCTGGATGAAATCTCGTGAACATTAGGATCAATGGTTAAAACAGCCCCTATAGCAATCGAAATACCGACGGAGAGTAACGTCCCGGTCGACCCCGTTTTAACTGCAACCCTTCCCAGCTCTGTATCTCCAAGGGTACTCGCCAGCGAAAAGGCCATGTTAGGCCCCAATAGAGGTGCGATCACCATGGCGCCAATGACAATAGCCACGTTATCCCTGGCAATTCCTATGGTTGCTACAAGGGTCGACAGCACAACCATTACAATAAAGTTTCTAGAAAGGCTGGTTAGGTCTTGTATGTCGCTGTATAGCTCCTCTCGTGAAATACGACTTACGTTGGACTTCTCCTGTTTAGCAGGCTCGATCGTTGTTTGTTCCCCGGACAATTCGGTATCACTCTCTAATCGAGGTATGGATGCTTCTACTGGAATGAGAAGGATTCTAAAGTCCTTTTCCCCTGACAGTCGTTTTTCCATGGCGTCCAGAACGGACTCTGTATCGTCTGCAGGAAGTATGAACTTTACTAAGACTTTATTGTCAACACTTTGCTCTTGCCAAAAATTCTTCCATGGATGTTGTTCGAGAATATCAAATACAGCATCCTTGTGCTCCGCACACACGGTCATTTCTATAAGTCTCAGCGCCATTTGAAGATTACCTAAAAGTAGATTTGGCCGATCTTTCCAATCCCGCCCTCATTTCTTTACCGGCTAACGCTTCGCTTTGTATTCGTCTTTCCTACGGGCCATGCGAGCAACCCACCGGCGACACAACCAATCAAAAATGTGGCTACCAGAACCAAGACCCGGGATGCCTCAGCCTTCCAGAACAAGAACCGTACCGAGACAACATGGGTGTTTTGTGCGACGAAAATCAAAAACAATACGATAATACCCAAAATCAATATCCTCTTGATTGATTTCATACATATCCTTCCCTTCACATGAGCCCTGGTGCTGGCTTTTCCACCCTAACCCATCAGCCACGCACATCCAGATAAACCGTTTATCTATTGTAATATGGCAAAAACACATTCACGGAAGACACCCAGTACACACAACGCCGTTCACTTCTTCTGAGTTTCTTCCATTCGGCAGACCGCCTCGGCGATATCGCAGCTCAAGGAAGCCAAAAGGCGACTCTGAGCGGAAACAAAGGCTTCATACCCCTTCCTGTTTAACGCTTCTTCATAATTGGATCGTTTCGACAAAACTACCGGTCTCTTTTGATCGCCGCCATCAAAGATCGACCAGGACACTTTGAGAGAGGCCGTTTCTCCCAATGTTCCATCCATTTGAATTACCCGTATCTCAACTTGGTAACCAAGCAGACTCTGTCCTTCGCAAGGAAAGACGTCCACGGTTCGAGTGCAAAGCCTGGCCGACAGGTTTTCGGCAATCGTGTGAGAAATACTATCCTCCAACGGCTCCGCCCATTCCGCAAAGTCATGCACTTTTATTTCACTCGTGCTGACACGCGTAACGATTTCAGGCTGGTTCAGATATTCAGGTATCTCTACAGGGCCGACACAGATATGCGGACCACGCTCCCCATCAGGACTTGTTACTCTTATGTCCACAAGGGGGTGTAAGACAAAGAACCTTGTAGGCGAAGTGCTCGGACATCCTAAGATACCGAAGGTCAAGAATAGACAAATCAGAGCCCGAAGTAGGGGTAGAAGCCGAGTCATGATCCTTATCTCCGTCATTTCTCCTCTCTTCCATAGAAAAGAGACTCTGGTTGCTGTTCCAAAGACTTGGCAAGGCTCCGGACAGCCCTCGCGGCTGTTCCGATTTCCTCAATGGTTCTGTTCAGCTCGTACAGAAATTCTGAATTTTCGTTCCCATGCAGTCCGAGTAGGCTTTTTCGTGCTTGTCGGAGCGTGGTCTCGGCTTCTTGTGAAGCTTCTTGAATGCTTAACAGCGCCTGTTGGATAGAGGGTCCCGGAGGTGCAATCTGTGTGTCGATATTTTGTACCAAATCCCGGACATTCTTCATCGTTCCATCGATACGGGAGGTCAATGTTGTCGTTTTCACGTCAATTGCCATCAGTAGTTTCTGCATTTTTTGAAAAGTCTGTTTCATGTCTCCAGAGAGCGGTTCCACATGACGGTTCAGGTTCTGTGCTAAAAACTTTGTCTGATCTGCAGCCAGAGACACGGATTGGGTCATTTCTGCGATTTCCGGTACCAACGAGTTCATTTGTTCCACCGCAGTTGCAATATCCCGTACGGTTTCTTCAAGAGGGAGCTCCTCGATTTTTTGCGTAATTTCTTGTACCGGCGTCGGTATCGTGGGAATTTCCGGATATTCTCCGCTCTCTTCCAGAAATCGCACCGGCTTGTCCGGATAGTAATCGAGGCCCACCTGGAGTTTTCCCGTTATCACGCTCCGCAACTGCAGCCGAGCCTTAAGACCGCGGTCTATGAGAAGGCGCAGATTATCCTCAAAACTCTCCGGCCGAGGACCGACGATTTTCACATGTTGCGGATCGATTTCGATGTAAACCGGTATGACCGTGGTGATCTCCGTCGTGTTGTATCGGAGGACGACATCCGTAACCGAACCTATCTTGACGCCGTTAAAGACTACCGGAGCGCCCGGATCGAGTTCACCCGCCAGTCTTTCAAAGAAACAAACCGCCTTAAACGTCTTTGTAAACAGCATCCCCGAGCCCAAGACAAGAATAGCCACCACCAACAAGACCGTTGCACCCAGAACAAAGATCCCGATCAACTTTTTGTTGGCTGATTTACTCATACCCACATCTCACTTATTTTCTTTCCCCTCTGGTGAGAAACCGCCGGACAGTGGAATCCCCGGATCCGGAACGTAGGGCCTTGGGATCTCCGTGGGCAGTCACTGTTTTGCGGTCACCGTCCAGAAAGATGGAGTTATTGCCGATCGCGAAAATGCTTGCCAACTCGTGGGATACAACGACAATCGTGGTCCCCAAGCTGTCCCGAAGCTCAAGGATCAGTTCATCCAGTAATTGCCCGGTGATTGGATCGAGCCCCGCGGAAGGTTCATCAAAAAAAAGAACATCCGGATCCATGGCCATAGCCCGGGCGAGTGCCGCCCGCTTCTTCATCCCCCCACTGAGCTCCGAAGGATAATAACCTTCGAAACCCGCCAATCCGACCAGAGAAAGCTTCAACCACACCATCTCTTGGATTTGGTCGGCCCCTAGACGGGTATAGTATTGAAGGGGCAAGGCAATGTTTTCTGCGAGGGTCAAGGCGCTCCAGAGGGCTCCGTACTGATAAAGGACGCCGAATCCACGCATCATTTGCTCCCTTTCGGTGGGTTCAATCTCCCAGAAGCTGGTATGTTCATAGAAAACTTTGCCTCGCAGAGGTCTTTTAAGGCCGATGAGGATTTTGAGCAGGGTGCTCTTCCCGCAACCGCTTGGACCCATAATAATAAAGATATCGCCTCGATTTACGGTGAAATTGAGGTTCTGAAGAATAACGGAATCCTCATATCCGATATCGAGATCTTGGGCAGTGATAATTGGCTCCCGGGTCATTCCATATTTCCTCGAAGGGCATTCAGATTCCCAGCACCTGACATCCAAACGTGATAACCGCTGTCGCCACAACAATTGCGACAATACTTGTCACCACGGCCGACGTGGTCGCCTCGCCCACAGCCGACGCACTTCTCCCGCATTGCATACCCCGGAGACATCCCGCCATGGCGATCAGCACCCCGAACACGACGCTATGAAAGAGACCGATCCAAAGGTCGGTCATGGTAATGGCTTCCCGGGTGTGGGTCAGATATTCAGAAAGGTTGATACCAAGCATTCCCGTACCGACTACCACTCCACCGAGGATCCCCATGGCGTTGGCGTAGAGGCAAAGAAGCGGCATCATCACAATGAGCGCGAGCATCCGCGGCAGGACCAAAAAATCGATAGGTGAAATCCCGAAAGTATGAAGGGCATCGACCTCTTCGTTTACCTGCATCGTCCCAATCTGCGCTGCAAAAGCAGCACCTGTGCGACCTGCCATGATCACGCCTGTCATTACGGCGCCCATTAGTCGTACCATCCCGATCCCCACGAGATCGGCAACGAATATCTGGGCGCCGAACATTTGCAACTGGATGACGCCGATAAACGCCAATATCCAGCCAACCAATAGACTGATAAGCGAAACGATGGGCAAGGCCTGCACGCCACAGTCTTGAATCAGTAATGTGAGGTCTGACCGCCGAAAAGCGGCACGGCCCGTCAGAAATCTTCCAAAGGCGGCAAATGTATCTCCAAGAAACTCGATCGTTTCAGACGATGTACGCCAAAGACCGATTGTCTTTCCGCCGACAAGGTTCAGAAAGGCGTCCTTTTGAAAATGCTTCCCTCCGCCACGGCTTTGCGGCCTCTTCTGCATGGCTTTTGACATGGCCATGAGCTGCCTGACACCGGCCGGTAAACCGCTCAGGTCCATCTCGATGCTTCTTTCCGCACAGAGTCTGTTGATTCGGGAAAGAAAAATCAAAAGGCTGCTGTCCCAGTTGCCCAATCCGCTCGTGTCAAAGCCGATTCGCTTCGTCTCTTTGCCGGGGGTCAGTCTTTTCTGTATCTCCTCCGCCCGAGGTGTTCTTCCTTCCATCTTCCAGTCCCCCGACAGCTGGACAATCGGGAATCCATAGGATGATGCGCTGATGCTTACATTACTGGAAGTCATGGCTAAAATTCAGTTTTTCGCAAAATCTGTTCGGCCGGGATCTTCCTTTTTACGGATCTCTGTAGCATCCCTAACCAAACGGATTCCCTTTAGGTTTTCGATCGCTGAGATATTCACTCCGTAAACTGGTTCGGCAGTGATCTATAGGCCGGCGGATTCTATCTCGTCTCTTCTGCCGAGAAAACCAACAGGACCATCTTTTCACAGTGACCGTAATGAACAATAAATAGAATCATGTATATTCTCCTACCCTATGGATGTGCCATACTGAGGGAGCTCGTCGCGGGCCATCCAGGGGGAGGAACAAGTCGGAAACATCACCTTTCTGGTGAGACCGAGCCTACACACTCCCCTCCCCTGGCGGGAGGGG
>Ga0207797_1002824_pt1 | contig 11897 bp, 14 predicted proteins | sample PRCRCaboRojoPR_6_FD_187275 | JGI IMG/M metagenome (GOLD analysis project Ga0207797, IMG submission 187275) | Marine sediment microbial community from Cabo Rojo, Puerto Rico - PR CR 10% Liquid 1 (SPAdes) | ecosystem: Environmental > Aquatic > Marine > Coastal > Sediment | place: Cabo Rojo, Puerto... | reverse complement strand
CCCCGTAAGCGCGCGGCGGGGCAAGCGCGCGACGGGCGCACGCGCGGTTCCCGGCCAGTTGGGTGGGCTTAAGCGTCGCTCGGAGCCGTCGGCTACGGCTGGCTGACGGCGAGCAGTCCCTTCGTCTCCAGCAACGACTCGATGGCGCGGCGATCGGCCCCGACCACGGTCATGCCGCCGACGTCCAGGACCGGCACGGACGTCTGATGCGTCTTGGTGACGAGCTCCTGCATCACGTCCACGCTCGCCGCGATGTCGCGCTCCTCGTAGGCAATCCCGTTCCGTTCCAGAATGTCACGAACGGTTCCGCAATGGGTGCACGTCGGGCTCGTGTACAGCGTCGCCTGCATGGGGTGTGACACGCTCCTGTTGAGAGTCTCGCATCCATCGGAATCGATGCCGCCCGAGGTCGCCGAACGGCCCATCGGATCGATCGATCCCCCCTCACCGCTTGCCCACGTATTTAACGCAACGGCGCCGCGGATGTCCAGCGGGCGACGGAGCCGCCGGCCTCGACGGCTCCCGTCCTGTCGACGACGCTGGCGTGAGAGGGGGAGGGAAGAGGCGCCGAACCCTCTTCCCTCCGTGGGATGCTTGGGCCATGCCCAAGGGGAATCACTGGGCGGCGGCCGCGGCCTCCTCGGCGGCCTCCTCCGAGGCCGCCCGGTCGTCGGCGGCGTCCACGGCGGCGTCCTCGTCGGCGGCGTCGACGTCGGGGTGGCCGTTCCGGGACGGCCGGGTGGCCGCCAGCCCCGTCATCTCTCGGATCTCGTTCTCCAGCTGATCGGCCAGGTCGGCGTTCGCCTCGAGATGCGCCGTCGCGTTGGTCAGCCCTTGGCCGAGCTGGGTGCCGTCGTAGGCATACCAGGCGCCCTTCTTGGTCACGAGGTCATAGCGCTCGCCCAGGCGCACGAGCTCGCGCTCGCGCAGAATCCCTTTGCCGTAGATGATGTCGGTCTCGACCTCGCGGAACGGCGGCGCCAGCTTGTTCTTGACGACCCGAATCTTGGTCTCGTTGCCGATCTTCTCCTTGTTGCCCGAGCCTTCCTCGATGCTGCCGATCCGGCGGATGTCGAGTCGAACCGACGCGTAGAACTTGAGCGCCATGCCGCCCGACGTCGTCTGCGAGGGGCCCCAGGGCCCGCCGGCGTTGATGTTGGACCGCACCTGGTTGATGAAGACGACGGTCGTCTTGGACTGCCCGACCGCGCTGGTCAGCTTGCGCATCGCCTGGCTCATCAGTCGGGCTTGGAGGCCGACCTGCTGTTCGCCCATGGCCCCGGTGATCTCGGCCTCGGGCACGAGCGCCGCCACCGAGTCGACGACGACGAGGTCGAGGCTGCCGCTGCGCACCAGCTGCTCGGTGATCTCCAGGGCCTGTTCGCCGGAGTTCGGCTGGCTGACCAGCACCTGGTCCAGGTCGACGCCGATCGCCTCGGCGTAGGTCGGATCGAGCGCGTGCTCGGCGTCGATGAAGCCGGCCGTCCCCTCCTGCTTCTGGGCCTCGGCGATGAAGTGCAGCGCCAGCGTCGTCTTCCCGGACGACTCCGGCCCGTAGACCTCGATCACCCGACCGCGCGGGATGCCGCCGATGCCGAGCGCCACGTCGAGCGAGAGGGAGCCCGAGGGGATGACGGGGATGTTCTGGCGCCCGGACTCGCCCAGCCACATGATGGCGCCCTCGCCGTAGCGCTTCCGGATGTCCTTCAAGACCGTGTCGAGCACTTCCTGCTTTCCCATGGGTCCCTCCTTCGATCGCTCAGGCGAACAGTCGCCGCGTGTGCCAGGCGTTGAAGCGGCGCACCACGCCGAGCGCCACGCCGACGATGCGCACGTCGTCGGCCACGATCGGCTGATAGTTCGGGTTGGCCGGCTCCAGCACGACCTGATCGCCGCGGCGGTTGAAGTACTTGATCGTCCCCTCCGCCTCGCCGTCGTCGACGATGGCGGCGACGATCTGGCCGAACTCGGCCGTCGGCTGGGGCCGCAGGACGACGAGGTCGCCCTCGAGGATGCCGGCCTCGACCATGCTGTCGCCCTCCACGCGCAGGGCGAAGAGCTGATCGTCGTGCGGAAAGAGGTCCTTCAGGTCGAGGACCTCCTCGATGTTGGCCTCGGCCAACATCGGCTCGCCGGCCGCCACGCGGCCGACCACGGGAACCCCAAACCGTCGCCAGAACACCTGACGGACGGTCTCCCAGATCGGCTCGATGCCCCGGGACGCGCCCTCGCGCCGGCGGATGTAGCCCTTCTTCTCCAAGGCGTCGAGATGGCGCTGCACCGACCCGGGCGAGGCGAAGCCGAACCGATCGGCGATCTCGCGGATGGTCGGCGCCGCGCCCCGGTCGTCGAGGCAGTCCAGGATGCATTCCATGATCCGTTCCTGCTTGGCCGTCAGCGTCTCTGGCATGGCGACCTCCTGAGTACGTATTTATGCCATACAAACGTTCGCGTGTCAAGTCACGGCGCGGCCGTCGCGCGCCGGGCCCCGTCCAGAACGCCAAAAGGGCCCTCGCCATGGAAGCGAGGGCCAACGGTCACATTGGGGAAGGGATCCCTGGGACCTCCGTCGGCGCCCGACCCACCGACGGGCCTGCCTCACGGGCCCTGGCGCTCGGCTCCGTCTCCGCTGCCTCCGAGCTCGCTTGACAAGCCACGCCAAACGTGCGGAAGTTGCGGGCGTTTCCATCGGGGGTGGGCACTCGGAGGGCCTGGACCGGCTGTTGCCCCACTCGACGACGGTGAACATCAAGGGCGAGCGTTACCGGCTCAAGGCGAAGGAGAAGGCCGGATTGGTCGGGACGGCGGGATCTGAGGAGCACAAAGCGGAGAACGCCGGTTGGGAACCGGAAGATGGCCATGATGCCGGAGCCTAGGGTGGGTCATTCTCAAGCGACGACATTGGGGCATGCTCGGGCGACCTTGACAGGAGCCGGCTCCAGACGGGCACAGACGAGGGGTGCGGCGTGCCGAAACCGAGCGCGGAGCCCCGGATGCCCGTCCGCGTCCGAGAGCGTGGGCTCCCTACCGGGTCCCCGCGTGGGCAACCGCCGTAGGTCGATCGCTCCCCTGTCGAGGATCGCGCGCCGACAACGGCCATGCCGTCGCCTGCCGGACGCGCTCGGAGCGAGCCGCCGCGGACTCCACCAGGTCCAGTGCCTGCCCGATCTGCGCCCACAGGCGTTCGCGCTCGGCGCGGAGCTTCCCCAGCTCGCGCTCCATCCGGCGATACACCCCGCGCTCGACCGCCCCGTCCGGAAGCCGGGGCGCCTTGCCCAGGTAGCGCCGACGCACCCGGCCGCTTCCGTCGCGAAATGAGGCATAGGCGTACGGCCCGTGGCCGCGGCCGCCGTTGCAGGCGCAGCGGGCGGAGCAGCGGTTGTAGCGGTAGAAGACCTTGGCATGGGGCTCCAAGCGCTCCAACAGCGCCTGTGCGTCCGAGATCTGCCGGTCCAGCCACGCGACGTGGGTCGCCAACGCCTCAATCGCCTGATCGGCCCGTTCGTGAATCGCGGCAAAGCGGATGTCCTGCCCCATCGACGACCTCCTTGGCCCACACGGTGTGCCTCGACGGGGGAGGTGACACAAGGACATCGGTGTGCGCACGGACGGACGTGCGCTCGGACGGACGTGCGCACACGACGAGTCCCGGGGGGCAGCCAGGGGCGAACGGGCCATGGGGCCCACGTTGGCAGCGCCCTGGCCGAGTGGCCGTTCGGCGGACGGGAAAAGCGTGCACGGGTTGGGGCACGGCCGTCGCGGAAAACGGTAAGCCCAGGAAGAGAGGTAGGAGGGCTTACCGCTTGCGTCATGGCGCAGCTATGGAAAGCGCGATGAGGGTAGCACGCCGGCTCGGCGCTGCCTGTCCTGGGCACCACGGCCACGCTCAGCGCCTCCCGCCGCGCCGGCCTGCTTAGGCCCCGATCAGCGAACCGACGTCCACGATGCCACGCGGCGTCGGCCGCCACATGAAGATCCGGGCGGACGGTCCCGGTTGACACCCCTGACATCTGTTGTCAGGCTGATCGCTCATGACGGTCCGGAACCCCTTCACGCCGGGAAGTGGCCTCGCCCCGCCGCACTTCGCCAACCGCGATGCGGAGCTCGAGCTGTTCCGCGACTCCCTGCGGTCCACGCTCGCTGGGGCACCGCGCCACGTGGCCGTCCTGGGCGACTGGGCGCTGGGCAAGACGTCCCTGTTGCTGCAGTGCCAGCGGCTGGCGGACGCCCAAGGCGTTCTCACCGCCCTGGTGGGGGCCAACCCCGAATCCCCGGCGGCCCTCAGCGACTCGCTCGCCCGCAACCTGTCGCTGCAGGTCCACGCCTCGTACGGGGAGGCCCCCTCGCAACCGTCGAGGGGGGCGAGCGATCGGCCCCGGCCCGACACCCGGGAACGCGCCTCCCACGCGCCGCCCCCTGCGGCGAGCGAGGCGCAGGCCGAGCTCCGCGAGCACCTCCGCCGCGTCTGGCGCCACGTTCGGCGCCGCGCGACCGGCGTCCTGGTGCTGATCGACGACCTCGATCGGGCCAAGGACGTGCCGCGGACGGCGGCGCTGCTGCGGGGCGCGCTCGCGGAGCTCGGTCCGACAGGGGCCAAGGTGATGCTCGTCGTCGCCGGCGCTCCCGACGCGTTCGCCCCCCTCGTCGCCGCCCGCTCCCCGCTGGCGGCCTTCCTCCAGCCGGCGAAGCTGGGGCGCCTCTCCGAGGCGGCCATGCGCGAGGCCGTGACGCGGCCGATCGCGGAGGCCCCCATGCGCTTCGACGACGAGGTCGTGGGCCGCATGGCCGAGCTCGCGGCCGGCCACCCCTATTACCTCCAGGAGTTGGCCTATCACACCTTCGAGCTCGCCCGCCGCGACAACCGCGCCACGCGCCAGGCGTTCGAGCTGGCCCTGGAGCAGACGTTCTACCGCCTCTCGCTGACGCTCTTCGAACCCCGGGTCGCGTCGCTCAGCGCCAGCGAACAGCGGCTGCTGGCGGTGCTGGTGGACCTGGCGCGCCCGGCGTCGCACGGCGCCGCCGTCGAGGCGGCCGCCGAGGCGGGCCTGAACGCCGCGTCGGTGCCCAAGCTGCTGCGTCGCCTCAAGGCGAAGGGGTGCGTCGCCCAGGCCACCCACGGCCCGGCCAAGCGCCGCTACTCCGTGCCCGACCCGCTGTTCCGCGAGTACGTCCGCCGCCACGTCCACTCGTTCAACTGAGCCTCCCCCATGACAGCGCCCGCGGGGTCCGCGACGCCGGCCTCGCCATCCTCGCCATCTACGCGATCACCCCGTTCATCCAGCGCCACTTCTTCCGTAGCCGCTCCTGCTCGTCCCCGTCGAGGACGGCGCGATCCTGCTCCACCATGCGCAGCTCCTCGGCGTCGATGGACGGGCTGATCCGGTAGGCCAGATCGTCATAGTCGGCCAGCGCGTCGCCCAGGCCGTAGTACGCCCGCAGCTGCCGCACCATCTCCGCCGGCGTCGCCTCGGGGACGTCGAACCCGATCTCTTCCTCGGATTCCGCTGCTTCTGCCTGCTGCTCTTCGGAGGGAGGCGGAGCGACGAACTCATCATGATTTAGAGGCATAGCACGGTGTTTGGCTTCCGATGGCTCCTCTATTCTTAGTCGCTTCACTTGTCGCAGCTCATCCATGGATAGGTTTTTGTCTTGGCATATCTCCTGCGCTTTATCCCACGACAACACTTTCGTGGTTCCCACATAGGCCACATAGACTTGCTTTTGGCGCTTCTGTTCCTTGTCCCACACGGCCTTTTTCAGAACCCATGCGGGATAGCGCTTGCCGTTGACCGTCTTCCACGTCTTCGCGAGGAACATGCCGCCGTATTCATAGCACATAGTGCTCGCTAATCCAACCCCACTTTGTCGCTCCATCCGGAGACATACGCGACCTCCTATCGATCGATCTCGGGCGATTGCGGTTTCCGAGCACCATGTGCTCGGAAACCGTCATGGCCCAGCTAGGGATCGCTTCAACAGGCGAATACCCGACGTCACCCCGAGCGCCACGGCCGCGGCCAGCGAGGGTGATCCGCGCCCCAATCCCTCGGGCGGCCGGGTGCGCCAGCCGTCTGCCAATGAGGTCGTGCATGTCCTGTGCGAAGCGTACGGCGGCGGTGAGTTGACGAGATGACGGATGCAGGGACGTTTTGAGGCGAAATTGGTCATAACCGGTTGCATGACGGTCGGCGGTGGGTCTATACTCGGATTCACGATGGCGCTGTTCCTCACGAAGGGGTCAAAGAAGCCCAAGGGGAAAGCCGATACCACGCATACGTTCTACGTCCTTCGTGAGAACCGCTGGGACCGGGAGGCCAAGGCGCAGCGACAGCGCCACGTCGCCTACATTGGGGTCAAGCCCGAAATCACCCAGGCCAAGGCTGAACGGATATGCCGGGAGAAGGGGCTTACGATGGACCAGCTTCGCCGAGTGAGACGGCTCCGGATCGTCGAGGCTGGGCCGCCCGTCCAGTAGGGCGGGCGAACGTCACCACGCCGATGTCCCTTGAGCGAGGGCTAGACCGGCCGACGCATCCTCTGAGGGGGTGAGCGACACGACGGCAACCGGGCCAGACCGCGAGACGACGCCCCATTGAAAAAGCCCCGACGGGGGGTCGGGGCTCTCGGTTGCTCAGTGTCAAACCGTGACTGCCACCAGTTTACGCATCCCGTCTGCCGACGTCAAGGGCGATGTGGCCGTTCCGCGCCGCGTCCCGAGCGATCGTCGCCCGGCTTGCCCATGGATCCTCGCATCACGGCCGAAGGACGTCCGCACGGACTCCTGGTCGCTCCTCGTGGGCGTCGTCCTCGCCCGCCACAGGCCCGCCGCCGCCGAACCGCCTGCGGCCCTCGGACGCGCCGACGCCTTCGATGGCCCGACCGTCGTTCGCCGAGCATCAACGGCGACAGGACGACAGCTGGGATGGCGCACCCAACGTGATGGCGATTACACTCGGCGATTCGTTCTCAAGGAGGTGAGGCCCACACCAGGCGGGAACGGCTGAGCTGATCTAGCCGGCGAGAGAAAGAGAAAAGCTCCTGCAGCAACAGGAGCTTTCCGGCTCTGGTGTACCCACAATGACGTCCAAATCATACACCAGATGGGGGGAGTGTGTCAACTCGGCCCCATCAAAAATACCGAATGTCATTCGTCGACAGCGCAGTCTGTCCTATGATCGGATCTTCCGATATCTGTATCGCCACTCGGACGCGGAGGGCCGCCTCGAGCTCCGGGCCGACGCCGTCGCCGCGGCGACCGGCTACTCGCGCAAGACCGTCTTCAAGGTCGTCAAGTTCCTGCAGCGGGTCAACCTGCTGTTCCGGATGGAGGCCCGCACCGGCCGCGGCCGCCACTCCACGTACCGCCTCAACTGGAAGAAGCCGACCGCGGGCCGACAGCCAGCGAGCGACTCGCGAGCGCAGAAGTGTCACCCCCCTAAGAACCCCAGAAGTGATAACCCCCAACGCCGCTCTCCAGAAGCCCCCGCTCCCGGGCGCCCCCGCTGGGAGGCGAACCCGACCCAACGCTGCCGCTACCTGACCTCAGGCTGGACGACGCTTCGCAAGGGCCAATATGGCTACAAACGGGCGGCCAAACTCCTCCGCCTCGGCTGCCGGGACCTGGGGGTCCCCGTCGAGCCGGCAGAACGGATCAGTGGGCTCGTCCTCAACCGACTGGAGGGCCAGAGCGCGCAGCGGGTCCGACAAGTCCACGATCGGCTCTTCAGCCGGCTCTGGGAACGGCGCGCCAAGCTCCATGCCTTGCTGCGGCGGGGGATCGAGCGCCTCTGCAGCTGGGTGGGCTGGCTCCTGCAGCGGGTGATGGCGAATCTGGAGTCGGAGGAGGCGGCCGAGCGGCGCGAGCTCGCCGCCTGGGCCGAGGCCGAACGTCGCGAGCAGGCCTGGCTGGCCGCGTTGAAGCGCTCGTCGCTGGCGCGTCGACGCCGTTATTGTCGGGAGTCGCTGCGGCTGTTCGTGGTCGCCTGGGAGGAGCTGCACGAGCGAGCGATCCCCGAGGCCGAGATGGAAGCCCGATGCGCGGCGCTGGCCGCGGAGTACGGCGTGCCGGCGGCGGAGATCCGAGCCGGCGTCGATCGGGAGGCGACCTCGACGGCGTCGCTCATGCGGCCCGCTCCGGCGGCGGTCGACCGTCATGGCAGCCCCTCCCCCAGCGACGTCAGCCCCGACGGCTTCAGCGCCTCATCGCGCTCGGTCCGGCGCCCGGCCGAGGTTGGACGACGACCCGGCCGCCCGCAGCCCCGGAATCGCCATGACGGCCCCGAGGAGAAACGCCAGCGTCGCGAGGTAGATCGGTCCCAGGTGGGTGAGGTGATCGTAGGTGAAGCGCCCGGCGTAGTGCATGGGGACGACGACGATCAGCCCGACCACCGGGGCGGCAACGGCCGCGATCCAGGCCCATCCCTGGCGACGCCGCACGCCGAACCAAGCCAGTGCGGCCACGGCGACCCCGGTCGCCATGATGAACTCGGCCACGGCGACGTGGAGGTGGCGGATGTAGTGCATCACGGCCGGACTGAACTCCTCCACGTCCGCGGGCGTGAGGCCGTTGAGGGTCGAGACCCCGAGCTCGAAGCCGGATCCCGAGAAGCTGCGGACGAAAAAGACCAACCCGTAGACGACGAAGCCCAACGCGCCGAGGAGCATCAGCCCCGACCCGTAGCGCAGCGACGCGCGGTTCATGCCGATCGAGCCTCCTTTCGCACACTGGTGGCGGCCGACGAGCCGGAGCTCCCGTCCGGCCCGCCGGGCGGGACCGACTACCCTTCTTCAGGGCACTTGGGCTCGGCGAAGTAGACGTGCTGCTCGTAGTGGACGGGCATCCCGTCGATGTGCGGCTCCATGGGCCCTTCCATGCCGACGACGGCCGGCGCGTCCCGGCTCGCGGCCGTCATCATGTACTCGACGCCCACCAGAAACCCCGTCCGGTCGTAGAGGAGCACCTGGAGGCCGCCCTGCTCGCCGGCGAACCAGGCCTCGGCCTCGGCCGGCTTCATGTAGTGGAACCCCATGCCGGGGACGCAGTGGGGCTCGGCCTTGACGTAGCCGGCCGCCTCGGCGTCCTCGACCGTGAAGAGGTGGTCGAAGTAGGGCGTGGCCCACGAGCGATCCGGGTCGTAGGTGCCGGGGTCCTCGTGGCTCCAGAGAGCGCCAACCGAGAACGCGGCGACGACGAGCGCCGTCATCGCGGCCGCTCCGATCATCCGCTTGCCTGTCATACAACCTCCCCCTTTCGGTTGAGATCCCCTATACGGGTTTTGGCCCCGCGCGTCAAGCGCCGAGGCCCGACGCGCCGACCTCTGCCCCCAACGTCCACGTCATCCCCTGCTCAGGCGCGGTCGTGGCCGTTGCATCCTCCCTCGTTAGGCATTATGCTTAACGATGAGATGGCCCAGACGGAGACCGAGACGTATCTGACCACGCAGGACCTGGCGGAGCTGTTCGAGCGCTCCCCCGCCACGGTCCGCTATTGGGTCCAGCGCCGCGGCCTCGACGCCTACGGCCGGCGCTTCGGCCGTGACTGGGCCTTCAGGCCCGAGGACGTGCTGCGCTTCATCGACGAGGTCATGGCCGGCTGGTACACGCCGGCGCAGTGGGCCGACGAGCGTGATCGCTTGACTGAGGTCAAGACGGAGCTGCGCGCCATGGCGAGTGATGGCCGCACGGGGAGCCGACAGCGCCCCGCGCCGTCGGGCGCCGCGTTCCGCACGTTCGCCATGGGGGCCGTCCGCGGCGACCTGAGCCGCGCGGAGCTCTACCGTGAGCGCCACGAGCGCGCCTGAGGCGGCGCCGGCGGCCGAGGGTGACGCCTTGGGCGCCCACGACGAGCCGGTCCTGCTCGACACCAACGTGCTCGTCTACGCCAGCAACGCCGACGCGCCCGTCCACGAGCGCGCCCGGACGATCGTCGAGCGGGCGCTCGCGGGCGAGCTCGACGCCGCGCTCACGCCCCAGGTCCTGGCCGAATATCTGGCCGTGGTCACCGACCCGCGCCGCCTGGAGCACCCGATCGCGCCGCGGGACGCCCAGGGCCAGGTCGACGCCCTCCTCGACGGCCCCATGCGGCTGTTGACGCTGGGCGAGGTCACCACGCGCCGACTGGCCGAGCTGGCCACGGCCTACGACGTCCGCGCCCAGCGGCTCTACGACCTGCACCTCGTGGCGACGATGCTCGCGCACGGCGTCCTCACCATCTACACCGCCAACGTCCGCGACTTCCGGCGCTACGCCGAGGTCACCGCGGTCGACCCGTTCGCCTGAGGGCTCCCCAACGACGCCCGGTGACTCAGACCGAAGGGCGCGTTGATAGAGCACAGGAGAGGACCCATGGATCGATGGCGTCGGGTATCACTTATTGATACCGTGTTCGTGTGACCATCCAGGACCTCGACTGGGACGAGCGGAACGAGGCGCATATCGCCCGCCACCACGTCACGTCCTGGGAGGTCGACGAGGCGATCTTCGAGGACGCGCCGCACGCCCGTCACGGCCCCGGGGCCGGTCTCTACCACGTCTACGCGCAGACCGACCCCGGCCGCTACCTGTTCATCGTCGTTCGGGACCTCGGCGACGGGCGAGCGCGGGTGATCACCGCGCGCGACATGACCCGCGCGGATCGGGGGCTCTACGAACGCGAAGGGAAGGGGTGAGACCCGATGGGCAAGACGACCAAGCGCCTGCCGGACATGACCGACTGGAGCGACGAGGCGATCGCCGAGTTCTGGGCGACCCACGACGCGGCCGACTACGCCGACGAGACCGAGCCCGCCGACGTGACGTTCGAGCGGCCCGGCCAGCGGGCCGTCTCGGTCAAGATGGACGAGGCCGACATCGAGGCGCTCAAGCGGATCGCCCACGAGATGGGCATCGGCCACACGACGCTCATCCGCATGTGGGTCAAGGAGCGGCTCAAGCAAACGACGGCCGCGTAGGCCGCGACGCCCCTCCTCACGAAGCGAGCTCGACCAACCGCTCGTGCAGTCGGGCCATCGCCAAGGTGTCCTGGCGACAGTACGCACGGAGACTCTTCAGCGTCCGTTGCACCTCGTCGGGGTCGTCGACGTCGCCCCAGACGAGCGCGGCGTACTGGGCCATGGCGTCGCCGCCCTCGCCAATATCGAGGCCCTCATAGGACATCTCGGGCACCAGGGCGGGCAGCGTCTTCTTAATGGACGTGCGGCCGCGAAAGTCGGGATGGGCGACGTGGCGCTCGATGACCTTATGGAGATCGACGATCCGCTCGATCAGCCCCAATAGTTCGCCTTCCAGGTTGGGGAGCTCGTCTGCAAGATCCCGGATCACGCGCGCCTCGTAGGGGGAGTAGGTCAGGACGCTGCCCCGATCTCCCAGATGCTGTAGCAACGCCTCGGCCAGCTCGCGGCGCGGGTCGGCGCCGGGCTCGGCTAAGAACTCACGCTGGTCGACGATCGCGCCGGGCGCCTCGGCGACGTGGACCGAGTACTGGAAGGGAATCACGTCGAAGGGGGCGCTCTCCGGATAGAGCGGCAGCGCGGTGCTGATCGTCTCGAAGTCGAGATAGCACGCCGGCCACTCGATCGCCTCGAGCGCCTCGCCCAGGCCGGGCCCGACCACGGGCGCGCCCGTCTGGACGCAGTCGCGCACGAGCGCCTGCCGCCGGGTCAGCTCGACGTCGTCGGGAATCTCCTCGATGAACTCGATGTTGCGATCCTTGAGCGGCCGGAAGCGTTTTTCGGACAGCCGCGGCAGCTCGAAGACGTGGTGCCCGTCGGCGGGCCAGAGGAACTGCTGGAAATAGGGACAGTTTTTGCACTCCAGTTCTAGTTCGGTTTCGGGGACGTCGGCGGCGGCCGTCCGCTCGGCCACGCCGTCCCAGTGTTCGCCGAACTCGGCCGCACGCT
>Ga0207797_1002823_pt1 | contig 11898 bp, 5 predicted proteins | sample PRCRCaboRojoPR_6_FD_187275 | JGI IMG/M metagenome (GOLD analysis project Ga0207797, IMG submission 187275) | Marine sediment microbial community from Cabo Rojo, Puerto Rico - PR CR 10% Liquid 1 (SPAdes) | ecosystem: Environmental > Aquatic > Marine > Coastal > Sediment | place: Cabo Rojo, Puerto... | reverse complement strand
GAACGAACGTGACGAGCGGTGTCTGGAACCGCCCATCGGACCGTCGGCCGTCGACGTCACCCCGGCCCACCGGCGTCGATGTGGTGGCTGTAGCCGCTCCCGCCACTCCCGCCCCCGAAGAGCACGAGCAGTGCGAAGAGGAGAATCCCAGCAGCGTACACGGTCGGAATACCCACCACCGTGCCCGGGAGACCGAGGTCGGCGAGGCCGAGCGGCGTCGCCGAGAGCTGCCCGCCGGCCACCAGTCGGCCGACGAGCAGCCACGCACCCACTGTCAGGGCCCCCACGACCACTGCTCGCAGGAGTGAGGGGCCCTCCGAACTCGATTCGCTCTCGTCTGCCGCCGCCGAACTCATGGGTCGGGCCTCGCAGGGGTCCACAATGAAGGGACGCCCACGGTTCGCGTGGCGGGCACCGGATGGCCGACTGCGCCATCAGACGCGGGTCCACACTCGCCGTCTTCGTCCCGGCTCGAGGGCGTCCCGGCTCGACTATCAGACTCTGGAGGTGAAGGGAAGGGGTGCGAGTCCAGCCCCTCACTGCGATCGCCAGACGCCGCCAGCGAACCCCCCTTCGTTTCACCTCCACCGCGCTAGACTAAGATTCTTAACGTAAGGGGGCAAACCCCTGCCCGACCAGATGGCCCGCGCCGAGAACACCCAGGTCGTCGAAACCCTCGAGCGGTTCTACCGCGAGTACTACGCCGACGAGATCGGGGAACTCGCGCAGGGCTACCCCACCGAGCGGAAGTCGCTGTACGTCGACTGGGACGACCTCTACCAGTTCGACCCGGACCTCGCCGACGACGTCCGCGCCCAGCCCGCCCAGTTACTCGAGTACGCAGAGGAGGCCCTCCGCCGGTACGACCTGCCCGTCGACGTCAAACTCGGGCAGGCCCACGTCCGGATTCGGGATCTCCCGGAGAAGACCGACATCCGCGACATCCGGCACAGCCACCACGGGAACCTGCTGGCCGTGTCGGGTATCGTCCGGAAGGCCACCGACGTGCGGCCGAAGATCACCACCGCGGCCTTCGAGTGCCAGCGCTGTGGCACGCTCACCCGCATCCCGATGCCCGACGGCAACTTCCAGGAGCCCCACGAGTGCCAGGGCTGCGAGCGCCAGGGCCCCTTCCGGGTGAACTTCGACCAGAGCGAGTTCGTCGACGCCCAGAAGCTCCGCATCCAGGAGTCCCCCGAGGGCCTCCGCGGCGGCGAGACCCCCCAGAGCATCGACGTCCACATCGAGGACGACGTCACCGGCCGGGTGACGGCGGGCGACCACGTGACCGTCGTGGGGATCCTCAAGCTCGACCAGCAGGGGAGCGACAACGACCAGTCCGCGATGTTCGACATCTTCATGGAAGGCTCCTCGATCGAGATCGACGACGAGGAGTTCGAGGAGATGGACATCTCCGACGCCGAGAAACAGCGCATCGTCGAACTCTCGAACGCCGACGACCTCTACGACCAGATGGTCGGCGCCATCGCGCCCTCGATCTACGGCTACGAGGACCAGAAGCTCGCGATGACCCTCCAGTTGTTCTCCGGCGTCACGAAACATCTCCCGGACGGGAGTCGGATCAGGGGCGACATGCACATGCTCCTGATCGGTGATCCCGGTACGGGGAAGTGCGTGAAGGGAGACACTGAAATCGTTCTCGGCAACGGACGCCGCCGGCCCATCCGAGAAGTAGTGGAGAACAACCTCGATGATACGACCCCTGTCGACGACGGTGTGTACGGTACGGTCGATTTCGAGGTCCCATCCCTGGACGAGCGAGGACGGATGGTTCGTAAACGGGCAAGGAAGGTGTGGAAGCGGGAAGCTCCGCCGGAGCTGTATCGGATCGTTACGAGGAGTGGACGAGAGATCGATGTAACGCCCTCGCACCCACTGTTCGTCGCTTCTGGAGGGCGTATCGAAGCGACGCGTGCAGACCAACTCAGTCGAGGGGAGTTCGTGGCAAAGCCGAAGATTGTTCGATCGTCGGCCGCATCGAGCCTCGACGTCTCCAACCGCCGGTCACGATCACCCAACGCGGTCCGGTTCGAACCACCAGACCGATGGACGCCGTCGCTGGCGCGACTGATCGGATACGTCGTTGCCGAGGGCTACGCCACCCTGAGAGAGGATAACACCGGCGAGGTTACCGTCACGAACGAGGACGAGGAGATTCTGTCTGACGTGTGCGAGGCCTACGAGAAACTCGACCTCCCCTATAATGTTCGTGACGGGCGGAAGGGAAAGACCGCGACCGAAGTGTCCTGTACCGCAAGTGAGTTCGTCAGCTTCTTGGAGAACCTCGAACCTGCCCTCTTGGAGCGGTCGGCAGACCAGCGCGTCCCGAGCCAGTTGTTCGAGGCGAGCAACGACATCGTCGCCGCGTTCCTCCGGGCGTACGTCGATAGCGAAGGTCACGTGTCGACGAAGGAGCGGGAATTGACTGTCGCGTCGATGAGCCGGGAATTGCTGAAGGATGTCCGTTCGCTCCTGCTCGCCTTCGGAATTCACGCTACAATCGAACCCAGGTACAACGATAGCTTTCGCCTGCGGATCAGCGGTCCCGATTTCCAGCGCTACTGTGCCGACATCGGTTTCGTCACGCTCCGCAAGGCAGAAACGGCAAGCGCCTTCGGCCCACTCGAGGAAAACCCCAATACGGACATCGTCCCGGTCGATGGCGACCTTCTCTCAGAAGTTCGTCACGCACTCGGTCTGTCGCAGTTCGAACTTGAAATACCCAGGGCGACCTATCAGCACTACGAGCGGGGGGATCGAAATCCGAGTCGGGCGAGTCTAGAGCGAGTGATCGAGAGGTTCGAAGACAGGTTGGACTGGCTTCGAGACCAGCGGGACCAGGTCGTCGAATCCGGATGGGACGAAATTGAGACGCTTCGTGGCGAACTCGGCATCTCCCAGGCAGACCTCGCCGAAGAAACGGATGTCACACAGACGGCGATCAGTTACTACGAGCGTAACGAAGTTGTACCAGATGGGGGGGTTACTGCAGACGCGACAGATGTTGTTCTCGAGCGAATCGACGAGGGCCTTGCAGTGGAATCAACAGTCGAGGACCTCCGGAATCTCCTCGAGGCAGAGGTGCGCTGGGATCGTATCGAGAAGATAGAAGCCGTCGAACACGAAGACGATTGGGTCTACGACCTCGAAGTGGCTGGTACGCACAACTACGTCGCCGAGGGGCTCCTGTCCCACAACTCACAGCTGCTTCAGTACATCCGACAAATAGCACCCCGCTCGGTGTACACGTCGGGCAAGGGGTCGTCCTCGGCAGGGTTGTGTGTCACCGGCGATACGGTAATTCATACAGAAAACGGATTCCGCCAAATTCGAGACATCGTCACCGAGGAACTTCCCGAATCAGTCGACGAGGAAACGCATGTCGAGAAGGCCGTCGGCGTCCCGACTTTCGATCAGGAGGAGGGGGACATCACGCGTACCGACTCGTCGCTCGTATGGCGGATGCCCCAGAAACCGTGTCGGAGAATCGAAACGAGTCACGGCAAGGAACTCGAAGCCTCTCTGAACACACCGATTCTAACGTGTGGGAGAAATGGAATCGAGTGGCGACAGATCTCCGAAATCGAGGCCGGCGAGTACGTCGCGATTCCACGCTACGACGAAATCGATCGCACCGAGCTTCCGGTTCGAGACTTCCTGGAGCTCTCTTCTGAGAAGATCAAGCTCGCTGCCGACAGCGTAACGTCTCTCCGAGAGTCCTTACGAGAGGAGTTCGGAACGCTCAGAAACGCGGCATCGGCCCTGGATCTCTCGGAGGACTTCATCTACCTCCACCTCAAGAATCGCCACGTCCCCCTGGGGAAGCTAGATCGAATTCTCGATGCCGTCGGCGCGTCCCGGACCGACGTTGCGTTCGACCGCCTGATGCTCAGGCACGGGAGCAGCATCACGGTTCCTGCGTCCTTCGACGAGGACCTCATGTACCTCCTCGGTCTGGTGTTCGGCGACGGAGATATCTCACTCGACCGTCGAGGGGAAAACCGAGGCCTCGTTCGGATATCGAACAGCGACGAGGAGTTGCTCGAACGCGCCGTCGACATCGTCGAGGAGAAGTTCGACAAACGACCCGACATAGAATATCAAGCGGGTAGGGTGCCATGTATCCGGATCACGAGCGCGACGATCGCCAGACTGTTTTCCAATGCAGGGATGCGGTCGCCGAAGGAGGACCTCGAACTCGCGCCGGAGCTGACGGTTGCAGAACACGCCGATGCCTTCCTCCGGGGATTGATGGACGCAGACGGATCCGTTTCCGTTCGCGAGGGCGGGGGATCGAGCGTCCTCATGTCTACCATCAGCGAGGACCTCGCCAGGCAGATTCAGTTGATGCTGGAGACCTATGGGGTCCGTGCTCGAACGCGAGAGCGCGACAGGCGGGGAAGCTACGAACTCGAGTCGGGGCACACTATCGAATCCAAGCACGTGCAGTATTTCGTCGAGATTCAGGGGGCCGACGTCGATCGCTTTGCAGACGCGATCGGTTTCGAATGCTCGGACAAGCAGGAGTCACTCGAGGAACTCGTCGGCTCCAACCGCCGCCAGCGCGAGAAGATACCGGTCGGCGCCGCACTCGCCGCGGTCGACGGCCAAACCGGTGAATACTACCACAACGTCCACCGCGGAGATAACCCGGGCCGAGTGCGAGCCCGCGCGATGCTCGAGGACCTCGAACTGGGTCACGTCGAAGCGGAGGTTCGGGAGGTCGTCGATGCGTCCCTTCGATGGGACGAAGTCGTCGCTGTCGTCGACACCGGCCACAAGGAAGTCTTCGACCTGACCGTCCCCGGGACGAACAACTTCGTCGGAAACGGTATCGTCACGCACAACACAGCTGCGGCTGTTAGAGACGACTTCGCCGAAGGGCAGCAGTGGTCCCTCGAGGCGGGTGCGCTCGTGCTCGCCGACCGAGGCATCGCGGCGGTCGACGAGTTGGACAAGATGCGCTCGGAAGACCGAAGCGCAATGCACGAAGCGCTCGAACAGCAGTCCTACCACCCGAATTCGGAGGTCCTGCTGGCCGATGGCCGTCGCGTAAACATCGGGGAGTTCGTCGATCGGAAGATGGCTGCCCGCGGGGACGAGGTCGTCGAGGGCGTCGACTGCGAGATCCTCCCCGTCGAGGACGTGGGTGTCCACTCCGTCGACCTCGACGCGAAGGACGTCGAGAAGCTCCCGGTCGACCGCGTGAGTCGACACGAGGCACCGGAGGAGTTCGTCCGGGTCTCCTTCTCGAACGGACGCGACGTCCTCGTGACGCCCGAGCACCCCATGTTCGTCGAGGCCGGTGGCGAAGTCGGCACCGTCGCGGCACGCGACGTCGAAGAAGGAGCCTTCGTGCCCGCACCGCGGCAACTCCCCAATTCCGCGACGCCGGTCGACCTGGACGCGGAACCACAGCAGGGGAAGGAGAAGGACGTCACCCTCCCGGAGACGCTCGGTCCCGATCTCGCTGAGTTGCTCGGGTTGCTGGTCGCCGAGGGGCACTCCTACGCCGGCTCATCGCACGAAATCGGCTTCTCGAACCAGGACGAGCGACTCCTGGAACGCGCGGCGCGGTTGATGCGGTCGGTCACCGGGATGGAGAGTACCGACACGACGAACGAATTCGGAACGGTCACCAAACGCTGGATATCCACGAAGCTCTACCGGTGGTTCGAGTCGAACTTCCCCGAGGTGATGCAAACGGCCCGCCAGAAGCGGATCCCGGCACGCGTACTGGGGGCCTCCCAGGAGGAGATTCGCCGGTTCCTCGTCGGCGCGTTCGCTGGCGACGGGGGGGTCGAAAGCGAAGCGATGTCGTACTCGACGGCGTCGGACGGGCTGGCGAGGGACTACGCAGACGCGCTCGGGAAGATCGGCGTCGCCTCGCGCATCCACCACGACACTGCCGAGGACTCGTGGAAGGTCTACGTCATGGGGGATTCGACCGAACGGTTCGTCGACGCGGTCGTCGACGAGGCCGACGAGCGGTACGACGACGCGATGGCCTTCGTCGAGCGAAGCAGGGAGACGCCCCGGCACCACGACGTGTTGCCGTCGAGTGCAGCACGGGAGATTCGCGACCTCCGCACGCTGCTCGGGCTACGGAAGACCGGTCAGTTCCGCGCGAACCTGGACGAGAACTTCGGCGTCCGGGTCGAAACTGTGCGAGGGGAACTCGCCGCCCTCCGGGATCGGGCCGATGCGATTCGCTCCTCGTTACCGGATCGCGACTCGCTGTCGGACGTCAGGGAGCTGATCGGGTGGTCCGGACGGGAACTCGGCGCGCGAATCGACGAAACGGCCAGCGCGGTCCACTACGCCGAAGGAGGAGGGTACGACGAATCCCGGCGCGCAGCCCTCGCGTCGTCGGCCAGGGAGGCCGTCTCGTCGGCTCTGGCCGAGTTCGAGACGCGGGGTCGGGCACTCGAAGACCGCGCCGACCTCCGCTACTACCGCATCACGGACGTCGAGCGCGTGCCGAACGAGGGCGAGTACGCGTGTGACTGGGTCTACGACGTGACCGTCGAACCCACGAACACCTTCGTGAGCGAGGGGGTCGTCCTCCACAATTCGATCAGCATCTCCAAGGCCGGCATCAACGCCACCCTCAAGTCACGCTGCTCACTCCTCGGCGCGGCCAACCCCAAGTACGGCCGGTTCGACCAGTACGAGCCCATCGGCGAGCAGATCGACCTCGAACCCGCGCTCATCTCGCGGTTCGACCTCATCTTCACCGTCACCGACACCCCCGACGAGGAGGCCGACGCCGAACTCGCCGAACACATCCTCAAGACGAACTACGCGGGCGAACTCCACACCCACCGGGAGCAGTCGACCACCTCGAACCACGGCGCCGAGGAGGTCGAATCGGTCACCGACACGGTCGCGCCGACCATCGACCCCGAACTCCTCCGGAAGTACATCGCCTACGCCAAGCGCCACTGCTTCCCGACGATGACCGACGATGCCCAGGCCGTCATCCGGGACTTCTACGTCGACCTCCGTGCCAGGGGGACCGGCGAGGACGCGCCCGTCCCGGTGACGGCCCGGAAACTCGAGGCCCTCGTCCGCCTGGCGGAGGCGAGCGCCCGCGTCAGGCTCTCGGACACCGTCGAGGTCGAGGACGCAGAGCGCGCGACCCAGATCGCTCGCAGGACGCTCGAGGACATCGGCATGGATCCGGAGACCGGCGAACTGGACGCAGACGTCGTCGAGACGGGAACGTCGAAGTCCCAGCGGGACCGGATCAAGAACCTGAAGGGACTCGTGGCGGACATCGAGGACGAGTACGACGAGGGCGCGCCCGTCGACGTCGTCCTCGAGCGCGCCGAGGAGGTCGGCATCGACGCCGTCAAGGCCGAACACGAGATCGAACAGCTGAAACAGAAGGGCGAGGTCTACGAACCCCGGACCGACTACCTCCGCACGACCTGACCGGCCGTCGCCGGGGCCGTGTCGAGGGTCGATCCGCGGCGCTCCAGGACCATCGGTGTGCCCACCGTCGGCTGACGCCTGGGGACTCAGGCCTCGTCGTGGCGGCAGTCACAGCCCCCCTGCTCGATGAGGGTGTCGAGGTCGTACCGCGTGCCACACTCCTCACAGACCACGGCGACAGAGGCCATCACCGAGAACTCGCCGAGGTCGAGGATGCCGGCGTTCTCGAGCCCGCCGATGGTGTTCTCGGCGACGGTCTCGGTCCGACTCTCGAGCCTGCTCACGGTGTCCCGGGCGCTCTCGAGGCGTTCGGCCTCGGAAGTTCCCTCGTAGGAGACTTCCTGGCGGTCGGTCAGGTAGGTGTGGACCGCCTGGTGGGAGACGAAGTCACGCTGGAGGGCGTCGACGTCGACGCCGGCCCGCTCGATCTGGCTGCGCGCCTCGGTCCGGGCCCCCGCGGAAACGTCGTCGTCCTCGAGGAGCCGGTAGTAGTTCTCGACTTCCCCGTCGAGTGGCTGTTCCCCCGCCGCGAGCAGCGCGGCCTCGAGGACCCGCTCGTTGACGTAGTCCGCGAGGTCCCGCAGGCTCCAGCGCTCCTCGCCCTCGCCGGTCCAGCGAGCGACCAGCGTGGTCTCGAGTCCCTCGAGGTCGTACTCCTCGATCAGTCGCTCGACCTTCGTCCGGCGGGACCGGCCCTGGCTCTCGCCCATCGACCGAACGTAGGAGACCACGGAGGTAAACCCCTGTGGTCCAGCGCCGGTCCTCACGCGCCTCCGCGGTCCGGCGCAACCGATCATCCAGGCCCCCCGTCGAGACCCACGCGACCTGCTGGGCCCCCAGAATCGCCTGGTGCGCGGTCGGGACGGGACGGCGTCGAGGTCGACGACCGAGACGAGGCCCGATCGATTCATATTCGTACCGGTACCTTCGCCGTACACTCATCTCGCCGATACAGGTGAACGACGCAACGAACGACGAGCGGGTCGGTCCCACCGAACCGGTAATGGGCTTCGAAACAGCCGATGGCGGTCAACGAGGGGGTAGCGGAGGGGATTGCCCACACGAAGATCGTTGCGAGTGGGATTCACTTGTAGAATATTGCGTTCCGGTCGGGACATAGTTCGAGTTCTAGCTCCGTATTCTGCTATCGGTATCGAATACGAGGTGTGTTTACGCACGAATATTTAAAATTACACCTGCCCTGGACACGATCGCGTGGAAGGTTATATACAACATCTGTCTATCTACTACCTTTGTCATAATCGGGCAGTCGGCGGTATCGGCCGCCGGTCGGCTGGCCCGGTTTCAGAAGTCCGAGATGCGGGGGTACTCGTCGCTCACGGCGGCGGCGTCCTCGGGCAGGAGGGCGACGACGAGGGAGTCGGCGTACTCGCCGAAGTACTCCACGAGGGAGGCGATCCGTTCGGAGTCGAGTGCTTCGAGGGAGTCCAGCAGGAGGAAGGGGACGGTCTCGTGGACGTCGTGGACCAGGTACCCCGCGAGGGCGAAGACGAGCCCGACGACCTCTCGCTCGCTCTCGGAGAGGTGGTCGATGCGGTCCTCGTAGGCGGTCCCGTCCCCGGCGGTCCGGACGACGTGAAGGTCGAACTGGCTCTCGCCGCCGACCTGCTTGCGCTCGATCCAGACCCGGTCGAGGTTCTGGTAAGAGAGGATGTCGAGGACGCGTGCCATGTGGTCGTTGAACTGCTCGACGGCCTCCGCCTCGGTCCGCTGGATGCGGGTCCGGAGTTCCTCCAGGCGGTCGGTAATGTCCGCACGCTCGGCTTCGAGGTCCTCGCGCTCCTCGAGTCGGGCCTCGATACGCTCGATCTCGGCGTCGACGTCGTCGAGGTCGTTGTCGACCTGGTCGCGCTCGAACTCGAGTTCGTTCACCTCCCGGTTGAGTTCGAGGAGTTCGTTCTGGTCGGCCGTCTGGAGCTCCCGGACGTCGGCCTCGAGGTCCTCGATCCTGTCACCGAGTTCCTCGCGCTTGTCCTCGAGGTCGGCGACGCGAGCCTGGCGGTCCTCGATCTCGGCCTCGGTGTCCTCGATGCGCCGCTCGAGGCGTCGCTCCCGGGTCCGGTGCTCCTGGCGCTCCCGCTTGATCTCCTGGAGGTCCTCGATCCGGTTGCGGACCTCCGAGCGCTCCTCGAGTTTCTCGCTCCGGAGTTCACGAAGCTTCTCGACGGTCGCCTCGAGCTGGGTCTGTTCGACCTCCGACCCGCAGGTCCAGCAGACGCTGGTCCGCTCGTCGTCGGGGAGGAGTTCGTCTGTCGGCGCCGTCCCCTCGCTCCGGAGGGCGTCGACGACGTGGTCGCTGGTCCCGTCGAGCATCTTCTCGTTGAACTGGACGATCGACTGCAGTTCGGTGATCTCCGTGTCGAGGCGATCCTGGCGGTCACGCAGCCCGTCGAGTTCGCCCTCGACGTCGCCCTCGACCGACGGCGGCCCGGAGCTGTCCGCGAGTTCGGCCTCGAGGTCCGCGAGTTCCTCCTCGAGGGATTCGATGCTGCTGCGTTCGGTCCGCAGGCGCTGCCGGGTCCGGGTCAGGTCGCTCCGGGCGTCCTCGAGGTCGCTCATCCGGTCGTCGAGTTCGGACTGTTCCTCCCGGCGCGCCTCGACGCTGTCGTCGGCCGCCGCCAGCGCCTCGCGTTTCTCCTCGACTGCCGCCTCCAGGTCGGCCAGTTCCGATTCCAGGGACTGGCGGCGGGTCTCGAGGTCCGGGAGTTTCTCTGCGAGGTCGTCGAGTTCCGCCAGTTGCGCGTCGACGTCGTCCCGCCTGGCGACGTACTCGTTGATCTCGTTCTCGATGGCCACGGTATCGACGGGCCGCATCAGGAGATCGTGCAGGTCGTCGTCGCGGGCGACGGCGCGGCGGGCCTCGTTGGACTCGAGCAGGAAGGCAAAGAGGTCCGCCACCTCCACGTCGGCGGGGTCGTCGAGGTACGGGTCGCCCTCCGTGACCACGGTCCCGTTCCGGCGGACGAGGTGGCGCGTGTACGTCTCTCCGTCGTGCTCGAGTTCCAGGTGACCCTCCTCGGCGTCCGCCTTGAGCGTCACCCCGTCGCTCCCCAGCGCGCCCATGATCGCGCGGAGCAACGACGTCCGGTTCGTGGCGTTGCGGCCCGAGAGAACGGTGATACCGGGCTGGAAGGTCACGGTTGCCTCCTCGATGCCCCCCACGTTCCGAACGGTGAGAGAAGAGGACTCGACTGTCTGGGACGAACTCATGCTACCGGCGCTTGGGCACCACCCGACTTATAGATTCATATCCATTACCGCGATGCCAAAACCAGTACCTCCGGGCCTGTATCGATCCTCTGTGCCCGATGCGATGGCACGTCGAAGCTCGCTTACAACCGTACGATTGTAATGGGAGTGCCCCGTCGGCCGCGAGGGATCGACGCCGGGCCAGCCGGCAGTGGAACCGGTGGTCGACGGACCCCACTCTCCCGGAGGTCCCCAGACGAGGGCCGGTTAGGACTCTTTTCTTTCACCCCGCGGGGCGTTCCCCGACGGCGGAGTTGCCGACACATCTATCCAGTGGTGTGGGCCTCTGATCAACGACGGGCGGTTCGGTACGGCGGACGTTTAAGTGACGCCCCCACCCCACGTGAGGACATGACCGGATCACGCGAGGAGGTATCCGACGAGGAGGCGGAGATACTCGAGGCGATGGCAGACGGGGAGCGGGCGAACGCCCACTACCTCGCCGACCACACGAGTCTGGATCTGGACACCGTGCGGTCGATCCTGCCGGAGCTCGCGGCCGCGAACCGCCTGCGAGAAGTGAGTCAGGATCTGTACGTGCGGGTCCCCGACGAGGAACGGGGGGCAGTCCACCACGGAATCCCCGACCCGAACCCGGAGACGCAAACGGCGCCGATCGATCCGACCGAGTTCGACGACGGCGAGGAAGACTGAGGCCCGGAAGCGGTCGCCACCACGTCGGTCGCCGCCACGGTGGCGGGCGGGTCAACGACCCACAGGTTGGAATTCCGATAGTTTTGGTGCGGTACCGTCGGTCGTGGAGTTCCCCGACCGTCTGGAATCGCCCGCCGGTGGGCGGCCCGAGCCGGCGAACTGACTAGTTGCCAGCGTGCGAGAAGGTGTCAACGCGCAGTTCGGAGTGCCCGGTCGCGTTCGCTCGAGCGGTTTGCTATCGCTGAACGGCGACCGTCGGAGCCCGGCACGGACGAGAGGGCCCGCCGCCCGACGTCAGTCCGGACCCGTCCGCGGAGTCCCAGTACGTTCCCTGGTGGGCAATAATCCCTCGAGTCCTGGGTGTGTCCATCATGGCGTCGGTCGATCTGTCACCCGACGGTGCGGGAGGTCGGTTCAGCGATGTTGAACCAGTCTTTCGTCCGATCCCACGTCGCAGTCGCCCCCGCACACCCCCTGGTCGACGGCCTCCGACGGTGAGGGATCCCTCCGCGATAG
>Ga0207797_1002822_pt1 | contig 11899 bp, 11 predicted proteins | sample PRCRCaboRojoPR_6_FD_187275 | JGI IMG/M metagenome (GOLD analysis project Ga0207797, IMG submission 187275) | Marine sediment microbial community from Cabo Rojo, Puerto Rico - PR CR 10% Liquid 1 (SPAdes) | ecosystem: Environmental > Aquatic > Marine > Coastal > Sediment | place: Cabo Rojo, Puerto... | reverse complement strand
GCGAAGACAAGGCAATCGTCCGGGGTTGATGAAGAGCCAGAAACGCTTAGCAGACCCAGGAGACGGGTTAGAACGCCTCAGTACCGCTACGATTGCCCCTCCATCCGAACATTGGCGAGATCGAAAAAGGAGGATACAATATCGTGCTGCACTATCGCATCCGTAGACTGAAGGAAAGAAATATGAACAGAAAACGAATGCCCTGGATGGTATTCAGCGCCATCGTTGTCCTCATCCTGGTCGCCTGCCAGATCCCCTCCTGGGTTCCTGTTACGAACACACCGGCTACAACGATCACGGCTTCATCACCCCCCTCGTCCACCACACCTTCTGCCACGGCCGCGCCGACGAGCACGTCCACCCAGGCCCCCGGTTCGCTGAGCGCGCCCTCACCGGGAGCAGCCGGTATCGGAGACCCCTACTTCCCCACGATGGGTAACGGTGGATACGACGTCGTCCACTACACGCTCGACCTTGACGTGAATATGGACCAAAACGTCATCGATGGAGAGGCCATCCTCCAAATGGAGGCGACCCAGGCCCTGAGCCGCTTCAACCTCGACTTCGAAGGGCTGACGGTCGATCGGGTCTCTGTGGGCGGCCATTCGGCGGACTACGAGCGTGCGGACGGCGAGCTGATCGTCACGCCGCCGACTCCAATCGCCGACCGCGCCTCCTTCACGGTCACGGTCGCTTACCACGGCACGCCGGGAGAGGGTCTGCCCGACGGAAGGCGGACGTTCGCCAGAGGATGGGTCCACTACGGAGACGGCGTCCTCGTCGCCGGCGAACCTACCGGCGCGGCCCGCTGGTATCCGGTCAACCAGCACCCTCTCGACAAGGCCACTTACACGTTTCGGATCACGGTGGATGAGGCTTACAACGTGGCCGCAAACGGGTTCTTGATCGAGACCCAAGAGAATGGCTCGACCCGAACCTTCGTCTGGGAAACCCGCGATCCCGTCGCCAGCTACCTGGTCACGGTCGCTATCGGCAATTTCGACCGAGAGTCCGAGGAGGGCGAGGTCCCCATTCGCAACTACTTCGCCGCGGAACTGCCCCGCTCGGTTCGGCAGAGCTTCAGGCGCACCTCCGAGATGATCGAAGCCTTCGAACCCTCCTTTGGACCCTATCCCTTCGACGTGTACGGCGTCGTCGTCCACAACGTCCCCCTCTCTTTCGCCCTCGAGACGCAGACGCTCACCGTCTTCGGTCGAAACGTCGTCGGCGAACTGATCGTGGCCCACGAGCTGGCCCACCATTGGTTTGGGAACAGCCTGACCCCCGCCGCCTGGAAGCACATCTGGTTGAACGAGGGCTTCGCCAGCTACGCTGCGAACCTATGGACCGAGTATGCCTATGGCACCAGTGCTGCCGAACGATCGATGCGCGACCTCTACCGTACGTTAGCCTCGGACAGGGGCAGGCAGGATGTGACGATCGGCGATCCGGGTCCGAACCAGCTATTCAGTTGGGAAGTGTACAATCGTGGCGCGCTGACGCTCTACGCACTCCGCGCGCGCATCGGCGATGACGCGTTCTTCGAGACCCTTCAGACATACACGGATCGCTTCCGCAACAGCAACGTGACCACTGAGGACTTCGTTCAGGTCGCGGAGGAAGCGAGCGGTCAAAACCTGGAGGACTTCTTCAACAGCTGGCTCTTCGAGACATCTGTGCCCGACATCCCGGAGAGAGGACTCTACGCCGAGGATTTCGCGTCGGGATAAGGCGCGAACCGGGTTTTGAGATCCCACCCACGCCCGCGCAAGAGAAGAGCCAACCCGGCCGATCAACCTGCAGTCAGCGCCCGACGGACGGCCTGCGCCAGCTCGTGTATCTCGAGCGGCTTGTGAATTAACTCAGCGAAGTTCTCACGCCGTGTGCCTCCGGCCCTCTCGTCCAACGCATATCCGGTCAGTCCAATCACCCTGAGCGAGGGGTCCCTCTCTACCAGCGCGCGAGACAACTCCTGACCACCCATCTCCGGCATCACGAGATCGGTCAATACAACGTCGATCGACATCTCATCGAGCACCTCCAGCGCTTGGCGCCCGTTCTCCGCTACCAACACACGGTAGCCCAAAGAGGTAAGGATCTGCCTCTCGGCCTGCCTGACCTTCTCCTCATCCTCCACGACGAGGATCGTCTCTCCTTGTCCCCGCGGCGTCTCCTGACCCGCCTCCCCTTCCACGAACGCTGTGCCCCCGTGAGCGGGAAGGCAGACCCTGAACGTGGATCCCTCGCCAGGCTCCGATTCCACATCGATCACACCGCGGTGCTGCTTGACGATCCCGTAAACCTGAGCCAATCCCAGGCCGGTCCCTTCCCCCTCCTCTTTTGTCGTGAAGAAGGGTTCGAAAAGATGCTCCTTCACGTCCTCGGTCATCCCTACTCCAGTGTCAGACACAGAGAGACAGATCCATCTCCCTGGTGACATATCCGCGATCGGAGGGGGTCCACCTGGCGCTACCATCATCTCGGATAGCGCGATGTTCAAGCTGCCCCCTTCTGGCATCGCGTCGCGTGCATTCAGGGCCAGGTTCATCAACACCTGCTGGATGCGGGTGGGGTCCGCCTTGACGATGAAGCTGGAAGGTTCCACGTCGAACGTGATCTTGACGCTCTCCGACAGGGTCTTGCGCAGGATGTCGGTTGTCCCGCCGATGAACTCCACCAGGTCGACCGGCTGCATCTCCACCATCGCCCGGCCGCTGAAGTCGAGGATCTGCTGCACCAACTCGGACGCCTGCTGTGCCTCGCTCATCACCGTCTCCAGTGCGTGCCGAGTCTCAGACGACACTCCCTCCCCCCGCAGAGGGATCCCGGCGTAGAGCATAATGGTCGTCAGGAAATTGCGGAAATCGTGGGCGATACCGCCCGCCAGCTGCCCAACCGCGGCCAACCGCTCTTGGCGATGGAGGCGCTTCTCCATCTCTTTTCTCTCCGAGATGTCGCGTGCGATAGCGAGGACCGCGGGTCTTCCGTTATACTCAGACAGCCGACTGTGAATCTCTACGGGTATCCTCGTCCCATCCCGCCGGATCTGAGCGGTTTCGAAGAAGATGTGGCCCTCACGTCGTAGCTCTCTCATCCTCTCCGGTATTTTGGCAATGGATTCTGGACTGTCAATATTATGCAACGTGAGCTGGAGGAACTCTTCCCGGCTGTAGCCCAGGCGCTCGCATCCCACGTCGTTGACCTCCAGGATATTGCCTTCAAAATCGTGGATGAAAATCGCATCCCCAGTACTGTTGAAAAGGGTTCGGAACTTCCTCTCCGACTCCCGGAGCGCCCGTTCGGCTTGCCTCTTTTCCCGAACCAACCGTTGCTTCTCCAGGATCTCACAAACCTCCGCCAGCACCTCGTCCATATTCAGCGGCTTCGTGATGTAAGCCGCTGCCCCGTCGTTGAGAGCCTGCATCGCGGTCTCCGCAGAAGCGTGACCGGTCACGATCACCACCGCCAGATCGGGATCGATTCGTTTGAGGGGAGAGAGAAGATCCGTACCCTTCATATCGGGCAGGTTGATGTCCACAAGGACAACGTTGAACGGGCGTCCTCCGACCGCCTCCAGGGCCTCTCGTCCAGACGCGACCCCCACTGTCTCGTACCCCTTCTTTCCGAAGATCAGCTCGAGGGTACGTCGGATGCCCGCATCGTCGTCAACGATTAGAATGCGTTCGCGTTGTTCAATCATCTCACTCCTTCTCCCCCATTCGGCCGTGATCCTGGGCGCTCGGAAGCGTGAAGAAGAACACGCTACCCTCTCCAAGGGCGCTTTCTACCCCGACCTCACCACCCAGCTTATCCACGATGCGCCGCACGATAGACAGCCCCAGGCCATAGCCCTCGGTCTGCACTTGTTCCAGCCGCGTGAAAGGTGTGAAAAGATCCTTCTGTTCCTCCGGTGTTAGGCCTCTGCCGTTGTCCTGCACCCAAAAACGGGCCTGCCCGTTCTTAAGCTCCGCTCCCAACTCAACCCTCGGCGGACGACCGCCGTACTTCAGGGCATTGCCGATATAGTTCACCCACACCTCTTCTACCCATGGGGCATATCCCAGTGCCCTCGGCCATTTGTCCGGTACCGCGATCTCAGCCCCGGTTCTATCGATCAGGTAACGCAAACGCTCCTCCGCCTCCGACACAATCCACCCAACGTCCAGCGGCTTCATCTCCACACTGGCCTCTCGCACCTCAGCGAGCAGCATCAACTCATCGATCACGTTGGTCGCCTTCTGGACGCTCTGCACGATAATCTGAGCGTACTCCTCCTGCTCCGCCTGCGATATCTTGCCAAATCCACCCTCCAGCAGCTCGGCATAGCTAAGAATATGATGCAAGGGATTCTTCAGATCGTGCGCCACCGTGTGAGCGAACGCGTTTAGCTCTGCATTGCGTGCCTCCAGCTGGGCCGCATATGCTCGTAGGGTCTCCTCTGTTTTCCGCCTCTCTCTGATCAGGCGCTGCTTCTCAAGCGCCTCGCGGATGCTCCTCAGCACCTTGGCCATGTTGAGCGGCTTCGTGACATACCCCGACGCGCCCTCGTGAAACGCCCGCATTGCGGAATCCACGGAGGCGTAACCTGTCATCACGATGACCTCGAGATCGGAGTGCCGCTCCTTCAGGCGTGGCAACAGATCCAGACCCTGACTATGCGGCAGTTGGATGTCGAGCAGCACGAGGTCAAACGGTCTCTTCTGCAGCACCGCCGTGGCTTCCCCAGCTGAAAGCACCGTCTCAACTCCATAACCCTTCGCTTCAAGGACAAGTGCCAGTATTCGACAGGCGCCCGCGTCATCATCGACGATCAGAATCCAAGGTCGCTCGGTCATCGCTCCCTATCCTCAACAAAAGTCACTCAGCAAAATGTATGGATGAACAAGTTTTTTCCTGGAAAGATAGCGCACACATTGTCCAGCTTTCACTGACTCTACCCCTCCCCAGGGAGGGGATCTCCACAATTGGGTTCCCCGGAGACGGCCAACGCCCGTCATTACCCTGGTGAGGCCCGAACCCCCGTCTTCTCCTCAATCATAGAGAGGACCCGATCGAAGTTCAGTGGCTTATACAATATGTCGTCGACCCCCACCTCCATCGCCTGTTCGACCAGTTCCTCCATCGCGTGAGCCGTTATCATGATGACCTTCGCATCAGGTTGGATCTCTTTCATCTTGCGATAGGTCTCCACTCCATTCATAGTGGGCATTTTGATATCCATGAAGATCATATCGAACGCTCGATCCTCGATCTTCTCCAAGGCCTCTCGGCCATTTCTCGCTGTAGCGACGTCGTACCCCTTACGTTCCAGAATGAAGGCCGTGGTGCGCACCATTCCTACATTGTCATCGACAACCAAAACGCTCGCTTTGTCTGTCATTTTCTCACTATCCTTTTGCGGTCAGCTGGTTGATACCGTACCGCTCTCTGTTTGCGATCCTTTATCTGAACATCCTGTCTTACACGGCGACCGTCCTGTACGAGTGGAACAGGCTTGTTCTGGCCTCCTTTCCCATTGCCCTACCCACTCAGCACGTCAATTTTGCGCCCCTTGACCGGCAGCGTGACCGTGAACGTCGTCCCTTTCCCAACCTCGCTTCTCACATCGACTTCGCCTCCGTGGCCCTCGACGAGTGTCTTGACGATTGAGAGCCCCAGTCCAATGCCCTTCGCTTTCGTCGTGAAAAGAGGCTCAAATACGCGTTCTTTGTTCTCCTCTGGGATACCAATGCCGGTGTCGGAGATGGAAACAGTCACGTCATCACTCGACGCCGCCCTGGTCTCCACAGCCAGGCGCCCACCATCGCCCATCGCCTGAACGGCGTTCCGAATCAGATTCTCAAAGACCTGCTCTAGCTGTCTCGGATCGGCTAAGATCGTCGGCAGATCCTCCCTCTGCCGCCAGATGAGGTCGATCCGCTCTGGAATTGACACTCGCGACACAGTCCGCCTTAGAAGCTGGTTAATTGCGACCTCACAATACGTGGGCGGCTCTGCGCGGGCGAAGTTCAGCAGGCCGCGGATGATCCCCTCCGAACGGTCGACCTCTCTTTCCAGGATCCCCAACGCCTCCTGCACCTGGGGATCGGGTTCATCTACGGCGAGCCTCAGGAAATAAGCGGCGTTTCTAATCGCCCCAAGCGGGTTGCGCAGGTCGTGGCTCACGCCGCCGGCCAGCTTCCCCAGGACAGCCAGCTTCTCCTGGCGGATCAGCTGCTCCTGAGCCTCCCGCAGCTTGCGGGTGCGCTCCTCGACCATCTCCTCCAAATGCTCAGAATACTCCTGCAGTGCTTCTTCCGCCCGCTTGCGCTCAGTGATATCTATGGAAAGCGCCAAGATCTCGTCGATCTCGCCCGCCGAGTCACGCAGGGGGACAGCGTTGACCAGGAACGTACGGTCGGCGAACGGCCCCTCAAACGAGACGAACTCCCCCGCCAAGGCACGCTCACATTGCTTCGCCACCCAGTCCGCCTCCTCAGGGTCCAGAACGTCATAGATGCTTCGATCCACCAGCGCCTCATTCGACAGGCCGATCTTTTCCAGCTGCTCGCCTGCGTTGAACACGTAGTGTAGGTCCCGATCGATGACGTGAACTACGCCGTTCGGCAGGTTTTTGGCGATCGTCGCGTACCGCCGCTCACTTGTCCTCAGTGCCTCCTCAACGCGCCTGCGTTCCGCGATCTCCTGCCGGAGCTGTCGATTCGCCTCCCGCAATTCCGTGGTCCGCCTCTCGACGCGCTCCTCCAAATCGATCGTGAGCGCCATGACCTCCCGGTTCGTCTCAGCCAGCTCATCCTGCAGCGCTTGAATCTTCTTCTTCGCCTCTTCAAGTCGCCGCGCTAACTCCTCGCAACTCATTGAGCTCGTTCCTTCACCACCACTACCGTCGCATCATCTGTATCCCGGCTCAATGCCCGCAGCAGCCCCTGGGCCATCTCGGTCGCCGAACCGGCGACCAAATGGGAGATATCTCTCCAGCTCCACGAGGTCCTTAACCCATCGGAATGGAGCACCATCGTGCTTTCCGGTTCCCACTGACGTTCCGTAACCACGGGTGCAGGGGCATTGCAGCCGATGACGCCCCGACGGATGACGTAGTGGAACGGATCGGTGCCTCCGAAAACGCGCACCTCGATGTTGCCAACGCCGGCGAACTCCAGTTGTCGTTGCCTCCAGTCAAATCGGGCTATGGACATGACGACCCCACGGGTACCGCGACACGCTCGCCCCACTCCCCGGAACATGGCGGGGAGAGATTGATCGACGTGACGCTTGACATAGTCGCGCGCCTTCTGAGAAGCACGGTGCGCATGCTCGCCGTGCCCAAGCCCGTCGATCACGGATGTCAGGGCCGTCTCGTGACCCCGCCAGATGACAAACGCGTCTCCGTTGACCCGCATCCCCGGATAGGGCCGGGTGGCCGCGCCAAGATCGAGCGGATGTGACCGCACGCGCGGCGGCTTCGGTTGCAACCACCGCCTGCAGATGATGTGAGTACCCTGCTCCGGTCCACCTATCGAAGAGATGTCGAACTCATCCATCAAGCGATTGACCGTACCCAAGCCAACCCCCAGACTGCCTGCGGTGGAATAACCGTCGGCGATGGCCTGTTCCGGATCCGGGATCCCGGGTCCACTGTCGAGAGACTCGATCTGTACGCCCTCGCGCGCCCCATCACTGACCGGGCTAAAGGTCAAGGTGCCACCACCGGCGTATTCGATCAGGTTGGTGCCAAGCTCGCTGACCACGAGGACAATCTCCTCGCTCTCTCGCTTTTCGAAGCCGATCTCCAGTGCTACGACCTTTGCCATACGGCGAGCTGCGCCGACGTCGCTGGAGTGGGAGATCTCGACGCTCCTTGATATCTCTTCAGGCATACAGAGCTATCGCCTCCTCAGCCACTTGCGCACCGTGACGACCGTGCCTTTCCCTACCTCCGTCTCGATCTCCATCTCATCCATCAATCGCTTGGCACCGGGCAATCCAAGCCCTAACCCTCCACTGGTGGAATACCCCTTCTCCATCGCCTGGTCCACATCCTCAATGCCCGGTCCTTGGTCTTCAAAAACCAGTTCGATGCCCTGAGTCCTCGGTCCATGCACCCTCCGCCAGCACACCTGACCCGACCCGGCGTAGAGGTAGATGTTGCGTGTCAGCTCCGAGGCGGCCGTGACGATGCGCGTGACCTCGGTCACTCCGAATCCGATGGCCTTCGCCGCGTCGCGGATCGACATCCGTACTGAGACAATGTCGCCCTCGGAATCTATGCGTATGCTTCCCCCATCGGCGACGGCCATTAGAGCTCTCCCAGAGATTGTTCGCTCAGCTTATCCAAGGCCCGATCGACATCGAGAGCCGTAAAGGCCTCGCCCAGGGTCAGTCCGAGCTGTGTAGTAGTGATGGCCACGCTGGGACGCATCCCGGCGATGACGGTCTGTCCCCCCATAAGCCTCACCATCTGGGCCGTCTCCGCAACGGTGCGGGCGAAGAACGAATCGAAAATCTCAACAGCCGATATATCGAGCACAAGCCCCTTCGACTCGTGTCGCGCCATCGCCTCCAGCACCTTCTCTTGGAGCACCGAAACGGTAGCGTCGTCGGGATGGGTTGGAACAGTGACTAACAGTACGTCACGCACACGGACGACCGAGATGTCTTCTACAGCCATAGGCCTTCTCCTACTCTTTCCCTTCCCTCTTGACGACCTGAAGATCGAGCAATCTCAGGGCCACCTCTAATCCTGCCGCCAGCGAGGATCGGGTGGTGACGTCGGAGAGATCGATCCCCAGATGGACGAGCGTCTGCGCGATGGAGGGGCGAACGCCCGTTAGCACCACCCGGGCCCCGAGCAAACGCACGGCGCTGATCGTCTCGATCAGATGCTGAGCAGTCACGGTATCGATGGTCGGCACGCCAGTGATGTCCACCAAGGCGACCTGAGCCTCTCGCTCCACGATGGCGCTCAGCAGATCCTCCATAAACCGCTGCGTGCGGTCGCTGTCCAGCGTCCCGATCAACGGGGCAGTCACCACTCCATTCCACACCTGAACCACCGGTGTGGATAGGGACAGGATCTCCTCCGCCTGTCGTCGGATGATCTCCTCTTGACGCTTCCGGTCGGTGATGTCGCGGATGGCGGCAACCCTGGCATCCTGCCCCTGATAGCGGAGGGCCTTGCCCAACATCTCCACCGGCAGCCTCGTGCCCTCCTTGCGCAACATCACGGCCTCGTAAGGTTCCTCGTATCCAGAGGCGATGAACTCGGCCACACGATCGCGAGATTCCGTTGCTACGAGTTCCAAGCCATCCATGCCCCTCAGTTCGGAGATCTCATATCCCAACAGATCCGCGAAGACCCGGTTCGCCTCGATGATCTCCCCCTCTTTATGAATCACGATGCCTTCGAAAGCGGCCTCAGACAGTTTGCGGAACCTTTCTTCACTTTCACGGAGGGATTTCTTCGCTTCCCTGCGCTCGGTGATGTCCCGCCCAGATGCGCAAATGGCGAAAGGCGCCCCATCTTCATCCCTGAGGAGGCCCCCGACGAACTCAAAGGGAATGTGACGACCATCTTTGGTCACCAGGGAGGCCTCGGTTTTCGCATCTCCGGTCGCCACCACTTCTCTGATCGCCTCTCGGATCCGCTCCTTCCCGTCACCTGCAAACAGGTCCGTTGGCTCCAACTCCTCGATCTCGAGATCGGTGTAGCCGGTCACCTGGTTGAGAGATCGATTCCACCAGAGGTAGTTTCCCTCAAGGTCGAATATCGAGATCGGATCGACCAACGTGTCCAGAGCCCGTTCTAGCAGCCGTTTCTCCATCTGCAGATTGGACAGCCGTTCACGACAAGCGGATAGGTCTGCCCTCAAATTCCCTTCTATCTCTTCTTCCATATTGCCTCCTGCTCTCTCACCGAGGACGAGATCCTTCTGCAGGAGCGGGAACGTCCCCGTCAGTTTCGCTCCCCATTCAACGTCCTCATCTATTCCTTATTCCGATCTGACCACGCGTTAACTCCATGAGCACCTCTCCCACCTGCTCGAACTCCGTTGACTTATCGAAGAAGAAGTCGGCCCCACTTTCCAGACACTTCCTGCGATACTGTGGGTACGGAAACGCAGTGAGAATGATCACCACAGGGTCGACCTCGACCTCTCTGATCGCGTCGAGAGCCTGGATCCCATTTCCTCCAGGCATCCGGATATCCAGGATCAAAACATCGGGTTTCAGATGCGGGATGGTGTCTAGGACCTCCTGTGCATTGGTCGCCTCACCGATGAGCTCTGCATCACCCACCTCGGCGATGAGCGTGCTGAGCCGTGCTCGGATTGGATCTGAATCATCGGCGACAAAGACCGTAAGCATCTTGCTCTTCCTCCTCGAATCTTCGTTGAGAAGTCGATCTACAGCCTCTCCTCTAGAAGCCAACCACTCGCTCTAGATCGATCAACATCGCCACCCACGGGACCGTCCGTTAGTTCAGGAACCAGCGCTCGCTCTGCATCATAAGAATATCACGTCAAGCGCCCTTTGTATGTAGGAGAGGGTAGAATGTCTGTGTAGGACGTTTCCTACAGACGCTCTCGATAGAGCCCTGTCCCAGTTCGTAGATTCAATAGCATTCCCACGAAGAGCCCCCACGTATCCCTAACTCCCCGGCTGCCAACAAAAAAAAGCGCCGAGTGCACTCGGCGCCTCTCTGGGATCTGGACCCTCTCAATTACTCGACGAGGTCTCTCTCCAACGCATAACGTATTAGGTCGGCCGTGCTCTCCAAATCGAGCTTATCGAGCGTGCGGGCGCGGTACGTGCTGACGGTCTTGACGCTGAGGGAAAGCTGATTCGCGATCTCCGTAACGCTCTTTCCAGAAGCCAGAAGGCGCATTACCTGAAACTCACGGTCTGAGAGCTCCTTCAAGGGATCTTTCTCCGTCTTCTTCCCGATCTGCCCGGCCAATTTCGAAGCCAGGGAGGCACTGATATACTTCTCCCCCCGCGCCACGCGGCGGATGGCGGCCACCAACTCATCCGGCGCACTCTCCTTGGTCAGATATCCAGCAGCGCCGGCTTTAAGCATCCTCGTCGCGTACTGTTCCTCCGGATAGATGCTGAGGATCAACACGGGCAGTTCGGGGCTGAGGCCCTGAAGCTGACGTAGCACTTCGAGCCCCCCGCCTCCCGGCATCCCAACGTCCAACAACAGCACGTCGTAGTCACCCGTCCGGACGGCCTGCAACACCTCACGTCCGTTGCTCGCTTCACCGGCAGCGACCAGGTCGGAGACCTCCTCCAAGATCTGCACAAGCCCTCGGCGCACGACGGCGTGGTCATCGGCGATCAGAACTCGGACCATCCTCCCCCCTCTCTATCACACTACACCGCTGTGGTCCCTGCGAACCTGTCGCGGCATACGGACGGTCACGGTGGTGCCTTCTCCGGAGGTGCCTTCGAGGACAATCTCCCCATCGAAGGTGCGCACCCGCTCCCTCATTCCAAGCAATCCCAGGGACCGGGGATCCCTGATCTCGCTATCGGTGATCCCCCTCCCGTTATCGCGAATGATCAAGACCACCTCATCAGGGGCCATCTTCAGCTTGACCACCACCTCGGTGGCATCCGCGTGACGACCCACATTAGTCAATGACTCTTGGAAGATGCGGAACAAAGCGGTGTTAAGATCGCGATCGAGGATCTCCTCGGTGTCCAGATCCAAATGACACTCGATCCCGGTTCGTTCGGCGAAATGGCCCGTCTGCCACTCGATGGCGGCCGCCAGCCCCAGGTCGTCGAGCAGACCGGGACGCAGCTCGGTGGACACCCGGCGGACGGTCTGGATCGTAGCATCCAGCAGCCGGTTCATCTCATCGATCTTTCTGAATACTCCATTGCTCCCCTCGGG
>Ga0207797_1002821_pt1 | contig 11900 bp, 13 predicted proteins | sample PRCRCaboRojoPR_6_FD_187275 | JGI IMG/M metagenome (GOLD analysis project Ga0207797, IMG submission 187275) | Marine sediment microbial community from Cabo Rojo, Puerto Rico - PR CR 10% Liquid 1 (SPAdes) | ecosystem: Environmental > Aquatic > Marine > Coastal > Sediment | place: Cabo Rojo, Puerto... | reverse complement strand
CTATAATGGATGAGGGTGAGGGCTTTGACTACAACAATATACCCGACCCGACCCTGCCCGAAAACCTCGAGAAGGACTGCGGGCGCGGCCTGTTCATTGTCAAGAATTACGTCGACGGCATAGAATTCAACCCGGACGGCAACCGCGTCACGATCCGGAAATACCGCGGCGGGAAAGAATGAAACCTGTCCGCGTGGGCATTGCGGGGCACATGGGAAGCGGGAAGTCGGAAGCCGCGGATGCGCTGAAGGAATTTGACCCCGTGATTATTGATGCCGATGCGGAAGCGAAGTCACTCATGGGCGAAAGCGCCGAACTGAAATCTCACCTGACACGAAGTTTCGGCAGCGATATTCTGATCGGGGAACGTATCGATTTCCCTGTTCTCGGCCACCGTGCCTTTGCATCCAGGGAGCGCCTCACGGCGCTCAACCGGATCGTACATCCGCCCCTGGTTCAAAAGCTCCGGCAGGCGGTGGGTCGGTGCGGGCGACCCCTGTGCATCCTTGATGCCGCGCTGATCCCGCTCTGGGATATTGAAGATTGGTTCAATGTCCTTCTGTGGATACGGGCACCGTATGCGGTTCGCCTGTCACGGCTGAAGGGAAGTGTGTCTCTTTCCGAGGAAGAACTGACTCGTCGTATGGATCTGCAGGAGTCGATGATGCCCCCGCCGAGTTCTCCGCCATGGTCGGTGGTCTCCAATGATGGCTCTCTGGGGCAGTTCCACAAATGTGTCAGGAGTACCGTGGAACCCGGGCTCTCCGAGCGGGGGGGGAATAATGAATAGAACACGGCGCCTTCCGGTATGCGCAGGCGTGATTCTTCTTTCGCTGTGTATCTGTACGAAGGAAAAGAAGGATACCGATATCCCGGTTGCCGTGGTCGACGGCGACACGCTGAGCTACCCGGACATCGTTGAAATCCTTCCACGAACGCCGGCGGGAGATTCGTCCCGAACGCTCGGGGCGATACGAATCCGGATCTTCGGCAACGATTCTTCCGCGATCGGCGACTCCGCACTCCACGAATCGATAGCCGGAAAACTCGCCCGGGATCTCAACAACCAAGGCGGGACTCCGTGGTCGCGCGCAAGCGCCTCCCGGTTGCTGGCCGCGTCCATCGCGCTGAAAACGCGTGCACAAGAACTTGGCTATGGTGATACTCTTCTCGGGCATGTCGATTCCACGGTCCTCCGACGTGCTGAATTTCTGGTCCAGAGCCCGCCGCCGTCGGTATCGAAACCACCCTCGGACTCCAGTGACGGCACGGCGAACGCTTTCGGGCGGGTGCTTGGCATCGCTTTCTTCCTTTCGGATCGGGACGCCGAGAGCCTCTCCCGGTATACCTCCGAGAAGGAGCGGGTTTTCGAAGAGATTGCCGAAACGGCAAAAACCATGAAAGGTCTGGTGCAGGAAGGCAAACAGCGGCCGACCCCGCAACGAAGCCCACGCAGGGTCAAACTCAACTCACGCGAAGCGCTCCGACACCGACCCCAGAGCAGCATACAACGCACGATTCAAACCCACAGCCCCAACATCAAGGCTCTTTACAAGAGACTGCTGAAGACGGAACAGCGAGCTTCCGGCAGAGTCATGGTCCGCTTCCTCGTAGCACCATCCGGTAAGGTAGTCAGCGCCCGCGTCCAATCCTCCGATATCAGGGATCAGCACTTTCTCGAGGCACTGACCTCATACCTCTCAGGGATTGAGTTCCGATCAATCCCCTCCAACGTGGGAAACATGAGTTTCGTGTTTCCGTTCGATTTCACGGCCGAATAGCATTGCAGCTTGACTCCCCCGCCGGCTGGGGTGGAAGGCTTCTACGGCGACCTGCGCCCGGGCGCAACGGAATCCGACATCGTACACTGGACGAAGACAGTGTCTGCCCCTCGGCAATGACGAGCCGGGATTGCGTGTGGAGTTGCCGCGGCTCCTCCGGTGGTTTATTTTTTGAGACTGGTCGCAGCGGTCGACACACACCTGTAGAGAGGGGTTGCCCACTATGATGCATCAGTTACGACTTTCGAAACATCGTACCGAGCCGATGGTGCTGGCAGCGGTGCTCGCCTTTTCCTGGATATTGTTTGCGGTAACCGACTCCCTGCTTGGTGTGTTTCGAGCAGGCCGGAGCACGGGGATGAAAGGTCCGGTCAGGGCACTCTTCGGCACGCTCCGTCTCGTACGATCCAAGGCGCTGGGCGCGCTTTTTGTGGCAAACGTCGTAATCCTCGTTGCCGCACTGCAGAAACGCCTGGCAAAGTCCCGTCCCGATCGCTGCTGACCCCTCGCGACACACCTCTCTCCCCCCTTTGTGCCTCTCCAAGGCGGATGAGCCCTGCGAGGGAGGGTTCAGTAAAGCGCTTAAGTTGCCGATATTGTATAATATGACGTGATTGCTTCGAGTGCACCTCGTCTGTCCGGAGGGACACCATGGATAAGCCGACAATCGAAACGGATTTCGCGGGCACCCACGAAGAGATGAGTTGTCGCCTCCAGGGGTTGTTTCTGCACCAACTCCTCAAGGCACGTATCGAACTTCACCTTGAGAGCGAGCCGCGGGGGTATGACCGCGAAGTCAACATCTATCTGGCAAGCCTTCTGGAATCTCTCGTACACTCCGGGCTTCTTTGTGTCGACAAGGACTACCTCTCGCCGTTCGACGTTGATGTGAGGGCGTACCTCGATGCTCACCCCGGGCTGAGAAATGAATATGTCGTGTACAAGGAAAACGCCGATTTCGGACTGATGATGACGTCGGTGTTTTTGAAATTCAGGCACCGGGGATCGTACCACAGGATTGTTCTCGGCGACCGGGACCCGAAACCGAGAATTTCACTGTACTATCGGTCGGCCGCGGGGGCTCTCGCGCATTTGCGCGGCGGCGACGAAACCCTGGTGCATGTGCTGGACACACTGGCCTCCCGCATCGAGATCGTCAACGCCGTCGTACGCAAGGTGTCCGGCGATTTTTTCGGATTGATCGAGCGAATCTCGCCCGGAAGCCTGTTTCACCTGGAAAAATCTCTCGCCCGACAGGCCGAAATGAAAATCTACGAAGAGACGCTGGACGACTTCCTCCAGTGCTTCGCCGATCACCGCGAGCACCCAACCGCGCAGAGCCTGAAACTGCTGCGCGAAAAGGCCGCCTGTCTGCATCGCCTCAACCCGGACTTCGTGTTCAACGAAGAAAGTCTTTCCCGACCTCCGGGACCGGAAGACTCCGAGAAGGAACTTTGAACCCCCCTCTTCCGCCTGTTCAATGGTGTATTTTGATTGCGTAGCCGCTCCTCTCTCATGTACCGCGGAGATTCTCCGGTAATGGCCGAAGTCGCAACGGAAAGAGACCCCCGGAAGTATTTCGCATACCCCGGTTGCGTGTCATGCCCCGCAACGCCGTGTGAGCGCCTCCGGTGCAGCGGCGAAACGTCGGGTGTGTATTTCGTGCCGCGCCGCGATTACAGCCCTCACCCGTGCCCTTTCGCCGTCCTGTCTTCCTCGGAGCTGCTCCGCCTTTGCCTTGACATTCCCGGTTGGAGGCTGGAAATGCTCCTGGGGGGACTGCTCGGAGAGCTGCCTCCGACCGTCGTCGTCGCCCGCGAGAAAAGCGCATCACCCGACTCGACCGCTCCGCCGGATGCCGGCGGGATGTTGCGAAAGCTCTGCGAAGACAATTTCGCGGTGGCGATTCGCACGCCGCCTCACCAGCAGCGGGACGAGAAGGTGCGTTCCTGGATTTCACCCGCGGAACGGTGAGTATTCCGACCGGACATCAGAGATGCCTCGGCGCATTCCCTGATGTAATTTTTGTCTGTGTACAAAGCTTTGTTCAAGCCGTTCCGAAGGAGAAAGTGTTACGGGCACCGTTTACTTAGACAACAACGCCACGACGCAGGTCGCACCCGAAGTTCGGGAGGCCATGCTTCCGTATTTCGCAGACAAATACGGTAACCCGTCCAGCATCCACTCTTTCGGCGGGCTCCTGCGAAGGGAAATCGACCGGGCCCGCGAGCACGTTGCGGCCTTGCTCGGAGCCGACCCGACCGAGATCTTCTTTACAAGCTGCGGAACCGAAAGCGACAACACGGCGCTTCAGGGATTTGCCCGACAGCATGGGAGCCGGACAAAAATCGTCACATCGGCGGTGGAGCACCCCGCGGTGAGAACCACGAGCCGGCGGCTGCGAAGTGACGGAGCGGCGGTTGAGGAGATTGGTGTGGACGGCGAGGGGATGCTTGACCAGGAGCAACTGGGCGCGGTGGATATCGATGGGGGTACGCTGGTCAGTCTCATGTGGGCCAATAACGAAACGGGTGTGATCTTTCCCGTTCGGCAATTGAGCGAGCAGGTGAAAGAAAAAGGGGGATGGTTCCACACCGACGCGGTCCAGGCGGTGGGGAAAGTGCCCATCGACCTCAGAGATGTGCCGATCGACATGCTTGCTTTGTCGGGGCATAAAGTGCATGCTCCCAAGGGTGTAGGGGCGCTCTACCTCCGAAAAGGCACACAGATTCCACCCTTGCTGCTGGGGGGACACCAGGAGGAGGGCATGCGGGCCGGAACCGAAAACGTCGCCTATATTGTGGGGCTGGGCCGAGCCTGTGAACTCGCCCGCGAGCGAATGCGGGAGGAGCGCACCAGGCTCAAACGCATGCGGGACCGTCTCGAAGAAGGGCTCCTTGCCCGATGCAGGGGTGCGAAGCTCAACGGTCACAAACAGCACCGCCTTCCCAATACCACTAATGTCAGTTTCGAGTTCATCGAAGGGGAGGCCATCCTGCTTATGCTCGACGAGAAGTCAATAGCCGCTTCATCCGGCTCCGCCTGCACAACCGGCTCTCTGGAGCCCTCCCACGTGATGCGCGCGATGGGCGTCCCGTACACGCTTGCCCACAGCTCCATCCGTTTCAGTCTCAGCAGGTACACTACCGACAAGGAAATCGATACGGTGCTTGAAGAGATGCCTCAAATTGTCGACCGGCTCCGCGAATTGTCACCGTACGTCATGTGAAATCGCACTATGTCCCCCGCACCCCATCTCAGTGATATCAGACGCCTTGCCGGCGAGCGTAATGCCGTGATCCTGGCGCATACCTACCAGCCGGGGCCAATCCAGGACTGCGCCGATTTTGTGGGAGACTCCTACGGTCTCAGTGTCAGGGCGTGCGACGTCGAAGCGCGGCGTATCATTTTCTGCGGCGTACAGTTCATGGCGGAGACCGCGGCCATTCTCAACCCGTCGCGGCCGGTCGTGATGCCGGCCCCCGACGCCGGTTGCCCCATGGCGGACATGATCGACAAAGAAAGCCTTCTGGAACTGAAAAGCGAACACCCCGATCACCTTGTCGTATGCTATGTGAATTCACCGGCCGAAGTAAAGGCGCTCTCCGACGTATGTGTGACCAGCTCCAATGCCGTTACGATAGTCTCCAAACTCCCCGCCGATCGAGGCATCATATTCGTGCCCGATAAGTACCTCGGCTCCTACGTAAGCAGCCAATGCGGGCGTGAGATGGTGCTCTGGCCGGGCTTCTGTCCCACCCACGCGCGAATCACTCCGGAGATGGTCACCGAAAGCAGGCGGGCGCATCCCGGCGCCGTGGTGATGATGCACCCCGAAGCGCCGCCGGAATCGCGCGAGCGGGCCGATGCGATCCTTTCCACCGGCCGGATGTGTACGTTTGCCCGCGATAATCCCGCCCGGGAGTTTATCGCGGCAACCGAAACGGGGCTGGTCCATACCCTGAGGAAGCAGAACCCGGACAAACGTTTCTATCCCCTCTCGGATCGAATCGTGTGTCCCAATATGAAGAAATGTTCACTTCAGCAGGTCGCCGACGCACTCGAGGGCAAGAGCGGTCGTTCAATCGAAGTGCCCGGCGAGGTGGCCGGCAAAGCCCTCGGCGCTCTCCGGAAAATGCTTGACATGAGCTAAGGCGTGTTCTCCCCGGGGTGAACCACTCCCGGCCTCCGGAAGACTGCTCCTCGGTGGGTCGGTGTAAGCACGACCGGGCTGCGCTTCGGGTTCCCCGCCCGAGCATGTCACGAACCGACGAAGATATTGTATTTTGAGGCGTTTGCCAATCGGGGAGGGGGACGCTGCCGTCTGCGCTGTGTCTTCGGGTCATCACGGGGAAATGGATTCCTGTCACTTTCTCTCACAGGGGGCACGTGTATGCTCAAGAACACGTTACATTTTTCGACACTGCTGTTCGTTGTCGCCGGAGGGCTGTTCTGCGGCAGGGAAAAGCGCACCACCATCGCCGTAATTCCCAAAGGAACGACCCACGTGTTCTGGAAATCGGTCCATGCCGGCGCGAAAAAAGCCGCGGAGGAGTGTGATGTCGATATCGTCTGGCAGGGCCCTCAGAAGGAGGATGACCGCGGCATGCAGATCCAGGTTGTCCAGAACTTCATCAGCAGGGGCATCGACGCTATCGTGCTCGCCCCGCTCGACAAGAACGCGCTTGTCAGGCCGGTCGAAGCAGCGGTAGAAAGAGAAATCCCCGTCGTAATCATCGACTCGGATCTTGACAGCGAAAAGCGAGCCTGTTTTGTGGCCACCGACAACTACGAAGGTGGAAAACTTGCCGCGAAGCACCTCTCGGAACTGCTGGAGCGGACGGGAAACATACTCCTGATGCGCTATGCCGAAGGGTCGTCCAGTACCATGAAACGAGAGGAGGGGTTTCTCGACGGTATCAGGGAATTCTCGCCCGAGGCGGTTCTGGTCTCAACCGACCAGTACGGAGGTGTCACCGCGGAGTCGGCCCTCCAGGCCGGACAGAATCTTCTCAACAAGTACGAAGAGGTCGACGGAGTGTTCTGCCCCAATGAGTCGACAACATTCGGCATGCTCCGAGCGCTCCAGACCGCCGGCAAAGCAGGTTCGATCAGCTTCGTCGGATTCGATTCCAGCGACCCCCTGCTCAAGGCCCTTCGCGCGAAAGAAATCCACGGCCTGGTGGTTCAGAAGCCCTTTCGCATGGGCTATCTCGGGGTGAAGACCGCGCATGCGGTGCTCACGGGGGAAGAAATCAAGGAGCGGATCGACACCGGCGTGGAGTTGATTACTCCGGAAAACGTCGACAGCCCCGAGATACAACGACTGCTGCACCCCGATACTCAGCCGACCGCAACGAAGTAGCGCTCCTGTCTGCCCGGGGTCAAGCATTGGCCCCGCGCAGCTACTCAGGTACCTGAGTAGTTGCAGCCCCGCTTGTCCATACCCCGGGACCGACGGAGGGATCAGCCGATGCAGGCTGTAAGGTCATTGACGGGGAAGTTTCCGCCCAGTTGAACGATACGTTCCCGCGGCACACCCCGTTCCCGAAGTGCTCCCGCAATTTCGGAAGCAAGCTCGGGCACCCAGGCCCGCAAAAACCGGGTGCCTGTTTCTCCGCGGACTCGAATCTCACCGGCGGAGGCGGGCAGTAGGATCGAATCTCCAATACCGGCGCAAGCAGATCCTGAATCTGCCTCAACCTGCGCCGTTCCACGCAGCACGGTCAGCACCTGAAACGACCGTCGCGGCGGCAACGCCGCTCGTGCCCCTTGTTCCACATCCCACTCCGAGAGCGCAAAATGGCGGCATGCAACCCGCAGGCGGCAGGTAGCGCCCCTTCCGGAAGACAAGACTACCGGCCGGACTACGGGGGCCGGCCGCATGGACAAATCGGCTACCTGAAGACTGTCTCGTATGTGGAGCGGCCGGGCCGGGTCGTTCCGTCCCCAATCGTAAAACCGCAGCGTGGTGTCCGAGGTTTCCTGGAGTTCGTAGAGCAATGTCCCGCCAAGGATTGCATGCACCGTGCCTCCCGGAATAAGCAGGACGTCACCGGGGCGAACGGGTATGGTATTCAGAAGCTGCTCAAGCGTCCCGGCCCGGATGTGACCCTCGACCTCGGTGGGCTCCACCGGGCGGGTGAACCCCACGATGATCTCCGCCCCCGGTTCGGCATCCACCACATACCAGCATTCCGTCTTGCCGAAATTCCCCCATCCGTGCCGTCGTGCCTGAGCATCGTCGGGATGCACCTGAACGGAGAGGCGGTCCGCCGCATCGATGAACTTTACCAGCAGCGGGAACTCTGCTCGAGCGGACCCGGCGCCCACCAGCGTCTCCCCCCACTGTTCCACGAGCCTGTCAAGTCCGCATCCCGCTACCTCCGGGCTCGTTGCCGTAGAAATGTCGTCACCGTAGCCGGAAATCTCCCACGACTCACCCACCGACACATCCGGAGGCAACCGCTTGCCGAGCACCGCCCCAAGCTTCCTCCCACCCCAGACTTTTTCTTTGAAAATCGGACTGAACGCAAGCGGGGGGAGGGACCTCACTTCTTGACCGACTCCCGCCGTTGAATGACTTGTTCGGAGAAACTCTCGTAGGAATCGAAAAGATAGCCGTCAAACACAATGTCGAACTTCAACGTTTCGAAAATGTAGTTCACGTATTCGTTCGAAGATATCACATAGATCGCCCCGCCCATCTTCTTAACTTTATTCAAGTTGTATACCAGCGCCCCGATTCCACCGCTGCAAATGAAGGTTACCTCATTGAGATCGAACGCAATATGACAAAACCCCTCCTCAACGATCTGATGTATCTCCTTGTCCAGAAGACGTGCGCTTTCCCAGTCGACCCTTGCCGAAACTTTCACGATCTTGAACTCTCCGACATCTTTTACAGAAAGCTCCATGATACTCTCCTTCCCTTCGGGATCGTACGCCGGCCCGCGCGGGCGCGCGGCCTACTCAACCTCTTCGAAGTCGGCATCGGACACACTCTTGCCCCGCGTGTCGTAACGCTTCTGCTTTTTCTCCTTTTCCGTTTTCCTGTCCGGCTTGGAAGAAAGCAGCGACAGTACGCCGCGAACAACAAAGAAAAGAAGAAGAAGCTGAATAATCTTCACTAATAGTATCATTCATGCAACCCGAAGGCAACCGTCTTCCTACCAACGAACTCCGCCACCGGTACGACCATATTGCCTTGGCGGTGCGGGATGGCGTATTTTTCTTCTCCGGCGCCGGTCGACAGCCGGCTGCCTGCAAGGTAAAATACGTATTGACCTCATCGGGGATACGCCCGCCGGGCAAAGAAAAGGATGGTGCCATGACCGTGGATATCAACACGCTCAACGAAAAAATAGCCGGGCAGAGTTCCTTTGTGAAGGAGCTGAGAGCCGAAATGGCAAAGGTAATCGTGGGTCAGGAGGCAATGCTTGAGCGTCTTCTGATCGGCTTGCTTACCCGGGGTCATATCCTGCTTGAAGGAGTGCCGGGGCTTGCCAAAACCCTGGCCGTCTCCACCCTTGCCCGGGCAATAGACACCCCGTTTCATCGCCTCCAGTTCACGCCGGACCTCCTCCCGGCCGACTTGGTGGGCACCATGGTGTACAACCGCAAGACAGGGGAATTTGTACCCAAGAAGGGCCCGATTTTTGCCAATATTATACTTGCCGACGAGATCAACAGGGCTCCGGCGAAAGTCCAGAGCGCTCTGCTTGAGGCAATGCAGGAACGACAAGTCACCATCGGCGACACTACCTACGATTTACCCCATCCGTTTCTGGTGCTCGCGACGCAGAACCCCATTGAACAGGAAGGCACCTATCCGCTCCCGGAGGCTCAGGTGGACCGGTTCATGCTCAAGCTCAAAATTGTTTACCCCTCGCGCGAAGAGGAACGGCACATTCTTCAGCGCATGGGTGCGGGCCGGGAGCCGGATGTCTCACGAGTCGTAACCGTGGATAGAATACAGTCCGCCTGCGATGTGGTCAACGAAATCTACATGGACCCCAAAGTTGAAGAATACATCGTAAGTCTCGTCTACGCTACGCGGGAGCCGGCGCGTGCCGGAATGCGCGAACTGGAAGACCTCATCCAGTACGGAGCCTCGCCGCGGGCAACGCTGTTTCTCTGTCGAACCGCCAGGGCTCACGCCTTCCTGCGGGGACGCGGCTACGTAACGCCGGAAGACGTGAAGTCAATGGGTATGGATGTGCTTCGTCACCGCATCATCCTTACCTACGAGGCCGAAGCGGAAAACATTACATCCGAAGATATTATCCGGAAGATATTCGACGGTGTCGAGGTCCCCTGATCTCCACCGTCGGTGTCCGACCGAAAGCCGGCCATGAACTGTTCGATCCCTCAGCTCGGGCTTGTCGCACTTGTTCTGCTTTCCGCACCGTCGGGGCCGGGTATAGCCCGCGCCGAGAAGACACTTGTCTATGATGAGGAGCGGGGAATCATCCTTGTCGACAAAGAGGAATACCGAAAGCGGAAACGCGAAAAGACCCGGCCCGTCACGGAGCCGAAACCGGCCGCGCCCGAAGCCCAACCACCCCGTCGGTCGTCTTCTAAGTTCGGAGACATCCATGCCGGCAGGCGCAAGGACCCGCCGCGGGAGTATTTCACCTCGGGACTGAAATACTTCAGGAATGGAGACTATCGCAATGCACTGAAAAACTTCACGTATGCGGATTCGGTCGACCCCGACCCCCGTTATGCCCTGTGGGTCGGCAAATCCCTGCGCCGGCTCGGCAAGCACGAGAGAATGCTGTTCGTGATGCAGAAGATACTCAACACCTATCCGGAAAGCGAAGTGGCCGACGACGCGTTGTTTGAGGTTGCTTTTCACCACCAGAAGAGAAACAACTACGAGAAGGCCATTGAGTTCTACACACGCCTGGCCGAGCAATATCCCTTCGGACGATCGTTTTCCAGCGGAGAAGAGTTTCGAGAGGTAGCGCGCACGCAGCGTCAACTCATGCGTGCCGAAATGACTTCAACGCTGAAGATCCTCGGGTATAAAGGAGATGGGCTCTCGGATCTGTACACCGCTTTCCAGAGGGACCATGAACTTCCGACCACCGGCAGAGGAGATTCCGCCACCGTCTCGGCCATCAAGCAACGCCACCGGCGGCACGTCGCCGAAGAGCAGCGGCACGCAAGCCAACGCGAACAAATGCGGCGCCATTTCTTCTGGATCATGGCGGGCGCCATAGTCCTGCTGGGCAATCTTGTCTCCATGATTGTTTTGCATTTCATGCTCCGCGGACGCTTGAAACAACTGGAAACCATGTCCGAGCTGCTCGCCGAACTACGTTTCGAGGCACAATGATACCCAAAGAAGTCCTTCGTAAAGTCCGTCAGATCGAAATCAAGACGCAACGGGTGGTTGATTCCATTCTGTCGGGCGGATACCACAGCGTTTTTCGGGGACGAGGTATGGAGTTCTCCGAAGTGCGGGCGTATGTGGAGGGAGACGACGTGCGCACGATCGACTGGAACGTCACCGCCCGCATGGGGGATCCGTATGTCAAAAAGCACGTGGAGGAGCGCGAGCTGACCGTGATGCTGCTTGTCGATGCCTCGGCGTCCGGGGAATTCGGCTCCGCCGAACGGCTCAAGACCGAGGTCGCCGTTGAACTCTGCGCACTGCTCGCGTTTTCGGCAATCCGGAACAACGACCGGGTCGGACTGGTGATCTTCACCTCCGAAGTCGAGAAATACGTGCCGCCGAAGAAGGGAAAGAACCACGTGCTGAGAGTCATTAGAGAGCTGTTGTACTTCAGACCCCGCAAGAGCGGAACACGGATCAACGAAGCCGTGCGGTTCCTTACCAAGGTACAGCGGAAAAAGGCCGTGGTGTTTCTGGTCTCGGATTTTCTCGACGATGGGTTCGCGGATCCCCTCCGGGTCGCCGCAAAGCGTCACGACATGATTGCGGTCAGGATGGTTGATGCCCGGGAATGCCGGCTGCCCCCGGTGGGTTTGATCGATCTTGAGGATGCCGAGAGCGGCAGGACGATAGTGGTGGATGCCGGGAATGCGGCACTGAGACGCGCCTACGAGCGCCATATCGCCGCTCGGCGGCAGAACCTGACTCAGTTGTTC
>Ga0207797_1002820_pt1 | contig 11901 bp, 6 predicted proteins | sample PRCRCaboRojoPR_6_FD_187275 | JGI IMG/M metagenome (GOLD analysis project Ga0207797, IMG submission 187275) | Marine sediment microbial community from Cabo Rojo, Puerto Rico - PR CR 10% Liquid 1 (SPAdes) | ecosystem: Environmental > Aquatic > Marine > Coastal > Sediment | place: Cabo Rojo, Puerto... | reverse complement strand
CCCGACGTTGGAGAAGGTGCCCGGCACATGAGAGACGCCTGCGGCAAGTGCCAGTCACCTTAAGATGCCGGGCAAGTCAGTCAGGCGCATGGCAAATGCACCCGACGTTGGAGGAGGTGCCCGGCACATTAGAGACGCCTGCGGCAAGTGCCAGTCACCTTTCGTATGAGCATGATAGCCCCCTGCGGTAGCGGTTGGTACTATCTTCTCATTGACCGTGACTTCCCGAAATTCTATAATACTTCCAATTCTCAGCCATCGTCAGGCTCCTCGCCTGCAGATACCGCGAACGCTCCGACATCGGAGGACCCTAATGTCAACCAATGGACCATTGACTACCGGACAGGCGGCCGAGTATTGCCACGTTTCTCAGGCCACGATTGTCAACTGGATCAAGGATCGCCAGCTTAAGGCGTACACCACACCCGGAGGACACCGACGGATTCCCCGGGCCGAGCTGGTGTCTTTTCTGCAAGCTCATGGGATGCCGGTTGATCCGGCCTTGAGACGCACGAACGGACGAACGTTGCTGCTGATTGGCGATAGCCCACGCATCGAGACGCTTGCTCAGATACTGACCAAGCGGAATGGATTTGAAATCTGCATGGCGCGAAGTGATTACGAGGCAGGTGCCAAGGTTACCCGTTCCGAGCCGGATACGGTGATTATCGATATGGAAAGCTCCTCCGACCCGCTGGGTCTATGCCGGTGGATCGGCGAGTCGGCAGAAGACATCCGCCTGATCGTGATAGGGAATGAGGACCAGGAGGGAACTGCTCTGGCGGCTGGTGCCAACGCGTACGTGGCGGTGGAGGGTCCTGCGGGTCTGAGGGAACGGATAACGGCACTGCTGGAGTGAGAGAGGGAGCGAGCGAGGGCAGGTGCCAGCACCAGGGAAGTGGGCCGAGCTGAATGGCCCAGAGCTAGAGTGTGAGGGGAAGACGCCGGGAGCGGTGGGGGAGAGGAGCGTTCATATGGCGAAAGAGGAAGCGAATGAGATGGAGAATTCGATCTTCAGACGGATAGAGACACCACGGGGAAAGACGGTCTGGTTGACGGCAGCGTGGGCTAGCTACGCGCTGGGCTTCCTGATGATCCACTCGCGGGTGGGCTCGGCCGTGGCAGCGCTGGCGATCCTGCCGATTCTGGTCACGTCCCGGGCTTTCGGCGCCCTGGGTGGTGTGGTGTCCGGACTGGTGGCCTTCCCCGCTAACTTCGTCCTAATGAGCCTCGTGGGTGGAGCGAGCAACGAGATGGTGGATGCTGCAGGGCTTCTAGGATCCGGACTGCTGGTCTTGATTGGCACCGTTGCGGGTGGACTGCGGGACTCGCGAGAACGCGTGAGTGAGGAGTTGGCTAAACGTAAGCGGATGCAGGAAGCGCTAGAGCGCCAGAACGCGCGGCTAGCGACGCTGAACGGAATCTCACACACCCTGGCCTCCTCACTGGACACGACGGATATGCTAGAGGAGACCCTGTCACAGACAGTGGACCTGTTCGATGGAGCAGGCGGTGTCATCGTACTGACGGACGCCGAGACTGGGACCCTACAAACTGCTGCTCATATCGGCATCCCCGACGCCTGGCTCGAGCAGACTGACGATTGGAGACTTCAGAGGCTCCTATGCGGGCTCATCGATAGGGAAGGAGATACCCTGCGCGTGGAGGATCCGGGCGACGATTGGTCGTTGAGCGAGAAGGCTATGCGGGAGACAGGCTTTCACTCCAAGGTTGGGGTTCCCATCGTCCACGGCGGGCAGCCCCTGGGAGCACTCTGCGTATTCGACAACTCTGCGAACGGAGACGATCGAGCTACCCGGACACTACTCTCGACCATCGGTCAGCAGCTGGGCGTGTCGATCGGTAGGGATCGGCTTCTCAATGAGACGGCCCGCGAGCGGGAAGTAGCCCGGAATCTTCTGGATACGGCGGAGATGCTGAGCACCACGCTGCGATTCGAGCAACTCCTGGAACGGGTGCTCAACCAGCTTCAAGAGATTCTGCCGTACGACACGGCGTCGGTCATCCTAGTGCAGGACGAACATTGTCAGACGGCGGCCTCGCGCGGATTGAACCGCACGATGCGGGGGCAGATGTCCCCCCTCCGAGATCGACCTCAGATCGAGTTGGTGGTCAGAGAACGAAGACCCCTACCCCTCCGGGAAATCGCGGAGCGGTTGGCTGAGGATGGACTGCCCGCGGAGATGGTCGAGCTGCGCTCCTGGCTGGGCGTGCCCCTGATAGCCCAGGACAAGGTGGTCGGTGTGCTGACAATGGGCTCGACCGATCGGATTATCGAAGAAGAAGGGAAGAAACAAGCGGTCTCGGCCTTCGCGCACCAAGCGGGACTGGCCATCGAAAACTCGCGCCTTTACGAACAGATGCGGTCGCAGCTCCGAGACGTGACCATCCTTCAGGAAGTGACTGCCGCCATCTCGTCGACCCTCGACGTCGATCAGGTGCTACCCTACGTGGCACACAGCCTGTGTGAGATTCTGAACGGGACTAGCGCGGAAATCTTCGGCATAGACGAGAGCGGTCGCCTGGCCAGAGCGATCGCCAGCTACGCAAGCAGACAGGCGACAGAGCAGGAGCAGCAAGTTAAGGCAGGTCGGGAGGAACCGCTGGAGGACCTCCCGGGAATGACGGAAGCACTGAACCAGAACCGGCCCATACAGATGCATCTAGCGGACACGGATCTGGATCCTCGTACTCAAGACAAGCTTGAGGAGCGGAACGCACAAGCGATGCTGGTGCTGCCCATTGTGACTCACGATCGGGCGCTGGGATTCTTACGCGTGTGGGACAGCACCATGGCACGACGTTTTACGCAACGAGAGATAGCCACAGGACAGACCCTGGCCCATCAAACGGCGTTCGCCATGGAGAACGCGCGCCTGTTCGAGCAGACCAGGACCTCGCTGGTGGAGACACAGGCTTTGTACCGAACAAGTCGGTCCTTGATCGCCCAGAAGAGCCTAGACGACGTGCTCCAGACGGTGGTCGACGAGGTCGTCGAAGCACTGGCTGCGGACAGAGCAACGGTCATCACCTTTGATCTGGAGGCGAACCGAGTAAAGGATTTCGTAAAGGGAGGACCCGGGGCAGCTGACGTGGTGAAGGCAACATTCGACGAGCTGTGGAATGGATTGAGCGGATGGGTGCTGCGAGAACTGAGGCCCGCCCTGTCAGCGCAAGGAGACCCAGACCCTCGGGAGAACGGGCGGGCACGTAGACGCCGGCTAGCGACGAACTGCGGTTCTATCGTGGTGGTGCCGCTGATCTATCGAGGCCGCCCCCTGGGGACGCTGACGGCGATCAATCGTCCGGAGCAGCGGGACTTCACAGAGAAAGACGTGGAGTTAATGGTGGCCTTCGCGAACCAAGCGGCCACGGCTCTGGAGAACGCGCGCCTCTTAGAAGAGACCCGGCGGCGAGCAAACCGGCTGGCGGGTGCGGCCGACATTGCGCGACACGCGACCGCCATTATGGATCAGGAACGGCTGTTGGAGGTGGTCGTCGACCTGATACGAGAGCAGTTCGGCTTCCGATTGGCGAGTGTATTTCTAGTAGACGAAGTAGGAGACGAACTTCATCCCGCCGCCGCAACCGACGATTTCCGGGAGATTATCCCCGACGGATACCGGCAGCGGGTGGGCCGGGGAGCTATTGGGACAGCGGCTAAGAGCGGCGAGACGATAGTAGTTGCAGATGCCAGAGAAAGCGGCGTAGCGATCGAGGTGGAGGATTGGCTGTCACCCAGCTCTATATCGGTGCCCATTCAAATCGGAGGGATGGTACTTGGCGTGCTGGAGGTGGAAGCCGACATAGTCCGAGGGTTTGACGAGAATGATCAGTTGGCGTTGGAGACTATCGCCGACCAGATCGCGATCGCCTATCAAAACGCCGAACTGTTGGCCGAGACGCGATCCAGAATGACAGATCTGCGGCTGCTTCACGACGTGAGTCTGGCAGCGGCATCGAGCAGCCACCTACAGGAGACGTTGCAGGCGGCTGCTGAGGTTCTTGCCATGGAGTGGCAAGGCACAGACATTGCGCTCCAGCTGATCGACAAGGAGAGGAATACGTTGGGAACGAAGGCTAGCGTGGGTTATCCGATAGCTGGAGACGCCGATTTCGATCTTCCACTGGGGAAAGGGATCACGGGTTGGGTGGCCAAGCATGGGGAGCCGGTCCTGGTACCGGATGTCGACAAGGATCCGCGATACTATGCAACGAATCCCGCGACCCGCTCGGAGCTATGCGTACCGATGACGACCGGAGGCAAGGTAATCGGCACACTAAACGTAGAAAGCCCCAACGTTGATGCTTTCTCTGTGGAAGACCAGCGCCTGCTGACCACCCTAGCAAGCAACCTGGCGATCCTGATCGAACGGGCACGATTGTTCGAGGAAGTAGAAGCCGCCCGAACAGAATTGGAGCAGCGGGCAAAGGCGCTGGAGGGAGCGAACGCGCGGCTGAAGGAACTGGACCGCCTCAAGAGCCAGTTCCTGGCCAATATGAGCCACGAACTGCGGACGCCACTGAACTCGGTGATCGGGTTCTCCGAAGTGTTGATCGACGGGCTGCTGGGCGAGATGCCACCGGAGCAGAAGGAGTGTGTAGAGAACATTCTGCTGAGCGGGGAGCATCTGATGGCGTTAATCAACGACGTCCTCGACCTATCGAAGATTGAGGCCGGCCATATGACGCTGGTGCCGGAGCCTCTGGACGTGAAGGGACTGATCGGAGACGTGGAGAAAACGGTCGAACCGATGTTCAAGGAAAAATCACAAGCTCTGATGATCGATTGTCGGGAAGATCTCCCTGCGCTGACGGCCGATCGCGTACGGCTGCGGCAGATACTGCTGAACCTGCTGAGCAACGCCCACAAGTTCACACCAGAGAATGGCGAGATTACCCTCTCGTGCAACTTGACAGACGACGCCACGATGGGTTTCTCAGTCATAGACACCGGGATCGGCATCAGGCCAGAAGATCAGGAAATCATCTTCGAGGAATTCCGACAGGCAGACGGGACGGCGGCGCGAGACGTGGAGGGGACCGGCCTAGGCCTGGCGATCAGCAAGCGATTGGTCGAGATGCATGACGGCAGCATCTGGCTGGAGAGTGACTACGGCAAGGGGACCACGTTCTCCTTCCTGTTGCCTCTGGACGGGCCATCCTCTAACGAGGAACAGGCAGAGGGCGACCGTCAAGACGGAGAGACACGCATCCCCACGCGTCCTCCCGTCCTGCTAATCGAGGAGAACCGGCTGTTCAACAACCTGCTGGCGGTTTATCTACGCAAAGCAGGATACGATCCCATCCAGCTGTACGACGGAAAGGAAGCCGTTGGCGAAGCCCGAGAATTGACCCCGCTGTTGATCATCCTCGAGGTTGAGGCGGCGAAGGAGGAGGAGTGGGAGATTCTCCGTAGACTGAGGACAGATCCGAAGACCGCGGATATCCCGGTGGTGCTGATCTCGGCGCTCGAGGACGGCAAGAGGGCGCTGAGCGTGGGCACTGGAGACTACGTGACGGAATCGGGGGATCGGGACAGGCTGGAGGCTCTAGTCAGCGGGTGGACGGACGCGGTTTCAGCGACCGAGTCGACGAAGATTCTGGTGGTGGACGATGGGACGGATCTGGCAACGCATCTGCGAGATATGGTGCCAGACGACGGATACTGTCTGATTCCAGCCGATACCATCGAAGAGCTGGAAGACGTGGGGCCCGCGGCCGAGGGAAGGGATTGGACGGTACTGGTGTTGAGAAACAAGGGCGGAAAGGCAGCGGGACGGGCCCAAGAGGAAGATGGGGCGCTCACCGCAGAGGCTCTGGCGGAGGAGATTCGGAGGCTGGACTCCCGAGAGCGATGCGTGGAATGAGAGGCTTCGCTGAGATCGGCAGGGGTCTCTCGAAGGAAGCTCCAGCAGCGGTGACAATGTCGAGGAACCACCTCCGAGGACCGGACTCAGAGCAGGTTTTCGTCTATGGAGCGAGTGGTCGCCCGGACAATGGACGATCAATCCTGAACTGAAGAGATGGTATCGTCGGCGACTCAAGAGGGCACGCTTGCAGGCCTAGCGACGGTCAGGTTCCACGTGGACAAAGGCCTGGTCGACTTTGGGTAATGCCTCGACCCGCGCCTCGACCTCCTCGCCTATGGCGTGCGCCTCCCGGAGCGTCATCTCCCCGTCGACGTCGATATGCATATCGATGCGGAGCTCCGGGCCAACGTGGTCAGCGATGACCTGATGGACATCGAGAACCCCGGACACGGAAGACGCGGCCTCGACGATCTCCGCCGTCACCTCCGGTGACGCTCCCCGACCCGTAAGGTAGCCCAGGTTCTCGTGAGCGATTTCCCAGATAGCGCGAAGGATCCAGAGCGCTACGAGAACCCCGGCCAGGGGATCAAGAAGCGGGTGGATGAGATTGGAGCCGAGGACCCCCAGAAGCGCGGCTGAGGATGTGACGACATCGGCCAAGTTGTCACGAGCGCTGGCTCGAATGGCAGGGCTATTCGCCTTCCGTGCGGCATCCAAGACGAGCCGGTACATCACAATCTTGACGAGGACACTGCCAACGAGCACGGCAACGGGCCAGCCCAGAGGAATCGCGGTCGCCCCACCACGAAAGCGTCGGATGGCCTCGCGAATAGCCGCGTACCCCGCGATCCCCATAACCGCGGCGATGAGTAAGCTGACCAGAGGCTCGAAGCGACTATGGCCCTGGGGATGGCTCGGGTCAGCCGGTTGGCGCGCGAGGTAGAGACCGAGGGCCATGAAGAGACTGTAGAGCGTGTCGGACAGGGAATTGGCCGCGTCCGAAAGCACAGCACTACTGCCGGAGATCCACGCTGCCCCCCCCTTGGCGACCGCCAAGCCCATGTTGCCGAGTACAGCGACCAGAATCGCACGCCGATAGAGGCGCTGCCGCACCTGGTCAGGCGACTCGCTGCGTACGCTCTTAACTTCTTTGGGAGGGCGTTCGGTTGCCATGATCTTCCCAGAACAGAGAGGGAATAGAAGATGGTCACAATCGATTCTCTGCAATATCTTTGCAAACTAATGATAGCACGGGCAAGGGGCTTTGGCAACCGGAGGCCGAGGGTCAATCAGGGCAATCGCATATGGAAGATGAGAACGCTTAGAATTCCGAAGTTTGCAGGATAGCCTGCTTCCGAGTCGTTCTCGTCCATATGTGCGCAACTCTTGGGACAAAAGCTTGGGCAAAACTTCGGAATTCTGGTCAAATGCGATTGCCCTGGAGGGTCAATAGACCGTTAGCACGGTCTCATCATTCTCAGACACGGTGACCGGCACTTGGCTTATCTCGCTACGCTCGGAGGGATGACGGCTGCGGCAAGTGGCGGTCACCTTGAGGATGAGAATGATAGAGCCTGGCTCAGTCTGAGAGAGGCATTGACTCAGCGGTTCAGAATGTGATATACTTATCAGCGAAGCAAGACGGCAACTACCCCACCCTCGACCAGGAACGAGACACCGCCAGAGCGAGCCCCCGCCGATATGGGATTGAAAAGGGTGAAAGTCCCTCGAACAGTGAGATGCGCCAGCTAGTCGGGATAGCTGTCGATCCGCAAGCGCTCTCAGCCCAGCAGGAGAGCAGCGGATGGTACGCGAGGACTCCATCCTCGCTTCCTAACTACGTTTGAGAAGACAGGACATGGATCGGAGCAGAAAGCCGAGCGGGGCCCCTGGCCGCGGTGGGTACGGCTCCTGCCAGGTCAGGGGGCAGACAGCACCTAGGAGGCCAAGATGAAGAAAGCGCTGAAGGTAGTAACCGTTCTCTTGACACCCATTCTGCTCGTGGTGGCCTTGACGCAGTCTGCGGCAGCCGGCGCGACGCCGCAAGGCGGCTTCCCTGAGGCAGGGCTAACGGAACCGGTCTTCGGCACCGAGTGCAGATCAGGTAGACAGGAGAGCGGCGCCGAGTACCTGATCTGTGTGCCAAGTCGCTGGGGGGCGGGGGATGATCTGATGGTGTACGCGCACGGCTACATGGCGCCCGGGCGGGACGTGGAGATTCCCGAGGAGCAGATGGTCATAGATGGAACGTCGATCACCGCGACGGTCACTCTTCTAGGATATGCCTTCGCCACGACGAGTTACTATACGAATGGACTGGTGGTGCGGCCGGCGATATCGGATCTTATGGACCTGGTAAACATCTTCACTACGGAAGTCGGAACCCCGAGCCGGGTCTATTTGGTAGGGGTTTCGGAAGGAGGTTTGATCACGGCGCTATCGATAGAAGAGCACCCGGAGATCTACGACGGCGGCCTGGCGATGTGCGGCCCGTATGGGGATTTCCAGAATCAGATCAATCACTTTGGTGACTTCCGAGTCGTCTTCGACTACTTCTTCCCGGATTTGATGTCCGGGAGTGCGATCACAATTCCGGAGAACTTGCTAAAGGATTGGGAGAGTGGAACGCTTACGCCAACCATCGAGGCCGAGGTCGAGGCGCAGGAGAATGTGACGAAGGTGAACCAGCTGCTACAGGTCACCGGTGTCTCGCCATACGGGTACAATCCGCCGACGAGCACGGAGAGCATCATAAGGCTTCTATGGTACAACGTGTATGCGACGGAGGACGGCAAGCAGAAGCTGGGCGGGCAACCTTTCGACAACCAGGACCGCGTGTATGTGGGATCGAACGATGACGTGGCACTCAACGATGCCGTCGAGCGGTTCAGTGCCAACCCGGAGGCCTCGAGAGCAATCTCCGAGGCCTATCAAACCACAGGGCAGCTCGGGATAGCACCGTTGGTCACCCTGCACACCACGGGAGATCCGGTGGTGCCGTATTGGCACGCCAGGCAGTATACCACCAAGATCACCCAGGCAGGCCGGAGCGGTCTTCACAGAAACCGTGAAGTAGAACGCCACGGTCACTGTGCGTTTACAGCCGGAGAGATTCTTAACGCCTTCTACGAACTAGATGGGATGGTGAGCAGCCTTCCCCGGCTGTTCTTGCCGGTCACTATGCGGGGGTCCTAGCATCCGACTCTCAAGGGCGTGGCCACCGGCGGCCGAAGTTTTCGGAGTCGACGTTTCCAGCCATCAGTCTGCCCGCTTCTCGTCGAGTCGGAGGATGTTGTGATGGGTAAGAAGCAGACGGGGGATGGAACGGAGACGAAGAAGGACCTTCTACGTCTGAGGATTGACGGTGGCCCGGGGTAACTCGTGCGGATTACACTACTGACCTACGGCTCGCGAGGCGACGTGGAGCCATTTGTCGCGTTGGGCGAGGGACTGATGGATGCCGGGTTCCAGGTCCGGCTGGCGGCTCCGTACGCCTTCTCCTCACCGGCGAGCTCCCGGGACATAGCGTTCGTGGGGCTGCCAGGAAACCCAGAGCGGCTGATCCAGGGTCTGGTGAAGGCGGGCAGCAACGGATGGCCAGGCATGGTTCGGGCCGCGTCGCGGTACGTTATGCCCCTGGCGGCAGAGGTCTTCGCCGCGACGCGGAAAGCGTGCGAGGACGCGGAGGGGATCGTTCATTCGTTTCTTCTGACGCTGGCAGGCCAGGAGATAGCGCTGGAGAAAGGGATCCCCGACGTATCGGCCCAGCTATTTCCCGTCTTCTCACGGACGACCGAGTTTCCGGCCGTGTTCTTCCCCGATCTGCCACTGGGCGCGGCTTATAAGGGCATCACACACGGTATCGTGAATCAGACGTTCTGGCAGACGAGCCGCCTGCTGTACGGATGGATTCGGCGATCGAATCCCCAGTTGCCCGAGCTGTCAGGCTGGCCCTTCAGCAATGGTAACGATCGGTCGCCGCCGATCCTGTACGCGTTCAGCCCTCAGGTCGTGTCGCGCCCCAAGGACTGGCCCGCCGACAGGCACGTCAACGGATACTGGTTCCTGGAGGATGAGACAGCCTGGGAACCCCCGCGGGGTCTGGTGAGCTTCCTGAAGGCCGGGTCGCCGCCGGTGTGCATCGGCCTGGGAAGCACAGTGACGAGGGATCAAGAGAAGCTATCGCAAATCGTGGTCGAGGCGCTCAGCCGGAGTGGACAGCGAGGCGTGATCGCAGGAACAAGCCTGGCTGTAGGGAAGGATCCAGAGAACATCTTTCAGACGGAATACGTCCCGTACAGCTGGCTGTTCCCTTTTCAACGGGTGCTACCGCACGCCCGAATACTGTGTTACAATACACGCCGAGATGAGCGACTTGATACTGGCTTCTCAGTCCCCTCGACGCCGCGAGCTGCTGAGGCTGCTGGGTTTACCCTTCGATGTGACGATCTCGGACGTGAGGGAGACCCCCAGAACGGGGGAGACACCACCAGAACTGGTTACCCGGCTCAGTCGGGCCAAGGCACGCAAGGCAGACCTCAATGGTCGGCGAAGCGCGCTGGTGATTGCGTGCGATACGATCGTCGCGCTGAGAGAGGGACCAGCACAGGCCGAGATCCTGGGAAAGCCGCGGGATGCGAGGGACGCGAGGAGGATGCTTCGCCGGTTGCGAGGACGCTCTCACGCCGTCTACAGCGCCGTGACAGTGGAGAATCCAGGCCACGCGGCGACCACAGACCTGGTGGAGACCGCGCTGACCATGCGTCCTTATGCAGATGCCGAGATCAAGGCGTACGTGGCGAGCGGAGATCCGCTGGACAAGGCGGGCGCCTACGCAATCCAGCACGAAGGCTTTGACCCGGTAGAAAGGATCCAGGGTTGTTACGCCAGCGTGATGGGGCTGCCGCTGTGTCACCTGGCGCGCCGCCTGCGCGAGTGGGGGATGGACCTGGATACAGACGTTCCGACTGCGTGTCAGACTCACACAGATCACGTCTGCCACGTCTACCAAGAGATTGTGAGCCCCTGATGACCCCAATAGTTAGTCACCGGAGCCGCTGGACGCTCGGCATCGCGACGGCACTGGTCGTGCTCGCAACGGCCTGCAGCAGACTCCCTGCCCCGGAGGCACAGGTAGAACCGACAACAACGGCCACGGACGAGCCGACCGCGACACCGGACCCCCCATCGGCCGAAGCGGTCGCGGACGCGTTCCTGAGCGCATGGGAGACCGGCGACTACCCGACGATGTATGGCCTGCTCTCGCCAGAGAGCCAGGCGGCAACCGATGAGGAAGCGTTCTTCCAGCGATACCGGAGCGCCCTGAACAGCGCCTCGGTGTTGACGGTGACCACGCACCTCAAGTCAGTCCTACGCGAAGATCAGGAGGCGCGCGCGGCTTTCGACGTCACGCTGGAAACGGCGCTATTCGGGACGCTGACGGCGAACAACGACATGTCGCTCAGGCTGCGCGGGCGCACGTGGGGCGTAGACTGGGATGCCGGATTGATCTGGCCGCAGATGGAGGGAGACAAGTACTTCCGCACGACCTACAGTATCCCGGTGAGGGCGAACATCTACGATCAGAACGGCCTGGGCCTGGCGACACAGGGAACGATCGTGACCATCGGCGTGATCCCAAGTCAGATCGAGAATGAGACCGCTCTGCTACAGACCCTGGCTTCCATCACAGGCTTCTCGGCAGAGACAATAGAGAATCGGTATGCGTCCGCAAATCCGGAATGGAAGGTCCCGATCGCCGACATCCCGGCTCAGGTGAGCGTGGAGCAGAACGAGACGCTGGCCTCGCTACCGGGCGTCTACCGGGAGGAGAAACACGGCCGAATGTACCCGCACGGAGAGGGGACAGGGCACGTCGTCGGTTGGGTGGCGCCCGTGCCAGCCGAGGAGCTGACGGCGTATCGACGTCGAGGCTACCGGGGTGACGAGATGGTGGGAGTAGCGGGGCTGGAAGCCTGGGGCGAGGAGGTCCTGGCGGGAGAGCACGGCGGCATTCTGGCCGTGGTGACCGCGACGGGAGAGCTGGTGACCGAGTTAGAGCGGCGGG
>Ga0207797_1002819_pt1 | contig 11906 bp, 10 predicted proteins | sample PRCRCaboRojoPR_6_FD_187275 | JGI IMG/M metagenome (GOLD analysis project Ga0207797, IMG submission 187275) | Marine sediment microbial community from Cabo Rojo, Puerto Rico - PR CR 10% Liquid 1 (SPAdes) | ecosystem: Environmental > Aquatic > Marine > Coastal > Sediment | place: Cabo Rojo, Puerto... | reverse complement strand
AAGGAGAACTCAAATAAATGAAAATAGAAAACTACAAAGAGGACTGGCCTCGGGCCCAGGAGAGGATGAAGGCCTGGTGGAAGGGAGAACTTTTAGATCGGGTCGCTTTGCAGGTACGGGCGCCCAAGGAGGGAGAAGAAAAAGAAGAGGTCCCTTCTCCCGAAACCGTGGAGAAAAGATGGCTGGACTATGATTATCGGATGAAGAAATGGAAACAGGATCTAAAGACCACCTTCTGGGGCGGGGAGGCTTTTCCTCTCTTTGGCCCCAACCTCGGCCCGGACGTCTTTGCCAGTTTCTTCGGGGCGGAACTGGAGTTTCCCGACGACCAGACCAGCTGGGTTTCCCCCATCATAGATAGCTGGGAGGAAAGGCCAGAGTTAGAACTGGATCGAGACAATTACTGGTGGAGAAAACAGGTAGAACTGGTGGAACGGGCCATGGAAGAGGGGGGCAATGAGGGAAAGTGGATCACGGGGATTCCCGATACCCATTCCGGGGCGGACGCCCTGGCCGCTTTACGGGGACGCAATGACCTTTCGGTCGACCTTTACCGCAACCCGGAGGAAGTGAGACAGGCAATGGATGAACTGGAACGGGCCGTACTGGAAATCTATGAGGAATATTTCTCTTTGGTGGAGCCGCAACGATGGGGCAGCTCGAGCGGCTGGCTCCCTGCCTGGAACGAAGGGAAGACCAACGTAGTGCAAGCCGACTACATCGCCCTCATTTCCCCGGAAATGACCGAAGAATTCTTTCTGGAGAGCATCGTCGCCGAGGCCCGTTGGCTGGATCATGCCGTCTTCCACCTGGACGGACCGGACGCGGTAGACAAGCTCGATCTGCTGCTTGACGTACCGGATATAGAGGCGGTTCAATGGGTGCCGGGAGCGGGCAATCATCCGATGACGGATTGGCTCCCCCTGTTGAAAAGGGTCCAGGAAGCGGGCAAGTCGTTGCATCTCAGCTTGGAATCCGTTAGAGCGGACGGCAGCGGCAGTTCCTACCCGGGCGAGGCCGAAGCGCCGCTTTACCCCAACTACGATGTGGCCGAGAAGTTGATCAAAGAGCTAGAACCGGGCGGGTTGATGTTAAACACCTATTGCAGTTTCGAGGAGGACGCCCGACAGTTGCTGGAAAAAGTAGAAGAGTGGACGGATAAGTACTGCTAAAGACGGTTACTGAAAACAGCTTGCCGGACATTTACCCTTAAGGATCAAAACGTTTAGCTCCTTTGCCGCTATGAACCTAGCAACTGTCTTAAAGATTGGATCGCCTTTTTCCAAATCCAAAACCTTGAAATCGCTCACGCCCGATGCCTTCACGAAACCTTCAACGGATATTCCCTCCACTTCTTTACCCAAAGCGTTGACTCCGCTTCCCGGATTTACCTGCCCTCCAGTTTCACCGGTCACTCCGTTGTCAACTATGATAAAAGTTAGCTCATGCCCGTTATATTTGGCGTTGAGCAAAGACTGGATCCCCGAATGGAAAAAGGAGGAATCTCCCATCATCGCCACGGCCCTCTCCTCTGAACCGGACGCCGCAACTCCGGAAGCGACCGCCGCGCTCGTCCCCATGCACAAAAAGTTGTCCACCGTGCGATAGGGCTCAACGTGTCCCCATCCGGTACACCCAGTATCTCCGATCACTCTCACTTCTTCCTCGACCAAGTCGAGCGCTTTCCTGAGCTGCCCGTGAACTCTCTCGACGGGACAACCCTCCACCTGCTGCCACTTCGCCCGTTCCTTGTCCGGAGGAAAGTTTCTCTTGTCCACCGCGGAAGCAGGGTCTTCCCCTTCCAGTTTGGCACAGGCCCCTCTTACGTCCTCGGCGCTGAGTTTGCCCTGCCGGGGCAAATCCCCGCTGAGTTTTCCCCGCACTTCGACCGAGTTTGGTCCAGGCGAAATCATCCGATGCAGTTCCCTTTCTATATACGGACTGCCCTCTTCCAGCACGATCACTTTTTCTAGATCATCAAGCCCATGGGCAAGGCGATCTCCCAGAAAGGGATGCACGACCCCCACCCGACAGTGGATGGACGGAATTTCCTCGGTCAATGAAAAGGCATTGAGCTTCCGTAAGATCGAGCCGCAACTAACCAATCCCACCTTGGTTTCGACCTCGTCGGTCCCCGTCCCCGGAGAGCGGACGTCGCTACACTCGTTGAAGGGCAAAGTATCCAGGTAAGCCCTAAGCCCATCGATCTTATCTTGTAATACTCGATTCTTTTTCGGCGCATTTAGGGGCAGCGGAATCTCCTTGGGGAAGTCTGGAGAAAATTCTGGCAACTGGATATCTTCGACAAGGGAGGGAGCGGCAAATTTTTCTTCGATATGCAAAAAGTCCTTCACATACCTTATCCCCACGGGCAACTTAAAGATTTCCGACAGTTCAAAGCCTAGCTTGATCATGTTTACGGCTTGGGAAGGGGAGGAAGGCTCGAAGATGGGAATGTTAAAAAGGTGGGCGTAATTCCTGCTATCCTGCTCATTTTGAGAGGCCTCGCCGCCGGGATCATCGCCAAATAAGAAAAGCAATCCGCCGTTTACCCCATTAATTGCCGTTCCCACTATCGCATCGCTGGCCACGTTTACGCCGACATGTTTCATCAGGACGACGGCCCTGGATCCCCCCAAACTGGCCCCGTAGGCCAGGGCGACCGCTTGCTTTTCGTTCGTGCTCCATTCGACATGGTCAATTTCACCACTTCTCTGCAACCCCTCTTCCACGCCGGTGATCGGGCTACCGGGATATCCAGTGACGACCTCCGCGCCTGCCTCTATTATCCCCTGAACCAAGCCCCTTTTGCCGTTCATTGGATTTTTACGTTTCGACATAGCTTAAAAGATAGACTACCCCAAAGTTCCTCCCAAATGTCAATCTCTAAAGCAGCGGTTACCCCATTTTATCCCCCAACACCCGAACGAACTCGTAGACGTCAAAGACCGGATGCAATTTTTCTTCCCGCTTTTGGGCTAGCTCTTTCACCTTTGCCCAGCGCCTGCTCGCTTCCCCCTCATTTCCCCTGGCCCTCTCCTCCAAAGCCTCCGCCAGCCCCGTACAGATGTCAGCGTGGTGGTCGAGATACTCCCAAGACTGGGCCCGAGCGCCGTCCAAAACCTTTGCCTTGCGCTCGATCAGGGGACGAAATTCCTCTACCAGAGCGGGTATCCGAGCGAAAGAACGGGCGGCTTCTTCGTCGACCACGGGCCGCTCCCCCCGCAAGTAGGAGGGACAAAAAAGCTCCGACAGATCTTCCAAGTACCTCCGACAGCGATCGGCCCCCTGGCCAAAGGCGGCCCGAAAATAGTCCTCGACCAGAGAATCAAAATCCAGGGAACGATCATAAAGGGTCCTACCCATGACGACCATGCCCAATCCCGTGGGAAGAAACGCCCGCTGAGTCTGACAGCTGACGTAACCGTTTAGGCCCACCCCTTCCAACCCTTCAACGTCGTCGGCAAGCACTCGAACTATTTGCATGTAACCGGGGTCGTTGTAGTGGTCCCACATGAAATGGTAATCGAAATCGAAACTGTCCCCCGCAAAGGCCTCCTCCCATTCCTGCAGAAAGGCCAAATTCTCTTCCACGGCGGAGGGGAAATCCAGTTCGTTCCTCTGGAAAGGGGGCGGTTCAAACTCCGCGGCCAGTCGGCCCTTGTCGGCGAAAGTCTCGCTGTAAGTTCTGCTGATCGGGGCGAACATCAATACGAACCTCTCCGGATTTTTGATCTCCTCTTCTTGGGGCGGCCAGAGGAGATCGTTGTAGACCAAAAAGACTATCTTTGCTTCCAGTCCTCGCTTTGTGAGCAACTGGTCCAGCTCGTTCAACGTCTTCACGTAAAGGTCGGCCGGTCTATGTCGGCTGCACTCCCGACATTCGCAGTGGTTGTTCCTTCCGTCGGCCAGCCAGAAGTGGAGCAGATCGACCCGCGGGTTTTCCTCCAGGTAGTCGGCGATGGCCTCCGTAAGGATTTCCCGCACTTCGGGATTAGAATAACAGAGGTTGGTATTTAGCGGTACTCCCTCGTAGAGCTTGCGCTCCCCGTCTATCTGAGCCAAGTACTCCCGGACGTCCTCGGGTACTTCCACCTCCCCCTCTTCATGTTCCCAACCGAGGCCCGGAATCCCCAGCGGCTCACAGGTCCAACCGTGGCCCACGGCGTGGTAGAGCATATCCCTCTTCTCCAACTCCCCCACCAGCCCCTCCACGTACTCCCGAGCCCGCTCCACGGAAAACTCTTCCCCTTCCCAGTAAGGATTGTTGTGGTGTTCGTACCAGCGAGCAAAGAAGGTATAGGATTCCCTAAATTGGGTAAAGTAAGCGTTGAACCCCACCTTCGGCGCCCAGTCTATTATGTCTTGGACGTGTTCGTAACTGACCGCCCCTTCGATGCAGATCCCCCTGTGCCTGTAACTGGGGACTTCTTTTAGGGAAAGGGAGAAGTCCTCCACTGCCCCGCGGTCGGGCACGATCTCTCCCCCTTCGCCCGGCCGTACCCAGCGACAGCCCAGCTCGGTCAGGTAACGGTAAACGGCCAGCAGGACGCTTCGCGGGTTGAGGCCGCTTATCAAACCGGCCGGCAATCCCTCTTTTTCCCCTATCTCCACGCGGATCAGTTCGTCCCAACGCCGATCGAGCTCCCGATCGGGTTTCCCTCCCAAAGCTTCTTGGGGAAAGGAAGAAGACTCGCCCACCCATATTGTTTCCCGCTTTTCCGCGTAACTTTCCCTCTCTTCGAGGGGAAGATCCGTTCCCAAAATCCGGCCCAGATAATTGCTCAACTCTTCGGCGGCCAAAGCGACCGCATCCGCACTGCCAAGTCGACGTATCTTCACTTTATCACTTCGCCCCTCATTTCCCCTTATGTCTGAGCATTTCTTCCAACCAGTCCCGGTCCAAAATCCGGGTATCGATGAGGATATGCAAAATCGCTATCTTGCCCCCTTCCGGGCCAAAAAGCTCCTCGGCCCAGCGGATGGCTTTGTATCCATGTTTTAGCTGCCGGTGATTGGAGCCGAGGTATTTGACCGTCAAGTCCATCCATTCGTGAACGTCTTCGTTAGTATATCCCAACAGCAATTGGTCCGCCTTCATATGCTCTCTACGATTCACTTTCGGTCTAGAAGTCCTCCTCCTCGGAGCCTTCTTCCCTCATTTCCTTGGCGATCTCCGAGGCACGGCCGATCAGGTCGACGGGCAGCTCGTCACCCTCTTCCAACATGGCCATAAAGGTGTCTATCCAAGTGTTGACCATGGACTCGACCTTGGACTGTTGGTCGCGGAACTCCTCCCTTTCCTCCAGGGGTTTGAGGACGGAGTCAATCGGGTTCATCTTGGTGTGAAATTCCAGCGCCTTATCCAGATTCTTGGCCATCACCAACTGTTTGTCCATCGTATCCTTCAATTCTTCTTTGGGGTCTTTGGACATAAAGATCACCTCTTTAATAATTTGTTAACTTCTATCCTCAATCCTTTCCTTCATCGTCTTATTGAACTCGTCCATCCTCCTCTTTTGCGTACTCTCCATCTCTTTTACCCTGGCCTCTATCGTCTCGTTCAGATCTCTTACGCGCCGCTCAGTATTCTCCAGGGCCTTTCTAGCCCTCTCCGTGCTGACAGCGAGCGGAGATACGTCGGCTTCCGCCTCCGTAGATTTCGGACTATGACCGAAGACCTCTTCGGCCACGTCCGCCGGATCGCGTTCGTGAGTGCGCCGGATATGCATATTGACGTCCTTGAATTCCTTGCCGCAGAGGGGACAAAATACTTTCGCCATCGAAATCACTTCCTCATCCTTCCTCAGTTGAGTTGAAATCAAGGTTAGAATACCGTATTGAAGGTCAATAATTCAAGTTGAAACAATATCAACCAATCGACCCCCAAGGTGAACGACGAAAGACTCAGTACGGGCAGGGAGGCGATTGACTTTATTAAGTCCCGCAGCCCTGTTACTATGGACATTGATCAAACATTCGTTACCCGTTAGTAAAGAGAATTGTAAAAACTCGCTCATTTTCTGCAAAGGGTTTCAGGGTCGGCCAAAAAACTAAACCCGACAACCCACGTTCGAAGGAGCGATTTCCGGCCCGGGAAAGATCTGAGAAAAACTAGGCTAAAAAGGAGGGAGACAGTGAAGACCGTGGTCGTATTATTTGACAGCCTGCGCCGTGATTACGTCGGGCCTTATTCCCATCTGGACTTAGAAGGAGGGCTGGGAAAGGAAAAGATACGTACGCCCAACCTGGATAGATTTAGCGGCCGGGGGGATACCTGCATTTTCAACCGAGCTTACGTCAACTCCCATCCGACCGGCCCCTTCCGCCGGGACGTTTGGACGGGAAAGATGGAGTTTCCCCATCGCGGTTGGGGTCCCTTGAAGGACGACGATCTCACTTTCGCCCGACTGTTGGGGGAAGAGGGGGTAGTCAGCATGATGATCACCGACACCTACGGTATCACCGACTCCAGCTACGGCATTCAGCGCTCCTACACGGAGGCCCCGCCGGGCAATACGGGCAACTACCAGGGGTGGTTTACGGGCTGGGACCTGATCCGAGGCCATCAGTCCGATCGCTGGTGGCCGGCCGATCGGGAGGTGGAGCTTCCCTGCGCCCCGGAGAAACTGCGGGGTGGGAAACACCGGATGAAACTTTACCTAGAAGAAAACTACGGCCGCCGCTTTGAAGAGGACTGGAGCGTGGCCCAGGTCTTCCGCAGGGCGGCCAACTGGCTGGAGGAGAACTACCAGCGGGAGGATTTCCTTCTGTGGATCGACTCCTTTACCCCCCACGAGCCCTACGATCCACCCCCTTATTACGAGGAAATGTACGATCCGGGCTACGAAGGCGAGCGGGTCATCTTTCCCCGCTACGGGGACACGGACTACTTGGAGGAAGAGGAACTGGATCATATCAAGGCCATGTACGCCGGATCGGTCACCTTGGCCGACCGCTGGTTCGGTCACCTGACCGATTCGATGGAGAAGCTAGGGCTTTTGGACGATGAAGAGACGATGATCATAGTCACCAGCGACCACGGTCACCTGCTGGGCGATCACGGCTTGGTGGGCAAGCCGGGCCTGGGTTCCAATTCGGAGGCCTTCCTCTGGGAGGGGATCGCCGACATCCCCCTGATCGTTCGCCATCCTGGCTGTGAGACCGGTGAGACTTCTAGCCTGGTCTCGGCCGTCGACTTGTTTTCTACGCTGATGGATCATATGGGAGGAGAGATCCCTCAGGGAGTGGAGGGAGACAGTCTTTTGCCCTTGATCAGGGGAGAGAAGGGGAAGGTAAAGGAGATGGCGGTCTTTGGTCGCCACGGTGACTCCGTCAACGTGACCGACGGCCGCTTCGTCCTCTTTCTCGTCGACAAGGAGAAGGGGCTGGGGGCTTCCCGGCTTTACGATTTGCAAAAAGATCCCCGTCAGGAGCGAAACGCCCTGGAAGAAAATAGAGACAAGGCCGAAGAAATGAGGGACTTCGCCCACAATTACCTAAGAAGAGTCGGAGCCGAAAAATCCGTCCTAAACGACGTCCGGCGCGGTCTCTAAGCGGCAGCAGAAATTCGCGCCATCGCAGAAATCCAAGAAGGATGAAACAAGGAGGAAAATGCATGAAGGAAAAAAATAGACCGAATATACTGTTCATTTTGGCCGACGATCTGGGCTGGGGTGACGTAAGTTACCACGGCTCGATCAATCGGACTCCCAACATCGATCGCCTGGCCTCCCGGGGGATCGAGCTGGATCAGCATTACGTCGCGCCTCTTTGCACGCCGACCAGGGTATCCTTGCTGACCGGTAGGTATCCGGGCAGGTTCGGAACTCACGCCACTTCCCCCTCCAACCCGCCCGTCCTGCCCGACGGCTACGATACTCTGGCCGCTTCTCTGAAAGAGGCCGGCTACGAGACGGCCCTCTTTGGCAAGTGGCACCTGGGTTCGGATCCGCAGTTTTGCCCCAACGAGTACGGCTTCGATACTTCCTATGGCAGTCTGGCCGGCGGCGTCGATCCTTACAACCATCGCTACAAGAGAGGCCAATACTCCCGCACCTGGCACCGGGACGGGGAATTGATCGAGGAGGAAGGCCACGTGACCGACCTGATCACACGGGAGGCGGTCGAGTGGATAGAAAGCAGGGAGGAGCCTTGGTTTTGCTATGTTCCTTACACCGCCGTCCATATACCGGTCGACGCCCCCGAAGGCTGGCTGGACGAGTACGAACACGAAACTTACAGCAAGGACGAGGGCAAAGACAGGGCTTGGAAGCGTTACGCGGCCTACGCCAGCCACATGGATCAGGGCGTGGGTCAGTTGATCGAGACTCTAAAACGGACCTGCCAGCTGGACGAGACGATCGTCGTCTTCTGTGGGGACAACGGCGCGGCGGGCACCGGTTTCTACGGGGGAACGGGCGGTGAAAAGTACCCCGGCTGGTCCTGGGAGACGCCCGGCCTGGGTAATAATTCCCCCTTGCGGGGGGAGAAGGGCCAGTTCTACGAGGGCGGGGTGCGTACCCCTTCGATCGTCTCCTGGCCGGGGACGCTCCGGCCGCGGCGGATCGACTATCCCTTGAATATAATCGACTGGGCCCCTACCTTGCTCCGCTTGGCCCAAAGCGAGCGGGAGGATCCCCGCTGGGACGGGCTAGACCTTTGGCCCCTACTTGCGGGAGAGCGAGCCGAGTTGGGCGAGCGATCCTTCTTTTGGAATCTGCGGGACGAGAAGTTTGCCGCAAGGCGTGGAGATTGGAAGTTGATCGCCGACGAGGGGTTGAGTCCGGAAAACCCCGAACTCTTCAACCTCAGATCCGATCCTTACGAGCAGATCGATCTGTCCAAAAAGAGGCCGGAAATCGTCAAGGAGCTCCTGGAAGAAATCGACCACGAACATCAAAAGGACGGAGATACGGTCCGAGACGACGTGGATCAGTGGTCCAAGTGGGGGTGATTTTCCGAGGGTAGCTCCATAGCAATCGTCAAAGGTAAACATCGGACGTGGTTTCATATAACTCATGTTCCGCACCCTCTGGCCATTATTTTTGCAATAAATTTACCTTGATCCTGTATAAATCGTCAAAAGCAACTATTAGACATGGTTTTATCGACCTCGGAAATGTTTTACGACCCCTTCGCGAATCACAAGACAAAAATGGTCGCGGTTAAAAAAGTCTCCCGGGTTTAATTCTCCTTAATCCGAAGGACGTTCTGTGGAAGAACACGGTTCTGGGAAAATAAACGCAAGTACTTCCAGTAAGTGGCCTTCCTAAAGGAGATAGCCCGTGCCGTTGCGCTCAGGGAGTCGTAGAAAAATTTCCTCGGTCCTTGATAAATTATCAGCTTCTGGTTTTAAGGGTGCGGAAAGTGGGTTTCAGTACAGGAGTGTGATATTTTTGAGAATTGAGGACGTAAATACGATTAGATTTACCTACCAGTCGAATCGAGTAAAGGACAGCGAGGGGGAATCCCACCCCTGTGGACCGCGAGAGAGAATCCAAAATCTGACCGAGGTGGAAACCGAGGGTGGCCCTAACGGTTTCTGTTTCGGCGGAGGGAGGAAGGCAAACGAATTCGCGGCCGACTACATCGCCGGGGAGGATCCGATGGAGAGAGAACAGATCTGGGACAGGTTACATAAACTGCAAAGGTTACACAAAGCGGAGCTTCCAGATGCCCATCTCGCCGCCATTGACAACGCCCTCTGGGATTTCGCGGGGAAGTATCTGGGAGAGCCGGTCTACCGCCTTCTGGGCGGTCATAGGGAGAAAATCCCGGCTTATGCCAGTACCATGGTGGGAGATGACGATCCCAAGGGGTTAGGGACCCCCGGGGCGTATGCCGACTTCGCGGAGGAAAAGGTGGAAGAAGGATACAAAGCCTTTAAGCTACACACTTGGTTCCCGCCCTACAGTGCCGAACCCAAAAGGGATATTGCCGCTTGCAGGGCCGTGCGGGAAAGAGTGGGGGAAGAGATCGATCTGATGCTTGACACTTACCATTTCTACTCCCGCAGCGAGGCCCTCACCATCGGAAAGGAATTGGAAAAATTGGACTATAAGTGGTTTGAAGAGCCGATGGACGAGCACTCGCTCTCTTCCTACGAGTGGCTCACTGAGCAACTTGGTATACCCGTCATCGGCCCGGAGACAGCCGAAGGAAAGATGCAGACCCGGGCGGAGTGGATCAAGAGAAACATCTCCGACATCAGCCGCGTGGGCGTCCATGACGTGGGCGGGATCACCCCAGCCCTGAAAACCGTCCATCTCTGTCAGTCCTTCGGAGTCAGATGCGAGGTCCACGGTGGTGGGGCGGCAAATTTACACCTCCTCGGCGCCATGACTATCCCCGGAGAGTACTACGAGAGGGGACTACTCCACCCTCGATTTGACTATGAATCCTCCCAACCTTGGCTCAAAAAGGTGATAGATCCGATAGACGGAGAGGGAAAAGTCTCAGTTCCCCAAGGCCCCGGTTTGGGCTATGAGATCGATTGGGATTTCATCAGAGAAAACGAGGTCGATTGAGGCAATCCTCCCCGGTCGAAAGGGATTTTTGCAGGAGAAAGGACGGTGAAGAAATATAATATCCAATTTCCATCCAAGGAGTAAGAATGAATGATTCCTCCGGTAAGAAAAGGAAGTCTGATTTTAAACTATCAATTGGGATTGAACCCGATGCTTCAGACGAAAGGCTATCCTTTATCAAGCAGTTGGGGGTCGACTGTGTATATTGCTGGATCGATCGAGGTCAAGTGACCCTTGATTACGTCTCCAATTTGCGAGAGAGGATCGAATCCTTTGGCCTAAGACTCAACATCGTTAAAGGTTCCTCCGTGGCAAAATCGGATAAAATACAACTCGGGTTGCCGGGCAGGGACGAAAAAATCGAGGAATTCAAAAAATTTATCGGAGTGCTGGGCCGTTCCGAAATTGATCATACCACCTTCACCTGGGAACCTAGCGGCGTCTGGAGTTCCGAACCGGGCGAAACTAGGGGAGCAAAGACCCGAAGAGTCGACTTAGAGGAGATGGAGAAGCGTCCTTTGACCCACGGCCGCAAGTACGGGGAAGAAGAGATATGGGAAAACTACAGGTACTTCGTGGAAAAAATCATCCCCGCCGCCGAAAGAAACGATGTACGGTTACTGCTCCACCCCAATGATCCTCCCGCCAGATCTCTCGGCGGGGTCCCTTCGCTCATCCGTAGCTTCGACGACTATCAGAAAGCCTTCCGCATTGCCGACAGCGACTATCTCGGAATGGAGTTTTGCCTGGGCTGCTGGTTGGAGGGAGGGAAACGGTTCGGAGATGTCTTAGAAGGTCTTCGCCATTTCGGAAAACGGGGAAAGATCTCCACCGTGCATTTTAGAAACGTGAGTTCCCCTCTTCCGACGTTCGTGGAAACCTTCCCCGATAACGGGTATATGGACATGCACAAAGCGATAAGGGTCCTTCGTGATATTGGCTACGAGGGTACCATCACCCCCGATCACATGCCCGACTTCGCCTCCGGCTTTAACGAAGGTACGGGAGAAGCTTACGCTATTGGCTATATACGCGGATTATTGGATAGGGCTGAAGAAAATGGATGAATGGGCACTTGTGAAACTCATTATCGATTGCCGAGAGGATTATTACCGTTTCCGCTTAAAGTTTGACAACGAGGCCCTTTAGAGCTGAATCTAAAGTTCAGTTTTTCACTTCTATACTTTTGCACTTTTTAACCTTCAGAATCCCGTTTAACTTGGCTACGGCCTTCTCAAGGGCATTCTACTGGTTGGCGTACTTTTCCGCGTCAACTTTAGAGTTTCCATAGGAAGTGGATTTCAGAAAAGCTGCAAAAATGCAGTTAATAACTATTTCTTACAAATAAACATTAACATACGCCTTATCTTGGAATTT
>Ga0207797_1002818_pt1 | contig 11914 bp, 10 predicted proteins | sample PRCRCaboRojoPR_6_FD_187275 | JGI IMG/M metagenome (GOLD analysis project Ga0207797, IMG submission 187275) | Marine sediment microbial community from Cabo Rojo, Puerto Rico - PR CR 10% Liquid 1 (SPAdes) | ecosystem: Environmental > Aquatic > Marine > Coastal > Sediment | place: Cabo Rojo, Puerto... | reverse complement strand
GAACCTCAATCGAGCCAAGAGACGCTCCAGGAGCCCCGTCCCACCCGCCAATCCATACGTCCTGATCGCTTCCTGCACGGTGACGCGCGCGCCGGCCAAGACAGGGAAGAAGCCGGCCACGAGCGGCGAGAGGAGCGCGATGATCACTTGAGCGACAAGGGCCAGAACCGACACCTCGAACCCACCCTCGACGTTGAAGGCATCCAAGAGAAAGCCGCCAAGCAGGTGAGCGCCGATGACACCCAGCGGCAGGGCGAGGAGCAACGCCAGGCCGCCATACGTGAGTACGTTGAGCAAGTAGACGCACAAGATCTTGGCCCGCGTAGCTCCAACGGCCTTCATAATGCCGATCTGATCGATCTGGCGGGTAATGGTCGCGCTGACCGTGTTATAGACTAGAAGGAGACCCAGAATCAGGGCAAAGACGGCCATCACGCCCAGGATGAAGAAAAGACCATCTGTGACATCTTGAAAGAAGTGCTTATCCGGGCCGGTGAGCCGCTGTCCGCTCGGCGGGGCGAAACCGCCGGAGGCCACGCCCTGTCGCTCCAGACGCTCCTGCATCTCGTCGGCCAGGGAAGCCACCCACGGCTCGTCCCAGTGGGTGGCGACGGCCAAGATGCGACTGAAGCCTCGGTCGCCGGTCAGATCGGCGAATTGGTCGCGGTCGACGTAGAGCTGGGCCTGACCACCAAAGCCCGGCGGCTGGACGTTCGGATCGTAGATCACGCCGCCCACATCTAGGACGCGCTCGCGGTCGTCGACGCGGATCTCGATCTCACTCTTCGGTTGGATGCCGAAGGCCGTATCTGACCCCTGGCCGACCGCCAGCATCCGTCGCTGCGGCCACTCGCCATCGAGCAAGTCTAGCGTGGCGAACTGCTGATGCTCGTAGTTGTCCCGAGCGGTCAGCGTAGCAGGGGACCAGGGCTCGTGGGCCGACAGGCGCCACTCGACCCGCGTTTGCGCAAAGCCCTCCACTCCGGCGACGCCGTCGATGCGCTCAAGGGCCGCCACGGTCTCGTCATCGATGCTGGGCGCGGCCCAGAGGTGAATCATCGCCGGCGATGACTCCCGCCATAGCGTCTCCATCCCATTGATGATGGTATCCCGGGTACCGATCACCATCCCGATGGCGAACGCTCCCATAGCAATGATCAACACCACGCGCAACGTGCGCGCTCGATCAGTCCACAGATCGGTCCAGATCTTACGTCGAATGACGCCCATTCAGTCTCCTCGATGAAGCTCGATCAATCAGCTGCCAAACCCATTCTCTATACGCACAGCGTGCCGCCGTGTTGCCGGCACGCCCCACTTCAGAATGAGGATACCACAAAGCGATCCAACAGTCCTATCACGAAGCTATCTGTTGGCTGACAGGAATTTGTTGCACAAGTCCTGATGACGAGAACTTGTGCGTTGGTTCGATCCAGCTATACTGGTTAGTTATACGAGCGTCCTATGCGCAGGAGGTGGCGTATGAACCGAAAAGATCTGGCGCTGATCGGCGCGATCGTCGTCCTGACGCTGGGCTGCGGGCTTCTGCCGGCCGAACCCGAGCCACCTGAGGCTGAGGCTCCGACGCTCAACCCTACCCCAGCCGGGGAAGGAAACGGCCCCGGCGACGGAGGTGGGTTCGCGTTTGGAGAGAATGCGCAATGGCCTGCATACATCCCGAGGGAGATCCCCGAGTTGGAAGGAGAGACCCGGGTGATCATGGACACACCGGGCTCTCACGTCAGGATCTTCTATGACTCGCTTTCCGATCGTCAGATCAGGCAATATCTCGACCAGTGCGAAGCGGCAGGGTTTCGTCTCCAATACATCGTCTACACCCGAGAGGGATTTACGGATACCTCGGAGGAGCGGAGGCGGGTCGGCGACTTCGACGCCGTCGATCTCACCAAAGGGAAGTATCACATGCGCCTGGAATATGGATCCGACTCGGTGACCTACGATATCTACGCTGAGGGGTTTGAGATCCCTCAGTAGCAGGGAGAATCCCGTATGAGCGTGGTAAGGGTCGCTTTGCTTCAGATGACGGCCTCAGGTTGGGACCAGGAGGCCAACTTGAGGAAGGGCGAGCAGTTCTGCCGTCAGGCCAAGGCGCGAGACGCTGATATCGCGCTCTTTCCGGAGATGTGGAACGTGGGATACACGTTTGCCGATCCCGCGCAGCCAGACGAGGTCGAAACCTGGTTAGCTCAGGCCATTGATAGCGGCGACCGTTTCGTGACCCACTTCCAGGCGCTGGCCGAGAAGCTCGATATGGCCGTCGCCCTGACCTACCTCGAACGGTGGGCAGATGCGCCGAGGAACGCGCTATCGCTCATCGACCGACACGGGGAGATCCGGATGACGTATGCCAAGGTCCACACGTGCGACTTCGACAAGGAAGCCGCGTTGACGCCAGGCGATGGATTCCGCGTCTGCAGCCTGGATGCTCGGCACGGAGACGTCAGAATCGGGGCGATGATCTGTTTCGATCGTGAGTTTCCGGAGAGCGCGCGCATCCTGATGGTGGAGGGCGCGGAACTGATCCTGACGCCGAATGCGTGTGAGCTGGAGGAGAACCGACTCAGCCAATTCAGGGCCCGGGCCTTCGAGAACATGGTCGGTGTGGCGATGACCAACTACGCCACACCGCAGGCAAACGGGCGCTCGGTCGCCTTCGACGGAATGGCCTTCGACAACGAGGGCCGATCCAGGGAGATGTGTCTGGTCGAGGCGGCGGACGAGGAGGGCATCTACCTGGCCGACTTCGACCTGGCCAAACTCCGCGCCTACCGCAGGCGCGAAGTCTGGGGCGATGCCTACCGGAAGCCAAGCCGGTACGGGAGTCTGGTAGCGGACGAGGCCAAGCGCCCATTCACCAGGGCCGACGCGAGGCGATAGGCGCGTGATAGACCGTCGATAGCGCCTTCCGGTTGTACGCTAGCTTCCCTCGATCTTGGCGATGGCGTCGGCGGGGACGGCATCGGCATAGATGATGCTCATAATCCCCGGCAGGTACCTGTCCATCATCATCACGTTGACGTAGACCAGCGTCTTGACCATCTGGGACGTGAGCTGTCCGCCTTCGACATCGACGCTGGTCTTGAAGCGTAGCTCGCCATCGGAGAAGTCCATCTCGAAGTTGCCGACGATCATACCGTAGTTGGCGCGGGTCAGAAAGTCAGCCATCGCCGGGCGATTCTCCTCCGGCACGTTGCTCTCCATCACCGAGTAGAAGATGAACTGCTCATGCTCCTCCTTGGCTTGAGCGTAGCACCGCCACGTGCCATTTTCGCCGCGAAAGCCGAGCTTGAGGATCGATCGGCCCTCAAGCTGACGATAGTTCCAGTCATCGTCAGTAAAGAACTGGACCACCACGTCCAGGATACTGCGACCGCCTTGAGCTGCATTCATCTCTCTGTCTCCTTATGATATCTAAGTCAGCGGGTCGTCAAGATAATCAACGTCTCGGTGATTCCACGATCACTGGATCCGGTCCAGTAGCGCATCGACGGCCTCCCTCAGGAGTGTATCCTGCTCTCCAAGCGCGCTGGCCTCGGTCACGGGAACAGTCACGTCCGGCTCGATGCCCACGCCCTCGATGATCAACTCTCCGCCCGGGCTCTCGGGGCGACCGGTAGGGAATTGCATCGATAAGTCGCCCGGCATCTCATATTGACCGCGCCCCACCTCGCCGAAGGCCCCGGCCGTGGGATAGTGACCGACGACGATGGCTCGGTCCTCCTGCGTCATCGCGTAGGTGAAGCTTTCACAGGCGCTGACGCAGTATGGGCCAACCAACACCGCGATCTGGCCCTCGTAGTGCTCCGGGCCCGGCTCGATGCGAGAGATCACCTCTTCCGGCTCGAACGCGTCGGTTCGCTCGTTGTAGTAGAATCGCCGGACCAGTGGGATCTCGTGATCGAAGAAGTAGCCCACAAAGTCGAGCGCCAGCCGGGCGTTGCCACCGCCGTTGGTGCGCACGTCCAGAATCAGGCCGGGGACTTGGGCCTCGATCATCCGATCGATGTAGTGAACCCATAGGTCGGCCATCAGGTTGTAATCCGCCGAAAACGTGTTGATCCTCAGGTATCCCAGGCCAGATTCTTCCAGCACCTGGCCCTGTACCGGCAGGGCCAGCTGATCCTCAGAAAGATACGGCAAGGCCTGAAAGAGCGAGTCGTAGTCGACCACGGCGGTCATTTCGACCTCCTCCGCGCTCGACGCCTGGGGGTTGCGGAACCGGACCGAGACCTCCTCCGAAGGCGGAACGCGCGTCAGGAAGACGATCTGCTCCAGCCGACGGCGATGCGCCGTCGAATGGGGGCCGAAGTACGCCTGCGTGTCGTCGATCGCGTCGGTCACCGGCTGGCCGTCCCAGGCGATGATCTCCGCGCCCACCTCGATGCCCGCTTGCGCGGCTGGCAGCCCGGGCAGCACCTGCGTGACGATCACGCGCCCATCGCGCAGTTCAGCCAGGATCAGACCGAAGCCCCCACCGCGCTCGGTGTAGAAGAGATCGGGATTGATCTCCACCCCGACGTGCCCATCGGGGATCGCCCAGGTGAACTCCCGCAAGACGCGATAGAAATAGGTGTCGTTGCTGGCCTGCTCTGCGCGCGGCGCAAACCGGTCGTACAAACCCGCCCAGTCGATCCCCTTCTCCTCGGTGAAGGGATACTCGACCCGCACCTTCTCGAAGAGCGCGTCAAAGGCCTCGGCGTAGCCCATCTCGCTATAATCGTTGACCGCGCCCTCGCCCTCCACCAGATCGATCTCCGGTTGAGTCTCCTGGTACCTGCGGAAGGGCTCCTCGTCCAGATTCACGATGTGGTACCCGGCCGAAATCGACGCCACCGGATCGTCCGCCGTGAACAACAGTCCGTCATCGCCGAAGCCTGTGGGGAAAGCCTGGTCGTCGTCCGGCGCCCAGACGATGAGGCTCCCGCCTTGAATCTCATCGTCTTGATCGGGGTCGGTGACTGTGGAGGCGTAGGCGTTCGACCACCCCTCCCCGTCGCGCGGCTCGAGGAAGGGATCACCCCAGGTGTTGGACCAGTAGGCCACGGCGAAGATCTGCACGCCCGTCTCTTCCAGGTCATCGTTGTCGACGTCCAAGAAGGTGGCTTGAGGAATGCGCGGAAGGAGAATCTGGTAGGTCAGCGTCCCTTCTCCTACCACCTCGACGGGGCCCAGCGCCTGGCTGCGCGGCGAGAACTCAAACTCCTTGTTCCGTCGGACAAAGCCCGCCTGATCCTCCAACATCACAAAGGAATCCTTCAGACTATTGATGAAGAACGGCGAGGTGTACTCAATCTCGCCGGTGACGAGCACTGGCTGCCCGGTCTGATCCATCGTTGACGGATCAACCACAATTGGAATTGGGGTTGAGGTCGCGATGGGCGTCGCCGTGGGTTGAGATGGCCCGATCGCGGTAGGACAGCTGCATACAACCGCCACCAAAATCAGTCCCGTCAGAGCGATCAGCAAAATCCGTGCATGAACCACCGTCCAACTCCTTCTCTACCAAATGACTGTCTAAAATGTACCGTTGAATCCACCATCAGGTCAAAACGCTCTAGTTGAACCATGCCTCTTGAGAGACCTTGCTCAGTTAGCTTCGTCGTTTACAGCTTGATTATCCGCCTTCGGTTGTTTGGATTCGGATACTGGCTCGGGACTCTTTCCTTCTCGGCGGGTCACTAGCACCTTATCTATTCGTCGATCATCCATGTCGACGATCTCAAACTGATGACCTCGGAACTCGAATTGTTTACCTTCAGTGGGAATGCCGTCCAGTTCATCCATCACAAAGCCGCTCACTGTCTGGTAGCCACGGTAATCGTCCTTCATCTCATCTTCCAGGTTAAGCACTGACCAGAGGCGGTTGACGTGAAGCAGCCCATCGACGAGCCAAGAGCCATCTTTTCTTTGCCGCGCCCCAGGCTCCTCCGGTTCTCCTTCGCCGGGGATCTCTCCAGCGATCGCCTCCAAGATGTCCATATCAGTGACCATTCCTTGAACACTACCGTACTCGTCTGTCACCAGGGCGATATGTTTCCCCTGTTCTTTGAAGATCTCGAGAACTCGCAACGTCGACATGCTTTCTGGGACAAAGAGAATAGGTCGCAGGATAGAGCGGATGTCAAAGCCTTCATCCTTCAGTTGACTGACGACCATATCCTTGGTATAGAGCATTCCGATAGCATTGTCGGGATCGCCAACCATTACTGGAAAACGAGAATGCTTAGCTTCGAGAAGCGTTTCTCGCACCTCCTCCTCGGGATCCTCTAGATCGATCCACATGATCTGCGTTCGCGGCGTCATAAAAGCGTCAACCCGCCACTCATCCAGACGGAGGACACGTTCGATCATATCCCGTTCGTAGCTTTCAAGCACCCCAATCTCGGTGCCTTGCTCGACCAGAATCTCAATTTCCTCTGCGGTGATGTCAGGTTGTTTTGAAGGCGAGATTCCCAGAAGGCGTACTACAGTATCGGTGGAGACACTGAGTAGTCGAACAATGGGGCGGGTAAGCACTGACAGAAGTTGCATTGGCTTGGCAACCCCGGCCGCGATACGTTCGGGGGCATTCAGTGCCAGTCGTTTTGGTACCAGCTCTCCAATCACAAGGGTTATGTAGGTAACGCCAAGTACAACGATAGCGGAGCCAATCGCCTTCGCGTAAGGCGCCAGGAGAGGGATATTAGAAAGGGCGGACGCGAGGGCGCGTGCCAGCGTTGCCTCTCCAATGGCCCCGGCGAAGATCCCGATGAGAGTAATACCAATTTGTATAGTCGACAGGAACTGTGTTGGAATAGCAGCCAATTCCAGGGCTGTCTTTGCGCCTTTATTCCCTTTTTGGGCCGCCTGCTCTAACCGTGCTCGACGCGCTGACACAACAGCGATCTCAGACATCGCCAGCACGCCGTTAAGCAAAGCGAAGAGAAATATGATCAAGATTTGCCAAATGATACTCATAGAGTTCTTTCTTCTTATCCTGCGTAAAATGGCCTAATGTAAATCAGGGTAGGAATGGCGAGAAGTAAGATGAGTCTTTGATGACGCTTAGGTGCAGATGCAGAAAGAGGAGATATCTCCGCAGCGGGGGTGTATGCGCACGGATGCCTAAAACTAACTTGCGGGTTGGGTTCGAAGATTCGGCGAGCGGTGCCAGAGCTGTCCCCCAATCGTTGGGGCGCGAACGCAATTCCAGACCGGCGGGCTCATCATCAAAAAGGCGCAAGGCAATGAAGCTATACACCAAATAGAAGAAAAGCGAAACGGCACTATGCGGAGGGTGGTTGAAAAAAGGATCCGGACACTTGCACGAGCAAGAGTCAAGCTCTTGATCGTCCACTTCAGCCTGTCCCTCCCGTCAACGGAATTTGCTGATGGATCAAATGATAGGATATTTCCATCTACCTTCGCCTATCGACCTCGTCGAGTTTGCACAACATGCTACTTCTCCATCGCCTATATTACCTCAATCGAGGTGAACAGTCAAATAGTGATCCGCCATCTGGGTTTTCGGAGTCTCAGCAGAAACGAATCGCAAGCGCAAGGCATCAGATAGCCCGTTTGGGTGTTATTGGCCGAATTTTACCACCGAGCACGCAGAGAGCGCAGAGAAAATCTGAATGGTTGAAGAAGCTCAGCGGTCTCTGCGGTAATAAACAGTGTGATTCGGGACACCCTCATCAGGCATCCTGACATCCCAGAACGCCCCTAAATATGCTCAAGGAAAACGAAGTCGAGGCGAACAGTGATCTTACGTCTGCTGATGCGCGTGGCAAGCCGCGTAGCGCGCAACCTCGCGCGTGAGTTGCATTGCCTAGAGAGTACGTTATAATGGTGAGCTGCAGTCATAGTATACTAACCTGGGGAGGAGATCCTAAGCACATCCGCCCCGGACGGGAAGAGAAACCGTGCAAACTGCACAGCCCAGCGACCTTGCTCTACTCGTTGGCCGCGACAGAAAATCCTTCGTCCTGCAGCTTGTAGCAGGGCAGGAGTTTCATACCCATCACGGCATCCTTCATCATGACGATCTGATCGGGACCCCATGGGGCACGCGACTCCTTACGCACCTAGATTATCCTTACGTCTTGCTCCGTCCCTCGACAGATGATCTGGTGCGCACGATCAAGCGCAACACACAGATCATCTTCCCCAAGGATATCGGCTACATCCTGATGAAGATGCGCATCGTCCCCGGCTCTCGCGTGGTGGAGGCTGGCACCGGCAGCGGTGCGCTGACGCTGGTTCTGGCTCAAACCGTCAGGCCCGAGGGCCGCGTCTACTCTTACGAGGTCCGGCCCGAGATGCAGACTCTGGCCCGGTCCAACCTGGAGCGACTAGGGTTGGATAAACATGTGGCGTTCAAGTTACGCGATATTGAGGACGGTTTTGATGAACGCGGGGTGGACGCCCTTTTCCTCGACGTAGCCAATCCCTGGGACTACCTGGCCCAAGCTCACGAGGCGCTGGGCAACGGCGGCTTCTTTGGCTCCATTCTGCCTACAGCGAATCAGGTCAGCGAGCTAATCGGTGCGCTGCAACGATCGCGCTTCAGCATGATCGAGGTCGAAGAGCTACTACTTAGACCGTATAAAATCGTACCAGCCCGCCTGCGGCCTATCGACCGCATGGTCGCTCACACCGGCTACCTGATCTTCGCGCGGGCCAACCTACCTTTGGAGGAAAGTGAATAAATGGGACAACTCAGACGACTCGTTCTAGACGTCCTCAAGCCCTTGCAGCCTAGCATCGTCGATATGGCACAGATGCTAGCCAACCTGGAGGGCGTGGATGGGACGAACCTATCCATCTACGAGATCGATCGACGCGTGGAGAACGTGAAGATCACGATCGAAGGCCATAACCTGCAGTACGACGTGATCACCCAGTTGATCGAGGAGAACGGCGCGGCTATTCACTCCATCGACGAGGTGGCCGCCGGCAAGGTGCTCATCGAAGACGTCGTCACACCCCAGGACTAGCGATAAGCGATGGCAGCAGAGGATTCCCACACACCGCGCAAGCGCATCGCCCAGCGCATCGACAGCTTCCGCGAGTACGAGCGTATCACAGGCTTCGCCCAGATCGCGCGCCGAGCGCTGGCAAACAACTCCTTCGACGGCGTGCTCACCATGGTCGGCATCGTCATGGGCAACCTGCTGGGTGGCGTCCAGGATCATCTGATCGTCATCCGCGTCGGGATCGCCACGGCCATCTCCATCGGCATCTCGGGCCTCTGGGGAGCCTACCTGGCCGAATCGGCCGAGCGGGGCCGCGACCTGGACGAGCTGGAGCGGCTGGCCCTGACCCAGCTCGACCAGACCAAGATCGGGCGGGCAGCGAAGATCGCCGTCATCGTCGTCTCTCTCGTGGACGGTCTCTCGCCGTTTGTCTCGTCGACGTTTGTCCTGCTCCCTTTCTTCCTGGCGCCGCTGATCGGGAACATCACGCTCTGCTACTACATCTCGCTCGGACTGGCATTGATCAGTCTCTTCGGTCTGGGAATGTTCTTGGGGCACATCTCGAAGCGGAGTATGGTACGGTACGGGCTACGCACGGTGATCGCCGGCGTCGTCGCTATGGGGATCACTACAATTTTGCCCCTCGATTGACACTCTTCCAACGACCGGAAAAAAGAAAGCCAGAAGCGCAACGAACGAGCCGATTCCGTGTTTCTTCTAACACACTATCCTACGTGAGGTAAGAATCTATGGAAAACATCGTCGTCGTCACAGACAGCACCGCCTACATTCCAGAAGGGGCCCATGGCGATCTGACCATCCCCGTCATCCCGCTGTGGCTGATCTGGGGAGATGAGCGCTTTCGCGATGGCGTGGACATCGATCCCCCCACCTTCTACCAGCGGCTCCGTAACTCCAACAACTTCCCCACCACCTCCCAGCCTTCGGCCGGCGAGTTTGTTGATTTCTTCCGTAAGGTAGGGCAGGACGCGGACGCCGTCGTCGGCGTCTTCATCTCCTCAGAACTGAGTGGCACTGTGGATAGCGCAGAGACGGCGAAGGCGCAGTTGCCAGAGATGGACATTCGCATCGTCGACTCCCGCTCCACCTCGATGGGCCAGGGCTTCGTTGCGCTGGCCGCTGCCCGAGCCGCGGATGCGGGGAAGGATGTGGAGGAGATCGTGGCAGCAGCCGAGTGCGTGCGGGATCATACACACGTCCTCTTCGCTGTCGATACCTTAGAGTACCTCCATCGTGGCGGGCGCATCGGCGGAGCGGCACGCCTGCTGGGCACAGCGCTCAATCTCAAGCCGCTGTTGCACCTGGAGGATGGCCGCATCGACGCGCTGGAGAAGGTTCGCACCAAGCGCCGAGCCATCGCTCGCATGTTGGATATCGCCGCAGAACGCCTTGATGGCCAGCAGATGACCGAGGCCGCCGTCCTCGATGTGGATGCGCATGACGAAGGGAAGCAGGTCGCTCGGAGGGTCGAGGAACGATTCGGCTTGGAGCTGGTTCACAACACAAAAGTCAGCCCCGTCATTGGCTCGCATGCCGGGCCGGGAACGGTGGGGCTATGTTTCTACACCGGATGTTGACCATCATCCTTTGATTTCCTTTCTCTGAGCCGCGCTCCTACCCGGGCGCGGCTCACTTTCGTTTTGGCTCACCTTCGGTTACACCTACCTCCATAGAAAGAAGGTCGCCTGGCCCCCGCAGACCCGCCAGTATCGCGACGCATAGGCCTGATCCCCCAGCTCTCACAGGCCACGTTGGGCAGGAAGCCCCATGCACAGGATGGAATCCTTGACAACGTCACCGCTATCGTTTATAATTTTAACTGTCGTTACTTTATACGACCGTTATAACTATCGACAACAATTCAAGGAATATGGCCCATGGCCGAGACACAGAACCTAGTCCTGCGCATCGTCGCTCAGCGGGGCGACATCGATAGCATAGAATTGGTCGAAGCCGCCCGCAAGTTCGGGTTGACCGCCAACGCCGCGCGGGCAGCAGCCAACCGTATGGCGAAGTCGGGGTTGCTGACCAAGGTCGGACACGGCCGAGGCCACATCCACTACCAAATCGGCCCTCAGGGCCAGGCGCTCATCGAGCGGTTCACCGCCAAGCTTGAGCGCTGGCACAGGATTCTGGAAGGCCAACTAACCTGGAATGGCCATTGGCTCGCCGTCACCTTCACCATACCCGAGCAAGAGCGGAGCAAACGTGACGCATTTCGCGACGAGTTGGAAGCGATGGGCTTCGGGCTCTTCACCCCGAGCGTCTGGATCTCCCCTTACGATCAGCAAGCCGAGGTGATGGCACTGGTCGAGGAACTAGCACTCAACGGGTGGGCTGCTACGTTGACGTGCGATACCATCCGCGTGCCCGGCGTCGATAACCCCATCGAACTGGCCGGCCGCGTCTGGGATCTGGAATCGCTGGCCCAGCGTTACCGCGAGCTCAATCGACGTATCGGAGCGCTGCAAGCATCGCTGAAGCACGCAGCGAGGCGGGAGACCGTAGAACCCGAGGCGCTCTTCTTCCAGGCGATGCATCTGCAAAGCGATCTTATCGACGTGATCATCAGCAAGGACCCCTACCTGCCACCCGAGCTCCTGCCACCCGACTGGCCCAGCCAACGCACGCACGAGCTGATCCACGCGATCACTCGCACCGTCGATGAACTTCCCTTGGCAGACGGAGAGTACGATTACCTCCTCTATCTCGTCCAAGGCATGGAGGTGCTGGAGGTCTTCCGGGCAGAAGGAGATGAGACGTTCCGCTGGCCATCCAGGAGAGACGATACGTGACCAGGCTCACCGCTGTAGTGCGCAACGAGCTCCGCCATATGTGGCGCGATCCCTGGCTGCTGACGACGGTCACTGTCGGCGCTGTGGCCCTGATCGTGATAATGTCCTACACCCTCTCCG
>Ga0207797_1002817_pt1 | contig 11915 bp, 12 predicted proteins | sample PRCRCaboRojoPR_6_FD_187275 | JGI IMG/M metagenome (GOLD analysis project Ga0207797, IMG submission 187275) | Marine sediment microbial community from Cabo Rojo, Puerto Rico - PR CR 10% Liquid 1 (SPAdes) | ecosystem: Environmental > Aquatic > Marine > Coastal > Sediment | place: Cabo Rojo, Puerto... | reverse complement strand
CACCTCTCTCCAAACCCCTGTTAAAAGGGAGTCGGCAAAGAGAACCGGGTTCTACCTCGGCGGTCAATTCGGGGGGCACGACGTACTCAAAGGTCCCCCTCAGAGGACGGAAAACGGCTACACGGGCATAGAGGTCGTTGTTCATGGATAGGAAATATGTCTGGAAGGCTCAAAAGAGGGGGAGTTAGTCGGAGCCCTTACGCAACAAGAACAACTCCCCTCTCTGCAGCAATTTCGAGCTATTTTCGTAGGTGATAAGCTCCAGCGCCTCTTCGTAAGGAACGGTTCGGCAAGCGAGATGTTCCGCCGATATGCGGGGCTTTCCGGCGGAGACCCGTCCCAGAAAGAAAACTACTTCCTTCCTTATTTCTTCTAGTTCTTCGCTACTATAGGAGTATTCGATCTTTTCTCGGAATCCCCGACAAATTTGCAAAACGTTTAAGGAGGTTTCCTCGCGTAACTCCCTGACGGCGGCGTCGATCGGGGCCTCGCCACCTTCGATATGCCCCTTGGGGAACCCCCAATGGCCCCCATTTACGTGCTGCAATAGTACGTATTCTCTCTTCCCCGAAAGATAGCGAAAGGGGATGATTCCCGCCGACCTTTCGCGGGAAACTTCACCCCCTCCTCCGCCATTCATCTCCGCAATATCTTTATCTCCTTCAGGCGATATTGAGCTCGTAGCCATCCTCATCCAAAGCCTTGGGGTCCAAGCCCAAGCTTCTCAGCTCACGCACCAATACCTTGAAGGACTCGGGAATGCCCGGTTTGGGCATCTCTTCGTCCTTTAAAATGGCCTTGTACAGCTTGGTGCGACCCTTGATATCGTCCGATTTGAGAGTCAACATCTCCTGCAAGGTGCTGGCCGCGCCGTAGGCCTCAAGCGCCCAGACCTCCATCTCTCCGAATCGTTGTCCGCCAAATTGAGCCTTGCCGCCCAGAGGTTGTTGAGTAATCAGCGCGTAAGGACCGGTTGACCTAGCGTGCAGCTTTTCGTCCGCGATATGTTCCAATTTGAGAAGGTACATCTGTCCAACCGTAATCGGTCGATCGAAAGGTTCCCCGGTTCTGCCGTCTCGGAGGACTACTTTGCCGTCGCCATCGTCCCCTTCTTCCAAGTCGTGTTTCTTCCTTTCCTCGGATAGTTCTTCCAGTATCTCTTCCTCCCCCGCGCCGTCGAAGACGGGAGTGCTGACGGGGTCGCCTTTCAGGGAGGAGAGCCACCCCAGATGCGTCTCAAATACCTGACCCAGATTCATCCGCGAAGGGACGCCTAGGGGGTTGAGCAATACGTCTACGGGTGTACCGTCGGGGAGAAAGGGCATATCCTCTTCGGGCAATATTTTGGCAATGACGCCCTTGTTACCGTGCCGGCCGGCAAGCTTGTCCCCGATCGATATCTTCTTCCGGGTGGCCACGTAGACCTTGACCAATTCGTTGACCCCCGTATCCAGTTCGTCGCCCTGGTCGCGGGAGAACCGCTTTACCCTAATCACTTTGCCTTTGCCCGCGGTAGGCGGCAGCTTGAGTGAGGAATCCTTCACGTTTCTCGCTTGCTCTCCAAAGATGGATCGGAAGATCTTCTCTTCCGGGCTCGGCTCGGATTCGCCCTTGGGCGTAATTTTTCCCACTAGGACGTCTCCCGTCTCCACCTCGGTCCCCACTCTCACCACACCGTGAGAGTCCAGGTTCTTCAGGTCCTCCTTGCTTATATTGGGGATATCGGCCGTGATTTCCTCCGGACCCAGCTTGGTCTCTTCCGCCTTCACCTCGAACTCTTGTACGTGAATAGAATCCAAAGAGTCTTCTTTGACGAGCCGTTCCGAGATGACGATAGCGTCCTCGTAGTTGTACCCTTCGAAGGGCATGAAGGCCACCATCAAATTCTTGCCTAGGGAAAGTTCCCCTCCATCGCTGGAGGCGCAATCGGCCAGGACCTGACCCCGTTCGATGGGATCGCCCTCTTCCACGATCGGCCTCTGATGGACCAAAGTATCCTGATTGGAACGGTCGAATGTATCCAGATTATAGCTCCGCTCGCTTCCGTCCACTTCCTCGACCACGATCCTGTCGGCATCGACGTATTTAACTTCGCCGGGGTTGTCCGCCGTCATCAACATTCCCGAGTCCTGAGCAGCCCTGGCCTCCATCCCCGTACCCACGAGCGGGGCCTCCGGCTTGATCAGAGGCACGGCCTGCCGTTGCATATTGGCCCCCATCAGTGCTCGGTTGGCGTCGTCGTGTTCCAGGAAGGGAATGAGAGAAGCAGACGGACCGACGATGGCCTTCGGCGAGACGCCGATATAATCTATCTCTTCCGGCGAGCCGCGGCGGATGTTTTCCTGTCCCGTCCTAATATCTATTTCTTTCTGGGCAAAGCTGCCGTCCTCATTCAACTCAGTAGTGGAGGGAGCGATCTTGTACTGTTCTTCCTCGCCGGCCATCAGATAATCGATCTGATCTGTTACTTTGCCGTCTTCCACCTTGCGGTATGGAGCTTCGAGGAAGCCGAAATCATTGACTTGGGCATAATTGGCCATGGACGTAATTAGACCGATATTCTGTCCTTCGGGCGTCTCAATGGGACAAATCCGGGCGTAGTGAGAGGGATGGACGTCCCGGACTTCCAATTTGGCCCTTCTCTTGCTTAAACCGCCGCCCAAAGCGTTCAGCCTGCGCTTATGAGTCAGTTCGGCTAGAGCATTGGTCTGTTCCAAGAACTGAGAAAACCTGCCAGTATAGAAGAATTGATTCAATGAGGATTGTACCGGCCGCGTGGGCACCAGGTCACGCAGAGAATCGTCTCCCCCCGGACTGTATTTCGATATTTTGTCCTCGATGGAACGGACGACCCGTTTCAGACCTCGCTGAAGGGACTCCAAGGTAGCCCAACCGGGCAAGTTGACGATCTTGTTTGCCAGGTGGTCCTTTTCGTCCAGCAGCGTTCTGTCCTCGGGTACCTGCAGCAGTAAATCCAGCGAGCGGAAAATATCCTCCCTAGTCAGAGCCAAGGTATCCTCGTCCAGATCGAGCTTCCTGTTGGCCTTGAATCGCCCCACCTCGGAGAGGAGATAATTCTCCTCGTCAAAAAACAGACCTTCTATATAATCCTTCATGCGGTTGGTCGACACTCGTCCGGTCGGCCGCAATTTTCCGTAAATGAGCCTGATGGCTTCCTCTTGGGATTCTACGTCATCTCGTTCAAAGGTATTTTGGATGAACTTATCCAGCACTTTGACCTGATCCGGTCGGACCTCGTTCACAATGACGTCCAGGTTTTCTTGAGTCAATTCCTCGCCGGATTCCAGCAGGGCGGTCGAGTTTTCTCTAAGGTCCTCCGCCAACTTATAACCGACGTAGGGCAGCAGGTGATCCTTGTTGACAGGATTTATAGTGACGCTATAACGGTCATAGATATCGCTTTCGGTCATGCCCAGTGCCTTGAGCAGCACAGTAACCGGGACCTTGGCCTCCCGGTCCAGATTGGCATTGACCCGCTCCCTTTTCTGATCCAGGATCAGTTCAAGCCAGGCCCCGTAATCGGGCAAAATATGTGCCCGAAACTGTTCGTTTCTCTCTTCCGTAATGTAAATCCCGGGAGCTCGAGCAAGTTCATTCACCAGGACATTTTCCGAACCATTTATGATAAAAGTTCCCTTGGGCGTCATCACGGGAATATCCGTGACGTAAAGGTCGTTTTCCTCTAGCGTTTGATCCTCTTCGTCCAATAGACGAGCGTGAATTCTCAAAGGTCGATCGTAAGTCAAGTCTTTGTCACGGCAATCGTCCACGGAAGCCCTTAATTCTCCCAAACAAGGATTGGAAAGTTCTAGCCGATAGCCATCGCTACCCCCCTCTACGGGAGATATCTCGGCAAAACTATCCTCCAAACCTTCCTCTAGGAAGCGGGCGTAAGAATCCTTTTGAGCCTTCAACAAATAAGGGGGCTCTACCGCTTCTTCATAAGAACTGTATTGAATTCTTTCCCTCAAGATCTACCCCTCCTTGGTCCGACTGAACCATTAAAAAGATGGGGGCCCTCTGCCGAACTCGCCATCCGTTCCTCATGAAAAAAATGGACAATGGAAAGAGAAAATAGATAAGGCAAGTTATAAGGACAAGGGCCCTCGCTAGTGCAATTGATACACGTTAAAAGGAACAATATACGCAATAATCCCCTTGAGTCTTCTTCGAATTTACAGTCTCCCGGCTAAGTTCATGAGCCATACTAGCGCTGCTTTAACTAGGGACTAATACTAATACTTTTTACCAAACCTCGAGATCAACTCAGCTCTACAGATTTAAGCTCCTACCAGGAATTCAAGCCTAAATCCTTCTATCGAACGCTGGATCCCATCCGTGTATATATATTCTCTTAACCCCTAAAGCAGCCTCCAGACGCTTCAGCGGTCGACTTGAAACTCGAAGGAGTTTTCTCATTCAAAGGGTAAAAGACGATCGGCAGACTACAAGGGTTAACGCAACTCGACTTCTGCTCCCAGTTCCTCCAGTTCTCCTCGCAGGTCATCAGCTTCTTCTTCTTCCAGTCCTTCCTGGATCGTGCTGGGGAGATCGTCGACCAGGGCTTTGCAGTCCTTCAGTCCCTGACCGGTAATTTCCTTCAACTTTTTGATGACCTGGATCTTCTTTTGACCGGCATTGGTCAGTACCAGATCGACGGTTTGATCTTCTTCCTCTTCGGCCGCTCCACCATTGCCACCGCCACCGGCGACGGCGACAGGTGCTGCCGCCTGAGCGGACACGTCAAATCTCTCTTCAATAGCCTCTACCAGTTCCGTCAATTCTTTTACCGTCATGTTTTCAACCGATTCAATGATCTCTTCAGTCTGCATTTTGACCCCCTATCTCTAATCTGTTGTCTGGATCTATAGTTGATAATCCTACATAGATAATTGCCGAATCATGCCGATTAATCGTGGCCTATTCCTTTCCGTCCTTTACCTGGTTAAGCACGCTGACGAGTTCCTGTAACTTGGCTTTGAGCACGAAGGCCAGCTGCTGAATCGGGCCGTTGAAAGCCCGGGCGACTTGAGCGAGCAGATCGTCACGAGAGGAAAACTGCGATATCGCTTCCACCTCTTCGGCGAGTACTACCTCCCCTTCCAACACACCGCCCTTATTGTCATAATCGCTGAAGTCGTTTTCGCAGTCCTTAGAGATTTTGAAAGGCAAGACCGGATCGTCGTAACCGATAGCGATTCCCGAAGGTCCTTGCAGAACGTCTTCCATCCCCTCAAAACCGGCCTCCTCTGCCGCTATCCTAGCTAAAGTGTTTTTAGCTACGCGATATTCTATGTCCTCTTTGGTAAAATTCTGTCTCAGCTGGTTCATCTCATTGGCGTCCAGGCCGCGAAAGTCGGAGACGACCAGACCCTTGCAACGCTGAAACTTGTCCTTTAATTCCTCAATTTTCGCTTTCTTTTCTTCTGTTGCCATTTTCACTCCTCTTTCACTACGCACCGATGAATGGCAGTGAAATCGCCCCACCATTCCTCAATTAAGGGAAGGAAAAAGTCGTCAAATCATCAACTCGTGAGCACGCTGGCGCAACTGATCCACGTCCAGCTTCACTCCCGGTCCCATGGTGGAAGAGACCACCACTTTCTGTAGATAGCGTCCCTGGATACCCTCATCCGGACGCTGTTCATAAACCGAACGCATCAGATCGACGAGATTGTCCTCCAAATGCTCGACGGGGAAGGACGACTTGCCAAAAGGGACGTGGATAACTCCGTATTTGTCCGTTCGAAACTCCACTTGTCCCTTCTTCAATTTTTCCACGGCTCCACCGATATCCTCCGTCACAGTATTGGACTTCGGCGAGGGCATCATTCCCCTTGGACCCAATATCCGCCCCAGTCGACCGACCACGCTCATCATATCGGGGGTAGCGACGACCTCATCGAATTCCAACCAACCGTCCTCTATCCGCTCGGCCGTCTCCTCGTCACCTAGAAAATCGGCGCCCGCTTCCTCCGCCTCTCTCCTTTTTTCGCCTCGGGCGAAAGCCAACACCTTGACTTCCTTGCCCGTTCCATGAGGCAGGACGCAAGTACTCCTGATCATATTCTGCGACGGATTGACGCCGATGTTTAAAGAGGCCTCCACGCTCTCCTCGAAGTTTGCCGTGGCGGTTTCCTTGACCAACCCCAGCCCTTCCTCCAGGCCATATATTGCTTCGGGGTCCACCTTAGCGCTTATCGTCGCGTATCTTTTGCTCATGATTCTACCACCTCTACCCCCATGCTGTTGGCCGTTCCCTTAATGATATTCTTGGCCGACTCTATCTTGTAAGTATTGAGATCGGGCAACTTCCTTTCGGCGATCTTTTCCAGTTGGTCCTCGGAGATCTTTCCCGCGACGACCATATTGGGTTCACCGGCCCCGGCATCTATCCCGGCGGCTCTCTTGATCAACTCGGAAGCGGGTGGCTTTTTTACGTCAAAGTCAAAGCTCTTGTCGGTATAGATCGTAATATCTACGGGTATCAATACGCCCTCTTCCTCGTCGCTGGTGGCCGAATTGAAAGCGTTACAAAAATCCATTATATTTACTTTGTGCTCACCGAGCGCCGGTCCTACCGGCGGAGAAGGGTCGGCCTGTCCGGCCGGTATCTGTAGTTTCAGCTCAGCCTCTACTCTTTTAGCCATATTTCCCCCCTAACTTCTAAATATAAATCCATTAACTTTAATAATACAATCAATCGCCCTATGCTCCCTATACCCGGAAAGAACTCCGGGACGCTCTCGGAAAATGTGATAATCACAATCTACTAAGACGACCTAAGACTAGATCTTTTCAATCCCTTCAAAACCTATGTTGACAGGAGTTTCCCTGCCAAATATTTTGACGTTGACGGTCACTTCCTCCGCTTCCTTGTCTATATCGGTTATCTCCCCGGTAAAGTCGGCGAAGGGGCCTTCCACGATTTCAACTACTTCGCCCACGTCAAAGTCCACCTCGATCCGGGGACTGGCCGGTGCGGTTGGCGTCTCGGTAAGGCCGGCCAATCTCTTGACCACCTTCATCTCCTTGCCCCTGATCGGAGCCGGATGATAGCGAGAGCCGACGAAGCGAACGGCCCCACGGATATCGTCGATCAATTCAAGCATCTCCTCTTCGGGCAGGTTGGCCCTCAAGAAGACGTAACCGGGGAAAAGCCGTCTTTTCTCAACGGGTTGAATAATGACCAGGCGCTTGTCCTTGTATTCCTTGATCTTGACCATCCCGGAAGAACGGGAACGGATGACGTCCTCCTCCTCCAGAAGATCTCCCTCTTCCAGTTCCTGGTCCTCTTTCAAGGAGACGGCGTAGTCGTCGGGGATAATTTTAGTCTCTTCCGACCCATCCTCTCGCATGAAGGTTACCCGCTTTACCTGATCACGCAAGGCGATCTTCCCTTTGACCCGAACTATAAACTGCTCGTCCTGATCGGCCGTAAGCGGCACGCCCGGTCTTATCTTCTCCCCTTTCCTAATATCCCTCCTTATCCTCTTGTCCGGCGGGATAAGATAAGTCTCCTCGGTCCTATTCGTCATCTCCACTATTACCCTCTGCAGCGGTTCTACCTCGGATACGAGACAGTCCCATTGCACATGTTTGGGCGGCTTTCGGGCTATCACTTTTCCCCTCTCCAACCTCTCGTTGGGCTCGACGATCAAGTTATATTGGTAGGGCACGCGATATTCGCTGGACTTGCCCCGCCTACTTCGAGAGGTGATTACCTCTTCGATAGGTACGATAACTTGATGACGTTTGCCGTCTATCTCAAAGCTGGAGACCTGGCCATTCAAGTCCCGTTCCTCTATCCTCTTTTCCAGTTCCTCTTTGGTCTTTAATTCCGATCCAGCATAAGTCTGAATGGCATACCATTTTTTCAACATACTATCCTCTCACGTTGATAGACCCGAATAAAAATATTGAAAAACAAGGACACAGTTTGTTTTATGGAAGTGGAGACATTTCGAGTGAATGAAAATTCTGCCAGCCAGTTGAATTCACTTCTTTTTTATAAATTTACCTCTAAGAGCTGCCTGATAATCTGGCGAAAGACAGTATCTAGCACTCCGCCTATGTAAGCCGAGAGAACGATCACCATGCCGATAATCAGGATGGTCATAGTGATTACCTCGTCTCTGGAAGGCCAGCTTACCTTATCCATCTCCCTGCGCACGTCAAGCAAAAACGAACGAATTTTACTTATCCAGTTCAAATTTAAAAGGTTCAAGCTTGGACCTCCCTTTTTTTATAAACAGTGTCTATAAAATCTGTGTCGTCTAAACACTGTGATCCTGAACCGTTATGATAACAAATCTAAAACCTTCTAACAAGTTTAAACGATAACTCTTGCAGGCCCGGGAGGATTTGAACCCCCAACCTTCGGATTTGGAGTCCGGCGCTCTGCCAATTGAGCTACAGGCCTGTATATAAGTCTTAAATATCTATCTTTCCCTATGCAACGTATGTTCCTTGCACCATTTACAATACTTTCTCAATTCCAGTTTATCGCTCACGTTGCGCGGGTTCTTGGTAGTGTGATAGTTTCGGCGTCCACATTCGCTACATACTAATATTACCTGTTCCTTAGGCATAATTCACCCGTCCTAGCCGAAAATTTTACTCAATGATTTCAGTAACTACTCCGGAAGCGACGGTACGTCCGCCCTCTCTAATGGCGAAACGCAGACCCTCTTCCATGGCGATATGCTCGATCAGCTCGGCTTCTAGGGAGACATTATCGCCCGGCATTACCATTTCCACTCCTTCGGGCAGGCTGACGGTACCAGTTACGTCCGTCGTACGGAAGTAAAACTGCGGTTTGTAACCGTCGAAGAAGGGAGTGTGACGACCGCCTTCGTCCTTGCTCAATACGTAGACCTCGGCCTTAAACTTGGTATGAGGCGTAATGGTACCGGGTTCGGCCAGCACCTGACCACGCTCAATTTCGTCCTTGTCTATACCGCGAAGCAAAACGCCGACGTTGTCGCCCGCGATGGCCTCGTCCATCGTCTTGTTAAACATCTCAAGACTGGTGGCAACCGTGGAGACGATGTCGTCATGCAACCCCACTATTTCCACTTCGCTCTGCGGCGTAATTCTGCCCCGCTGCACTCGACCAGTGGCCACGGTACCCCTTCCCTTGATGGAGAAGATGTCCTCAATGGGCATCAAGAAGGGTTGATCCTCGTCCCTTTCGGGCATGGGGATATAATCGTCTATGGCCTCCATCAGTTCCATGATCGGCTGATTGACTTCCGAATCGGGGTCGCCGTCGCTCTCAAGCGACTCCAGAGCGGAGCCTCTGACGATGGGCACCTCGTCGCCGGGGAAGTCGTACTCGTTGAGCAGTTCCCTCACTTCCATCTCCACTAGATCGATAAGTTCCGGATCGTCGACCATGTCCGTCTTGTTCAAGAATACGACCATGGCGGGTACGTTTACCTGACGAGCAAGCAGAACGTGTTCCCGCGTCTGGGGCATGGGACCATCGGCCGCCGAAACGACCAGTACTGTTCCATCCATCTGGGCCGCGCCAGTAATCATATTTTTCACATAATCCGCATGGCCCGGACAATCTATATGGGCATAGTGACGGTTGTCCGTCTCGTACTCGATATGCCTTACCGCGATCGTTATGCCTCGTTCCTGCTCCTCAGGTGCGTTGTCTATATCCGTGAATGCCTTATTTTCAGCCAAACCCTTTTCCGACAAGACTTTAGTAATCGCTGCGGTAAGGGTGGTTTTACCGTGGTCAATATGACCGATGGTTCCAATATTAAGATGGGGTTTTTCCCGCGTAAAATGCTCTTTGGCCATTATTTACCTCCTTAGGAGTTGTATAATTACCTTTCTGTAATAAGTATCACTCTTTGGTGATTGGCCATATTACTTAAAGAAAATCTAACCGACAAAAGCCAAATAGATATTCCAATCCATAAATATCTCTAAAATTGAAAAAAGTTAAAATAAAATTATATTATCGCGACTCGGACCCCCTCCGGAAAAGCGACGATCGACTAAAAGTATATATAAAACTTGAAGACAGTGAAGGAACGGCTTGGAGCCCGCGGCCGGAATCGAACCGGCGACCTTCCCATTACCAACGGGATGTTCTACCGACTGAACTACACGGGCATTCATTCCCAACACATCCCATAAAAAGGAGAATATAAAACGACCAATATCCAAAAAATGATATTAAAAAGGACAGGCCTTCTCAAGGCCGAAAATTACAAAAGGCCCGAGCAAAATTACGACGACATAAAATGTTAAAAGAATAACGATTATGACAGTGGTGGAGGGGGAGGGATTCGAACCCCCGAAGGCGTCTGCCAACGGATTTACAGTCCGCTCCGTTTGTCCACTTCGGTACCCCTCCGAGACTAAATTAGGGCTCAGGGCCCGCGCGCTACATGGAGCCGGCGGCCAGAGTCGAACTGGCAACCTGTCGATTACAAGTCGACTGCTCTGCCGATTGAGCTACGCCGGCCAGGGTGCAAGAATTCTACCAGAGGCGAAGAAACATTTCAACAGTTCAAGAGAGCAACGATCGGAATCGAGTATTCACAGTTTAGCCAGCTGTACCCAGATCCGTCGCGTCCGAGGCCCGTCAAACTCACAGAAAAAGACCCCTTGCCAGGTGCCGGTGGCCAGTTTGCCCTCCTCGATCAACAGTTGAGCGGTATTGCCGATCAAGCTAGATTTGATGTGAGCATCGGAATTTCCTTCTCGATGGCGATACCCATCTCCCTTTGGGGCCAACTGGCTCAACCGATCCAGAATATCCTTCCGCACGTCGGGATCGGCGGATTCGTTGACCGTCACCGCGGCGGTGGTGTGAGGGACGTAGACCCGACAGACACCTTCCCGGATTTCGGCTTCTCTCACCAGATCTTCCACGCGAGCCGTAATGTCCTTCAATTCCTCTCTGGAACTAGTATCGATCTTGATCTCTTCCATGGGCCAACCCCCCTAAAATTCTCCGGTAAATCTCAGGCAAGGGCCGAGCTTAACTTCTCAGACAAGATCTCCCTATCTTCCACTCCCCCCACCTTCAAGACGATCTCTTGTCCCTGACTGCCGTCGCCCCGCTTGTCCGAACTGATAAGATTTTGAATCCGAACGCCTTCCCGCACCAGTACTTCAACTATCTTACCCAGATCCTCCAAGCTATCACAATTTAGAGTGATCCAGAAGCCACCCTGACCAAAACTGAGCAGCTCGGAAAAATCCTCAAACAACTTACCCGGAGTCAGCACACCCTGCAGATGCCTCTTTTCATCGACGACGGGAAGAACCATCAACCCATACTCCTTTATGATCGAGACGGCTTTATCTATGGGGTCACCCTGGTGAGCCAACAGCGTCGAACGCGAAACAAATCCGTCTATCGGCTTGTCGTCGGCCTCATCCCTTATGGTGTCATAGGTGAGGAACCCCACCAGATGATTGCCATCGTCTACCACAAATAAGATATTGAAGCGATTCTCCTCCATCAATTCCCTCGTCTCAGAGACGGTACTCCCTTTGATCGCCACCACTGGATCGGTTTGTACGAAGTCTTTTACTAACATTGCTCCCCGTTACTAAAAACCTTCAATCTTTGACCTACTCCTCCAATATTTGTTCGGCGATATTGCCCGGCACCTTGTCGTACTGTAAAAACTCCATCTGGAAAGTGGCCCTTCCCTGAGTCAGAGACTTAAGCTGCATGGCGTAGTTTTGCACCTCGGCCCGAGGAACTTGGGCCTTGATAACCGTCTCTCCGCTCAAACTCTCCGTGCCGCTCACTCTCCCTCTACGGCCGCTCAGATCGCTCATAATATCTCCAGTGTAATCACCGGGCGTAGTAACGGAAATCTCCATGATGGGCTCAAGTAAGATCGGTCCCGCAT
>Ga0207797_1002816_pt1 | contig 11919 bp, 11 predicted proteins | sample PRCRCaboRojoPR_6_FD_187275 | JGI IMG/M metagenome (GOLD analysis project Ga0207797, IMG submission 187275) | Marine sediment microbial community from Cabo Rojo, Puerto Rico - PR CR 10% Liquid 1 (SPAdes) | ecosystem: Environmental > Aquatic > Marine > Coastal > Sediment | place: Cabo Rojo, Puerto... | reverse complement strand
TGTTCGGCAACGGGAGGCGAGGACTCGATTCTATTCGGAGCGTCACACCCCCAGCTACCGCCCACGGCGGCCAGCGTCGACCGATGGAGAGTCAGTGTCTACCGACAGAACGTCAGCATCTACTGACAGAGCGTTATCATCTACTGACAGAGAGTCAGTGTATACTGACAGAACGTCAGCATCTACTGACAGAGCGCGATCCCGCGCCGGAACGCGGAGCCACAGTCGTCCGGAACGCTGGATCCGAGACGTACCCCACCGTGATCGACGTCCACGAACTGCCAGCGGACCGAGGAGTCGGGGAGGACCGAGGGCCGCGCGCCGGGTACCGGTACCGCATCACCCCACTACCCGGACCGCCTCCACCTCGAAGGCCGTCGTCTGGGTGAGCAGGTGGTCCGTCTCGGCGGCGAACGACCGGACGGACTCGGGGAGCGCGTCGACCGTCCGTTCCGCCTCCTCCTCGTCCTTCTCCCGGCCCGCCAGCGCCTCGTCGAGGAACGCCCGGACCGTGGGATCCAGTTCCGGGAACCGGAGCGTCGGCCCGTCGACGTTCGACGCCGGGGCCGACGACAGCGAGAGGACCATCCAGAGCGTCTCGCTGAAGAAGGCCGCGTCGGTCTGTCGGACCTCCTCGCCCCGGTAGACGGTGCCGTCGTGGCGGAAGTAGCCGCCGAACCACGCCTCCCGGACCCACTCGCCGAGTTCGGTCTCCGGGTAGACCGTGACCCGCTCGTTCCCGAGGGCCGCGAGCGCGACCTCCCGTCGCCGCTCCGCGAGCGCCGAGAGCGGCGTCACCGTCGCGTCCTCGGGGACCGACTCGACCGACCGCGCCCCGACGAGGACCTCGTACCTGGTCCCGCCCTCGCAGTCGACGGCGTACGTGCCGTCGACCGCCTCGTCGCCGGTCTCGAGCGTGACGGCCTCGAACCGCGTCAGCACGGGGTCGGGCATCGGAACCGAGACCGTCGTCGTCACCCGGATCGGACCCTCGCTCCGGGCCGCCCGGACGAGCCACGACCGGAGGAGTTCCGGGTAGAGGACCGTCCGCCCGTCCACGACTCCATCGACCCTCGTGAGCCGGAGCGTGTCGGGGCCGGGCGTCGGGGAGGGCGAGGGGGTGGCCGTCGGCGTCCGGGACGGGACGGGGGTCGAGGTGTCGGTCCGTGCCCCACCGCTCCCGCCGAGCCCCGTACAGCCGGCCAGTCCCGCGGCCGCCGCGAGACCGGCGAGGAGGTCGCGTCGCGTTCGCTCGCTCATGTCCCGGGCTGGTGTGGTCGGGCATAAGTGTCTTCAGGAGGCTCGAACGGACGTCCGAGTCTCCACGTTCGCGTATAGGAGGCCTTCGCTTCGCTCAGGTCCCGGCTCGCGGCTACGCCGCTCGCCATGCCGAGAGCCTCCCTTCGGTCAGCCCTCGTGCTGCTCACGGCTCACTCCGTTCGCCGTTCGCGTATAGGAGGCCTTCGCTTCGCTCAGGCCTCCCTCCGCAACCGCTTCAGGACGAACTCCCGGTCGAGCGCGGCGAGGAACGGCCCGAGCCGGGGCCCCTCGTCGGTGTCGAGGAACAGCCGGTACCCCGCGGTGAAGAACTGGCCGACGTCGACGTCGTGCCGGCGGGCGGTCTCGTAGATCTCCCCCTGCAGGTCCTCGTCGTCGGGAGCCTCGCGTTCGACGAACGCGGCGAGGTCGTCCAGCGCGGCGGCCACGTCCGGATCGAACTCCACGTCCGGGAGCGACTCGGCGAGTTCGTAGTTGTACTCGTTGTCCGTCCGCTCGGCCCACGCCCTGGCGAGCGGGATCCGGGCGAGCGCGTCCTCGCGGGCCCACGCCGGGGCGTCCGGCGGGAGGTGGCCCGCTCGCTCGGCCATCGTCACCCGGAGGTCCGGCTCGTCGGTCATCCCCAGCACCGCCGCGTAGGTGTAGGGGATGCGGATCCGGCCCTCGCGCACCTCCTCGACGACGAACGGGTAGACGCGTTCGGCGAGCGCAGTCTCCTTCTCGGTCCCCGCCTCCTCGCCGAAGTACAGCCGTTCCACTCTATCGAACTCGTCGACGAGCTGGTCGAGCCGCTCGACGGAGAAGTCCCGGGCCTTCTTCGGGTCCTTGGCGAAGAAGTACCGCAGCACCTCGGGTTCGATCAGTTCGAGCACCTCCGAGACGAGGATGACGTTCCCCTCGCTGGAGCTGAACGGCTCGCCGTTCAGCGTGAACCACTCGTAGACCATCGGCAGCGGGGCGTCGATCCCCAGCAGCGCCTCGGCGATGTGCTCGCCGGAGACCCACGACCCCTCGGCGTGGTCCTTGCCGAACGGCTCGAAGTCGACGCCGAGGGTCTGCCACTGGGCCGGCCACTCGAACCGCCACGGGAGCTTCCCCTCGCGGAACGTGGCCGTCCCCCGGTGGCCACAGCCCTCGATGACCCGGTCGCCGGCGGTCATGTCGGTACACTCGTACTCGACGGTCCCGGCCCCGAGGTCCACCGACAGGACCGTCTCGGTGATCTTCCCGCACGCCTCGCAGATCGGGTTGAAGGGAACGTAGTCCTCGTCGACCTTGTCCTGGTAGTTCGCGAGGATCTCCCGGGCCTGCTCGCGGTGCTCGAGGACGTGCCGGACGACGTCGTCGAACCGGCCGGACTCGTAGAGCTCGGTCGTCGAGACCACCTCGATCGGCACCCCGAGCAGGGCCGCCGACTGCTCGATGAGGTCCGTGAAGTGTGCGCCGTAGGAGTCGGCCTCCCCGAACGGGTCCGGGATCGAGGTGTAGGGATGCCCGAGGTTCCGGCCGAGTGCCCCCGCGTCGACCTCACTCAGACCGACGAGGTTCCCCGCCGAGTCGGCGAGGGTGCGGGGGAGCTTCCGAAGCGGGTCGCGGTCGTCGGCGGTGAACACCTGCCGGACCTCGTGGCCCCGCTCCCGGAGCACCTCGGCGACGAAGTAGCCCCGCAGCACCTCGTTCATGTTGCCGAGGTGGGGCACCCCCGAGGGGGAGATGCCGCCCTTGATGACGACCGGCTCGTCGGGGTCGCGGGCCTCGATGGCGTCGGCGACCGCGTCGGCCCAGAAGACCCGGCGGTGGTCGATCTCGTTCAGCGTGTGCGGGGAGGTGGCCTCGAACGTCATGGCGCCTCGTCGGGCCGTATCTCGGTCCCCTCGAACTCCCCGGTCTCGACCGCCCGGCGGACCCGGTCGGGCTCCGAGCCGTCGAGGACGTACGTCCTGAGCCCGGACCGCTGGAGGAGCTTGGCGGCCAGCAGGTCGATGGGGGCGCTCGACCCAGCGGACCCGAGCGACTCCCCCTCCGCCACCAGCGAGACGAGCTCCGCCGCGCGCAGCTCATCGTAGCGGGTCGCGTCCGCCACCTCGTTCGGATCGGCGTCGAACACGCCCGGGACGCTCGTCGCGTAGACGAGCAGGTCCGCCTCGGCGTACTCGGCCAGCGCGGCGCCGACCGCGTCGGTCGTCTGCCCGGGGACCATCCCACCCATCACGACGAGGTCGCCCCGCGAGAGGGCGGCCGTGGCCGGTTCGTACCCCTCGAACGGCGTGGGGTTCGCGCGGTCGTCGAGCGCCGCGACGAGCAGCCGGGCGTTCAGCCGCGTCACCTCGATGCCGAGCTGGTCGAGCTGTCCCTCGTTGGCACCCACCTCGCGCGCGGTCTCGATGTACTCCCGGGCGACACCGCCGCCGCCGACCACGGCCGCGACCTCGTGTCCGGCGTCGGCGAGCGCCTCGAGACACCCGGCGTACCCCCGGACGCGGTCGGCCCGGAGGTCCGGCGCGAGGACGCTCCCGCCGACGGAGACGACGACTCTCATTGGGGCGACGTAGCTGCGGGTCCCGTTTAACGGTTCTCAAAGGGTCCCGACGGTCACACGGGAGGACCGTCGGGCGAGCGACACCTACAAGCGCCGCCGGGAGTAGTCCCGAGTATGCGAACGCTCGGCATCGTCGGTCCCGGGGCGGCGACGCTCGCCGACCGCCTCGTCGACCGGCTCGACGGCCGCGTCGCGCTCGTCCGCGGGGACGGTGCGACAGACGGCGGTGTGGCCGCCCGGCGGGACGGCGCGGCGACGACCTACGACCTCGGCCCGGAGGGGTGGCACGCGCGGGGGGAGTCCACGTCCCTCGGGGACGTCCTCGACCGGCTCGCACCGGACCACGACTACGCGCTCGTGCTCGACCGGCCCGACGCGCGCCTCGCCCGGGTCGCCACCGGGGCGGACCCGGAGGCCGACCTCCAGGTCGACCCCGACGGCGACCTCGACCCGGTCCTCGAGCTCCTCGGGGACCTCGAACCGCACGAGACGCTGGAATCGCTCGTCACTCGGGTCAAGGGGTCCCCGCGGGCCGACCGGGCGGGGGCCATCGCCACGTTCACCGGGCGCGTCCGCGCGAAGGACGGCGAGGAGGACACCCCGACCCAGTACCTGGAGTTCGAGAAGTACGAGGGGGTCGCCGAGCGCCGGACGCGCGAGATCGAGGCGGAGCTCGAGGAGCGCGACGGCGTCCTCGACGTGGTCATGCACCACCGGACGGGCGTGATTCCCGACGGCGAGGACATCGTCTTCGTGGTGGTGCTCGCGGGCCACCGCCGGGAGGCGTTCCGGACCGTCGAGGACGGCATCGACCGGCTGAAGGAGGAGGTCCCGATATTCAAGAAGGAGGTCACCGCCGAGGAGACCTTCTGGGTCCACGAGCGGGACTGACCGGCGCGCGCGCCGCGCCGAACCCCCCGCGATAACCAGCAACACGTGCCGGTTGTTCGGGGCGTCAGACGGGCGTCTTCCGGGTGACTCCGTCGTCGAGTAACTCCGTCGATTACTGCCTAAGAACCCGTTGTGAAAGGTCTAAGCCACTCTCAGAGCTTCGTAAAAGGTACGTTTCACGACGATTTCGGGCCGAATTCGCCCGAATCGACGCCAAGGTTCGTCCGTATATATGGGGGTCCGGTGGATAGGGAGGAGTGAGGTGTCACAGATGAGCGCGATGCAGCAACCCTCCACCGAGACGACGCCCGACGACAAGGAAGGCCGCCTGCTCTCGTACCTGCGCGAGCGGGCCGCCGACGGCGAGCTCTACTTCAAGTCGAAGTTCATCGCCGACGAGGTCGGCCTCTCGCCAAAGGAGATCGGCGCCCTGATGGTCAAGCTCCGCGACTCCGCCACGGAGCTCGAGATCGAGAAGTGGTCCTACACGTCGGCGACGACGTGGCGGGTCGAACCCGCCTGAGGTACCGCCCGTCGGGTCCCCGCCCGACACCTCGGCGCCCTGAACCGTCCCCGAACCGCTCTCTCCCTGCCCGCCGCGTCCGGTCGCCGGGCGCGGCTCCCTACCCAACCGACCCACCCCGACCGACGGGTAGAGTCGCGGCGTGTCCGGGGATTTATCCCCGACCACCACTTCCGGCCGGGTGATGGAACCCCGCGACCCGTCGGCCGACGGTCCGCCGACGGAGGCCTTCGCGTCGGTGTTCAGCGTGGCGGAGACGCGCCGCGACGGCGACCGGCTGGTCTACATCGGCGAACCGCTGGTCGGGCCCGAGACCCTGGAGCGGCGGGTCTGGCCCCTGTTCCGCGACTACGGCTACGAGGTGCGGCTCACGACGATCACCCAGTCCCGGACCGACCCGATCACGGGCCTGGAGATGGAGAACTCCCGGCACGCCCTGGTCGCCGAACCGCGGACCGTCGGGCTCGACGGCGTCCCGTGGATGAACGTCGCCACCTTCCTCCTGACCGTCGTGACGACGCTGTTCGCCGGCACGGTCTGGTACCACGAGCCGGTGACCGGGCCGCTGGACCTGCTCGCCGGCTGGCCGTTCGCGCTGGCCGTGATGGGCGTGCTCGGCGTCCACGAGCTCGGCCACTACGTCCTCTCGCGGCACCACGACGTGGAGGCGTCGCTGCCGTACTTCATCCCCGTCCCGACGTTCATCGGGACGCTCGGGGCCGTCATCCGGATGAAGGGACGCATCCCCGACCGGAAGGCGCTGTTCGACATCGGCGTCGCCGGCCCGCTCGCCGGACTGGCCGCCACCGTCGTCGTCACCGTCGTCGGGCTCTACCTCCCGCCCATCCAGGTGCCCCAGGCCGTGCTCAACGACCCGAACGCCGTCAACATCGAGTTCGGCTTCCCGCCCCTGTTGCTGGCGCTCTCCTGGCTGACCGGCCAGCCGCTCACCTACGGCGACCCCTCGCTCGCCGTGAACCCGGTCGTCTTCGGCGGCTGGATCGGGATGTTCGTCACGTTCCTGAACCTCATCCCAGTCGGTCAGCTCGACGGCGGCCACCTCGTCCGCGCGATGGCCGGCCGCCGCCAGGAGACCCTCGCCGCGCTCGTCCCGCTCGGGCTGTTCGGGCTCTCGGCGTACCTCTACTTCGTCCGGGGGATGGACCTCCGGGACTCCGTGCTCATCTGGACGTTCTGGGGGCTCATCTCGCTCGGCCTCGCCCGGGCCGGCCCGGCGACCCCCATCTACGAGGAGCCGCTCGACCGCAGGCGGATGGCCGTCGGCGTGCTGACGTTCGTGCTCGGCGCGCTCTGTTTCACCCCGGTCCCGTTCGAGCTCCTGAGCGCCTGAGCGCCCGAGACCGGCACGCCGCTCCCGGCGTCGGGGTGGCTCAAGCCCGGTCCAGTTCGACGGCGACGACGCTCCCTCGGGGGTCGCTCTCCCCCGCGCGGACGTCCCCGCCGTACCGCGAGACGAGCTCGCGGACGAGGTAGAGCCCGAGCCCCGTGCCGTCGCTGTCGAGCCCCGGTTCGCCGGGCTCGAAGGCCGCCTCCGGGCCGGCGGGGAACCCCGGACCGTCGTCGGCGACGCGTATCGTCACCGTCGTCGGCGTCGTCTCGACACCGACCTCGACCGTTGGGGCGTCGGTGTCGTTGTGCTGGACGGCGTTCGTGAGGACGTTCCCGACGACGCTCGAGAGCATCTCGTTGGCCTCGACCGCGAGGTCGGGGGGTGGCAGCCCCCCGTCGACCCGGAACGACGCGTCGGGGTACATCTCGCGGTGCTTGGTGAGCTCCGCCGAGAGCACCTCCCGGACCGACACCGGTTCGAGCGGTACCTCGCCGTCCGTCGAGAGCACCTCGATGAGGTCCTTGCCGGTCTCGGTCAGCCGGAGGGCGTCCCTGCCGGTGGTCCGGATGCGCGAGAGCGCCTCGACCGCCTCCTCGTCCTCGAGGGACTCCTCCAGCAGCTCCGCCCACCCCAGCATGACGCTCACGTCGTTGCGGACGTCGTGTCTGAGGATGCGGTTGAGCAGTTCGAACTGGCGGTTGGCCGCCTCGAGGTCGGCCTCGCGCTCCCGCCGGTCGGTCACGTCCTCGAAGGCGGCGACCACGCGCCGGACCGATCCCCCGGGGTCCGTGTGGGGGACGGCGTTGACCGAGAGCCAGACCCGCGAGCCGTCCGGGAGTTCGATGCCGTGCTCCGCGCCGAAGACGGCCTCGCCGGTCTCGAAGACCCGGGCGACCGGGAGCGCCTCGGGATCGAGCGGCTCGCCCGCCTCGTCGAACTGCCGCCAGCCGGGGTGGTCGTACCGGCGCCCGGTCATCTCGGACCGCGCGAGCCCCAGCAGCGCCCCCGCTCGCTCGTTCGCCCGGACGATCTCCCCGTCGGCGTCGACGACGACCAGCGCGACGGGGGTCGTCTCGAAGACCCGCTCCAGGAGGGACTTCTCCCGCCGGAGCTCGGTCTCCATCCGGCGCCGGCGGGTGACGTCCCGGAAGTAGACCGAGAGCCCGGTCTCGGAGGGGAACGCCCGGACCTCGAACCAGCTGTCGAACGGCTCGTAGTACGACTCGAAGGTGATCGACTCGCCGGTCTCGACCGCCCGCTCGTAGGCGTCGTAGAACTCCGTCCCGACCGCGTCGGGGAACGACTCCCAGAGGTCCTCGCCCACGAGCTCCTCGGCGGTGACGCCGAGGAACTCCTCGCCCGCCCGGTTGACGTAGGTGACCCGCCAGTCGGTGTCGACGGCGAAGAACCCGTCGCTGACGCGGTCGAGCACGTCTTCCGGGATATCGGTCGGTCTCATCTGTGACGGGGACGGGAGCCGGCGACGCAGCACGGCCCGACAGGAGTCGTCGCCGGAATCTGCTCCTGCAGCGTTCAAAAAGGCCACGGCCGTCCCGGAGCCCGTCGTCGGCCGGCTAGTCGGCCAGCACCGACCGGTAGCGGAGGCCGGCCTCGTCGTCGGCGTCGATCGCCGCCCGGATGCGGGGGCTCACCCACTCCCGGTCGCCGCCCTCCAGGAACCGCTCGTAGACGGGGAGCCGCTCGCGGAGCGGGACGCCCGCCCCCGACGCGAGGTCCTCGAGTTCCCGCAGCGCGGGCCACTCGTAGTCCGGGTTGACGTGATCGACCGTCACCGGCGAGACGCCGCCGAGGTCGTCGACGCCGCAGTCGAGTAGCTCCCGGACGGGCGCGAGGTTCGGCGGGGACTGGACCGACACCTCCTCGGGGAGGACCGCGCGTGCCATCGCGGTGGTCCGGCGCATCGTCTCGAGCGCCGGCTCCGGGTCCGACCACCGCTCGTTGGGCGAGACGGGCTGGATTATCACCTCCTGGACGTGGCCGTACCGCTCGTGGAGTTCGCGGATGGCCAGCAGCGAGATCGCCCGGTCGCGGGGCTCCTCGCCGATCCCCACGAGGATCCCGGTGGTGAACGGGACGCCGAGTTCGCCGGCGGTCCGGATCGTGGCGAGGCGCTGACCCGGGGACTTCCCCCGGGGGCCCCCGTGGGCCCGCACGTCCGCCGTGGTCTCGAGCATCACGCCCATCGAGGCGTTCAGGTCCGCGACCAGCGACATCTGCTCTCTGGTCTGGTCGCCGGGGTTCGAGTGGGGGAGCAGTCCCGCATCCAGGGCGATCTCGCAGGCCTCCCGCAGGTACGCGTGGATCGAGTCGTGGCCCCACTCGGCGAGCTGGTCGTGGATCCCGGTGTAGCGGTCGTCCGGGTCGTCGCCGAAGGTAAAGAGCGCCTCCGTACAGCCCGCGTCGGCCCCGCGCTCGACGATCTCCCGGATCTCCGCCGGCGAGAGCAGCGACGCCTGCCCCGGCGGGTCGTAGTAGGTGCAGTAGGTACAGGTGTACCGGCAGGCGGTCGTCAGCGGGACGAACACGTTCCTGGCGAAGGTGAGCTCGGGGGCGGCCGAGACGTCTCCGGGCTCGACCGCCAGCGCGGCCTCGACGTCGGCCTCCGGGAGGTCCAGCTCCACCCCGTACGCCTCGGCACCGGGAATCACGCCCGACGCTCCGGTACGGGGGGACAAAAGCGTTGGCTACACGGGTCGCCCGCCGGGGCGGTCAGCGCCGCCGGGCCACGACCCGTTCGTCGTCGCCCTCGACGGCGACCTCGAACCCCCGGTCGGCCAGCCACGAGCCCGCCGCTCCGTCGGGCGCGTGGAGCAGCACCTCCACGAGGTCCCCGGGCTCGTCGACGTCCGTCGAGAGGCGGAAGGAGTCGACCGTCGACACGGCCGCACCGGCCGACTCGGCGAGGCGCCGGTGGTCGCGGAAGGAGACGCCGTGGTAGTCGACTTCGAACGACGGGTCGCGTGCCACCAGCGCGTTCGTGCCGCCGCCGCGTCCCGGGACCAGGGTCACGCCGGCGTCGGGGGCCAGCAGCCGCTCGACGCTCGCCGGCGTCGCCAGCGCGAGGTCGGCCATCACCACCGCCGTCGGCGCCGGCCCGAGGCGGGCGTTGACGGCGCCGGTGAGCGGCCGGTCGTCGACCTCGACGGGGACGTCACACTCGACGGGCGCGGTCGCGAGCACGACGGGCTCGGCCGGCGTCGACGCGAGCGTCGAGAGCACGTCCTCCAGCATCGCCCGGGCGAACTCGCGTCGCTCCGCGGCGTCGAGCACGGGCGCGAGCCGCGTCTTCGGCGTCGTCGCGTCGAACGGGACGATGGTGCGCATCCGGATCAGCCGAGGGGGTCTCCCGGCCCCGACTGCGAGCGGAGGTAGAGCACGCCGCCGACGATCGCCGCGAGGACGATCACGACGCCGACGCCGATGAGGGCCAGTCGGAGGGTCCGGCTCGACTGCTGGGCGCTCCGGGCGGAGCTCTCGGCGTCGCTCGCGAGGTCCCGGGCGAGTTCGAACTCGCCGCTCTCGTACGCCTGGATCGCGCGGTCGAGCTGCTCGCGGGCCTGCTGGCTCCCCGCCCCCGAGACGACGGGCTGGGCCTCGTCGATGGCCGTCCGAGCCCGCTGGGACGCGTCGGTGTAGTGGTGGACCTCCCAGGTGTCGACGACGTTGACGTTGTCGCCGACCACCTTCGCGAGCTGGGCGAACTCGAACCGCTGTGGCGGGTCGTAGCTGTACCCGGACACCGCCGGCGCCCGCCCGCGGACGACGACCTCGACCCGATCGACGTTGTCCGCCGAGGAGACGTTCGCCGCGAAGGACCGCCCGGTGAACGTCTCGGAGGTGGTGTCCCCGTTCAGCTTCACCTTCCGCACGGTCCAGGTGGCGTTGGTGAGCTCGGTCCGGCCCCGGAGGGTCCACTCGTTCGTCCCGTCCTCGTAGAGGTCGTTCAGCGAGATGGTCGCCCGTCTCTCCTCGCCGACGCGCTGCTGGTCGGGCACGTTCGAGGAGTCGGCCGTGATCGCGGCCGCTGGGGCGGCGAGCGAGACCAGCAACAGGAGGGTGAGGAGCGCCCTAGAACAGCGGCTCCAGTTCATCCTCGTCGTCTTCGACCAACCCCCGTAAGTTCGCTTCGCTTTGGTCGCGGATCTCGTCGATGTTCTCCTGTGCCTCGATGGCCACCTGCTGGAGCTCCTTGATCCGCGGGACGTTGGTCACACCCGAGAGCAGGACGACGCCGGCGACGTAGTTCGAGCTCGAGATCGGGTAGTCACCGCCGCGGACCTCCATCGAGCCGGTCTGCTCCTCGAGCCACTTGCGGCCGCGCTCGATGCCCTTGCGGTTCAGGTACTTCGGCGGCCCGGACATCACGAGCAGCGCCCGCTCGGTCCCGCCCACCTCGCAGGGGAGGGTGAGCCGCCCGAGGGTCGCCTTCCGGACCAGGCTGGTGATGCGGTTGGTGGTGGTGGCGGCGTCGATCTCCTCCTCGCCGCCGCCGGTGAACCGCGAGAGCAGCCCCTTGTTCTGCTCCTCGCGCTGGAGCTGCTCGCGGGCGTAGCCGACCGTCGAGACCCCGCCGCAGGACAGCGTGTTGATGATCTCCGAGGAGTCGACGACGGACTCGGCGACCTCGCCGCCCCGCTCGACCTCGCCCGCGCCGAACAGGATGCCGAACCGCCTGACGATCTCGTCGTTGATCTCGCTGTAGCCCGACTCCATCGACTCGCCCGCCTTCCGCCAGGCGTCGTTGTCGAACACCAGCAGGTTGTCCACCTCGCGGACGAACGTCTGGAACGACCGGGCGGCGTTCAGCGTGTAGATGCCTCCCTCGTCCGAGCCGGGGAGGATGCCCAGCCCGTACACCGGCTCGGTGTAGATCCGCTTGAGGTGCTTGGCGAGGACGGGCGACCCGCCGGAGCCGGTCCCGCCGCCCAGCCCGGCGATGATGAGGAACGCGTCCACCTCGTGGACCGGGATGCTGTCGATGGCCCCCTGGATCTCGTCGATGTCCTCCTCGGCGACCTCGGCGCCGAGTTCGTTGTCGGCTCCGACCCCGTGCCCCTTCACGCGGGCCTGGCCGATGAGCACCCGCTGGTCCTCGGGGACCCGCTCGAGCCCCATGAGGTCGGCCTTGGCCGTGTTGACCGCGACCGCGGCTCGGACGATGTTGGTGCCGGTCCGCTCGTCGTACTCGAGGAACTTGTCGAGTACCTTCCCGCCGGCCTGTCCGAAGCCGATCATTGCCAGTTTCATTACCCAGTCACTAGCTGACAAACGGTTCGGTGCGCTTGATAAGTTTTCGCCTCGGTAAGCCGGTGAGCC
>Ga0207797_1002815_pt1 | contig 11919 bp, 10 predicted proteins | sample PRCRCaboRojoPR_6_FD_187275 | JGI IMG/M metagenome (GOLD analysis project Ga0207797, IMG submission 187275) | Marine sediment microbial community from Cabo Rojo, Puerto Rico - PR CR 10% Liquid 1 (SPAdes) | ecosystem: Environmental > Aquatic > Marine > Coastal > Sediment | place: Cabo Rojo, Puerto... | reverse complement strand
CAGCATGTAGATCTCGCCGTGGGCGAAGTTGATCAACTGGATGACACCGTAGACCATGGTGTACCCCACGGCGATCAGCGCGTAGATACCGCCAATGGTTAGACCATTTACAAGTTGTTGTAGAAACAAAGGCGTCCTCGCGTATGAAGCGGACCGGGCGCCGCTACTCCTGTTCACGGCGCCCGGTCTGCTGTCCTTGTCTCACCTGGTTGTCACCGTTACTCGGCCGGTACGAACTCGCCTCCCTCGACCTTCTTGACAAAGGCGGGCTTGGCGCAGTCGCCCACCTCGTTGAAGTAGGTCAGCCCGGTCACGCCGTCGAAGCCGTTGTCCGGGGAGTTGATGGCGGCCAGGCCGTCGCGGATCTTCTGGCGGTCCGCCCCCACCTTCTCGATCACGTGGGCCAGGATGCCCAGGCAGTCGTAGGCGTTGGCGCTCATCCAGTCCACCTCGCGGCCGGTCTCGGCCTTGAACTCCTCGGCGAACTCCCGGGCTTCGGGACCGCCGGACGCCGCCAGGAAGGGCACGGTCATGTAGGTGTTGTTCGCGGCCTCGCCGCCGATCTTGATATAGTCGATGTTGTCCAGCCCGTCCGCACCGAACAGCGGGCCGTCAAAGCCCAGCTTCCGGGCCTGCCCTGCAATCAGGGCGCCTTCCGGGTGGTAGCCGCACAGAAAGATGGTCTGGGGCTTGTCCCTCAGGAGCTTGGTGAGCTGGGGGGTGAAGTCCGTGGTCTTGGCCACGTAGGCCTCGGCGCCCGTCACCTGGAGCCCGCTCTCCTCGGCTCCCTGGATGAAGCTGTCCTTGAGGCCGATGGCGTAGTCGTTGTTCTCGTAGAAGATGGCCACCCGTTTGAGTCCGAGAAGCTCCTTGACCACGTGGGAAGCCAGGTACTCGCCCTGGAAGGCGTCCGTGTAGCAGTTGCGGAAGAACCATCCCTTGCCGACCTCACCGATGGTGGGGTTGGTGGAGGTGGGGCTGATCACCGGCATCTTCGCCCGAACGTAGATGGGCATGCCGGCCAGGGTGGCGGAGGAGCAGAGGTGCCCGATCACGGCCACGATGCTCTTGTCGTTGGCGAACTTCGAGGCCACGGTCCCGGCCTCCTTGGGCTGGCAGAGGTCGTCCCCCCAGACCAGCTCGACCTTCTTGCCGTTGATGCCGCCCGCGCCGTTGATCTCCTTCAGCTTGAGCGAGACGCCGGCCTTGATGTTGTCCCCGTAGGCCGCCAGATCACCCGTGAACGGGCTGGCCACGCCGATGCGGATGGTGTCCGCCGCCACGGCCGCCGTGGTCATGCAGAAGACCAGGGCCACGGCCAGGATGAGTCCCTTACCCAAAAGCGATCCTTTCCCTTTCATGATCAAACCTCCCGTCCTTAGATGGTCCGTGATAAAAGAAAAACTCAATCATTCCAAATAGAAATGCTTCTCGACAGGCAGGGGCATCATAGGAGAAAGGCCCAACCGTGTCAAGTCTATTTTCCCATTACACCGGGGGGGATAGGCGCTCGAAACGAAGGGGCCGACGCCCGTCCCGTCCGCCCGCGGCGGATCACCCGCCCCCGTTCCTCGTGCCGCCGTCTCACCACCGGACGGGGCCGGGTTCACAACAGCCGGATTTATCTTTTAATGATCTTTTCGCGTTATATGAGGCCCACAATGAAGCCATCGCCTGCCCTTTTCCCAACCAGCCCCCCGGACGGCGGGCACGCCGCGTGCGGCACCGCCCGGGTGAAAGGGCCGGGGCGTCCCCGGAAACCGGCGGGAGCCAAGGGATCCGGGCTCGAGCGACCCCCGCCGTCCCCCCGAACCCGGCCCGCTACCCGTTCCGGTCCCACCGGTTTCCGCCGGCGACAACGGCGGTCGAACCGAGATCGTACTTGTGCATCTTCTTCAGGAGGGCCGTGTGAGAGATCCCGAGCCGCCGGGCCGTGCCGCGGATCGACCCGGGCACCTCGAGCGCACCGGCGATGAGCTCCTTTTCAAAGGCCGCCACCCGCTCCCTCAGAGACCGCCCGGGCCCGCTGCCCCCCCGGCCCCGGGCCGCCGCGGCCGCGCCCCTTTCGAGCTCGTGTCCGAACAGGATGCATCCCACGTCCACGGAGTCGCCCTCGGAGAGGATGGCCCCGCGTTCCACCACGTTCTTGAGCTCCCGGACGTTTCCGGGCCACGCATGTCGGGCCAGCTTGTCCAGGGCCTCGGGGGCCGGTCGCTGGACGCTCTTGCCCAGGCCGGCCGCCAGCTGGAAGAGGAAATGGTCCACAAGGGCCGGGATGTCCTCGGGCCGCTCCCGGAGCGGCGGGATGTGGATGGGCAGGACGTTGATGCGGTAGTACAGGTCCTGGCGGAAGGCGCCGGCCTCCACCATCCGCTTCAGGTTCCGGTTGGTCGACGCAATGACGCGGCAGTGGACGGGGATCTCCCGGGCGCCCCCGACCCTGCGGACCGTGTTCTCCTGGAGCGTCCGCAGGATCTTGGCCTGGGATCCCGGGCTCATCTCCGCGATCTCGTCCAGGAGGAGGGTTCCTTCCCCGGCCGTCTCGAACAGCCCGGGCCTTCCCTGCCTCCGCCCGCCGGTGAACGCACCGGCCTCGTATCCGAACAGCTCGCTCTCCAGCAGGTTGTCCGGAAGGGCCGCGCAGTTGACCGGGACGAAAGGGCCCGAGCGGCCGCCGGCCGTGTGGATGGCCCGCGCGAACAGCTCCTTGCCGGTGCCGCTCTCGCCGCTGATGGTCACCACCGCGCCGGTGCCCGCGATCTTCCGGGCGAACCCCACGGCCTCGCGAATCGCCGGGGTGTTTCCCACGATGTCGCTGAAGGTGACCGGCTCCGGCTCGGACAACGCACGCGCCAGCTTCCGGATCTCGCGCAAGTCCTTGGCGATCTCCACCGCCCCGATGATCCGCTCCTCGGAGTCCCGGATGGGGCGGCCCGTGGCGAGATACTGGAAGCGTCCCTCGCCGGTGATGAGGTCCTGCTTCAGGTTGCTGAACTGCTTTCCGTTCAGGCAGTCCAGGATCGGGGTCTCGGGCAGCCCCAGGCTCTGAACGGGCTTTCCCAGAACCTCCTCCGGTTCCTGTCCCAGGGCCCTGCAGGCGACCCGGTTGATGGTGGTCAGCCGGCCGTGGCCGTCGATGGAAACCACCCCGTCGCTGATGTTGTCCAGGACCACGCGGAAGCGGTTCTCCCGCTCCTCGTGCGGCAGGGTGGCGATGGGCCGGATCTGGACGAGGTCCGGAATGCCTCCGAGGGAGGTCAGCAGCTTCCCCCGGCCCGGAGCGTCGATGGCGCTCTCAATGTCCACGTAGACCAGGGTCTCCTCCTCGGAGCGCTGCACCTCCATGCGGACGATGTTGAGCCCCTGGCCGGCGATCCGGGCCGAGATGTCGGCGACGATCCCCACCCGGTCACGGAACCGGAGCTCCAGCTTCAGGCTCGTGCGCTCGGCCACGGAGATCTCCAGTGCGGCTCAGACTCCTGCCTGCCCCAGCTTGCGCCGCCGGACGCGGTCCTTGATGCGGTTGATGTGTCCCCGGCCCAGCCCCTTGACCTCGCAGCCCAGCTCGAAGTACCGCTCGATCCGGGCGTCGTCCAGGATGCCGAAGCAGTCCACCACGGCGACCGGTCCCCCGGTCATGTCCACCACCTCGTCGGGCTGGAGATCGACGTACTCCTTGTGGCGCACGGCGATCACCACGGCCTCGGCGCCTTCGAGCGCGTCCCGGAGGTCCGGGGTCATGGAGAACTCGTCCAGGTGCTCCTGGTTCCGGAAAAAGCGGGACCAGCTCGTGCCGCCGGCCGGGTAGCTCTCCTGCTTCTCCAGCTCCCACCAGTGGCGCACGTACGGATCGTGGGCCCGGATCTCGGCCCCCATCTCCGTGAGCTTTCGCACGATGATCTCGGAGCCGCTGTAGCGGGTGTCCCCCACGTCCTCCCGGTAGGAGGCGCCCAGCACGGCCACCTCGGAGGCGGCCACGATCCGCCCCATGTTCCGGAGGGCGTCGCGGACCAGCTGGGCCGCGTGAAGGGCCCGGGTGTCGTTGATGTTGATCGCCTCCGGCGTGATCCGGAAGATGTCACCCTCGAACCCGAGCAGATGCTTGTAGGCCCACAGTCCGAGCCCCCCGTCCTTGGGCAGGCAGTAGCCCCCGATGCCCGGGCCCGGGAAGATCATGTTGTCGTGGGTGGGCCGCATCCGGATGGCCTGGATGACCTTGATGAGGTCCACGCCGTTGGTCTCCGCGAACAGGCTCCACTCGTGCATGAAGGCCAGGATGGTGGCCCGGTAGCTGTTCTCCACGATCTTGCAGGTCTCGCTCTCGATGGGACGATCCAGGACCGTGAGCGGGTACTCGTCCACGTTCAGGACGTCGGAGAGGAACGTCTCGACCCGGACCCGGCTCTCCCGGTTGATCCCGCTGCAGACCCGCCAGAAGTCCCGGACCGAGCGGACGTACTCCCGTCCGGGCATGACCCGCTCGAAGCTGTGGGCCAGCAGGGGCTCCTCCTCGATGCCGCGCTTGCGGAACGCCTTCTTGATGATGGGGTAGGCCACGTACTCGGTGGTCCCCGGCGGCACGGTGGTCTCGGTGAGCACCAGGCAGCCCGGTTCGATGGTGCGCCCGATCACCTTGTAGCTCGCCTCGAGCGCGCTGATGTCCGCGTGGCCGCTCCGCAGGTTGCCCAGCTCCTCCTTGAGGAAGTCGCACTGGACGTCCACCACGAGCACGTCGGCCAGCTTCAGGGCGTCGTAGGTGTAAGTGGCCACCATGGTCTTCTTCTCGTTCACGCACCGGGCGATCAGCGGCTCCACCTCCGGGTCCTCGGCCTTCACCGGAGAGATGCCCCGGTTGAACAGCGGGATCTTCCAGAAGCTCCTGGGGCTGGGGCGCTGCATGCCGATGACGAACTTGTTGGGCTCGCCGGTCCTCCGGTCCACGGAGTCCGCGACCACTCCGGCCATGACCGCACCCACGAAGCCCAGGCCCATCACCACCACGATCTCGCGCCCCATGGCCCGCTGCTCCTGGGCCAGGGCCGCGAGCCGCGCAAACTCATCCAGGTAATCCTCTTCCTCCGGCAGACGGAACTCCTCTCCGTCCGGGCTCACTGAAAATGCCATGGTGCGTCCTTTCCTTTCGGGCGCCTCTCGAGGCGCAAAGGCCCTCATCGCGTCGATTTGCCGTGGGATTTCAGAAACGGGGGAATCCCCGCTCTTTAATGAAACCGGTGGGGAAAGTCAAGCCTGTCGTGGGCCTTTTCGATGCAGGTCGCGGCCCCGAACGATACATTCGCAAGGGCCCGCTCACCGGCCTCGGGAGGTGCTGCAGCCGGCTAACGCTCGTGGGATGGATGCGGGAGCTTCAGGCGTTTTGCGGCGCCCGTCAGGGGATCGTGTCCACGGACGCGAAGCCCGGCTCGTGGAGCGGGACCAGGATGTCCGCCGCGTCCCGCACCCGGAGCATGATGTCGTACGCCTCGCAGGGGTTCACGGGGGTGCCCGGAGGGATCACCTCCATCTCCATGGCCCGCACCCGGGCAGGGGGCTCGAAGTTCTCCATGATCACGCAGAAACCGGTGACGGCCGCCACGCCCACCGGGGTGTCCACGAGCACCGTGAGCCCCCCTTCGGTGTGCGCCGGGGTGTGCATCACCCGGATGCCCGGAAGGATCTCCCCATCCGCACTGAGCGGGCGGATCTGCCCGTTCTCCTCCACGTCCTCGATGAAGTCCTCCAGGTAGCGGTAGTCGAGGGGATGGGGGTCGTGGATCCGCTCCAGCTCCTTCTCGTGCACGTAAATCTCTGCGTTCACGCACTTGGCGTCGTTCTCGCAGTGGTCGTTGTGCAGGTGGGTGTGAATGACCAGGTCCACGTCCCCGGGCCGGAGGTCCCAACGGGCCAGTCCCTCCTCGAAGCTGTAGATGGGCCCGCCGATGCGCGCGGCCCGGTCCTCCGAGCGGACCGGCGACATCTCGCCCGTGTCCACGAGCACCGTCCGGTCGCCTCCTTCCAGATACCAGGCGTAGATGGGGATGGCATAGGGCTCCCCCTGCCCGTGCTGGTAGGTCATCATGGTCTTGTCGAAAATCTTCGTTCCCAGAACAATGGGATGAATGCGGTAGCGCGTCATAGCAGCGTCCTCCGAGGCCTCGAACCTCGAGATCCGTCCGTTGGATTCGCTCGGCCGTTGCGTTTCCGGCCGCGAATCGGCAGATTTTTGCGAATCCGTCGGTCAGTCGTGGTATACTCCCGTCCGACCCGAAGGGAGCACGGTCCACCGGGTCTCCGCCCCGGCGCGCCGGAACGGCATAGGAAACGACCCGGGCCCTGTCAAACCCCCACCGAAAGGAGGCGGCATGAGTTCAGACGACCTTCAGAAAGCGTTGCGGTACCGGTGGCTCATCTTCTGGATCCTGGCACTCGGGTACGTCCTGGTCTACTTTCACCGGCTCTGCCCGGCGGTGGTGGCCGAGGACATGCGGCGGGACCTGGAGGCCGGCGGAAGCCTCCTCGGTCTTCTGGGCTCGGCCTACTTTTACCCCTATGCCCTCATGCAGCTGCCGGCCGGCCTTCTCTCGGACTCCTGGGGCCCCCGGAAGACCATCACCCTCTTCTTCTGCGTGGCCTTCGGCGGATCCGTCATGCTGGGCCTGGCCCCGAACGTCTACGTGGCCATCGTCGGCCGAACGCTCGTGGGCATCGGCGTGGCCATGCTCTTCGTCCCCACCCTGAAGGTCCTGGCCGAGTGGTTCCGCATCAAGGAGTTCGCCATGATGACCGGCATCCTCATGGCCATGGGGGGCATCGGCTCCTACGCGGCCGCCACGCCCCTGGCCTACATCAGCACCTGGATCGGGTGGCGGCAGTCCTTCGTGCTGGTGGGGGCCTTCACCCTCCTGCTGGGCATCCTGGTGTGGGCGTTCGTCCGGGACCGGCCCTCGGTCATGGGATGGCCGTCCCCGGCTGCGGACACCTCCGGCAAACCGGCCGAGACCATGAGCCTGGGACGCGGCATGAAGCGGGTCCTGTCCGAGGCCCGGTTCTGGCCCCTGGCCGTCTGGTTCTTCTTCACCTGCGCGATCTTCTTCTCCTTCATCGGCCTCTGGGGAGGCCCCTACCTGATGCAGGTCTACGGCCTGACCAAGCCCCAGGCCGGGCACATCCTCTCCCTCGCCGCCGTGGGTATGATCCTGGGGAGCCCCTTCCTGAGCTGGCTCTCCAACCGGGTGTTCCGGGCGCGCAAGCCCGTCCTGATCATGGGGAGCATCTTCATGGTGGCCGTCACGGGCGTCCTCTACCTCTTCACCAGCCGAATCCCCCTCCCCGCCTACTACCCCATCTGCCTGATCGTGGGGATCTTCTCCGGGGCCATGGTCACCATCGGGTTCACGACGAACAAGGAGCTCTTTCCCGTGTCCATCGCGGGGACGGCCACGGGCCTGGTGAACTTCTTCCCCTTCGCCGGCGGGGCCGTGTTCCAGGTGGTCCTGGGGGTGGTGCTGGAAAAGCAGGGCCTGAACGCCCAGGGAGGGTGGCTGCTGGCGGGCTTCCAGCAGGGCCTCCTGGTCCTCTTCCTCTGCGCGGGGGCCGCCCTGGTCTCCAGCCTCTTTCTCAAGGAGACCCTGACCGAGCCGTAAAGGTCCTATTCCGCTTCCTCTTCGGCCCGACGCCGGGCCACGGCTTCGGCGTGCTGGATGCTGCCGCCGGGTCCCTCCTTTCGGCGATCCAGGCGGGCAATGTCCTGCGCCTTCCCGTACAGGGTCAGCGTGTCGGAGGGCTCCACCACCGCGTCTCCCTTGGGGGCGCCCAGGAACCGTCCGTCCCGGCGGCTGATGCCCAGCACCAGCACGCCCTCGCTGGGAAGCTGGAGCTCCTCGAGTCGCTTGCCCGCCATCCAGTCGGTGGGCTGCACAAAGACATCGTGGATCGCGTACTCACCCGCCAGATGGAGAACGGCTGCGTAGTCCCTCACGTCCAGATCCGTGTACTTCTTCAGGGCCCAGGTCACCCACCGGGAGAGCCCCTCCTCCACCCAGCCGCTCATGGACACCGAGATGAGGAAGGCCACGCCTCCCGCCAGAAGCAGAACGCGGGAGATCAGGGCCCCGCCCGATTCCACCTGGATGAACCCCAGGATGAAGGTGGAGATGGCCGTGATGATGCCGGCGTTGCCCACGAGCATGATGATGAGCAGGATCTTCCGACGGACGGGATGGTTGACCACCTTCTCCGACTCGGACGTGGTGAACCCGACGCCCGTGAAGGCGGAGCGGGCCTGGAACCTCGCCGACTGCCGGGACAGCCCGGTGAACGTGAGGGCGATGGCCGCAATCTTCGTGATGAGAAGCGAAAGCACGAGAACCAGGAGCAGGGAGGTGATGGCAACCATGGGAACCCCGCATCGACGACGGAAGCTGAGCCGCCGGAGTCGTTACTGAAGCGTGATGGCCTTCTCCGGGCAGATCTCCTGGCAGCAGAAGCATCCGATACAGCTCTCCTCGTCCACCCGGGGGATCTCCTCCTCGGTCATGGAGAGCGCCGACACCGGGCACTGGTCCACGCAGGTGCAGCAGCCCGTGCAGAGCTCCGGGTCGGCCTCGGGCGCCAGGACGGTCTTGCCGTGGATCATGGCCTGGATGTCCTCGTTCCCCAGCAGGGCCTCCCCGCCCAGGGGCGGCAGCTTGTAGTCGGGCATGACCGCCAGCTCGCCGATCACGTCGATCCGGTCCAGGTCGTAATCCCCGAGCTCCTCCTCCCGGGCCCGCCGGAGGAACCGGAGCTTGCCCGGGTCGCAGCCCATCATGTAGGCCATGACCGCGTCCATGGCCACGGCGTCGTCCGAGGCCATGATCTTCCCCACGTCCCTCAGGTCCGGTGAGGCCGGGCCGTTGCCCTCCATGCCCACCACCGCGTCCATGATGAAGAGGTCAGGCACCCGGAGCTGAAACACCTTCACCACCACGTCGTGGAAGCGCTCGGCATTGCCCGCGGCCCGGTGGAGCTTGGCCTTCTGAGCCCCGGGAAGGATCCCGTAGCTGTTCTTCACGGCCCCCGTGACCACGGTGAGGCCGTGGGTCTTGAACCGGGGCAGGCTGATGACCACATCCGCGTCCAGGACCGCGCTGGAGACGCTCACCCGGGGCATGTAGCCCGGGTCGAACGGCAGCTCGCGGGCGTCGTTCCCGATGTTCACGTAGTAGCCCCCGGCCGCCTCCATGAGGCCGGTCCGGCGGAAGCTCTCCTCGTTGTCGCCGTAGTTGAAGAGACCCGGGTTGTCGCCCACCACCAGCTCGCCGGGCCTCATGCCCTCCACCTTGTCCACCACGGCCCGGAGAACGGCCGGGTGGGTCGCGATCCCCTCCTCCGCCCCGGAGGCCCGGAGCACGTTCGGCTTGATCAGGACCCGCCTGCCCTCCAGTTCCAGGGGGAAGAGCTCGAACGCCCGCTCCACGGCCTCGCGGGCCGTCCCGTAGGTTGCGGGATGGACCAGAACCCTCGACATGACAGATCCTCCCTTTCCGGTCGATCCGCTCCCCCGGCCGCGATCGACGGTGTCGGCGTTCGAAGCGGCCGAACCCTTCGTGCCGCTAGGCTGCGGACAGGAACCGGGGCGGCCATCCGTCCCGAAGCGGGAAAACGTAGGTCTTACGACCCTTCTTGTAGCGGAAGTCACACAGCCGGTCCCCTTCGGCCAGGGTCCGGTACCGCACCAGGCCCCGGTCGAAGGCCTCGCTCACCACGTAGTCGCTCAGGCAGAGATAGGGCGCCAGCGCCTCCGCTCCCTGCGTCCGGTAGAACTTGCAGATCCCACACTCGGTGACGTCCAGGCCCCAGTCGAACGCCACGCCGTCGCCGTCAACGAAAGCCGCCACCCAGTCTCCGGGGTAACGCCGCTTCCGGCTCTCCCCGGCGGCCTTGCGGAGCCGTTTCAGATACCTCTCGTTGTACTTGAGGCGGCCCACCAGCCTGAGCACCCACTCTGGGTGGTCCGCCATGGCCTGGAAGGTCTCGAAGATGATCCTCCCGGCCTCCTCCAGGTTGTGCCCCTCCGCCGAGAGCGCCCGGTACACGGCCAGGTAGTAGGCCCCGCAGATCAGCCACTCGGTGAACGGGTTGCCCCGCCCACCGATGTAGGGAACTGCGGGGACCAGGGAGCGGTGCTCCGCCCGGATCTCCTCCATGAGCCGTGCGGCCCGGCCGCCACCCAGCCGGCGGTCCAACGCCTTCTGGGTGCCCTTCTCGTGATCCTCCAGAGGGCCCGACCCCCTTCCCGCCACGTACAGGGTCCCACCGCCCGCCAGGCCGGCGGCCGCGGCGGCGGAAATCTTGAGGAAACGCCTTCGGTTCACGGGCTTCAGAGACCTCCGTTCACGTCGAACCCGCCTCCCGGCGGGGAACCAGGGCCACGGCGCGGACGGGCGCGCCATCCGCCCGCTCGATCTTCAACGGGAGGCAGCAGAGCAGAAACGTTCGTCCCAGAAGGGTCTCCAGCCGGACCAGGTTCTCGATGACGAGGATGCCCCGCTCCAGGAGCAGCCGGTGAACGGGATAGGTCTCCGTGTCCACGGGATCCACGGAGACGGCGTCCACGCCCACCCCCTTGGGCCTGAACCCCGCCAGCCAGCGTGCCGCTCCCTCGGAGAGCACCGGGTAGCCGTCGAAGTAGTCCGGTTGTCCCCAGGCCTCCGACTTTCCCGTTCGGAGGAGAACGAAGTCCCGGTCTTCGATCTCGGCCCCCCAGGGCTCAAGATGCTCACGGCCGATGACCGTCCGGCACGGACGAGCCAGGTCCAGCACGACCCCGGACCCCACGAAGGCTCCGGCGTCAAAGCCGTCCAGGGTGCGTCCCCCCTCGAGGATGTGGGCGGGCGCGTCCACGTGGGTTCCGGTGTGGGAGTACATTGTGATCGTCTTTTCCTCGAACCCATGATTCACCAGCGTGCACGAGGCGACGAACACGGGCGGCTCCGTTCCCGGGTAGCAGGGCATGCCGGGGGAAACCGCGTGCGTCAGGTCCACTGTCTCGAGCGCGTCTGGAAATCCGTCGATCACGAACCGTCCCCCATGGAAAGGATGCCGGCCCGGGTGTGTACCCTGCGGGGATCTCTCCGACCGGTCCCCTCGAGTTCGATGATAGCCGAGCCGGCCGTGGTTGTCCATGAGCGTCTCGCGGGAGGAGTCCGGGACGCGCAGGTACGGCACCGGCGTCGACCGGCTGACACCCGACGACATGGAGGCGTTCCGCGAAAAGACGGCCAACGGATTCGAAGGCGAGTACCCGGAGATGCTGAGGAAGATCAAGGCGTTCGTCCTGCTCAATGTTCGGGCCGAGAACGAGGGCCGGATCCTGGAGAAGCGCTTCTCCCTGAAGGAGGTGAGAGAGGTCCACTCCATCCACGGAAACCGGGACATCCCGGCCTCGATCGAGCTCAAGCGGAACCTGCTCTCCTCGGACGCCGGGATCATCTCCGTGTTCGTGCACGATCAGCTGCGGCAGATCCCGGGGGTGGTCGGCACCCGGACCCTGATCCCCGTGCGCTCCAGGATCAAGGACGAGGAGCCGCCGGCCCAATGAGCCCGGGAGGCTTTCGCGGACTCGGGCGAAGCCGCCCCCCGGCTCATGGTGCGCTATGCTCGAACCGCCTCCAGCAGGCAAACGGCCTCGGGGGTGGATACCGCCTGCACGAGCGTGAAACCGGCCGCTTCGAGGAGACTGCGATACTCCTCCTCGGTGCGCTCCCGGCCGCCGGTCACCACCATCATCTCCATGTCCAGGAGCTTGGCCACGGAGAAGGCGTTCCCGGGCGGGACGACCATCTCCACCACCAGGAGCCTGCCGCCCGGCGGGAGGGCCTCCCGGCAACAACCCAGAATGACCGAGCAGGCCTCGTCGGGCCAGTCGTGGCGCAGGGTCAC
>Ga0207797_1002814_pt1 | contig 11922 bp, 8 predicted proteins | sample PRCRCaboRojoPR_6_FD_187275 | JGI IMG/M metagenome (GOLD analysis project Ga0207797, IMG submission 187275) | Marine sediment microbial community from Cabo Rojo, Puerto Rico - PR CR 10% Liquid 1 (SPAdes) | ecosystem: Environmental > Aquatic > Marine > Coastal > Sediment | place: Cabo Rojo, Puerto... | reverse complement strand
GGCAGGAGATCCAGGAGCGGAAGCTCCGTGACCTGGGGTATATTGACTGATCCAGACCGCTGACTGGCAGCGGTTCGACCGGATTGCATTCCAGACGGACTTGGGGCCCTTTACTTGCACATGCTACCCGCGAGGTGGGACTGATGCGGAGACTGCACCGGGCCGGAAGGCTATCTGAGTCCGTGCGCCTCCGTGATGGCCGCCTTCCTCGATAGGTCCCGCCGCAACCCGGGCAGGTATAGGCGTTCGAGGGAGAACCGCACGCCTTCGGACCCTCTTCCGGGGAAGAGGAGCGCAAACGGTCTGTCTGCGGCAAGGTAGAGAAGGCTGCTCTCAAGGTCGTAGTATGCCGTATCCCGCAGAGTACGGTGGGGGCCGATGGTCTCGATCCTTCCTTCCTGCGAGACCAGGAGCAGTGCTGCATCGTCTCCTCCATCCGCGTGAACGCTGCAGGAGTTGTACCGCCAGAGCGCATCTCCGACGGACAGTGTCCCGGACTCGCTGATCCGAACGGTCGTATCCGGGGACTCCGCCGGTCTCCATGCCCTGTCCGCCACCCGTACGGTGTCCAGCAGGGCCGGGCTGTAGCCGAGGTCAACCGATAGGACCGGCATAGTATCGGTGTTCGCAATGCCCGGGTGCGCATGCTCCCAGAGGCGCTGAGATGTGAAGGGAGGAGTCCGGATACCCGAGATGCCCCGCGTGAGCAAGGCCTCCCGGTACGCGCCAGGCCACACGGTTCCGTACCCGGCAACGTCTTCTTTCAGACCGGACACGGCCACCAGCATGCGGGGATGGTCTTCCACCACCTCTGCCAGCCGGTCCAGGGTGCGCTGCGTGTAGTCCGATGCCACCGACATCCTCCCCAGCTCGTCCCTGGCCTGCAGGAACAGGCCCGCCAGCAGGACGAGCAGCAGGGCGGTGGCTCTCCATCCCCGAAACCTGCCGGCAGCCAGTCCCGCCATCACTGCCACGCCGGGAAGGGCCGCGTAGGCGTAGTAGGACCGCGGCGGCAGATTCGAGACCGTGACCAGGAGCCCGAAGAGAAGCAGGGCCACCAGGAGCACGGACCTCCAGTGCCTGTGCAGCGCCGCAGCTGTGGCCAGGGCCAGAAGGAGGAGTGTCCTGGCGGGAAGGCCGTCCAGCCAGGGTGACAGCGGCATCCTCGCCAGCAGCAGGAGGTTTCGCAGCATGTAGGGGCCCAGCTCCGCGGACTCCCGATAGCCCAGGGCCAGTCCCACCGCCGCCACCCGCCATGCGATGTATATCGCCACCGGGATGAGATAGAGCAGAAGGGCAGCGGCTGCCCTGTGTGTTCCCCGCCGGTTGCTCTCTGCGAGCCACAGGCTGAGGGCCGCGAAGGAGAGGGGGGCCAGAAGGGCGGTCTCCTTCGCCAGCAGGGAGACCAGGTATAGGGCCTGGGCCAGGACCAGCAGGTGCCATTTGCCTCTTTCCGAGAGCTCCCATCGCACATGCAGCCAGAACGAGAGGAGAAGGGGCAGCAGAGCAATGATGGTGGTGCGGCCGGAGACCCTGGCAGCCGAGGGTATCACCGCCGGAGAGAGGAGAAAGACAGCAGCGGCGGCCAGGATGCCCCGAACGCCCAGCCCGAGGGCTCGGAGCAGGAGAACCAGCGAGACCGCGCAGAGCATGTGGAGCAGAATGTTGGTGACATGCCAGCCCCGGGCCCCCGTGGGCCCGTGGACGGCGGAATCGAATGCCCAGACCGCCACTGTCAGCGGTCTGAAGCCCCCCGCCTCGAAGCGGGTGAATGTGCCGAGGTCGAAGCCGTGCTCCAAGTCCAGATAATCGTCTGAGAGGAAGCCAAAGTTGAGGGGGGGGGTATAGAGGAACAGAGAAGCCAGCAGAACGATGACCGAAAACACCCCAGTAGACGCTCTGATTCTACTCCGAACTTTGATTATGATACCCTCCAGGTGCACATGATCTGAAACCAGCATTGGTATATAGCATAACAAAGCAGCAACGACGGGGGAGAGATGGCCGAGAGCATTCTCGAGGTTAGGGACGTGACGCTGGAGCTGGGGGGAAAGCGGATACTGGACGGCCTCTCCCTGGACGTCTGGGAGGGGCACGTGCACGCGATAGTGGGCCCCAACGGGGCCGGGAAGTCCACGCTGGCGTCCACAGTTATGGGGCTGGGCGGCTACCGTGAGCATACCGGCTCCATCCTCTTCCGAGGCGAGGACATCACCGAGCTGTCTGTGGACGAGAGGGCTCGGAAGGGCATCACCCTGGCCTGGCAGGAGCCGGCTAGGTTCGAGGGGCTGGCCATGGAGCGCTTCATACTCAGCGGCGCGCCGGACCGTGATCCGAAGCGGGCCGCAAGCGCCCTGGAGACGGTGGGGCTGGACCCGGACAGGTACATGGGAAGGGCTGTCGACCAGACACTCTCCGGCGGTGAGCGCAAGAGGGTTGAGCTGGCTTCCATACTTGCCATGGAGCCGGACCTGGTGATAATGGACGAGCCGGACTCGGGGATAGACGTGGAGGCCCTGGAGCGGATCTTCGAGGCCATGAGGAGCCTGCGGGAGAAGGGGTCGACGGTTCTTCTGATAACCCACAGCATGACCGTGCTGGAGCAGGCGGATCACGCGTTTCTCATCTGCTGCGGGCGCATACTGGACAAGGGAAGCGTGGAGAAGATATCGGAGTTCTTCGGCGAGAAGTGCATACCGTGCGACCACCAGAACGTTCCCGACGAGGAGGTGGACTTCGATGAGTAGCTCTCAGGAGCTCGTGGAGATGATGTACGCCAGCCTGGGGGAGAGCTGCATCACCTCGCCGGACGTTGCCCACGTGGAGATACACGGCAACGAGGTGCTGGGAATGCACCTGGTGCCCGGCCTGGAGGTGGAGGCCGAGGAGCTCGAGGACGGCATAAGCGCCACCGTAAGGGTGCGCGAGGGTGTGCAGATCGAGAAGCCTGTGAACATGTGCTTCGGCCTGATACCCGAGAGCGGCGTACAGAGGATACGGATGGGCGTGGAGCTGGAGGACGGTGCCCGGGCCGCGGTGGTCTCCAGTTGCACCTTTCCCAACGCCGTGGAGGTGCTTCACGAGATGGAGGCTGAGATCCGCCTGGGCCGCAGTGCTGAGTACATCTACCTCGAGAGGCATGTGCACAGTGACCAGGGCGGCGTGAAGGTGGTCCCGCGGACGAAGGTGCTGTTGGGCGAGGACGCCTACTTCCGGTCGGACTTCGAGATGCTGAGGGGCAGGGTCGGGGTGCTGGACATAGAGTACGCGGCCGAGTGCGCCGCCCGCAGCGTGCTGGAGATGAACGCCCGGGTGAGCGGCCGCGGCGACGACCGCATCGACATACACGAGAAGGCGATCCTGGCGGGGGAGCGGGCCCGGGGCGTGCTTACCACGAACATCGCCGTCCGGGACAGGGCCAGGGCCGACATCCGCAACACGCTGCGGGCGGAGGCGCCCTACGCCCGGGGCCATGTGGACTGCAAGGAGATCATCCGCGACCAGGGTCAGGCCAGAGCGGTGCCCATAGTCGAGGTGGTGGACCCCAGGGCCCACGTGACCCACGAGGCCGCCATCGGAAGCGTGGACTCCAAGCAGCTGGAGACGCTGATGGCCCACGGCCTCGACGAGGACGCGGCCACGGACATGATCATCGAGGGGCTGCTCTCGCCGCAGTACTGACGTCTGCGCCGGCGGGCTGGATTTGCTAGTGTCGGAGTGTATATTGCCCCTTCGGTTCACCTGATGCCACTCCAGCCAGCGGGAACTTATGAAAACCAAGCCGGCAGCCGCAGCCCTGGCGCTGCTTCTTGCGGCCTCGTGCGCCATGCGGGGCGGAGGTCCACCCAACATCGTCGTCATAGTCATCGATTCGCTGAGGGCGGGCAACCTCTCCTGCTACGGATACCACAGGACCACCTCGCCCAGCATCGACAGCCTGGCGTCGCGGGGTACAATGTGGACGGCATGCGTCTCCCAGGCGCCATGGACCCTTCCGTCGTTCGCGTCGATACTCACCGGCACCACCCCCCGCAGCCACGGTGCCGGAAGGCGGCGGAACCAGGAGTACGGGATTCCACCCGCCGCCCCCTACCTGCCCGATCTTCTACGGGAGGAGGGATACGCCACATACGGCCACCTCAACGTATCCTTCATCGACGAGGGCCACGGGTTCATGCGGGGCTTTCAGAGCTTCAGATGCGAGAACGCGGGGGACGCCGACGCCGACGAGGTGGTGGACCGATTCACGGACTGGGCCGATTCCCGGGAGGATGATGGCCCCTTCTTCGCGCTTCTGCACCTCTTCGACCCTCACCAGCACTACGCCCCGCCCGCCCCCTACGACACCCTCTTCGGTCCGGACCCGGAGGTGGACAGGCACGCCTGGGAGGTGGACGGGACGGGCAGGCCCCTGGACACCGAGAACCTGGAGCACTACATGGCGCTCTACGACGGGGAGATCGCCTTCGCCGACGCCGAGGTGGGCAGGCTGCTTGGATACCTGAGGGACCGGGGTCTGGACGAAAGGACCCTGGTGGTGGTCGTCGCGGACCACGGTGAGGAGTTCCTGGAGCACGGAGGAGTGGACCATGGCCACACCTTCTACCAGGAGCTCCTGCATGTCCCTCTGATCATCAGCGGCCCGGGAGTCCCCAGGGGGTGCACAGACTCCTCATGGGTGGGGTCGTACGACCTTTCGCCGACCCTTCTGCGCCTTGCCGGCGTTTCGGTGCCGCAGGTCATGGAGGGAATCGATCTCCTAACGGACCCGGAGGAGATCAGGATCATTCCCAGCAGCGGGGTGATCATCGCCCCCCGGAACCTCCACAGGCCCTGGAACTGCTCCGTGCTCCGCGGGGGGGTGAAGACCTACCGCCTGAAGGAAGGGGGGGAGGTGGAGGACCTGAGCACCGATCTGGCCAGGGACCCCATGGAGACGAACCTGACGGCTGGAGGCGACTCCACTCTGGTGGATGCGTATATGACATCTCCGCGCCTCTGGGAGCCCGTTCGGGCAGACTGCGAAGGAACCGACAGGGAGCGGCTTCGCGACATCGGATACTTCTGACCCGAGCCTAGAGCCTGCGGGCCAGTATCACAACCTCCACGGCTTCGCGGACCTCTCCGGAGGCGGGCCGGCAGCGCAGGAAGACGATGTACCTCCCCACCGGCATCCTGCTCCCGTTCTCATCGCTCCCGTCCCATTGAAGCGCCAGGCTGCTGCCGCACTCCACCCGCTCCGCCAGCGTCTTCACCACCCTTCCCTGTGCGTTGTAGACGCGCGAGGTGACCGTGTTGCCGGAGGTCCCGGCATTCATGGAGACGTTCAGGACGTCGTCACGGCCGTCGCCGTCTGGGGAGAAGGGGCTGGGCCACACAGCCAGGAACGGCCCTCCCTGCTGCCCGGACGAGGCGCTGTTGGGGCCTCCGGGAGTCCCTCCCTCCGCGCAGCCGGTCCAGTTGGAGCAGTCCCAGCCGGGGGCCGGGGCCTCTATCCTCTCCAGGCTGCGGCCGGTCTCCCCGCCCCAGTCATCCCCGTAGGGAACCCTGTCGATCACCTGGCCGGAGGCCAGGGAGAGTCGCAGGTCGTCGGCCCATTCCACGCCCTGCTGGTTGGCGTTGTTCAGAGTCGGCCACTGATCGGGCTGTATGACCGGCGCTTCCACGCCCGGCCAGGCTTCGGCGAATGCTGCGGAATCTGCGCAAAGAACCGCGAATTCCCCCTCATGGACCACCACGGGATCGTCGGTGATGGAGACCGTCTCCCGGGAGTCCGAGAAGGTCACCTCAGCCAGGTCAACCGGCCCCGTTCCGGGGCAGACGTGCAGCTCGACCCACTCGGGATTGCCCGGAGCGGGGCTGTACATGATCTCGTTGACCACCAGGTCAGGGGAGCGGTTCCAGACAACGCTTGCCGTGTCGTTGGAGGGGTTGGTATCGGAGGGGCAGCTGCAGACGGCCAGCAGAAGGGCCGGCCCGCCGCAGGATGTCCACTGGGCAGGGATGAGGAGACTGTCTCCCGGCTCCAGAGCGCCCGCCTGGTAGATGTGGAGCTGCTCGTCGGGGTCGGCCAGCGAGTCTCCATCGGCATCCCGGTAGAAGCGCAGCGTCAGCTCGCCCTGGCCGATGGGATCCGTGCCCGCGTTCAGCAGGGAGGCGGTGAGGCTCACCTGCGCTCCCTCCGCGCCCGTGGGCGGCTCACAAGCCAGCAGGGAGACGCAGCCGTCGGGGCCCAGGTATACCGAAGGCGGAGGGGCGCCGGGAGTCGGACCGCCGGGGGAGGCGTACCAGTTGTCCTCCAGGTCGGGCCCTTCGAGCTCCACCCTCTGGACGCTGTTGCCCTCTCCGGGGTCGAAGGGTATGCCGTCGAGGCCGTCATCGTCGCGACCCTCTGGGTCCGGGGCGTCGATGGGCGTGCCGTAGGTGGACATCACGTCCCCGGAGGAGGTGCCGCCGGGACCGTAGAGGGTAACGGGGTCGTTGCCCGAAAGGCCGTCTCCCAGGGTGGTGTTGGCGGTGGTGAGGACCAGCGTGCCGGGAGGCAGGTCGTAGGGCTGGCTGCCCTGGGGGTACTCGCTGTCCAGTACCAGGGCGAACCCGCCCTCCGGCAGGAAGCGGCCGTATACTGCGTCCGGGTCCTCCAGCGACCCGGCCTCCAGCTCAACAAGGGAGTCCAGGGCGTCACCGTCGGTGAAGCGGCAGCCGGACAGGTCGAAGACGCCGGGGCCCGGGAAGTGCAGCTCGATCATCTCGTCACGGTCCTCGTCCTCGGGATTGCAGAGGACCTCGCTCACCACCAGCGGCGAGCCGCCGCCCACCACCAGGCCATCGCTCCGGAGGTCGTTGGAGGGATTGCCGTCCTGGGGATGGGAGCAGAGGGCGGCCGCCAGGTAGTTGCCCTGCGGGAGGGAGGTGGATGCCTCCAGCACCGCCGTGTCTCCGGGGGCCATCACCGGCAATGCCTTCTCGGCTACGACCTCGCCCTGGCCGGGCAGGGAGTCGGCGTCCTGGTCCAGGAAGAATGTGACGGTGCCGCCGGAGAGCTCTTCTACGCCGCAGTTGAGCGCGATGGCGGAGAGTAGAACCGGCTGCCCGGGATCGGGCCGGGCCGGTTCGGCGCCGAGGCTCACCACGGCCAGGTCCTGGGAGTCCGGCAGCTGGGGAATCCAGCCGGGGGTACCGCCGGGGCCGCTGCTCTCCCAGGCCCACTCCAGGTCGGGCAGGGCGGGGGAGAGCCTCTGGACGCCCCAGCCGTCGCCGGGGTCGAAGGGTATTCCGTCTGCGCCGTCATCGTCGCAGGAGAGCGGGTCGTCGTCCAGCACAGGCGTTCCGTAGGTGGACATCAGGCTGGCCAGGGAGGAGTCGCAGTGGTGGTAGAGCAGGACCGGGTCGTTGGTGGTGAGGCCGTTGCCTATGGTGGTGTTGCCCGTGGTGACCACTACTGTGGATTCCGGAAGATCGTAGGGCTGGGACCCCTGGGCGTACTCGGCATCCAGCACGACGGCCACGCCCCCCGCGGGAAGGGCGGGCAGCGGCAGAGCGTCGGGGTCGTAGATCGTTCCCTGGTCCCAAGCCGCCAGTTCGTCCAGGGCGTCGCCATCGGTGAGATGGCATCCTGGGAGCAGGAGCGCCCCGGGCCCCGGGTAGTAGATCTCCACCAGCTCGTCGGTGTCCTCGTTCCCGGCGTTGGCGATAACCTCCGATACCACCGCAGGCACCCCTCCGCCCACGGCCAGGGGTGTGCGGAGGTAGTCGTCAACGGTGTAACCGTCCTCCGGCACATCTGACCTTGCAGAGGGAATATACCAGCCTGTGTCAAGTGTAAGGTCTACGGTAAACGTATCGGTCTCTCCCGGGGAAAGCACGGTGGCGGCCCACTCGCCCAGCAGCTCTCCGGACTGGGGCAGGGAATCGCCCCGGGAATCCAGGAAGAGGCTTAGCTCGCCGGAGGAGGGAGACTGCGTTCCCCAGCAGTGGAAGGCGCACAACATGCTGAAGGGCTGGCCGGGCTGGGGCTGGGAAGGTTCGGCCCACACACCCGCGCAGGAGACGTTGACCGTGTCGGGCGGAGCCTCCGGAGGGGCCCCTGGAGTGCCGCCAAGAGGGCCGGCGATCCAGGAGCCCTCCTGGTCGGGAGCCCCCTGGGGGTAGCGCTCCACGGTGAAGCCGTCTCCGGGGTCGAAGGGTATGTCGTCTGCGCCGTCGTCGTCGCGGTCCTGCCAGATGTCGGAGGGCACGGGGGTGCCGTAGGTGGATACGGCGTTGCTGTCCGCGGTGCCCTCCGGCTCGAAGAGGGTCAGGGGATCGCTGGAGGCGGCCAGGCCGTTGCAGATCGAGAGGTCGGCGGTGGTCATGATCAGTGTGCCTTCGGGTATCTCGTATACCGGGTTGTCGGGGTAGTCCAGCTCGAAGACCAGGCAGTACCCGCCCGGTAGGAGCGTATCGGTGCCCGTTACCCCGCCGGGATGGGGAAATGGGCCGTGGGAGGTCTCGTCCCAGGCCTCGATGGGGTCCAGGGCGTCGCCGTCGGTGAGGGACCATCCGTCCAGGGCCAGCGTGTCGGGGCCGGGGTTGTATACCTCAACGAACTCGCCGGAGGACTCATCGAGGGGATTGGCCGCCACCTCGGTGAGAGCCGGCGGCGCCTGCAGAACGGCAAGGGCGGTTATCAGCGTTGCAGGTTCCATTTCTCAGAGAATATTTATCTGTGGTAAGCTCGGTCAACCCGTTACTGGGGCTGGGGCCAGGGCTCGGGCAGTATGAGGAGTATTTCCCTCAGCAGCTCGTCGGTCCCAGTGAGGAGCCAGCCTGCGCCCAGGTCCACAGCTCCCACGCTGAAGGTGCGTGAGTCCACTCCTATGGTGACCGTGCAGCTGTCCGACAGGGGCTCGGGTGCGGAGAACTCCGGGTCCAGCGCTTCGATCAAGCGCCGGGAGGTGGTGGTCCCCGTCAGCAGCTCCAGCATGTCCAGCGGCATCCAGCGTGAAACCTCCTCTGGAGCCGCCTCCAGGAGCAGGTAGCTGAACAGGGCCGACTTTCTGTCGGGCGGCATGGCGGCCACCCGCTGGCGGAACACCCGGCAGGCCTCTGTTAGCCGCTGGGTCTCGCCGGGGGCCAGGGTCTGCAGGAAGGCGGCACGGTCCCCGTCCACGAGGGCGTCCCATGCGACTCTGGCGGCCCCCTCGGGAGAGGGGGCCCCCATCGGCTGCATCAGGAGCATCTGCAGCAGCACAGTGAACAGAATCCTGCTACTCCTCTAGCCTGTAGGTGATGGTGACGTCCACCCCCATGGTGAAGCTCCCGGGACTGACGTTGGGGGCCGACATCTCGCCGGCGTAGCCTCCGTAGCCCATGGTGCTGTAATCGGTCATGGGGTAGTAGTTGGTGTACTCGTTGACCATCGATATCTCTCCCAGCTCGACGCCCAGACCCTCGGCCAGCTGGCCGGCCTTCTGTTGCGCCTTCTCCACCGCGTCCGCCCGGGCCTCCGCCGCCAGCGCCGTGCGGTCCTCCAGGGTGAAGCTCACCGAGCTGACGGTGTTCACCCCGGATTCCACCATGGCTGCCAGGAACTCGCCCACGCTGTCCAGGTCGCGGATGTCGGCCCGTAGGTAGTGGGATACGTGGTAGATCATGTCCCCGGTCTCGGTATAGGTGACCGGGTCGTACTCCTTCTCGGTCCACAGGCTGTAGGAGCTGGTGCTGATGTCCTCCTCAGAGAGCCCCATCTCCATGGCGGCAGCGATGGCGGCGTCTATCTTCTGAGCCGCCTCGTCGGCCACCTCCACGGGGTCCTCGCCGGTAATGTCCACCGCGAAGACTACCACCGCCATATCGGGCTCCGCGCTGGCGGTCCCGTTTCCCGTAACGGTTACCTGGTTCTGTCCCCCGTAGCCGTAGTAGTTCTCCTCCTCGCCGCAGGCCGCAAGCAGCATCAACGCCGCCAGAGCCACAAGTGCCGCTCTCGCCATCCCGGGGTCTCCTTCCCTCTGGTCCCAGTGATCCGGGGTCAATATATCTGTTTCCGACCGCGACCCGTATACAAAGGCCCAGACCTTCTCATTCCATTCGGCCCGGCGGAAGGGACAGCCATGGAGCGGATCTCCCCCAGATGGGACCTCGAGAGCATCTACAAGGGCGGTTCGGAATCGCCACGGATGCAGGCGGATCTGCAGAGGGCGGAGCAGATGACGAAAAAGGTGCAGGGTCTGGCGGAGGGACGATGCTGCGGCGCCGTGGAGGAGTGCGGCCTGAAGAGGCTGCTTCTGGACTACTCCGATGCCCTCATGCTGACAGAGCAGCTGGACTCCTTCGCCGAGTGCCTGCTGGCCGCGGACACAGCCGACCGCAGGGCCGCGATTCCGGCGGCCAGGGTGGCGGTTTGCAGGGGGAGGCTGGAGGCGGCGGGGGTGAGGATCGGCTTTCTGCTGCTGGAGCTGGCCGACGACGAGCTGGAGGAGCTTCTGGACTGCAGCGAGCTGCGACAGGCGGCCTTCGCCGCAGGGGAGATGCGAAGGTCTGCGCAGAGGCGGATGGACGCCGGCCGGGAGGCCCTGGCCAGCTCCCTGGCGGTGGACGGCTACCACGGGTGGAGTCGCATGTACGATACGCTGGTGGGGGAGCTGAGGGTGACCTATGAGTCCGGGGAAGGGGTACGCAGTGTATCCGCCGGCCGGGCCCGCAACCTCATGAGAGACCCCTCACGCGAACTGCGAAAGAGCGTTTTCGAGGGGTGGAAGCGGACCTGGGGCGAAAGGAGCGAAGCCTTCGCCGAGGTGCTGAACAGCCTGTCGGGATTCCGTCTGTCTCTTTACCGGGGGCGGAAGTGGACCTCGCCACTTGCGGAGACCCTGGAGGTGAACCGGACATCGAGAGAGACGCTGCAGGCCATGTGGAAGGCGGTGGAGGCCGCGGGTCCCCGGCTGGGGGAGTACCTGGCGGCACGGGCCGGGAGGATGGGCCTTTCCTCCCTCAGCTGGTACGACCTTGATGCACCGATCGCCGCCGCCTCCGAGAAGCTCTCGTTGCAGTCGGCGGCGGAGATGGTTGTGGGCAGGTTCAGGGAGTTCTCCGAAGAGATGGGGGATTTCGCCCGCAGGGCCCTGGAGGAGGGATGGGTGGAGTCGGAGGACCGGGACCGAAAGGCCCCGGGCGCCTTCTGCACCGACTTCCCGGTAATAGGCCAGTCCAGGGTTTTCACCACCTTCGCCGGCGACCTGTCCTCGACGGCCACGCTGGCCCACGAGCTGGGCCACGCCTGGCACGGCCACGTTCTGCGGGACAGGCCCTACATGGCCCGGCTGTATCCCATGACCCTGGCGGAGACGGCATCGACGTTCGCGGAGGCCCTGGTGGCCGGGGCCGCCCTGGAAACGGCCAGGACCGATATGGACCGGCTTGCCGTTCTGGATGCCCTGGCCGGCGAGGCGGTGACCATGCTGATGAACATCCGGGCGCGGTTTCTCTTCGAGACCCGCTTCTACCGCCGCCGGGCCGGGGGTGCCCCGCTGCCCGCCTCCGGGCTGTCGGAGCTGATGGCGGAGGCCCAGAGGGAGGCCTACTGCGATTCGCTGGCCGAGTACCATCCCCTCTTCTGGTGCTCGAAGCTGCACTTCTACGACACCCGGCAGCCCTTCTACAATTGGCCCTACACCTTCGGGTACCTGTTCAGCATGGGGCTTAGGGCCCGGGCCAGGGGCGCGGGAAAGGGCTTCGCCGACCGCTGGCGGGAGCTGCTGGCCGACACCGGGTCCATGGCGGTGGAGGAGCTGGCCCTCAGGCACCTGGACGCGGACCTGACGGAGACGGCCTTCTGGCGGTCGGCGGTGGATGAAGCGGTACGGCCGGCGGAGGAGCTTACTCGCCTATTATCTTGACCAGGACCCGCTTGCGGCGCCTGCCGTCGAACTCCCCGTAGAAGAT
>Ga0207797_1002813_pt1 | contig 11925 bp, 10 predicted proteins | sample PRCRCaboRojoPR_6_FD_187275 | JGI IMG/M metagenome (GOLD analysis project Ga0207797, IMG submission 187275) | Marine sediment microbial community from Cabo Rojo, Puerto Rico - PR CR 10% Liquid 1 (SPAdes) | ecosystem: Environmental > Aquatic > Marine > Coastal > Sediment | place: Cabo Rojo, Puerto... | reverse complement strand
CCTGAAATCGTCGTCCGGTATCGCAGTCCGTACTTCGAGCACATCTTCGCCGGGGGATATTCCTCTGGGTATTACAGTTATATCTGGGCGGAAGTGCTTGACGCGGATGCCTTCCAGGCATTCAGGGAAACCGGTCTCTTTAACAGAGAAACCGCCCGGAAATTCCGTGAAAATATCCTGTCCGCCGGTGCCACTGCCGACCCCATGGAACTCTATACCCGGTTCCGGGGCCGGGAACCGTCCATCGAACCCCTTTTGGAGAGGAGAGGACTGAATTAAGAAGATTTAAGTATGAAGGATGAAGTATTAAGTGAAAGAGCCATAGATCATATTCTCCGATCATGTAGATGCGCTTCACTTCATACTTCATCCTTCTATGAAGAGACACCTTCCTCACCATCCAACACCCATAGAGTATCATTACTCCAACCGGGATCAATCCAATGAAGAGTCAGTCTGATCCCAAAGACCGTTCGTAATAATAACGCTCAATTAGTAAGCTTGAATATTACACGTAGTTTGAAGCGACATAATCTGGTTTAATTCTGCCGTCCCTTCGCTATTCGGATTATTGAGAGACTGGATAGAAGAGGCAGCTAAAACGAAAGGACCAATCATGGACGCAATCGCTGTTCATCCGGGGGAGCCTGATTCTATTCACCTGCGTGAAGTTCCTAAGCCTTCGGTCAGTGATATTCCTGATGGGGATGGAGTGCTGGTCGAGGTGTTGCATGTCGGCGTCGATGCCACCGATCTGGAAATCAACGAGGCGGAGTACGGAAAGTCCCCGGCGGGAGACGACCACCTGATAATCGGTCATGAATCGCTGGGAATTGTCAGAGAGATTGGTCCGGACGTGGATGAACTGGAGCCCGGTGATTACGTGGCTGCAATTGTGCGGCGTCCGGGGGAATCCATATACGACAGGATCGGAATGTACGACATGACCACTGATGATGAATATTACGAACGGGGTATTAACAGGTTGCATGGATTTCTGACTGAATACTATGTGGATCGTGAGGAGTATATTGTCAAGGTGCCGACCGGCTGCCGTGATGTCGGGGTGCTGACTGAACCTGTGAGTATCGTGGAGAAGGGGGTACATCAGGCATATGAAATCCAGCGGCGGATGAAGGTGTGGCGTCCAAAACGGGCAGCAGTGATGGGGACCGGTACCCTGGGTCTGCTGGCTTCACTGGTGTTGCGGCTCAGGGGTATTCAGGTTACCGCTTTCGGACTCGAAACAATGCCGTTTAAAAACGGGGAGCTCGTTGAAGATCTTGGCGGACGGTATTTCAGTGTCAAAGAGAGGCCACTGGTTGAGACGGTAGAGGAACGCGGCCCGTATGATATCATTTTCGAGGCGACAGGGAATTCCGCCGTCGCCTTCGAAGCGGCAGAGCATCTGGGGAGAAACGGCGTGTTGATTCTCTCCAGTATCACCGGTGGGGAGCGAATAACGGAAATACCGTCAGATAAGATCAATCTGGACTTCGTCCTGGGCAACAAAGTGATGTTCGGCACCGTTAATGCCAATCGCACGCATTTCGAAATGGCCACGGGCGATCTGTCCCGGGCGGTCACCCAGTATCCCGGCTGGCTGGAGGAACTGCTGACCCATCCTGTGGAAGGACTGGAGGAATATGAGCGAATGATGACATTGCTGAAGACCGCAGATAATGCTATCAAGGTGTATGTAAACGTGAAGCAGGAGTAGTAATAGAGATTCCCTGCTCAGAGAAGGAGATAAAGCATGGCATATCAACCCATCGAGGATTATGGTGTTATTGGTGATACCAGAACAGTGGCACTCGTGGGAAAGAACGGCTCCATCGATTGGTTTTGCTTTCCGGATTTCGATTCTCCCAGCGTGTTCGGTCGGATCCTGGATGAACGGCAGGGCGGGTATTTTTCTATAGCTCCGCACCGTGAGAATGTCACACGGAAGCAGTTCTACTGGCCGGAAACCAATGTGTTGGTGACGCGGTTTCTTTCCGGGGATGGCGTTGTGGAGCTCACCGATTTTATGCCGATCGACGAAGAGGGCACTATGAACCGACCACGCTGTATCATCCGGAAAATAGAACAGGTCCGGGGTCACATGCCACTCAAGCTGGAATGCTTTCCTGCATTTAATTATGCCAGAGATTCCCACGACATGCAACTCTCCGGCGATGGTGTCGCATTCCACGGTCCGGAGATCAGTTTGGGGCTTGCCACGGAATTAGAACTGGTAAGGGAAGGGACCGGGGTGATGGCTGAGTTCTCCCTCCGGGAAGGGCAATCCGCAAATGCCGTACTCCGTGAGATTGAACCGGATGCCGATTGCGGTTTTGCATTCTCCCGGGAACATGCCGATCAGGAGTTCCGGGAAACGGTGACATACTGGCGTGACTGGGTTGCCCGGTCCACCTATACGGGCCGGTGGCGGGAAATGGTCCAGCGATCGGCGCTGACGCTGAAGCTTCTGACTTACGAGCCTACGGGAGCTATTGTCGCTGCCCCAACCACCAGTCTGCCGGAAGGGATTGGTGGGGAACGGAACTGGGATTACCGGTACACCTGGATCCGTGATGCCGCATTTACCCTTTATGGGCTCCTCCGGATCGGTTTCACTCAGGAAGCTGCCCACTTCATGAATTATATCGAACAGCGAAGCCATGAACTGGAACCGGACGGTTCTCTCCAGGTGATGTATGGCATTCGCGGTGAACATGAACTCACGGAAGAGACTCTTGATCACCTTGACGGATATATGGGATCACGTCCGGTACGGATTGGTAACGGAGCGTATAACCAGCTGCAGCTGGATATCTATGGTGAACTGTTGGATTCAGTCTACCTGTTTAATAAATATGGCACTCCCATATCCTACGACCTGTGGACTCATCTCCGCCGGTTGATAAACTGGATAGGGGATCACTGGGAACGGAAAGATGAGGGAATCTGGGAAACCCGTGGCGGCCGGCAGCACTTCGTCTACTCGAAGCTCATGGCATGGGTGGCTCTTGATCGCGGTCTTCGTCTCGCCAACAAACGGAGTTTCCCGGCAGACCGGGATAAGTGGGAAGACATCCGTGATGAAATCTATGAAGAGATTATGGCGAAAGGCTGGAGTAAGCAACGGCAGGCATTCGTCCAGAGTTATGGGAGTAACCGGCTGGATGCTTCCGTCCTTATTATGCCTCTTGTATTCTTCCTCTCTCCGAATGATCCCCGGATGCTCCGGACGCTGGATGCCATTACCCAAACACCGGACAAAGGGGGATTGGTCTCAAACAGTCTGGTGTACCGTTACAACGTTGATGTCACCGACGATGGTCTCCGTGGAGATGAGGGCACCTTTAACATCTGTACCTTCTGGCTGGTGGAAGCCATGACCCGTGCCGGAAAAGCAGACAAGGAGATGCTGGAGGAAGCCAGGTTGATCTTTGAACGGATGCTGGGTTACTCTAATCATCTGGGATTATATGCCGAGGAAACCGGTCCCCGCGGTGAAGCACTCGGGAATTTTCCTCAGGCGTTCACTCATCTTGCATTAATAAGCGCCGCGTATAATCTGGACAGAACGCTTGGGTAATGAATGCACCACCTCAGCGGTGTTTTCCATAGTTAACGGGAACTATTTGCTGATATTTCCGTCACTGTTTGCAATATTTAAATGATCAGAAATGGATACATTGCTTTCTATCAAAGAGATATGCCCGGAAGGACTTATTATCGAATCGCACAGACCTGTGTAAATAAGGAGGGATGAGGAACCGTATGGACACAACCGCTGCAGCAGCTGATACCGCTCAGGCTATCCAACAGAGCGGGAGTTTCTGGCAACAGGTACAAACCTGGTTTATCGAGAGCGGCATTGAAGTACTGTTAATTATTATTCTGACTTTTGTCGCCGTGAAACTCGCCGGTATGATCGCAGATCGTACGTTTGGCGCGATGAAGAAACGGAAGATGACCGATGAAGCGCAAAAGCGGGCCGATACATTGGCGTCTGTCATCCGGTACGTACTGACCATTACGATCTTCATCATCGCCTTTATGATGCTGCTGGAAGAGATCGGTGTGGATATCGGGCCGATTCTGGCGGCAGCAGGCGTGTTAGGTATTGCAGTCGGTTTCGGTGCCCAGGGATTGGTGAAGGATGTGATCAGCGGCTTCTTCATCCTGCTGGAAGACCAGATCCGGGTTGGCGATGTGGTGAATATCGGCGGGAAGGGGGGGCTGGTGGAAAAAGTAAACCTCCGTATGGTTATTCTGCGTGATTTGCACGGCAATGTGCACTATATACCCAACGGTGAGGTTGGGATTGTCACCAACATGACAAAAGACTTTTCCCGCTATGTTTTTGATATCGGTGTGGCCTACCGTGAAGATCCGGATCAGGTGATGGAAGTGATGAAGGAAGTGGATGAGGAGATGCGGAATGATCCCTATTACGGTGAAAATATTATCGAGCCGCTGGAAGTACTTGGCGTTGAAGCCTTTGGCGATTCGGCAGTAGTAGTCAGGGCAAGAACCACCACCAAACCCATTAAACAGTGGGAAACCGCGAGGGAATTTCGGCGACGGCTGAAAAAACGGTTTGATGACCTCGATATCGAGATCCCCTTCCCGCATGTCACACTGTACATGGGACAGGATAAAGAAGGCAACTCGCCACCTATGAATGTGGATCTGTATAAACCAGGGGACGGGGATTCAGCCCGGGGTTGAATATAATCTTTCCTCTCGATACCAATCCCGGGAGATAAATAAAAAAACCACTCACAGTGAAGACACGCTCCCTGTACAATAGAGGATCAGATACCTCTTTCTTCATTGAGCCTGATTAATTCACGAATCATAAGTCATTGTTTCAACGAGATGAAGAGCAGACAGAAAGTCAATGAGAAGGGCCTCCGGCGGGGGCCCTTCTCGTTCACTCCTTCCAACCCTTTGTGTCATAGGACTTTCATTAATTATATGAATAATTCAGGTTAGATGGATCAGAGAAAGAAATTGCGGAATTATCCTCTAACCGGTATGTTACATTTTCATTTTTCCCTACCGCTGAGCTGAGACATTCGAACTCCTTCCTGAGGGAACAGAGTAGAATCAAAATAAGGGAGTTTCCTGCCATGGAGAGAGAATATACCGCTCCGGGAAAGGTACTGGTGATCGCACTATTCCTTGGAGTCAGTTTTATAATATTCAGTTGTCAGTTGACCACTGAACCCGGGGATCTGGGGGCACCGGTTCCTGGTAACGCCGGGATTCTGCTGATCACAGAAGTTCAGAGGACTTCTGTGACTCTATCCTGGGCGAAGGCCACAGATGATAAAAGCAAGCAGAATACTCTCGAGTACAAAGCGGTCTATTCCCCGGTGGAGAATATCGCCTCGCTGGACGCAGCCAGAACTAACGGCACGACTGCGATGGACTGGACGCGTGATGCGACCGGTACTGAAATCACCGGGCTTGAGGAAAGCTCCACCATCTACTTCAATGTTCTGGTCAGGGATGAAACCGGTAATGAATCGGCCTATGTGATGGCCTCTCTGCAGTCGGAACCACGAGTGAATACCCCGCCTGTGCCGGGAAACGGTGGTGAACTGACGATCTCTGAACTGGAATCGACATCACTGATGCTCTCGTGGGCTGAAGCGGCGGATGATCATACTCTCCGGGAAGGACTGGAATACCGGGTTGTGATGGCTACGGATGACAACATCGCTACGCCGGAGACGGCAAATACTAATGGCGTCAGACTCAGAGACTGGACTGCTGCAATACACCGGGAAAATGTTGCGGGGCTTGAGGCAGGGCAAACCTATTATTTTAACGTGCTCGTACGGGACGATTCCGGAGCGGTGAGTGCATATACGATGATTGACATCAAAACTCCTGATACAGCCATCGCCAAGATCTTTTGGGCCGACAACGGACTGGATCTGGTATTGAGTGCGAACCTGGATGGTTCCGGGATTGATACGCTGTTGTCCAATTACCGCATGAATATTACAACCCCCAATTATCTTGCTATTGACCGAAAGCGACACAAGTTATATCTGACGGACTGGAGTACGGACAGAATCGTCCGGATGAATTTTGATGGCTCCGACCCCTCGGTTATCGTTTCAAATCCGGATGTGAATGGTCCTGTCGGAATCGCCTTTGATCAGGTGGGAGACCGACTATTCTTTCTGGACCAGTTTACGGATATCCTCAACCGGAGTGCGCCGGACGGCAGTTTGATTGAACCGATAGTAAGCGGAATACTTAATACCGGCTATGGATTGGCAATCGACGAGCTCAGCCGGAAAATGTACTGGACCGATTGGGGGGACACCCTGGTGTATCAGGCCGGGCTTGATGGGTTGGGCAGAACAGTACTTCTCGATGCCTCTGCCGGAATCCGCCGGCCACTTGGCATCGCCGTTGACTCTATTGAGAAAAGGATCTATTTTACCGATGCCTCGACGGATATACTATACCGGATGGATTCCGACGGCAGTGGTCTGGAAGAAATTGTGACGGGTCTTAACTTTCCTATAGAATGTGATCTGGATCTGAAAGAAAGGAAACTGTACTGGATTGATTCCGGCACTAAGGTCATCGAACGTGCCAATCCGGACGGCTCCGGACGTGAGGTCTTAAAGGATATGAGCGGAACTGGTGCCAATCCGTATGCTATCGCTGTCTGGAATCCCTGAGAATACCGTCCACAACTCGTCGCTTTGCAGTTTCACAATTATCTTCCGTATATTTCTATCATGCGTGAACTGGATGAAGTCTTTGAAGCGCTGAGGCATTCCGAGTTCCGCCAGCGATTTCATCTGCGGCGAAGGGAACGGGAGTACCTGCGGCAGAAGGGTATGAAAACTGTAATGAAACATGCCCGTGAGTTTATCAATAAACGACTGGTTCCCGCCTATCCCAAGAACGACGGCAAGCAAACTCCCATGAAAAACCATCCGGTTTTTATTGCCCAGCATGCCACAGGAACCTGTTGCCGGAACTGTCTGCGGAAATGGCACAAAATTCCCAAGGGCCGCCGGTTATCTAAAGAAGAGAAACAACACGTACTCGAGGCAATCCGCCGATGGCTGGAAGCGGAGCGGAAAAAAATGTGACCGGAGGCTGGGTGTGCCGGCAATCCGCCGATTCTCTGGTCATGGTCTTATCAGTTTTAATTGGTGTATATTTTACCGATAAACTAGGGGAAGTATTATCTGTAGCTATAAAAAAAGCCCGGCCTGGTAAGGCCGGGCTTTTATCTACTAATAAGGTGACTTTATATTCTTGTAACGTTCTCTGCTTTCAAACCTTTTGGGCCTTCCCCGATTTCAAATCGAACCCTGTCACCCTCATCCAGTGATTTGTAGCCCTCGCCGTTGATGGCGGAGTAATGCACAAAAACATCATCCCCATCTTCTCTGGCGATAAAACCAAAACCTTTTGAGCCATTAAACCACTTGACTGTTCCTTCTGTCATTGCTTCCGTCCTTCTTTAAGTATTAAGTAAAAACCGAAGTACTCTTTTTCTTGACCTGCTAAAAAACAAGGCGGGGAAAAACCAGTACTCTCATTCACAACAGGAGAGTACGACATTCCATATACAGATGCAAGCGCTATTATCGGATTCTCACAATAGTCCGGGTTCCGGTACGTGCTTGCTACAACCATTTCTTTCGACGGAAATACAGGAGCATAATCCCGCCAACAACCAACATTATGCTCCAGATAATCGGATAGGACCACTTCCAACCGAGTTCCGGCATATGTTCGAAATTCATCCCATAGATACCCGCAATAAACGTCAGTGGGATGAAAATAGTGGCGATGATAGTGAGCACCTTCATGACTTCATTCATGCGATTGCTCAACGTTGACATATAAAGATCCAGGAGACTGGATATCATATCCCGGTATGATTCAATGGTATCTACTACCTGGATAGTGTGATCGTAGACATCCCTGAGAAACACCAGGGTTTTCTTATTGAAGAGAGTGGATTCACCGCGGTTTAACTGGCTGATCACCTCCCGCAACGGCCAGATGGATTTGCGCAGATAAATCATCTCCCGCTTCAGATGATGGATTTGATCCAGCTCTACATTCTCCACATCCTGCATGAGTGATTCTTCCAAACCGATAATCCGTTCGCCAACCTGTTCCAGTGAAACGAAATAGTGATCAACGATCGCATCCATTAATGCATATGCCAGGTAATCCGGTCCATGTTTCCGTAACCGGCTGTCAGGATTCCGGAGCCGCTTCCGTATCGGGTCAAAAACATCACCCGGTTGCTCCTGGAAGGAGAGGACAAAGTTTTTTCCAAGGAGAATACTGACCTGCTCATCCTGAATGCTTTCATGATCCGGATCATAAGTGATCATACGAATTACCAGGTAGAGGTAACTCTCATAATCCTCCATCTTCGGCCGCTGGCGAGTGCTGAGGATATCTTCCATCACCAGGGGGTGGAGACCATACTGTTCACCGATCTCTTCCAGAATGCCCACCTCATGCAGTCCATTGATATTGATCCACGTAACGGACTGTGAATCTTTGTATGAACTACATTCCCGGACATTATCGATTTCCCGCTCCTTCACGGTAGTTTCAGTGTAATCATGTACGGTGATTTCAACTTCCTCTGCTTTCCGTTCACCTTCGTGTACCAGAGATCCCGGTGGCAGGCCGGGGGATTTCCTGTGTGTCCTCACAGTGAAAGGGGTGAACAGACGTTTCATTTTCGGAATTTTCTTCCGACCTCGCTGATTCATTCTCGTCCTCTCTCGTTGCATGATATCACGAATTGGGCCCGAACACTTACTAGCATCAACCGGCGGATCGGCCACAATGGGTTCTATCCCAAAACTGCCGCCATGGTCTCTCCGGTCAGCTATTCGGTATCGATGGATATTTGAAAGCGCGCGTGGATTTCACGACCGGAAAAGTAGAGTGTAACGAAATATGTATAAAAAGTGCAGTCGGATCAACGCATTAATTGACCTACCACGCCAGTTTAAGGTGCGGCGGAACGCTCCCGGGACCGGGATTTGACCTGGAATGAGTCCCCGGGATCTTCTATATTTTTTGTGGTTTCGGACACATCTGGTTTTCCGTGAAGCAATGAGAGCTTTTGCCAGAGTAGATTACAATGTTGATGTCTTAGGAAGGGGGAGAAAATGAATCGCCGGGAGATTGCGGAAGCGATTGAAAATACCGGAGTAGTGGCGGTTATCCGGTTGAGTGACACCCAGAAGTTGAAAAAGATCATTGATGCGCTGTCATCAGGCGGCATGCGGGCTATTGAAATCACTATGACCACTCCGGATGCCATCTCCGTGATTTCGGAGATCTCGGAACAGGTCGGCGAGGGATTTATTATTGGGGCGGGAACAGTACTTGACCCGGAAACCGCCCGCAGTGCGATTCTCGCCGGCGCAGAGTTTATTGTCAGCCCAATTCATGATCCGGAGGTGACCCGGATGGCTCATCGGTACGATAAGGTTGCGGTACCGGGCGCATTTACGGCCACTGAAATCCTGCAGGCCTGGGAACAGGGTGCTGATGTCGTAAAGATATTTCCTGCAACGGCTGTCGGCCCGAAGTACTTCAAAGATATTCACGGGCCGTTGCCGCAGGTGAAACTCTCGCCCACCGGCGGGGTAAATTTGGATAACGCTGCTGAATTCATCAGGAAAGGTGCGGTTTTCCTTGGCGTGGGATCAGCCCTGCTCGACAAGGAGTTAATTGCCAATGAGGATTGGGACGGTCTGGCGGCTCATGCTGCGAAATTCATCGAAGCCGTAGAGCGCGGCAGAGAAACGGCATGACTGTCGGTGAAGAGAATCAGGACTGAACGTGGAGGGTGGGACCGCAAATCGTTCCCGGAACTGCAAGCTCATTCATGCACACTGGCCAGATCTTCCAAAGCCATATAATCGGTCACATAAATCTGCCGATCCCGGACATCGATGAATCCGTTCCGTTTGATTGCATTAATCTGTGTGGTGGTAGTCTCCCTGGTTGAACCGATCAGATTCGCTATTTCATGATGAGTCAAGGGAAGTTCAATCAGTGTGCCGTGTTCAGTCTCGCGGCCATATTTTTCACTGAGTCTCAGAAAAAGGTGAGCCAACCGGCTGGGAACACTCCGAAACGCCATATCTTCCAGCCGGCTCTCAATTTCGCGTCTGCGTTTTCCTATGGCTTTGGTCACACGTAATGCCAGATCCGGCTGGCGTTTAAGCAGCTGCTCAAACTCGTTTCTGTAGATTGTGCAAATAACCGCATCGTCCAATGCCTCTGCCAGGGTGTTTCTGGTATCCTGATCGCTGTAGATGGCGCTCTCACCGAATATTTCCCCCGGTTCCAGAATGACCATGGTCATTTCCTGGCCTTCCTCGGATAACCGCGATATCTTGACCCGGCCTTCCTTGAGCAGGTAGACCTTGTCACTCCTGTCACCGGGCAAATAAATCATGTCGTTTTTATTCAGCGTTTTGTGAATGGATATCCGGTCGATTTCGACCAGTTCATCCTCGGTAACTTCCTGAAAGATGTTGATCCGCTTGAGATACCAGAGTTTGTTTTCAGTCCGTGGTTCAGCCATGGATGGTTTCGGGAATAGTTGGGTTAAGTGTTCTGGCTTTCCTGATGAATGAATTCATCCAGATCTTCCTCGTCAAAGTATTTGTGCAGGCGATATCGATACGCGCCACGGTTAAGACCCAACAGATCGGCGGCTTTACTCTTGTTGCCTTTGGTTCTTCGCAATGCTGTTATCAGGTAACTGCGTTCCAGCATTTCGAAATCCAATCCTTCCTTCGGAATATATACATAATCTCCCGAGCTGAAGTTGGGGAACTCCTGATTCAATGAGCTTGGCGTGACCAGCAGATGATGGGCATCTATTTTTCCATACTTCTTTAACAGAACCGCGCGTTCAATAACATTCCGCAATTCGCGGACATTCCCGGGCCAATCATGTCCCATGAGAACATCCCTGGCATCCTGGGTAAGACCGGTAACCTCAAGATTAAGATTGTCATTAAACCGTTCCACAAAATGGTTGGCCAGTAACAGAATGTCGTCTCCCCGCTCACGGAGTGGGGGAAGCTCAATGGTGATGACGTTCAGTCGATAGTACAGATCCTCCCTGAACCGGCCTTCCTGGATAAGCACCTCCAGCGGCATCCGAGAGGAAGCAATAATCCGGACGTCGACGGGAATATCCTCAATTCCGCCTACCCGGCGAATGGTCTTTTCCTCAATGGCTTTCAGCAATTTTACCTGCAGTTCCATACCCATCCCGGCCAGTTCGTCCAGGAAGAAAGTGCCACCGTCAGCGATCTCCAGTAATCCCCGTTTGGAACGCCGGGCGTCGGTAAACGCCCCTTCTTCATACCCGAAGAGTTCGGATTCCAGCAATGTCTTCGGAATTGCAGCACAATTGATTTCCACGAAATTCTTGTGTTTGCGTCCGCTGCTGTCGTGAATTGACCGGGCCACCATCTCCTTTCCGGTTCCGGTCTCACCGACGATGACCACAGGTGTCTCCTGAGAATCCCCAACCATCCGGATGGTATTAAATACGCGCCGCATTTTGGTTGAACTGCCAATGAGACTTCCGAATCCGAACCACTGTTGTTCCTGGTCATACACATATGCCAGGTTATTTTCTTCCTGTTTACGCTCTACAGCCCGGCTCACAACCAGTTTCAGCTCATCGAAATCCAGCGGTTTTTTTATGTAATCGAACGCCCCCATCTCCATGGCCCGGAGTGCATTTTCCTTATCACCATGACCGGTGATCATCATGAACTCAACTTCCGGATCGCGGCGGTGGAGCTCATGCAGCAACTCCAATCCATTCATCCCGGGCATTTTAAAGTCTGCAATCACAATGTCCGGATGGATGGAGTC
>Ga0207797_1002812_pt1 | contig 11931 bp, 12 predicted proteins | sample PRCRCaboRojoPR_6_FD_187275 | JGI IMG/M metagenome (GOLD analysis project Ga0207797, IMG submission 187275) | Marine sediment microbial community from Cabo Rojo, Puerto Rico - PR CR 10% Liquid 1 (SPAdes) | ecosystem: Environmental > Aquatic > Marine > Coastal > Sediment | place: Cabo Rojo, Puerto... | reverse complement strand
ATCCTTTTTGAGACCCGTGGTGATGTCCACGCTGTCCATGATGCCGGTGTCCAGCACCATGACGATATCCGGCTCATATATCTGACTCCGGACATATATCTCCGTGTCGGATATCCGGGCGAAGGCTTTCACCGGCGCCCCGCGCCGCTCGGCACCAAAAAAAGGAAAGGCCTGCACTCCCTGGTTTCCCGCTTCGAGCGCGGCGTACGCAAGCACGTTGGCAGCCGTCACCGACCCCTGGCCGCCACGCCCGTGAAACACTATTTCCGTTAAAGGCATAGACATGCAATGCGCCGTCCATTTAATAGTTTTCTTGGTCACCGTGCCGTGGCTACGAACCAGCCATAGCGCCATTCACCGCCTGCCCATCGCCATGGACGCTCCGCAGTGTCAATCCGGCACACATGATGGCGACGGCCGCAATCGAGGGGATGACGACCAGGGCAGGGCCCGCCCCGACACCGGATAGCGACATCGCCACCACCTTGGCGGACAATGCCGTCATCAGCAGCGACAGAAACACGATGTACACCGGCGCCAGCAGGTAGCCGTACCGCCTGCGCTGCAGGAACAGCAGCCCGGCCAGGAAGGAGGCGGGCAGCAGGATGGACAGGTCGAGCCCCTGCACGATGAGCGTCGTGAAATGGTACAGGTCAGCCGGATAAATCGAGCCGTCCAGCAATGGCGGGACGACGACGCCGAGCCACATCACGCCGATGAGCCCCGCGTTGACCATCAGGAACCCTCCGGCCAGGCGGTGCGGCGCCCGGCTATCGAACCATGTCCGGATGCCGTCGAGGTCGAACGAGAGCACCGTGATGACAAAGGCGTAGAAGCTGGCCGACGCCAGCAGCACCCAGAGCAGGAACAGCTCGTTGTACATCGCCATGCAGAGATAAAAAACATAGGTCACCGTGAAGTAGCCGAACGATCCGGCCAGCAGGAAGCGACCCCGCATCGAATCCCGCCGGGCGAGCAGAAACGAAACCGCGAGCAATGGAATGCCGACGAGCAACGTGACGTAGTCCTGGGCGATGCCCTGCACCGCCACGTCGGTGGGCATGTGCCTGTAGAAGCCCTTTCCGTAGATGGTCACGTTTTCCCCGCGGATGGACGTATACTCGTATTCCCCGGGGCCGTGGCTGGAGAGGATACCAGCCAGCGATGCCGCCAGGGATGCACATATGATGATGGCGACCAAAACGCCGATTGCACGCGCGTGTCGCATGGTAATCCCTCCCGTATCGGCGGGTGTTTTTATAGGTTTTTGGCGGCGGAGAACGGAAAGCCGGCGGGTGACACAGAGGCACCGGTGTTCATCCAGACGCTTGGACGGCCCGTGCCTTTTCTGTCCAGGTTTTCCATGATAGCCACGAAACGGCGAACAAAGCGAGCGATACGAGGAGCAATACGATGGCTACAACAGGGAGAGACGTTCCTTCCGGCCCTCCGGACACAATATCTTCTACACGCCATGCATCGTGCGTACCCCTCAAGTATTTGCTGGCGTACTGCCAGAGCCGCGCCAGGCCCAGCAGGAGCACCACAATGGCTGACGACAGCATCAGGAAAAACCTGGTTCGGGAACGCAGCGCCTTTTTTCCCTTGTCGGTGAGATGGTAGTAGACCCAGATGTTTCCGTTGTTGGCTGATTTTTCGATGAAACCGGCATCTGCCAGGGTTGCCAGGTGCTCGTGGACGGTTGACTTGCTCAGGTCTACCTGGCGGGAGAGCTCGGAGACCGTCATCTTCCGCTTGCCGAGATATTTCAGGATTTTCACCCGGCTCTCGGTCCCCAGAATCTTCAGGTCTTCCTTCTCCAACGACTGGCTGTCCACATCCGCCATCGGATAAAAAACCACGAATAGTTTTTTATACCTTCGCATTGTGTTCGGTCGCGCCCGAACACTTTCGATGGATATATATTGAAGGGGTGCGTTGTAATGGTGAGGTGGAAGGGAATGAAGGCCAAAATGGCGAGTATGCTCGTTATATATCTGTTAGTTGGAGGTACGTCGTTGGCTTTTGCAGGCCAAGGAGAAAATGCGGGAGCGGCTGACGTTCGGGTCGTTCCTCCTCGTATATTCCGTGGCGAAAATGGCGTCGCAGATGTTTACATCAATATGTTAACCAAGAAAGACCACGATACTATTTCTGTCCGTTTACAACCAGAAAAAATACAGATGACTTTTCTATCTGGAGAACGGAAAATGGATGGTATTACCGTCAAAGAGATTGAGATACAGCACGATAACACCCTCCACGTCTATCTTTCTGATGTGCCTGACTGCGAAAAAGTGGCTATTACTATCTTTTATGATGGGCATGAAATTACGACACAGGGAAGAATGGAAACGCTCTATTCTCCCACGAATGTGATACTGGTGGAGAACCTAATAGCTCAAGCAATACACGATGCTCCGCCGGAATACGAAGGATTTACAGTGATAGGGAAAGATGGAGAGTGAATTCCTCAAAAAAGGATGGTTTCGATGGGCGACCGTCGTTGTTCTCTGGATCACATCAGGGCTCCTGTATTATGTCGATGAAGGCTACACTATGAGCAATGTGGCGCCCACCATTTTTTTTGCTTTGATACCTGCTACGACCGCTCTTGCAGGCCTTGTCGCTCTCTTCTTCAGTCATCACTACGACAAACATCAGCGGCTTGAAGACACAGCCGACCACAGGAAATACAACAATCTTTTCGAGTTGCGGCAGCAGTTCAGACGGCTCATACGAGACCTCCTCATCATTGCCGCCGCCTGCATCGTCGCCCTGTTTCTGATGGACATCATCGCAAAGGAAGAGGCCGTCCTGACCCTTGTCACCATCTCGATAGCAGTATTCGCTATATTTTCATTTTATGACACCTATCGATTTATCTGGAATACCACTATCTTCCATGTTCACAAAGAGCTCTGACAACATCATTGAGAAAGATTGCGGTAGCCGTATCGGTGCAGATGTAAAACTATCCTGACCTTCGCCAGCCTGAGCTCCTCGCTTTTTCTATCCGTTATTAATACCTTCGCATTGTGTTCGGTCGCGCCCGAACACTTTCGGAGAGCTTTTAAAACAAGGCATGTTTGGCATATGGTGGTAAAATTGGAACGCAAAATAAGAGGCACAAAAATAATGTGTATCGCGATAGCGTTGCTATTTGTTGGTGGTGCTTCATTGACAGCGATATCGCAAGGGGAAGCCATTGGGCAGGGAGATAAAACTGAAACTGTTGAAATGCACATTCAAACACATGTTTCTACCATATATAGAGGCGAGAACGGCGTTGCTGACGTTTACATCGATGTGCATGCCTTTAAAGAGAAAGGTCAATCCGTCTCTGAATTATCACAACCGGAGCAAATATCGATAACTTTTCTATCCGAAGGCAAGAAAGTGGAAGCCTTGGATTTTCAACAGGTAAAGATGCACGATAACACCGTACACATTCATCTGGTTGATACGCCAAACTGTGATAGGGCTGCAGTAACTACGCTCTATCCCGGCAAAGAAAGTAACACTCGAGCAAGGGTAGAAACGCTCCCGTCCCCAACGAAGGTGATACAGGCAGAAACGATTGCATCCCATGCCGAAACCGATGTTTCCCCACTTTTTTTATGGTACAACTGTGTCCCTCCTTTCCCCGATGCAAGTAGTAGTGAATCGGGAAATGCTGATGCCCATGCCGACAAGAGCAATGGAGATGGTGGAGTTGATGCATGGGGGTCTTGGAATAGTGGCGGGGTTGCAACCAGTACGATGTATAATTGTGATAGAGATACTGCTATACAGGGCATGAATGGTCTTGGCTCATGGTCAGCTGGTATCACGATCAAAAATGGAGCATCTGCTATAGGCGGTGGCGTTTATCCCATTGGCTACGCGTACTACTATATTTTTGAATATGATCAGGATGGAGATTTTGTTCAGGGTTGGAGGACAACTATGTGGAGTATATCTGGAGCACATAGCGATATCGATGCAGACATCACTGGAAATAACTCTGTCAATTGGAACGGAAATCATATGTATCAGGGTAGGATAGAGACGGAAGCTTATTGTCCCCAACCTCTTTCCGTTGGGGCGCCATTCATAGATTTGGGGGAAGACTACGGCGATATAGACTTTGAGTACATAAACTGGTTCTGGTTTGGATGAAGTTGTCAAGGAGATACACAAAAATTTCTTTCCACCTTTATTTTTCAATATGTGCTATGAGAGCAGATTTTTTATCATTAAAGATAAAGCTTTAAAAATTGTGATTAATAGGGAAATGGAAATATGAAGGAAAAATTTTGCATACTAGGAATACTTCTTTTTAGCATGGTAGCAACTGTTCCGCTGTCCTCTTTTGCTGGCTCTCCTGTCTTGCAACCGCAATGGAAACAAGGGGATTTCTGGCGATACGAGGAAATTCATTATGGCAATGGTATGTCCTCGTACAATGTTTCTGTGGTAGAAGAAGTCATTGGACACGAAAATGCTACGGTCAACGGAATGGTTATTGCTGCCACGGTGATGGAAAAACATGAAAACATCCGAGGGGAGAATGCAACGTATCGGATATATTTTCGTTCAGGAGACCTTGCTATACTCAAATATGGATATGTTGGCGAAAATTATTCAATTGTATATCAATTCCCGTGGGATAGGTGGGATTATCCGATCCAGATAGGGGAAAGTTGGCGATGTGAGGTAAACGAGACAAGGTATATGCCGGGTGGCAATGTGGATACAGTCAATTTTACTGTTTCATACAATTGTACAAAAAAAATAGAGGTTGATGTACCTGCAGGCTCATTCTCCTGCTTAGCAGTAAGAGCACATTCTCTCTCTAACCCAGATAATTACTCCGTGTACTATGTTTCTCCTGACGTTGGGCGAGAAGTAAAAACGGAATCATATACCGATGGCGAGCTTTCTGGCCGCACAGTTCTTCTTTCTTTTTCCTACGGCGGGAGAACCAGCGAGGATGGCGAGGAAGTTATCCCTGGATTTGGAATCATATCCCTGGTTTTAAGCATCAGTATCGTAGCGGCTTTCACCCGGAAAAGGACCAACGGTAGCGTTTGAAGGAACAAAAAAGCATATTTAGGTCAGATTCTATGACTTTTTATGGCTTCTTAGACCCTTTTTGAGCTGCTTTTTCTATCCGATATTAATACCTTCGCATTGTGTTCGGTCGCGCCCGAACACTTTCAGGAGGTATATAAAATGTTGTCAGATGTAGCTGCAGAGGTTTGGAGATGGAGGAAGAAACGGCTCTGGCGGAACGAGAAAAGAACCCTTCCGGAGAGGGTCGAAAAAAGAGGCAAAAAATGAAAAGAAAAATATTGACCGCTGTTCTATTTGCCGGATTATTGAGCGTCAGCATGTCGCTGCTCCCAATGGTTTCAGCGTCTCCACCAGCGCCAGACAACAGGGGAGACGTCATCGTTGCCGAAAGCAGCACATGGTTTGACCTCTACGGATGGGACCACGCCGCACTGTATGACGGCGGCGGTGACATACTAGAGGCCGACCCCCACTTTGAAGCATGGACAGCCACGGAGCGAGCACTCTACCCGGCAAACTACAAGTCATTACACGAAAAATCATACGCAGGCAACGAAGACTACGGACGAGTAGAATGGAGCGCACTGACAGAAATATGGAACTCCAACTACTATAGCGACCGAGAATATGGAGAAGTGATAGGCGCCAGCCCAACCGAGCGGGAAAACGCTGCCGAGTTTGCAGCAGATAAAGCAGAGCGCAAATGGGAAGTGGGAAACTACGACGATAAACCACGGCCGTTCGACTACAAATCCTTCTGGGGATTGACCAAGACCAAACAGGTAGACGACACCTACAAGTATTCGTTGGGATACGGCTATTACTGCTCCGAGTTAGTCTGGGCCGCATGGTATGACGTAGATGATGACTACGATTTTGACGACGACACCGGACGAATCACGCCCAACGAAATCGGCAACAGCAACCAGATTAACTTCTATGGACCCTGAAAAACAAAGGGTTCCCTTTCCCCGTATTTAATAAAAATGTTGAAATAGAAACAATACATATAAAAATGAGCGATACGATGAAAAAAATATTCACCGTTTTACTCTGCATCTCAATACCATTGATCCTTGTTTCCTCAAACAGTATCCATACCATACCCTCCACAGAGAACAAAGGAAACAACGGAGAATGGAACAGGGAATTCGGAGGAAAACATGCGGATGATTTGTGTGATATACAATACACCTCGGATGGGTGTTTTATCCTCGCAGGGCGAACCTGGTCTTTCGGTCATGGCCCGGATACCTGTGATGCCTGGTTCCTCAAAATAGACAAAAATGGCAACGAGCTGGTGAACAAAACCTTTGGCGGGCGGGGATACGATGTCGCGCAGAGCGTCGTGGAGGCAGAGGACGGTTACCTGATAGGCGGATACACGGAGTCCCTGGCAGCGGATAGAGGAGATTTCTGGCTCATCAAGGTCGACCATGAGGGAGACATGCTGTGGAATAAAACCTACGACGGTAGAGACCTGGACAATATCCATAAGGTGATAAATACGGGAGATGGCTACCTGATGGCCGGGGACATCAGATCCCCGGGCGACGACCACGATTCAAATGTCTGGCTGGTCAAAGTCGACTGGCAGGGCAACGAAATGTGGAACCGGACGTTCGGTGGAGCCTACACCGACTATGGTGACGATGTCCTGCAGACCGACGACGGCTACGTGATCTCCGGGATGAGCTATTCATATGAAACCAATGGTGGATGGGACGCCTGGCTCATCAAGGTAGACGAAAACGGTGTCGAACAGTGGAACAGAACCTACGGATGGGGCCAGTTTGAGACACGCTCATTTGTAGCCCGGGCAGACGATGGTTATGTGCTGGCGGGCCGCACAGAGTACACTCCGATGGGCGGCCAGGCCTTCCTGATAAAGGTTGACGAACGGGGACACCAGCAGTGGAGCAAAGCATACGGCAATGGACTGGAACACGTGTGGGACATCGACCGGGTGGACGACGGCTACGTGCTCACCGGGACACAGTCCGTCATCAGCGTCGGGGGATCCGATGCGTGGCTGGTACGAGTCGACGAGCAAGGCAACGAACTGTGGACCAAAAAACTGGGAGGATCAGTCAGAGAAGGAGCGGATGCCCTGGTAGCCGTCGACGGATATTATTATGTAGCGGCAGGGAAAACCTATACGGAGCCCTTCGACCGCAACGCGTGGATATTGAAATGCGATGATACGCCGCCGCCGCAGCTCACCATCACGCGGCCAAGGGAACAGTACCTCTACCTGTTCGACCGGGAGATACTGCCCACGGAGAGAACCATCATTTTCGGTAAAATCACGGTCGAGGCAGAGGTGAGCGATGAATCCAGGATTGACAGTGTCGCATTCTATGTCACCGTGGAAAGCTACGAGCACAGGCCGCGGAAGGTGCTCTCCGAGGCGCCCTACACCTGGACATGGGACGAACCCGTCATCGTCGTATGGCAGCCCGCCGAGATAACCGTCGCTGGCCGTTACGGCGGCGCCAGCGGTATAACCGTCGACCACGTCTGGCCTATATGGATCTACAACTTCGGCATTTGATTTACTATGCCACAGTTCTTGGATTTTGCTGCTTGATATCTGCCTGGCTATTTGATATACCTTCGCATTGTGTTCGGTCGCGCCCGAACACTTTCGGGAGGTATATAAGACGTTGTCAGATGTAGTTGCAGGGCTTGGAGATGGAGAAAAAAACGACTCTGGCGGAACGAGAAAAGAACCCTTCCGGAGGGGGTCGAAAGAAATGGAGGAAGCATGAAAAAGATAATACCCTTCGCCTTGGTAATTGCCCTCTTGCTGACCGGGATTTCAGGCATCGTTTTACAGGCAGAAAGTGCAACCCACGGACCCGACCTAACAGTCATCGACGGAAGCATAGAGCGACACTGGAGCCAGCTATATGATGCGTGGTATCTCACAGCAGATATTAAAAACCAGGGGAACGAAGATATATCCACCAATTTCCACACACAGTTTTTCGTTGGAGGCGACTCTGTGGGATATGACGACCACTGCGTTATAGATGCCGGTGAAACCCAGGAGGCACAATCTCCCTACTTTACAGCCAGTGGAACAGAAACCGTACAGGCGCATGTAGATTGTGATGATGATATTGCCGAGACTAACGAGAACAACAACTGGGAATCAGACAGCCTTTGGTTCTCTCTGACATAACAACCTATCCATGAGTACACGGCCTACCTCTCTTCCCTAATTTATTTAAATCTATACCACTTGAATAAGGGAAAGAAAAATGAAAAACTCTATGCTCGAAAAGGCAGCGGTTGTTGCGGTGGCAACGCTTGTCGGGGCGAGCGGCATCCCTGGCATGGCCGAAAGCAATGAGGAAACATGCAACGCTTGCCAAGAGACATCGATGCAAACGATAGGAAATTCAGATGCCCTACCAACCTCGATGTTTCCGTATAGAAATATTGCTCTGTCGAACATCTGCGAAAATAGTCAAAAAACAGGTGGTGGTTTGGAATTGCATGGAGGTGATATGGATGCATCGTTTTTTGATGTGCAGGAGATCATCGAATTAGGGCAGACCGCATGGGGACTGACATCCGCTGATTTCAATGGAGACGGAAACATTGATGTCGCGGTATCCTCTGCGACCTGCCCGTTTTCACGAGCTGCCATTTCCATCTTTTATAACAATGGCAATGGCACCTTTACACGAGATGAGGTTTTTACCTTTTCATATAGCTACATCAATGACCTGGCTTCGGGAGACTTCGACAATGACGGTGACATCGACTTGATGTTCACCTACTCAGAATATGTGTGGTATCAGGGGTGGCCGGTGAAGGTAAACGGGACGGTGAACCTCCTGTTCAACGATGGGAATAACCGGTTCGGCAATCTGACGATGGTCGCATGGCATGGCCCAGGCATCCCATTTGATCCTGAAAACAGGATTAATCCACAGTTGACCTCGGCTGATTACGACAGGGATGGGGACATTGATTTCCTGGTGGGTGACAACAGTGGCAAAGTCGAATTCTATGTGAATGATGGAGACGGAAATTTTACGAGTGCTGGCATCATCCACGACTTTGGTCATGCAAGCTGGGGGCTTACCTCGACCGATTACGATAGGGATGGAGACATTGATTTTCTGGTTGCGGCGGAAACAGAAGAAGGAAGTAATTATGGACACGTGTATGTAAAAGAAAACCAGATGGATTCGAATGTATCGACCTGCTTTGAGTCTGGGTCGGGAAAAATTATTCTGGACATTTCTAATGTACCCGGATCGGCAAGCCTCACATCACTTGACTATAATGGCGACGGTCATGTCGATATTATCGCGGGTATTTTTAACCAGTTATATCTTGTGGTTAACAAACACGGCATCTACGACCCCTTTTTTATCTGTAGACTTCCCGATAACCCGGAAGGATATAGTGACAATATGAATCTCGGAGGATTGACGTCAGGAGATTATAACCGCGATGGACATGAGGACTTTATAGCTGGCGGCGTCCAGGGAGTGGTCCGCCAATTCATACATAATCTGACGCTGGCAAGCATCGATCGACCCAGAGAGCGGTACTGGTATCTCTTTGACGAAGAAAAATACCCCATCTTTGAAGAAGACGGAATATTGGCCATCGGGAAAATCACGGTCGAAGTCAGGGTGTTGGAGGAGCTCGAAAAGATTGAATTTTACGTCGACGATGTCCTCAAGTATAGCGATGACAAGGCACCCTATGAATGGCCATGGAGACAAATGTCTCTTGGAAAACATACTCTCAGGATAGTCCCATATGATACAGAGGGCGTATATGGCGGAACGGACACACTCATCCTGTGGAAGTTTTTCTAATCATATCGCTGTCTAATCCCCAGGTAGAGAAGAAAAGGAGCGTAAGCTAATTATTAGGTACCTATCACAAAGTGGTCTGCTAAATACCTTCGCATTGTGTTCGGTCGCGCCCGAACACTTTCGGGAGGTATATAAGACGTTATGAGATGTAGTTGCAGGGGCTTGGAGATGGAGAAAAAAACGGCTTCGGCGGAACGAGAAAAGAACCCTTCCGGAGAGGGTCGAAAGAGATGGAGGATATATGAGAGGAAAATGGAAACTAGTAGGTATGCTGCTGGTAGCTTGTATGTTGGTGATGCCAATGATGCCAGTGGAAAGCGCATCGCAAGCCTATGTGGAAACGGAGACAGAATCTAGTTCAGAATCTGGCTGGGGCCCCACCTTTCTCACTCTATACCCATACGTTATAAATGATAAATGTGTAGGCGCTCGGACAAAAGCATGGGTTTTCGGTCACTACGGAGACACCGTTAAACTAACGCTATACTGGAAAAATGTCGAATTGACAACCGGCGATTCATGGCCTGACGATGATGCAACGAAAACATGGACAAAAGGCTTTGGATATTGGTACTACATACTTGGTGCAACATGGACATACAATAACGAGTGGGTGTTTGAAAGCGGAGATTTCAAGAGCAAGCTATGGGTCGATGGTGAACTCGAAGACGAAACCGGATGGAAACATTTTACCAAGGATAGCACCAGCACATGAAATGTTGAGGCAGCATCAAAAAATCCTTTTCCCTTTTATTTTTTTAAATTTTTAGGAGTATCTTGGCATAACTACCATTTGTTACTTTCCCGAAAGATGGGAAAAAACGAAATAATTTACTTGCAAGATACCGATTCAACAGCATAATATTAAAATTTATATATATTGCTTTTGTTGTAGTCATACTATAGGATGGAGGAAAAAAATGAAAACAATCGTGGTGCTAATTGTTTTCTCTATCTTATTTGTGGGTATTTATCCAACTAATTCATATATATACTCCGATAAGAAAGAGGAGAAACCCCTACCCTCCCCTACAACGGGAGCCGAACCAACAACCACGTTCTATAGGGAAATCGGGGGAAAAGACACCACGTGGTGCTGTGTCGAACTGCATGCAAACCACACCATCCACATACGTGAACTCTACGTGAAGATAGCGGCCAACGAAACAGGGGCGAAATGGCTCTCGGTGAGCAGACTCGCCCTTATTAACTTTGAAACCGGGGAATACTGGACTCCATTAGTGGATGTAGGGGGAGTACATGGTGGGTATCTGGACTGGTATCTACAGGTAGACATCGCCGGATTGAATTTTACATATAGTCATCTAAATACCTCAGAGGGTTCTCGAACCATTTCCATCGACTCCGTGCATAATATCACCCTGTCTTCGGGGACGTGGTACCTGATAGTCCTCAGCGTTCCGGCCCCGGAATGCACGATAACCACCTACATAAATGGCACGAATGCAGCAATCGGGGGCGTCACCAGTGGCTCTACCGCTTTTTTGTTAGAAAACGAGGATTTTTGGGCTACCCTCAATCTGAAATCGGCGCCGCTGAGCATCCTGTATGATGGGAGCACAACCGTTTCCATAAACAACACGTTTGTCGGCTTCGTCTACATTAATCTCTGGTATGGACGGGGGAGTATCGAATATATGTCGCCGGAAGGCGACACAGGAAAATGTGAGGTATGGTCAACTTTTTTTAGAGGGTCCGGTCTGTCAAACGATAGCACCTTTTATCCCGCATCCACGCCGATACTGGGCAGTTATGGACAATGGACGTTTAACGCCTCCATGGTCGCCATAGGAGTGGGAAACACCGTAGGCATCCTCGGCGCCGACGTGAAACTGCCCTGACTCTTCCCAGCCTGTATCACCCCGCTTTTCTATCAGAGATTTATACCTTCGCATTGTGTTCGGTTGCGCCCGAACACTTTCGGGAGGTATATAAAATGCTGTCTGATAGGGCTAGTGGCGAGGGATACATCCCTTGGCCGTGAAACAAAACGAGGTGGCTATAT
>Ga0207797_1002811_pt1 | contig 11932 bp, 11 predicted proteins | sample PRCRCaboRojoPR_6_FD_187275 | JGI IMG/M metagenome (GOLD analysis project Ga0207797, IMG submission 187275) | Marine sediment microbial community from Cabo Rojo, Puerto Rico - PR CR 10% Liquid 1 (SPAdes) | ecosystem: Environmental > Aquatic > Marine > Coastal > Sediment | place: Cabo Rojo, Puerto... | reverse complement strand
CCCGCCTCGACCGTGCGGTTCGAGCCGGCGTCGGCCGTCGGCGGCTGGTTCGACCCGGCGATCGGGACGGTCACAACGCGGACGTCCGACGGCGAGACGCTCGCCGGGAGGAAGTCGCCCGCGAGCACGGCGACCCGGGTGGAGCGCCGCCGCTCGTCGGCCGGGACCGCCGCCTCCACGTCGAGGGCGGCGGTGTCGACCCGGTCGTCCGCCGGCCCGGGCGTCGACAGCCAGAGGGCCACCTGCACCTCGCGGACGCCGAGGCGGTCGAGCAGCTCCGAGACGACCGTCGAGAGCAGGTCCGCGAGCGGGTCCCGGATCGTGTCGAGGACGGGGCCGACGAGGCCCTCGACGAGGGGCGGCAGCAGGTCCCTGATCTCGCCGATGATCGCGTCGGCGAGCGCGCCGGCGGTGTCGCTGTCGGTGACCGGGACGACGAACCGGAGCTCGCAGGCCCCGTTGTCGACGTACTTCAGCGGGTCCAGCACCGGGCCGACGCAGTTCCGTAGCTCCGGCCCGTAGTCGACGACCGCCCACTCGGCGGGGAGCCCGATCAGCGCCACGTCGACGTTCTCGGCCCGGGCGGAGAGCGTGACCCGCTCCCCGGGGACCGCCGTTCCACCCGGAACGTCGGTGATCGTCGGCGGCGGGCTCCCCTCGTCGACCTGCGCGCGCACGCCCGCCTCTCCGTCCCCGTCGGGGACGACGAGGACGTCGTACGAGCGGTTGCCGACCTGGAGCGTCGCGTCCGGGGCCTGGCCGGTGACGTCGACGACCCGGAGCGGGGACGGTGCCTGCTCGGCGAAGACGACGAACGCGTCCCCGTCGGCGAGCAGGACGTACGTCTCGGCCGGGAGCGACCCGGCCGTCCGGTCGCGGAACGCGCCGATCCCGTCGGCCAGCGTCGACGCGTCGTAGACCCGACCGGTCGCCGTGACGGGCTCGCCCCACCGCGCGACCACCGTCGTCGACGCGGTCCCCACCGAGACCGCGTGCGATCCCGCCTCGGTCGGTCGCCAGGCGAACGCGAGCGTCGTCCGCTCGCCGGGCGACAGCGTCCCCGTCGCCGTCGCGACGACGTCCCCGTCGACGACGAGCGGGACCCGGTAGTCGACCGTCCCGTCGCCCGTGTTCGCGACGGTCGCCCGGACCGGTACCGTCCCGCCGACCGCCGTCTCGGCCGGCGCATCGAGGGACGAGTACGCGAGGTCGCCGGACCCGTTCGTCGTCGCGTTCCCCGACGCGCTCGCCGCAGCCGGGACCCGATCGACGGCCGCCGTCGGCGACGCCGCGCCGTCGACGGCCGGCGGGCCGGCGCCGGGGACCGCCGTCACCCCCACCGAGGCCGACGCGACGACGAGCGCCAGAGAGACGACGAGCACGCCCGCCTGCCCCGCGTAGGTCGACAGCTGTCCGCGCGCTGTGCGCCACTGCCCCCCTCGCCGATCGTCGCTCCCTGCCCCACTCCCGTCCGTCCGCTCCGCACGCACCCCCATCATGTGCATCAGTACCACAGACCCCCAACTGTCAAAAACATAATCAAATGACCGTCCGCCTGCAAGTGCAAGTCCGGCGTCGTTCGAACCGCCGGACGGTCCGGGAATCGAGAACCGAGTCCTGCTGTCGGCGTCGTCGTATCTCAGGCTCGTCGGAGTGTCGCTTCGACGTGGACGTCGGTTCCGACGGTCGCTGCCGAGGTGTCGCCGGACGCGGGTCGGACAGGAGAGCCGGGAGGCGGGTCCGACGGGTGCGGCTGGCTACCCCGTCGTCCGCTCGAGGATCGCGTCGCGGGCCGACGCGGCACAGTCCCGGCCGCCGCGCCCGAAGTGGACCGTCCGCTCGTTCACGGGGTCCGACAGCAGGCCGCCGGTGTCGGGCTCGACGCCGGCCCGCACGACCTGGAGGTAACCGACCGTGATCCCGTTGTCGAGGTCGACGCCCTCGATCTCGGCCGTCGGGATCGAGACGTCGTCGAACCGCGACCGCGAGGGCCGCTCGATCGACACGCAGTCCTCGTAGACGGCGATCGTGCCGTCCTGGAAGGCGCACTCGACGACCGGCTCGGACTCGCCGTCGCCGTCGCTCCCGGCCTCGACGTCGGTCGTCGCCGCCGGGTCGTCGACCGGCTCCGACCGATCGTTTGCCGGACCGGGTTCCGAGTCGTCCCTGCGCCACGGGAGTCGGACCATCGACCTTCGATGAGGGCTGACGCACAAAACGGTTTCTCCGGGGCGGTCGGTGGACGTCCGGGGCGTTCGAAAGAGGGGACGGGAGCATCCTACGGTACGGCGGGGTTCCGAAGTCCCACCCGACCCGGTTGTGGGGATGCCGGCGTCCCACGCCCGGCCGTTCGTCGCCCGCTCGACCACGTCCGGACGACCGGGGAACCGTCCTGCCTGTCGAGGGAGCCTCCGGACGGGGCCCCGACTGGGCCGTCAGAACGCCCCGGCGGCCTCGGGGCCGTACGCCTCGGGCGCCACGTCGACGACGCCCTCGTCGTGGATCGCGGTGAAGAAGGAGGCGTCGCTGAGGTAGTAGTCGTCGAAGACCGCCCGGGCGACGACGTCGACGACGGGCGGGACGGCGGGCTCGTCCGGGACCAGGTGGACCGCGAGATTGAAACTGTTGAGCCCGACCTCGGCGTAGTACGACAGCGCGTTCGTCACCCCCTCGGCGATCCCGCGGACGGTCGGATCGGCCGGATCGGCCGGCGGAACCGCGGCGTCGGCGGCGATCCCCTGCAGGTGGTAGTTGTGTCGCGGGGCGAACGGGGCGTGCCAGTCGACGCGTCCCTGGGCGTCCCCGTTCGCGGCGCCGTCGCCGGTCGCACCGACGTGCCGGTCGGGGTCGGGCCCGCGTCCGGCCGTCGCGGGGGCGTCGTCGGCTCCGCGCTCGGCAGCCACGAGGTCGGCGTAGTACGACGAGCCGTTGGCGTCGTAGTAGGCCCGGGCGGGCTCGATCCGGAGCGCCTGCTCGTTGGTGCCGCGGTCGTCGACGATCGCCTGGACGTGCGGGTGGACGATGCTCGACCCCGCGGGCCGGAGGTAGTTCATGTTGATCGACGCGAGCGCGGCGGCCTCGTCGTGCTCGAAGGCGCCGTGGACGAACTCGAGGGCCGCGGCGAAGCCGTCGGCGAACTGGTCGACGGTGAAGCCGTCGATGGGGACGAAATGCTCGTCGGTGAGCGCGACGACGTTCGAGTGCGCACCGTAGGGGTTGAGGTTCGGGAACGACGTCGCCTCGCCGACGCTCCCGCGGTCGACCCCCATCCAGTCGGGGTACGTCGGCGTCGCCTCCTCGACGGTCCCCGGACAGAAGAAGCAGCCCTCGGCGTCGCCGATGGCCGCCGAGATGTCGGGCGTCTCGTCGGGCACCGGGAAGCTCTCGGGGACGATCCGGCACTGGCGGCCCGTGAGGGGGTCCTCGCGGACGTCGACGTCGACGTCGACCGGCTCGAACTCCTCGAGCGGGCTGTGGAACGTCGCCGTCTGGACCTCGGCGTCGAACTGGAGCATGGCTCGGTCGAGGTGGTGAACGCGCTGGGACATAGGTCTGGCTGCGCCGAGGAACAGACTCCGGCGAGAGGCCACCTGCGCCGGGACGTGACGACGGACGCTGTCGGCGACCACGGACGCTGTCGGCGACGACCGACCGACGACGGCGCCGGGTACGGCACGCGTTTCACGCCAGACCGAGCACGGGACGCTTTTCACGCCCGGTCCCGTACGCGGACGCGTGACAGGGGAGTTCGGCCTGATCGAGCCCGAGGAAGGGGAGGGCGACGCCTTCGGCGACGAGTGGGAGGAGCTGGACGTCTCGGACACGGAGGCCGACCGGATCGCCCGCAGCCAGGACCGGGAGTTCAGCGAGTTCCGCAAGCGACTGAAGGACGCCGACCAGTTCAAGGTCGAGCAGTCGGTCTTCGACGACGCCACCTTCGCGGCGATCTACAAACTGGTCCAGGACGGCTACGTCGAGGCGTTCGGCGGACCGATCTCGACCGGCAAGGAGGCGAACGTCTACGAGGCGCTCGGGGCCGACGGCCGGGACGTCGCGGTGAAGATCTACCGCATCAACGCCTCGAACTTCCAGCACATGCGCGAGTACCTCGACGGCGACCCGCGCTTCGAGGGGATCGGGTCGGACAAGAAGAAGGTCGTCCTCGCGTGGACCCGCAAGGAGTTCGCCAACCTCGCGCGCGCGCGGCGGGCGGGCGTCCGGGTCCCCGAGCCGATCGCCGTCGAGCGGAACGTCCTGGTGATGGAGCTGGTGGGGTTAGTCGAAGAGCGCGCGCGCCGGCTCGCCGAGGTGACCGTCGAGAACCCCGAAACCGCCTTCGAGGTCGTCCGGGAGTACATGCGCCGGCTCTACCGGGCCGGGCTCGTCCACGGCGACCTCTCGGAGTACAACCTCATCGTCCACGACGGCGAGCTCGTCGTGATCGACCTCGGCCAGGCCGTCACCGTCCACCACCGCAACGCCGACGATTTCCTCCGGCGCGACTGCCGGAACGTCGCCAACTTCTTCTCGCGACAGGGGCTGGCCGTCGACGACGAGGCCCTCTACGCGTTCGTCACGGAGCCCGAACCCGAGCCGGGCGCCGACCTCGACGATCCCGACGGCCACGACGACCACGACGTCCCGACGGACCACGGATCCGACGCGGGACCCGACGACGAACCCGAGCGCTGACGAGGGGCCGTTACTCGCCCCACGCCGCGTCGGGCGCGGGGACCCGAGCCGGACGACCGACAGCCGGACGACCGGCCCACCCGACCGACGTCGGCGACAGGCACAAGCCCGCGGGCAGCGACGGGCCTCCATGAGCCAGGGAGGCGACGACGTCGACGGTGGGGACGCCGAGGGAGGGGCCGCCGACCCGCCACGGATCGAGGCCGAACGGCAGTCGCCCGAGGAGACGTTCGCGCTGCTGGGCAACGAGCTCCGGGTGTCGATCCTGCGGGCGCTCGGGGAGACGCCCGACGAACCGGTCGCCTTCTCGGAGCTCCGCAAGCGCGTCGGCGAGCGGGACAGCGGCAAGTTCAACTACCACCTCGGGAAACTGGCGGGGCAGTTCGTCCGCCGGACGGACGACGGCTACCAGCTGACGATCGCGGGCCACCGGATCGTCGGCGCGATCCTCGCCGGGACGTACACGACGGACGCGACCCTCTCGCCCGTCGAGGTCGACAGCCCGTGTCCGCTCTGTGGCGGCCGACTCGTCGCCGAGTACGCCGACGAGCAGGCCCGGGTCCACTGTACGGACTGCGAGGAGTGGGCGAACGTCGTCCCGTTCCCGCCCGGGACGCTCGACCAGTTCGCGCCCGAGGAGCTGCCCGCCGTCATCGACCGCTGGATCAAGGTGCTGTTCGCCGGCATCTTCGCGGGGTTCTGTGAGATCTGTGGCGGCCGGATCGACGGCCGGCTGACGACCGTCGACGAGCAGCCCGACGGCGTCGGCGTCTTCTACGACTGCGAGCGCTGTGGCGCTCACTCCCAGGTGTCGGTGACGATGGTCGTCGTCGAGTACACCGAGGTCGCCTGCGCGCTCGCCGATCGCGGGGTCGACCCCGTGGAGACGACGACCTGGGAGCTCGGACACGTCGTCGACCCGCAGGTCGAACTGCTCGGGACTGACCCGATGCGTGCCCGGGTGACGTTCGACCTCGGGGACGAGCGGCTCGTCGCCGAAGTCGACGCGGACGTCCGGCTCGTCGACGTGCACCGGGAAGCGGCCTGAGTCAGGGGACGACGACCGATCGTCTCCCCCGTGCGACAGAATCGCAGTTCTGCAGCCGGACGAACAGAACTGACGCTCTGCTTTCAGTTAAGCCGCACGCGGCCGTCGAGAGTGGTATGAGAGACGCGCTGCGCCACCCCGGGTTCCGACGGCTCTTCCTCGGTCGGCTGGTGACGAACGCCGGCGACAGCCTCTACGCCATCGCGGCGATGTGGCTGGTCTACTCGCTGACGGGGTCGTCGCTGTACACAGGGATCGCGGGGTTCCTGACGTTCGCGCCGTCGGCGCTCCAGGCGTTCGCCGGCCCGCTGGTCGACCGGTGGTCCCTCCGCCGGACGCTCGTCGCCACGCAGGTCGTCCAGATGCTGCTGGTGCTGGTCGTCCCGCTCGCGCACGTCCTCGACCTGCTTTCCGTCTGGGTCGTGCTGGCGGTGATGCCCCTGCTCGCGCTGCTCAACCAGTTCGTCTACCCCGCGAGCAACGCCGCCGTCCCCCGGCTCGTCCCGAAGGAGGACCTCGTCTCGGCGAACGCGGCGATGTCGTTCGCCTACCAGGGCGTCGACCTCGTCTTCAACGCCGCCGCGGGCGTCCTCGTCGCGCTGATCGGCGCCGTCGCGCTCTACGTCGTCGACTCGGTGACGTTCCTCGCGGCGGTGCTGCTGTTCGCCGCCCTGCGGATCCCCGGCGACGAGCCGGCCACCGACGAGGGGAGACCCCCGGACGAGCAGTCCGGGGACGCCGGGTCGGCGGCGAACGCAGCGGGGCGGACCGCGACGCCCGCGACGCCCGACGCGGGTCGGCCGACGACGACCGACGGCGGCACGACCCCGGGCGTCGTCGCGTCGTACCTCGCGGAGCTGCGTGCGGGGATCTCGTACGTCCGGGGGACGGTCGTCTTCCCGATCGTCGCGGCGGGCGCGGTCGCCAACTTCACGTTCGGCGGCGTGCTGGCCGTCCTGCCGGCGTTCGCGGCCGCGCGGGGCGGGCCCGGGGCGTACGGTCTGCTGATGGCCACGGTCGCCGGCGGGATCCTCGTCGGGGCGCTGTCGGCCTCGCTGTTCGACGGGTGGGGCTACGGCCGGCTGTCGATCGTCGGCTTCGGGTTCGGCGGCGTCGTCTGGCTGGCCGCGCTGGCGACCCCCTGGCTGGCGGGGACCGCCGCGCTCCTCGCGCTCGCGCTCGTCCCCGTCGGCGTGACGAACGTCGTCGCGAACGCGATGGTCCAGAACGTGGTGCCCGAGGGGCTCCTGGGGCGCGTGACCGCCGTGGCGAGCAGCCTCTCGACGGTGATGATGCCCGTCGGCGCCGTCCTCGGTGGCGCCGCCGCGTCGGTCGTCGGCGTCGTGGCCGTGATGGCCGGCGGCGCGGTCGGGCTGCTGTTCATCGCGGCGTACGTCGCGGCCCGGCCGTCGCTCCGGTCGCTGCCGCCGGCGAGCCAGGTCGAGACCGTCCCGGCCTGAGCGGCGAGCCGGTCGGGGCCGCCACGCGCTAGAGGTCCTGTCACGGGGCGGCGCGAGCGAACAATCCTTAAACCGGTTCGACGGGAAAGACCGGTATGCAGCACGTGAAGGTACCGCAGGATCGGCTCGGCGCGCTCATCGGCGAGGGCGGCGAGACGATGCGGGAGATCGAGCGGCGCGCGGAGGTCCGGCTGGACATCGACTCCGAGACCGGATCGGTCGCCATCGACACCGTCGGCGACCCCGTGACGGCGATGATCGCGCCGGACATCGTCCGGGCGATCGGCCGGGGGTTCCACCCCGACTCGGCGCTGACGCTGCTCGACGACGAGATGCGGATGTTCGAGCTGATCGACATCGACGAGCGGGCGCGCAACAAGAACGACCTGCAGCGACACAAGGGCCGGCTCATCGGCGAGAACGGCCGGACGCGCGAGCTGATGGAGGAGCTGACCGGCGCCGAGGTGGTGATCTACGGCACGACCCTCGGCATCATCGGCCAGCCGGAGGAGGTCGAGGCCGTTCGTCGGGCGGTCTCGATGATCCTCGACGGCGCGCCCCACGGCGCGGTCTACTCGTTCCTGGAGCGCAAGCACAACGAGCTCACCCACGGGTTCGACCCCCAGCCGTCGAACTGACCGCGGGGACGACGACCGGACCGCCGGCAGACCAGCGGACGGGCCGGTCGTGACGCACCGGGGTGGTCGGCGTGTGGACGGACCGATCGTGACGCACCGGGGCGGTCAGCGTGTGGACGGGCCGGGGTGACGGCCGGCGCGGGGACGCGTGGACTGAAGAGCACCGCCCCGATAGGGACACCATGGTCGAATTCGTGACGGCGTCCGGGCGGCCGGTTCCGGCGGTCGACACCGAGGGGATGCGCGAGGTTGACCGGGTCGCCGTCGAGGACGTGGGGCTCGAGCTGCTCCAGATGATGGAGAACGCCGGACGGACGCTGGCCGCGACGGCGCGGGCGATGGTCGAACCGGCGACTGGTCCCGTCGTCGTGCTCGCCGGGAACGGCGGGAACGGCGGCGGCGGGCTCTGTGCGGCCCGACACCTCGCGAACCACGGCGACGACGTCCGGCTGGTGCTCGACCGCGACCCCGACGACCTCACGGGGGCGGCGGCGACCCAGTACGGGATCGTAGCGGAGACGGACGCGCCGGTCGACTGGACGGGCGACGCGGGGGAGATCCTCGCCGGTGCCGGACTGGTGGTCGACGCGCTCGTCGGCTACGGGCTCGACGGGGTGCTGGAGGGTCGGGTCGCCTACCTCGTCAGCGCGGCCAACCGGGTCGACGCGCGCGTCTGCTCGCTGGACGTCCCCTCGGGCGTCGACGCCACGACCGGGGAGACCGACGGGCCGGCGGTCGAACCCGCGCGGACGCTCACGCTCGCGCTCCCGAAGACCGGGCTCGCGAGCGGCGCAGTCGGCGAACTCCACCTCGCCGACATCGGGATCCCGGCGGGCGTCTACGACCGCGTCGGGATCGACTACGAGCAGCCGTTCGACGGTCGACGGTCGGTTCGCCTCCACGTGAACGACGCGTGACGGCGCGTGCGGGACGCGTGCGGGACGCGCGACGACGCGTGTGCGACCGGGCCCGGCCCGGACGCCCGTCCGGAACCGACGCCGCTTTCCTCGCCGGCCCGTAACCCGTCGCCGTGCAGCCGATCGGGGGTTCGGAACTCGCGTTCGTCGTCGACCTGCTCGCGGAGACGCTCCCGCGCGTGGCGCGCATCGCCGCGTTCATCGCCGTCGGGGTCTTCCTGGCGAACGTCGCGGTCGCGCTCGGGGCCGTCGAGTACGTCGCCGCGCTCTCGCGGTACCTCACCGACCCCGCGAACCTCCCCCGGGAGGTCGGGACCGCCATCCTCACCACCGCGGCGTCGACGACCGCCGGCTACGGCATGCTCGCGGAGTTCCGCGAGTCGGGGATGCTCGACGACCGCGCCACGCTCGTCGCGGTCACGATCAACACGTTCTTCGGGTTCGTCCAGCACGTCTTCACCTTCTACGTCCCCGTCCTGATCCCGATCCTCGGGCTGGAGGTGGGCGTCACCTACGTCGGCGCCCGGGCGGCCATCGCCCTGGGAATCACGCTCCTCGGTGTCGTCGCGGGCGGCCTCCTCCTCTCCGAGCGGAACGTCGACCCGACGGCCTCCGTCGACGCCGAGTTCGACGAGGGCACCGACCGGACGCTCCGGGAGGCCGTCGAGCACGCCTGGGACCGAACGCGGCCGAAACTGCTACGCATCGTCCCCCGGCTGGCCGTGATCTACGTCCTCGTCACCGCGCTCGTCCGGGTGACCGACCCCGAGTCGCTGACGGCCGCCGCGGACCCCCTCGCGAACCTGATCGGGCTCCCCGGGGCCGCCATCCCCGTGATCGCCGTCTTCGCGCTCGACACGACCACCGGCGCGCTCACGATCGCCCCGCTGATCGGCGCGGCCTTCACCCCCCGGGAGGCCGTCGCCACGATGCTCGTCGGCGGGATCGTCTCCTTCGCCGTCTCGACGTTCAAACGCTCGATCCCGTTCCAGTACGGGATCTGGGGCCCCTCGTTCGGCTCGAAGGTGATCGCCGTCAACACGGCGATGAAAGTCGGCTTCATCGGGCTGGCGCTGGTGGTGCTGCTGGGGACGTAGGGACGACTGCCCCGTGCTGGTGGCGCGACGCCATCGGGCGGGGAGTCGATTTATCTCCCGTCGCCCGCGTTTCACCCGACGTGACCGAATCTCGGTATCGACGCGTCGCCGGCTTGCTCCTGTCGTGGAGCACGGCCCGCCCGAGGTGGGTCCGGGCGGTGCGTGCGCTCCACGACCGGGACGGACGCGTCGAGTACGGTGGGCCGGTCGACGAGCGATGGCGCGAACGGCTCTCGTTCGAGGCGCGGATACCGACGTGGGAGGTCGACGGGACCGTCGAGCGACTCGTCGAGAGCGGGCTCGTCGAGACGACCGGCCGGACCCGCGTCGTCGGGAACGACGGAGAGGTCGATGTCGTCCGGGAGGTCGAGGCGCTGCGGCTGACCCGGTCGGGGTACGAACTCGCGAGCGAGACGGTCTCGACCGCTCGACAGTCGCGCTCGAACGCACTGGTCGCCGCGATCGCGCTCGTCCTCGCGGTCCTCGCGTCGGCCCGGCTGTTCGCAGAGGTCTACGTCTTCGACGTGGCGCCGCTGGGTCGAACCCAGCTCGCCACCGTCCTGCTGGCGGTCACGCTCGTCGTTCCCCTCGTCCTGGTACCCTGGCGGGGGCTCTCGCGATTGCTCTGGAAGGCCGTCTGGATCGCGAAGTGGCGGTCGTTTCGGCCGTGATCCGCCTGCGCGTCTCGAGCCGTCGCCGTCCCGAGGACGCATCCGACGGCACGACCGGTGGGCGTCGTCGGGTGACCGGAGCCGGTCGCTCGACGGGCGTCGAGTCCCGCGGTCGGGAACCGGCTAGTCGTAGTGTTCCTCCCGCCCGACGACCTCGGCGAACGCGACGTTCTCCCGCACGTTCGTGATCTCGATCTCGACGCGCTCCCGGAGTTCGGTGTCGGGGACGATGACGACGTACCCCCGCTCGACGCGCGTGATCCCGTCGCCCTGCTCGCCCATGTCCTCGATCTCGACGGTGCGGTGTTCGCCTTCCTCGACGGGGGGATCCCGTCGGCCGCGTACCCGTCCGTCGCCCCGATCGCGCTCCCGATCCGTCTCCGGCTCGTTCCCGTCGCTCGTCGCGTCCGTCCCGGTCGGGAGGATCGCGACCCGGTACGGCTGCCCCTCCCGGAGGTCGCCGGTTTCCAGTTCCCGTTTCGGAACGTCGAGGACGTACGACCCGTCCCTGGCTTCGACCTCCGCGGAGAACAGACACCGGAGCTGTTCAGAAATTTCCATAGAGTTGATCTCCTGAGCAGGGGAACGGACCGACGAGCCTTGGGTCTATCGGGCACGGGAGCCCGACCAGCGGGCGTCGCAGCCGTCTGGAACCCCGTCGGACGTGGACGTGACGAGGACGTGGGCCGGCAGAACACCCCATCGGGCGTGCCGACCTCGCAGTCCGCGTCGAACGGTTCGGTCCCCGGGACCGGCGTGCCCGCGGTCAGTAGAGCGCGCCGCCGAGGGGCACCTCGTCGTCGGGGACGACGAGCACCGGGTTCCCGTCGTCGCCCGGGACGCCGAGGGTGAGCACCTCGGACTCGAAGCCCGCGACGTTCACCGTCCCGAGGTTCGTCGCACAGAGCACCTGCTTCCCGACGACCTCGTCGGGCGTGTGGTGGTAGCCCAGCTGGGCGGCCGAGCCGACCACCTCGTCCCCGAGGTCGATCCGGAGCCTGAACAGTTCGGGCTTGCGAGCCTCCTCGAACGCCGCCGCGTCGGTGATCTCGCCGACGCGGATGGTCGCGCCGAACGGACCGTCGTCACTCATGCGACGGGCGTCGACGGGCGCGGGCAAAGCAGTGTCGACGGCGATCGCGACGCGGTCGTCGGTCGGCTCCAACTCAGCGATCGCCGACCGGCCCGCCCTCGGGGTCGATCGGTCGGCCGTCCTCGGTGGGCGGCGCGACGTGGTCGACGAACGAGGTCACGTCCGGGTCCCGGACCGCGACGTGGACCTCCAGGTCGCCGAGTTCGTCGGGGTTCCCGACGGCGAAGTTGACGACGCCCTCGAACGCCGCCTGTTTTTTCAGCGCGAACGAAAAGCCCTCGTCGTCGGCGCGCTTCAGGAACTCCCGGCGGGCGGT
>Ga0207797_1002810_pt1 | contig 11940 bp, 7 predicted proteins | sample PRCRCaboRojoPR_6_FD_187275 | JGI IMG/M metagenome (GOLD analysis project Ga0207797, IMG submission 187275) | Marine sediment microbial community from Cabo Rojo, Puerto Rico - PR CR 10% Liquid 1 (SPAdes) | ecosystem: Environmental > Aquatic > Marine > Coastal > Sediment | place: Cabo Rojo, Puerto... | reverse complement strand
CCTCCACGACATGGCTGCCTCGAAGTCGAACGCGCTGAACTGGTTTCTGCACCGCATCACGGGGACGTTCCTCATCTTCATGCTGATCACCCACTTCTGGGTGCAGCACTACGACCACCAGGTCGCCTCGGTGACCCACGAGGTCGTGACCGAGGAGGGACAGATGCCCGACTATCCCGAGGCCGCCAAGGAGGGCGTCCGGGCCCGCTTCGGCCCCGACGCCGAGGCGACCCCCTACCAGGTGGTCATGCAGCGCCTCGCCGACCCGGTGTACGCGGTGCTCTGGAAGGGATTCAACATTCTCTTCCTCATCGTCGCCCTGCACCACGGCTTCTACGGGCTCAACAACGTGCTGACGGACTACATCCGAAACCCGATGGGCCGCCTGATCGCCCGTTCGCTCTCGTGGACCGCGGCCCTCGTGCTGCTCATCATCGGGCTCTACTCGGTGATCACGGCCGGGTGGTGACGAATGGCAGATCCGTGGAAAGGAGGACCATGGGTCGATTCTGCTTCTTATCAGCAAAGCGTGAAACGTGAATCGTGATGCGTGAGATCGCGGGCCTGGCCCCAACAGGGCTTCCGCTCTCACGTCTCCCTTGTCACGCCTCACGTTTTACTCATCACGCATCACTCATCACGCATCATTCACCATGACTTTTGAGCACGATGTTGTTGTCGTTGGAGCGGGCGGAGCGGGCCTGATGGCTGCGCTCTATGCCCGTGAAGGGGGCGCCGACGTGGGGGTTGTCTCGAAGCTGCACCCGCTCCGGTCCCACACGGGGGCGGCGCAGGGCGGCATCGCCGCGGCCTTGGGAAACGAGGAGGAAGACCACTGGCTCTGGCACGCCTTCGACACGGTAAAGGGCAGCGACTACGTGGGCGACCAGGACGCCATCGAGGCGCTCTGCAAGGACGCGCCCCGCACCATTGTGGAGCTTGAGCACTACGGCGTGCCCTTCAGCCGCAACGAGGAGGGCAAAATCTCGCAGCGCCGCTTCGGCGGGCACACGCGCAACTTTGGCGAGGCGCCCGTGAAGCGCTCCTGCCACGCCGCCGACCGCACCGGCCACACGATCCTCCACACGCTCTACGACCAGTGCACGAAGCAAGGCGTGCGGTTCTACGACGAGTTTCAGGTCCTCGACCTCGTCATGACCGAGGACGGGGAGTGCGCGGGCGTAGTGGCCTACGAGATCCTGACCGGCGAAATCCACACCTTCCACGCCAAGCAGGTCTGCTTCGCCACTGGCGGGTACGGCCGCGCCTTCGAGACCACGTCGAATGCGCACGCCGGGACGGGCGACGGCATGGGCATCATGCTGCGCAACGGCATCCCACTGGAAGACATGGAGTTCGTGCAGTTCCACCCCACGGGCCTCTACCGCCTCGGCATTCTGATTACTGAGGGCGCCCGTGGCGAGGGCGGCATCCTGCGCAACAGCGAGGGCGAGCGCTTCATGGAGCGCTACGCGCCGACCGTAAAGGACCTCGCGCCGCGCGACCTGGTGAGTCAGTGCATCTACAAGGAGATCCGTGAGGGACGCGGCGTGCAGGGCAAAAACTACGTCCACCTCGACCTGACACACCTCGAGCCCAGCATTCTTGACAACAAGCTGCCCGAGGTGACCGAATTCTCGCGCACGTACATGGGTGTGGACCCGAAGGAGGAGCCGATTCCGGTGGTGCCCACCTGCCACTACGCCATGGGCGGCATTCCCGCCAACGAGGACGGCCATGTGGAGCGGGGCGATCGGGGCGACTTTGTGCCGGGCCTCTACGCCGTCGGCGAGTGCGCGTGCGTGAGCATCCACGGTGCAAATCGTCTCGGCACCAACGCGCTCCTGGAGCTGGTGGTGCTGGGCCGGCGCACCGGCATCGAGATGGCGAAGCAGGTGCGCCAGGGGGTCGACTATGCACCGCTGCCGGACGAGCCGGAAAAGGACACGCGCGACATGCTCGACGACCTGCTTTCTAACACGCGCGACGAGGGTGAGCCCATCGTCAATGTGCGCACCGAGTTACAGGAGACGATGATGGAGAACGTCTCCGTCTTCCGCAACGACGAGACGCTCACCACGGCCCTCAACGACATCGAGGGACTTCGGAAACGGGCCGAAAACGTCGTGGTGGAGGACAAGGGCAAGCGCTTCAACACCGACCTGATGGACGCTGTGGAAGTGGGATACATGGTCGACTACGCCGAGGCCATCGCCGCCGGGGCCCGCCATCGCACGGAGAGCCGCGGCGCGCACTCCCGCGAGGACTACGAGGACCGCGACGACGAGAACTGGCTCAAGCACACGCTCTTCCACAGCGACTGCGACGGCAATTACGAGTTCGACGACAAGGATGTCGTGATCACGCGGTTCGAGCCGAAGGAACGCAGCTACTGACGTTGGTGGATTGGCGAATTAGTGGTTGGTGAGTTAGTGGATCGAGCGATATATCGCTTTTTGGAGCCACGGCGCATTGCAAGACGTTGCCCTTACCAATCCACCACCCACCACCTACCCACTTACTAACTCACCCCCTGAGGCCCGCAACACATTCCCGCATAGCATCGACGGACGGAGCTACCTATGACCCTCAACATCGAAATCAAGCGATACAACCCCGACGAGGACGACGAGCCGCATTGGGAATCGTACGAGGTGCCGGCCGAGCCGCTCGACAGTGCCCTCTCCCTGCTCCTGCACGTAAAGTGGCACATCGACGGCACCCTATCGCTCCGTAAGAGCTGCGCGCACGGCATCTGTGGCTCGGACGCGATGCAGATCAACGGCGAAAACAAGCTCGCCTGCTCGGTCCTCGTGAAGGATCTGGTCGATGGCGACGGGGACACGATTACCTTTGCCCCCCTCCCCTCGGCCCCGGTCGTGAAGGACCTCATCATCGACCAGAGCCGGTTCTTCGAGAAGTACCGCGACGTGAAGCCGTGGCTCATTACCGACGGGCCGGCCCCGGAGCGCGAGCGCGAGCAGAGTCCGGAGGAGCACGCCATGATCGAGGACGCGACGAAGTGCATTATGTGCGGGGCCTGCACGCATGCCTGCCCCTCCACCTGGGCCGATCCGGACTACCTCGGCCCCGCGGCGATGCTCAAGGCCTACCGCTACACGTTCGACAGCCGCGACGACGGCGCCGACGAACGGCTCGACGTAGTGGATTCCCCCGACGGCCTCTGGAAGTGCTATACCATCTTCAACTGCAACGAGGCCTGCCCCAAGGACATCGACATCACGCGCTGGCTCTCGGCCCTCAAGCGAAAGGCCGCCACCTCGCAGGCGTCCACCAAGGCCTAACCCTTTCCACATCAGCATTTCCTGAGCGTCCCGTTCCTACCGAGCGGGGCGCTTTTTTACTGATGCTCGCCCGGGCGGCACTCTCACGTCCGGCGCCCCTTGCCGATGGCGTGCTTTTTGATCGTACTTGGAGCCCCAAACTCGTAGGCCACTGTCTCCCGTCGCCACGGCGAATCCTCTCACCACCAAATGCACTGTCCGTGGACCCTCACCGGTTTTGACGTCGCGCGAGGTGTCCTCCTTGCGACGTGTCTGCTCCTGGTGGCCGGCCTCTCCGTTCCGCGCTCGTCGTCCGCACAACGCCACTCTTTCGACCAATACTCCCTGGAGGATGGACTGCCGCAGTCGCAGGTGCGAGACGTAGTGCAGGGGGACCGCGGCTACCTTTGGCTTGCCGTCCTCGGGGGCGGGCTGGCCCGGTTCGACGGCCACTCTTTCAACACCTTCACCGTGGAGGATGGGCTCCCGAGCAACGTTGCCACGGTGCTGCACCAGGACGCGTCCGGCACGCTCTGGGTAGGCACGCGGAACGGCCTAGCCCGCTACGACGGCACCGCGATTACGACCTTCACGGAAGAGGACGGACTTCCCGACGACCATGTACATGCCCTAGCGGAGGGGCCCAGCGGGACGCTCTGGATCGGGACCCCGAGCGGGGTCTTTTCCTACGATGGCACGACGTTTCGCCCCCTCGCGCCCGACCGCATCCAGGAGGTGCCCTACCGAAGCCTCGCGACGCGGGGCGACACCTTGTGGATTGGGGGACAGGGCGGCGTTCACCGGTACGACGGCTCTCTGACGTCCTTCGTCGATACGACGAGCGCGCCGATGGGAGCCGTCCGCAGTCTGGTGCCTCGTGCCGAAGGCGGTCTGTGGGTCGGCACGAGACGGGGACTCTTCCGCTACGACGATGCGCAGTTTGAGCGCCTTTCGGACACCCGCTCGCTCACGGTCCTCGACGTGCTCGACCCGCCCGGTGGGCCGCTCTGGATGGCGACCCAGGACGGCCTCTACCGGCGAGCGGAGGGGCGTCCTCCCCAGCGCTTTTCGGAGCAGTTGAATGGGGTCGTCGTTCGGGGACTCCTCCAAGATCGGGAGCAAAACCTCTGGCTCGCCACCGACGGCGAAGGCCTCTTCCGCTACACCCCAACGCCCTTCGACCACTTCACGACCGCCGACGGGCTACCCCACGACCTCGTCTGGGATGTCACCCGAGGACCCGGCGGCGACTTGTGGATTGCCACCCGGGACGGACTCAGTCGCTACGACGGGTCCTCCTTTGCCCGGATCGGCGGCCCGAACGGCGCCCTGAACCGCGAGCTCACGTCGCTCCATGACGACCAGTCCGGCACCCTCTGGATCGCGACCCGCACCGGACTCTACTCCTACGATGAGTCCACGTTTACCGCGCATCCGAACGTCGAGGGCGATCCGGTGGGGCTCACAATTGACATCGCCGAGACACCGGACGGCACGCTCTGGTTTGCGACCCTGCGAAGCGGCCTCGTCCGCTACGATGGGACCTCCTTCGAGCGATTCACGACCGACGATGGGTTGCCGAGCACGGACCTCCGCGCCGTCTCAGTGGACGAACAGGGACGGCTCTGGGTGGGGTGTCAGGAGCACCTCAGCCGCTTCGACGGCGAGGACTTCACAACGGTGAAATCCATCGACACGTCCGAGATTGGGAGCCTTCTCTCTCTGGAGGTCGACCCCGACGGCTACGTCTGGCTGGGCACGCAGCAGGGCGTCCACGTCGATCCCCCCTCGGACGCGGGCCGGGCCGATTCGCTCGTCTCGTTCACGCCGGACAATGGACTGAGCGGCTCCACCACGGTCTTTCTCCGCTTCGACCGGCACGGACACCTGTGGGCCGGGACCGAGAAGGGGGTCAACCGCCTCGACACACACGCCTTCAAGCAGACGGCCGACATGCCGATCCGGTCGTACGGGAAGGAGGACGGCTTTCTCGGTGTCGAGGCTTCACAACACGCCACCCACGAGTCCCAGGACGGCACTCTCTGGTTCGGGACCGGACGCGGGCTGACACGCTACAATCCCGCCGACACACACCCCGACACCACGGCGCCCAACGTGCACGTCACCGGCCTCCGCTTCTTCTCGGAAGCGCCGGACTGGAGCCACTACTCGGACACCCGAACCCCCTGGGAACGCCTGCCGGCGGGCCTGCAGCTTCCACACGACAAGAACCACCTCATCTTCCGCTTCGCCGGGCTCAGCTTCACCGCCCCCGACCAGGTCACCTACCAGTACAAGCTCGAAGGCTTCGACAACCAGTGGTCGCCCGTGCGGAGGCAGCGCCGGGCCACGTACTCCAACATTCCGCCCGGCTCGTACACCTTCAAGGTGAAGGCCGCCGACGGGAACGACATCTGGAGCACGCAGGCGGCCAGCTACGCGTTCACGATCGAACCGCCCTTCTGGCAAACGGGCTGGTTCTATCTCCTCTGCGCGCTCGGTGGCACCGGGCTGGTGATTGGAATCATCCGCTGGCGTACGTGGTCGCTGGAAAAGCGGCAGCGTCTCCTGGAGGAAAAGGTAGCCGAGCGGACGGAGGAACTGGAGGAGGCCCGGGAGGACGCGCTGGCGGCGGCACAGGCCAAGAGCGAGTTCCTCGCCAACATGAGCCACGAGATCCGCACGCCGATGAACGGAGTCATCGGCTTCGCCGACCTCCTGGGAAACACGGACCTGACCCCCGAGCAGCAGGAATTCGTCGACGCCATCCAGCGCAGCGGGGACACCCTGCTCTCTATCATCGACGACATTCTCGACTTTTCGAAGCTTGAGGCGGGCCAGACGGAACTGGAGACGAAGCCGGTCCACCTGCAATCCAGCGTCGAGGAGGCCCTCGACCCCCTCGCCACGACCACCGCCGAGAAGGGGGTGGAGCTGACGTACCTGATCGACCCGGACGTGCCCGCCGTCATTCGGACCGACAAGACGCGGCTGCACCAGGTGCTCCTCAACCTGCTCTCCAACGCGGTCAAGTTCACTGAGGAGGGAACGGTCGCGCTGCACGTGGACGTGGCTTCCGCCCCCGTCGAGCCGAACCAGCCCCACGAACTCCACTTCCAGGTCCGCGATACCGGCCCCGGCATTCCCGAGGAGCAGCAGGACGGTTTGTTCGACTCGTTCCGGCAGGCCGACTCGTCGACGACCCGTACCCATGGGGGCACCGGGCTTGGGCTCTCGATCTCGAAACAGATCGTGGAGGCGATGGAGGGGGAGATCTGGGTGGAGAGCGAGGTCGGCGAGGGCTCTACCTTCCACTTCACCATCCGGACGGCGGCGGAGGACACGGAAGAGACGCAGGACGTGCCCTCGGGCCTGGACGGACGACGCCTGCTCGTCGCGGCGACGAACTCGACCACCCGTGCTCTCCTTCGTCAACTGGTGGAGCGAGCCGGGATGGAGACGATCCCCGCTGCGACGGACGCGGCACTGCTCGACCGCCTCCGCGCCGGCCCGGCCTTCGACCTCATCCTGCTGGACGCCCGACTGACCGACGCGGACGGACCCACACTGGCGACCCGTCTCCGCGAGCGAGACGGCACGCCCCCTGCGCCGACCGTCCTGCTAAGCTCGGTCCAGCATAGCGACGCGAACGACACGGCGTACGACGCCCAGGTCCACAAGCCCATCAAGCAGTCGCACCTCTACGCAGCGATGGCCGAGGCGCTTGGGACCTCGTCTTCGCAAGTCGTTGACGGCGAATCAGCACGCCCTGACCGAGACGCCCTCCGCGTTCTGCTCGCCGAAGACGACACGGTCAATCAGCAGATGACCACGCAGTTGCTGGAAGAGCGGGGCCACGAGGTTCAGGGAGCCTCCACGGGCGCCGAGGCCGTAGAGACGTTCCGCAAACAGTCCCCGGACGTCATCCTGATGGACGTGCAGATGCCCGAGATGGACGGACTGGAGGCCACACGCCGCATCCGCGACGAATGGCCGTCCGACGAACAGCCGTATATCATCGCGCTGACGGCCGCGGTGACGGAGGCAGACCGGCAGCGCTGCCGGGAGGCGGGGGCAGACGATTTCCTGAGCAAGCCCCTCAAGCGTGAGGCGCTCGCCGACGCACTGCCGGAACGGCCCGGCGCAGCGGCGTAGTATTCAGCCAGGGTCGGCTTGTCACGTCTCGTTCTGCGTCGCCGACGAGAGGCTGATACATGATTCGGGACGCATGATGACCAGCGCCCCCCTTCACGTGTCACGGTTCATGCATCGCGCCCCTGCGCGGCATCCCCTCGACGTCGTTCGCTCGAAATGTACGCTCAAGCAGGGACGGAGGATGGCTTCTTATCCCGCCGCCACAGGGCAACAAAGTTGTTCAACGCATCGACCTCGATCAGAAATGAATCGTGGCCGTGCGGGGACTCCAGCACCTCCAGGGTGGCGCGAGGAAGAGACTCTGCAAGCTCGCGCTGCTCGGGTAGCGGATAGAGCACATCGGAGTCGAGGCCCACGACGAGGCTCGGCTGCTCGATGGACGCGAGAACGGCTTCATAGTCGCCGCGCCCGCGAGCGATGTCGTGCGTGTCCATCTGCCGCGTGAGGTCGACATAGCAGTTCGCGTCGAAGCGGTCCGCGAGCTTGTGGCCCTGATGGCGCAGGTAGCTCTCCACGGCGTAGGGCGTACCCTCCTGCTCGTCCATCACATCGCGCCCGAAGCGCCCCTCGAACGAGGATTGTGACCGGTACGACACCATCGCCATCGTGCGGGCCGTCGCGAGGCCGTCGTCCGGGGGATCGTCCAGCGGATACTGCCCGTCCCGCCACTTCGGATCGGCGGAGATGGCCTGTCGCTGCGCTTCGCTCCACCCAATCTGCCAGGCCGTGTGGCGTCCCCCCACGGCGATGGGCACGAGCGACCGCACGAACGGCCGTCCGTCGCCCGTCGTCTCGAAGGCCCACTCCAGTACGTGCATGCCGCCCATCGAGCCGCCCACGGCACAGGCTACCCGCCGCACGCCCATCTGCTCCAGCGCGCAGCGGTGCAGCCGCACGGTGTCGCGGGTCGTGAAAGCGGGAAAGTCCGCGCCGTAGCGAGCGCCGGTTTCGGGGTTCTTCGTGAGGGGAGAAACCGACCCGTAGGGTGACCCCGGCACGTTCAGACACACCACGAAGTCCTCCGTGGGATCGAGTGCACGGCCCGGCCCCAGGAGCCCGCCCCACCACCCCTCTACGTCCGTGTCGCCGGTCAGGGCGTGGCATACGAGGACAGCGTTGGTGCCCGTCGCATTGAGCGTGCCCCACGTCTGGTAGGTGACGGGGACTTCTCGCAGCGTGGGACCGTTTTCGAGGGAGAACGTTGAAACTGTGAGCGTCTCCGACATCGGTAAGAGGAGAAAAGAGCTGCGTCAGCACGAGCAGAACGAAATATGCGTGAGACGTGATACGTGAGGCGTGAGGAAGTCCCCTCTCACGCTTCACGCATCACTCTTCACGCTTCGATTATGCAGCAGCAGGCGTCGGCAGTGCCGCGAACGCCTGATCAAAGTCCGCCTTGATGTCGTCGATGTGCTCGATGCCAACCGACACGCGCACCATGTCGGGCGTCACGCCGGAGGCCTTTTGCTCCTCCTCGGTCAGCTGCTGGTGGGTGGTGGAGGCGGGGTGGATGACGAGCGTCTTCGCGTCGCCCACGTTGGCGAGGTGGCTGGCCAAGTCCACGTTCTCCACAAAGCGCTTGCCACCCTCCACGCCCCCTTTGCCGCCGAACGTAAGCACCGCGCCGTAGCCGTTGTCGAGGTATTTGTTGGCGCGCTCGTGGTACGGATGGTCCTCCAGGCCAGGATAGCTCACCCACTCCACGGCATCCTGCTCCCGGAGCCACTCGGCGAGGGCGAGGGCATTGTCACAGCTCCGCTGCACGCGCAGGGAGAGGGTTTCGAGGCCCTGCAGCAGCAAGAAGGAACCGAACGGGTTCTGGGCCGGGCCGAAGTCGCGCAGGCCCTCCACCCGGGCGCGCATCGCGAAGGCCACATTTGTGTCGAGCACACCGTCCGGGCCGAACGTCTCCCAGAACTTGAGGCCGTGGTAGTTGGGATTCGGCTCGGTGAACTCGGGGAAGCGGCCATTGTCCCACGGGAACGTGCCAGCGTCCACAATCACGCCGCCGATGGTGGTGCCGTGGCCACCGATCCACTTCGTCGCGCTGGCCGTCACGATGTCGGCGCCATGCTTGATGGGCGCGCACAGGAAGCCCGCCGCGCCGAACGTGTTGTCCACGACGAGGGGCACGCCGTGGGCGTGGGCGATGTCGGCGATGCGCTCGAAGTCGGGGATGTTGAAGCGGGGGTTGCCGATCGTCTCCAGGTAGACCGCCTTCGTGTCCTCGTCGATCAGGCTCTCGATCGAGTCGGGGTCGTCGCCGTCGGCGATGTGGACGTCGAGGCCGCGGCGGGGGAAGGAGTTCTTAAACTGGTTGTAGGTCCCGCCGTAGAGGTAGCTCGTGGAGACGATGTTGTCGCCGTGCTCGCAGAGGGTGTTAAGGGCCAGAAACTGGGCGGACTGGCCGCTGGCTGTCGACACCGCGGCGACGCCGCCTTCGAGCGCAGCCACCCGCTTCTCGAAGACGTCGTTCGTGGGGTTCATGATGCGGGAGTAGATGTTGCCGAACTCCTTGAGGGCAAAGAGGTCGGCCCCGTGCTCCGCATCGTCGAAGGTGTAGGAGGTGGAGGCGTAGATGGGCACGGCCCGGGCGTTGGTGGCCGGGTCCGGCTCCTGCCCCGCGTGGAGCTGGAGGGTTTCGTAGCGGGGCGATTCAGGGTCGTGCTGTCCGTTCTCGGTGCTCATGGCAAGATCGGCTCTCTGGATGAAGAGAAGGGAGCGCTCATCCAGAAGAGCCGAGCGAGCACGAGGGGCCGTGCCGACCGGACCGGCGCGCGACCGGGGATCCAACAAAAAATCCCCAGCCGCGAGGAAAGCGGATGGGGATCAACAACCAGACGGTCGTGGCTCCCATCTCATCTTTCCCCGACAGCTTGTCGGGGCAGGACGGGGCACCTTTCCCCGACGTGAATCGGGGCGGTTGCCAGGGCTTCAGAGGGCCTGCTCCCTCCACCCTTCTGGATGAATATGGTGCTACCGGGATGTCAACTACAACCTACAGTACGCGCTGCTTCCGCCGATGTCAATGGCGCGGCTGTGAAGAAGTGGTGACAGGATTACTGCTTTTCGACGGTGACGCTCTTCAACATGTCGCCCTCCTTAATCGCATCGACCACGTCCTGTCCACTCGTCACGTTGCCAAAGACGGTGTGCTTGCCGTCGAGGTGCGATTGCGGCGCCCGAGTGATAAAGAACTGACTGCCGTTCGTGTTGGGGCCGGCGTTGGCCATCGAGAGGACGCCCGTCTCGTGCGTGAGCGGATTGCCCTCGATCTCGTCGTCGAACTCGTAGCCGGGCCCGCCGCGGCCTGTGCCGGTGGGGTCGCCGCCCTGCACCATGAAGCCCTCGATGACGCGATGGAACGCGATGCCGTCGTAAAAGCCCTCCTCGGCGAGGAAGGCGAAGTTGTTGACGGTGTTCGGGGCGTGCTCAGGGTAGAGCTCAATTTCGATGGTGCCCTTGCTCGTCTCCAGGGTCGCCTCGTAAACGGCGTCCGTGTCGATTTGACGGTCGGGCGGCGTGTCCCACTGTTGATGATCGGCCATTTCGGGAAGGAGAAGTCGGCGAAAGAGCGAGTGCGAATACGGCGGTCCGACGGGGGGAGCGGGAGTGGTGTTTCGTTTGGTTTTGATTTACTGACCTCTAGGGAGACAGCTCCCAGTCGTCATTCGTCGTGCCCACCGAGACTGAGCAAATGGAAGTGCGAATGGAGGCCTCTCGAAGCGCTGAATGGAACCGGCCATGGCGGCCCTCCGCCGGGCAACTCAGCCCAAAGATCCCGACTGAGCCTGAACGCACCGACCGAGGGATGCTAGCGCTGATCGTTTGAGGCGCCACAGTCAACTCCGGACTTGATCCGGAGTCCAGAGTTCAATAGGAGCAGTCCCCTTGCAACTGCTCCTTTCGAGCAAGGATACCGACCATATCGCTGAAATGCCTGATTCTGTCTCTAGACTCCGGATCTCCGCTTCGCTCTGTCCGGAGTTGACAAAGAGTCCGTAGTTAGCGGGACAGGTAGGATTCAAAGCAACTGCCCGCAGGAAGTGCGATCAGGGAAGCGAATAAACGGGTCCTTCGCTCGAAACCCGTTTCCCCGCTCGGAACGGTCTCTGCAAGCAGTACCCCTTCACCAGTCTTTTCCAGACCTGTGCTCCCCGTCTTCGGACGGAGCAATGTCCGCGTAGAGGTCGCGCCAGTGCAGATTCATGCCCTCAATGAGCTCCAGCTTCCACTGCCGCTTCCAGCCCTTGAGACGCTTTTCGCGCTTGATCGCGTCGCGGATGTCATCGTGGTGCTCGTAGTAGACGAGCCGCTTCACGTCGTACCGGGCGGTAAAGCTCTTCGGATCGACTTCCTGTCGGTGTTCTTGAATGCGTCGGACCAGATCATTTGTGACGCCGACGTAGAGGGTGCCATTTCGCTCCGAGGCCAGGATGTAGACGTACCCAGCGGTGGGCATGGGGAGAGGTGCGCTTGTGGAGCCCCGTGGATCTCCCAG
>Ga0207797_1002809_pt1 | contig 11941 bp, 14 predicted proteins | sample PRCRCaboRojoPR_6_FD_187275 | JGI IMG/M metagenome (GOLD analysis project Ga0207797, IMG submission 187275) | Marine sediment microbial community from Cabo Rojo, Puerto Rico - PR CR 10% Liquid 1 (SPAdes) | ecosystem: Environmental > Aquatic > Marine > Coastal > Sediment | place: Cabo Rojo, Puerto... | reverse complement strand
CTCGCTGGCGTCGCGCTCAGGTGGCGAGGGCACCCGCTGGGTGTCCCGCTATTTACACTGTCCCTGGCGGTCGCGCTGCTCGTTGGGGGTGTACTGCACTTCGGGTTCGAGAACCCTGACCACGTCCACGCGATCCCGGCGAGCCAGTGGCGACTCCCCTTCCAGGTGAGCGCGGCCGGCGTCGCCGTCACCGAGGGAGTCGGAACCGTGGTCGGCAGCTGGTACTGGTATACCCGATAGGGACGCCGCTCGACCGGCCGACTGCCCGTCGAAGTGAGTCCCAGGGATCAGCACGAGATGTCGTAGTTACCGTCGTCACAGCATGCCGACCGATTGGGAAGTATGTGACCGAGCCACTGGCAGCGACGACAGCGATTACGCCCTAGCAGCATTCGGCGGGCTCCGATCTGGTACAAATAAAATATTTGATAATTAGTATACTAAATATAGACGAAGACTCTACCAAAGATAGAGGGAGATTTCGCCGTGTGCCGTTGGGATGGTGTCACTCAGCAGTCGGCTCAACCGATGGTTCGCCGTGTTCTGTGGGGATACCTTCCGTCCGGAGGGTGTACCCAATGGCCAAGTGGATCAGGGCTTGCACGCTCCCGAGAACGCTGGCACTACCAGCGGAGTCGTAGCCGATCGCCACGGTCACAATCATCACCGCGAGGACAGTGGGGACTGCCATCAAGAGAAGGCCAACAGTCCGTGAATGGACACCGGCACGCAGACTGGCGACACCGAACGACGTGTATCCCAAGAACTGTCCGACAAGCATTCCGCCGACCATCGCGCCGACAAAGGCGGCGGTAGCGGGGTTCGGAACGACCCCCGGAAGAATCCACCACCCGATATACCACCCGGAATTAGCGGCGGCACCGACCGCACCGACTGTCGCGACGATTGCCCCGAAGCGAGCCAACCGTCGAACAAGCGTGCGAATCCAGTAACGTGAGATAGTTCTATCTGAGAGTGTTTCAGCGAGTTTCCATACCGAGATAGAGAATGAATATGGCGATCAGATACATTCCCATCCCCCCAATGACACCCCATGTCAGTACGTTCGACGGGTCGAAGTTAGCCCAGACGCGGACGACGCCGATCAGTACCAGCGTGAAGCCAAGCAGCTGGCTCTGAACCAGTATTCGTGCTGCGCTCCAGCGTGGGTCGCGTACGACGACGCCGTTCACGACACCAAAGAGCGCAAACCAGCCCGCCAAAATTCGGGCCGTGAAGGGAGAGACAACCCATGGCCACATCCCGACCATCAGTTCGGGGGCGACAAACAGCACGAGGGCAGTGACCGTGACGACAACTCCGATTCCACCACCGAGCACCCGCACTTCTCGTGGGAGACGAGGCTCACCCACTGTTAGGTTCCCGGAATCAGTCCGGCGATTGAGCGCCCAAATAGCGGGGATGAGCACAGGTGTGACGGCGTAGAGGAAGACCCAGAGGGGGAACGTGTAGTGATTGTGATTGAAATTTCCCCAGTGGAGCACGGTAGCGATAGCCATCAACCACGTGAACGTCGCGATCCCAAGAAAGACCGAGGCGACCGTATGCCACTCATCGACGGTCGAAACCCGATAGAAAAAATACACGCCTGCCCCATAGCCTGCGCCCATGATGATTGGTGTCATCTCGGGACGGATCGTCCACGCGAAGAGCTCAGTCGTCCGATCAGGCAGTCCGTAGAGAACCAGAAACGCCGCGGCTAGAAACGGGATGATGAAGCGTGCGACCCACCGAGTGATAGGCAGGATCTGATCATCATCGACAGGAGCTTCCACCTCTCTTCGATGCACTGCCTTAGAATTGTTCAATGTTACCACTCCCCATTTATTCTGCGAGGTCATATACGTTCCCCCCTTCTCTGATGGATAGGAACTCTGTATCTATCATCTCACCCATCTCACGAAATACGAGAAGACTTCTATGACACGCTGTCAGGACGCGAGGAATCGACCTGTATGTGACTCTCTGGATCACGCGCTGGCGCCCTGAGTCAACAGAGATTGTCCCTCAGCAGTGCTGGCAGCTGTGTGATTGCGTAACTGAGTGATCCGGGCCCCACCGAACCGTCGACTCTCAGTGGCCGCCCGAGGGTATCCGTGAGCGACTGCTCCCCCCAGACAGCAACTGAACCCTGAAGACGTTCCGACCGTCTGCCAGGTGTGAGAGCAGAGCCTAAGATTCCGTGAGACGCTAGTTTGTTCACAACGGTCTACCATACTGAATCAGACGCGATGACGCTCTAACCGGTCTCAGCGGAGTTTTTATACCGCTGCTGACAGTCGATCAAGACAATGTCCTACGAGACGATCTTGATTCCGACCGATGGGAGCCCCCACGCTGACCGCGCGACGCATCACGCCCTGTCCCTGGCGTCGGCGTTCGACGCTACTGTCCACGCGCTGAGCGTCGTCGATGTCGCTGCCCTTTCCGGCCCGTACGACTGGTCGAAACCACCGGACTCCTTCATCGACCGGTACCGCGAGCAAGCAGCAACGAATATCGAACACGTCGAAAACCAGTGGGCACACCCCGACCAGTACCACGGCGAGGTCAGGGAAGGCACTCCCTCGTCGGTGATCCTCGAGTACATCGACGAGGTGGACGTCGACCTGGTCGCAATGGGAACACACGGACGAACGGGATTGGCCCGGTTCCTGCTCGGGAGCGTGACCGAACACGTGCTCCGTGCCTCACCAGTGCCGACCCTTGCTACCAGAGGGGACGATGATGAGCCACCGACGCTCCCGTACCGGAACGTCCTGGTACCGACTGATGGGAGCGAGTGTGCTAGCGGCGCCGTCGACCATGCACTTACAATTGCCAGCGCCACGGGGGCCACTGCCCACGTAATCAACGTCTATGATGGCGAAGCATACTCCCAAGTCCCCGATGCAGTCCCACCGTCGGATTACGTTGAAACTCTTGAACGCAGCGGGAGAGAGGTGACCGAAGCCGTCGCCGACCGATTCGAGGCGGCGGGCGTCGACGCCGAAACCGCCGTGCTCAAAGGCCGCGCGAGCGAGGGAATCCTTTCATACGCCGAAGACAACCACGTCGACGCCGTCATTATGGGCACGCACGGCCGCTCCGGACTCGACCGCTTCCTAATCGGCAGTACAACGGAACGGGTGATCCGGCAGTGCGACTTGCCAGTCATCGCCGTGCCAGAGGCAGACGGCGAGTAGGATCGACCCCTTCACCTGCCTTACACCGTTGAGGGGTTCGTTAGTGCTGGCGTTATGAAAGAACGAGATGTCCGTATTAAGTATCATCGCTGTTTCGTTTCCCGACTGTCTGGTTCATTCCGCAGGTCAGGCGGAGACATGTGCTTCGATTTTATTGTAACAACCGGGTCTCGTGAGGCCGTCTACGAGGCTTATTCGGGGAACTCCGCATGCGAACCCGAGTGGGAGCGATAGGAAAATCTATACTGGTGGTATACCGGGATAGATATGCCAGCAGCTATGACGGGAGGTGAGACGAGGTCTTATGTAACATTGTCGTATGCGAAGGTATATTTGTTACATAAGGGACTCAGGGTTTTCCGACGTACTCCGAGGTCAACTCCCCGTTCTTGCGGTAGTATCGGTACAGATACGGGCCGTGCATATCGGCGAGGTCTCCGCTCGCGCATTTGCAAGTGGTGTCTCCACATTTCACTTTCTCCTTCACAACCGTCCCCGATGCATCACTGCCTCGGGCTACGGGTTCGGCGGTGTCCGGTAACTCCTCGGCTTTGAGCGGTTGCTGATGCTCCTCGATGAGAGCGTCGACGTACTCACGAACATCCCGTAGCGTACTCACGTCCTGTTTCGGGAGACCCTCTGCGAGATACTTCGGCAAGGACGCCGGTGGTTCCTGGTTTGACATTGCCTTATGTATCACGATACGCCTGGATGCATATGAATGTTACATAAGGCGTTGTCGAATATCGAAACTATTCCCTCATCATCAATGCCAAGATCTGGAACAAGGATTTGCGACCAACATTATGTATGCGACATACAGATGTATTTTATGAATCGAAGATATTGAGAAGGACTGTTTCTAATTCCTTGAATAGAATTTAATCAATGTACAATTACTGCAGTGGTGCTGAGAACTAACTACACGATAAAAGCCCTGTAGAGACTATTACCGGCAGGTTTTCACCGGAAACGTGGTGTGTGGTCGGTACCCTTAGTTGAGAGGACAAAGTGCTCACACCAAAGAAGAATCGTGTGAGAAAACACTGACACCATTCTGTCCGATTTTCACCGGAAACGTGGTGTGTTGGCAGTTCGGAGATAATATGGCAACATACAACATTGAAGAGTTGTCTATGCCGTCGCGCGCACACCACGTTTCCGGTGAAATTGAGTTCGATGGAACCGACTGGGGGAAGGCATTGGAAGGTCACGGAACGGGCAGAAGCTGTGAGAAGTGTCACTGTAACCTATGTAGCAGTGTTGAAGTCGATATGTTTTATACAATGTTTCAAAGCGGTACAGGACATAATACCCTATACCCCTAGATACAAATACTATATATTATGTGAACCTCTAAGAGATGTCTCGAAGGGAAATCGAACTGTGGTTTCTCGACCCGGAGTTAGTGAATTGATGTAAGTGTACGGAGTTCTGTGGTTGGATTGCCGACTCCCTCCAGCTCTCTCTACACTGTACATTGATGACTACCACCTCTTTCATTATGCGATACCTCCCAATATATCGCGATGACGTCGTGTTATAGTTAACACTCTTTAAATACTTCATTAAATTAGCTACGGCCGCGGTTTATATACACTTACCTAACTCACTGTCTTTCTGATGAAGCAAACCCCCGTTTCATTTGGAGTGTTACCCACCCTCCTTCCGTATTTCACCGGAAACGTGGTGTGCGCGCGTCGGGGGAAAATATAATACGTTTTCACCGGAAACGTGGTGTGTAAGAATGCCAGATTCTGACGATCTATTTGTCCGGGAAGATCCTATTTTCGCAAACAAGGAACTACTCGAGATCAACCACCTTCCAGATGAGCGTCGTATTGTCGGTCGAGATGAAGAGATCAAGGAACTCGCCAACGCAGTGAACCCGGCGATCTTCGGACAGAGTCCGTCAAATGTATTGATCTACGGGAAAACGGGAACCGGGAAATCTCTCTGTGCGAAGCACGTCTCGAAACGACTCATCTCGACAGCCGAAGAGGAAGGTGTCACAGCGGGGTATACCTACGTCGACTGCGCGCAAGACACGACGGAAACGCAGGCTGTCCAGACCATCGCGAAGTCACTCAACGACCGCCCACAGACGGATGTAAAGATCCCAGACAAAGGCATTGCAACGGCGACGTACTACAAACGACTCTGGCGAATCCTGGATCAACTCTACGACGTTGTGCTAGTAATTCTCGACGAGATAGACAAACTCAGTGATGACGATATCCTCATGCAACTCTCTCGGGCGGGAGAAGCCGGAAAGGTCGATAATTGTAAAATTGGTGTTATCGGCGTCAGTAACAAAATAAAATACAAGGATCGCATGGACGAGCGGGTCAAAAGTAGTCTCTGTGAACGAGAATTTGTGTTCCCGCCGTATAACAGTGAGCAGTTGGCGTCGATTATGAGTGCTCGGAAGGACGCCTTCCGTGAGGGTGTTCTCGAGTCCGGGGTAATTCCACGAGCAGCTGCCCTCGCTGCTCGTGAACACGGCGACGCACGCAAAGCGATCGATATCTTGCGCTATGCAGGAGAAATTGCGCAATCGAATGAGGCTGGAACGGTCTCCGAACAATATATTGTCGACGCTCGCGAGCGAGCAGAGAAAGACCGGTTCAGAGAACTAATCCGCGGCTCGACGCCGCATTCACGATATGTCCTCCAGGCGTTGACCATTCTAGCCATCCACGAAGAAGACGAAGATACTGATGGGTTCAGAACCACACGTATCTACGATGTGTACGAGGAGGTCTGTGATCAGGAGGCATCTAGCGCGCTCTCACTACGTCGCGTCCGTGATCTCCTAAAAGAACATTCGTTTCTGGACATCACCGAGCAGACCCGGCATTCCGGCGGGAGTGCCGAAGGAAGTTATACTAAGCATCAACTCCTCGAGGATCCGGAGGTCGTCAAGGAAGTTCTCCTCGATACTATCGAGTGATTTCACCGGAAACCCGGTGTGTCTCTGCTGCTTTGATCGAGATGAGAGTCTATCTTTGTCAGGAGGGATACGGAGTTCCTTGGGGTTAGAGGTAATGAAATATGGCATTTCACCGGAAACGTGGTGTGTTCGAAGTAAGTGGGTAACGGTGACGCAGTCCGTTATTACAATTTCTTAGAGTGCTACCCGACTGCTCTCCATTGTTGCTGTCGGATACGAAATTGATTGTCAGAAGTCACTCCGGTATTACGCGAGCCCCACGATTCACGTGTTGAAGAGGGACATTCGTCGATACCGATTTTGAAGATCTGTGTGTCCTCGTTATACAATCAAAATATGAAAATTAGTCACGCTGACGCTGGCGGATGGTATCTCCAGGCCGAAATTGGCCTGAAAACGCGTGTTTGACGACTTCCGGAAGTGCGGGATGGATGTGGACAGTACCCCGGATGTCATGGACTGTTCCGGAGCAGGATTGCATCGCAACGACAACCTCTTGAATCAGAGTGGATGCCTCTGGGCCAATGATATGACAGCCAAGTATTCGACCTTCGAGGTCGACGAGCACTTTTATAAATCCAGTGGCGTTCATCGCCTGACCACGAGCTGACTCTTTGTATTCGGAGGTGCTTGTTGCATATTCTCGGTCTTGAAGACGCAACTCTTCTTCGCAGGCACCGACACCGGCGACTTCTGGAGAGGTGAAGACTGCAAATGGCATCGCGCTGTAATCGACGGTTCGTCGATCCGTGTCGAGGATATTGTTGGCTACTGTTTTGGCTTCGTAATTGGCGGTGTGTTTAAACATATATTTGCCAACAATGTCACCCAAAGCCCAGACGCCGTCGGCATCTGTTCGTAAATATTCGTCCGTCTTGATAAATCCTGATTCGTCTGTCTCGACACTCGTCGCATCGAGATTCAACGTATCTGAGTTCGGCTTACGTCCTGCAGCTACGAGCAATTCGTCCCCCGTCACAGTTACAGTGTCTCCACTAAATATCTCCGGCTCATCCCCGTACTCGGATCGACGAGCATCGACAGTGATCATGCCGTTTTGCTCAATGACGGCTGTGGCTACGTAGCCTGTGTGGACGGTGCATCGGTTGCTGAAGCGGTTGGTGAACGCTTCGGCGATGTCCTCGTCGACTTGTGGAAGGAGCGTCGGCTGCCGACCGATTATCGTCACGTCACTCCCAAATGTGCCGAAAAAGTGTCCAAATTCAGCCGCGACAAAGCCGCCCCCGACGATAATGAGGTGGTCAGGGGGCGTTTGGAGTTGGAGTGCGTCAGTGCTGGTCAGGTAATCAATATTGTTGATTCCAGCGATATCGGGGATCGATGGACGTGAACCGGTGGCGATCAGAATCGATTCTGCTCCGAGTCGAACTCCATCATCTGTTCCGTCTACTATCTCGATAGTCTTGTCGTCGACGAACCGGGCGTCCCCTTCGAACAGTTCGTGCTGTGGCGAGGACTGCAAACCATTTCGTATCGAATTCGCGTCTGCGGATACGTCCTCATTTACGCCGCGAACAATGTCCGCAAAATCCACTTCGTGAACCGAGGCAGAAATATTGAACTCTGAAGCGCGTTCGACGGTTTGGTACACGTCGGCGTGATACAACAACTCTTTGGACGGAATACAGCCACGATTGAGACACGTGCCGCCTACCGATCCTTTCTCGATCACAGCGACTGATCGGCCCCGATTCGCGACACAGTTGGCGACATTGAGGCCGGAACCAGAACCGATGACCAAGAGGTCGAAATTCTCCATAGAATTGGTACCGGGCTTACAATGAAGAAACTCCAGTTACCGATCGGTAACTGTTAGAACTGCCGATACAGGCCCCGTTTCGGCTACGACTCGTTTTCACCGCAGAACCGCTTGCCGACTGATACTGTTGGCTATAAGCGCGTGAAGATTTTCGACATCTCGTGGTGTCGAAATCCTTCACGTAGTTATAGCCAACAGTATGAGGTACCAACACCACTAAACGTCGCGACAACCACCTATAGTGTTCTATAGAGCAGATTGGAGTAACTGCTAATAGGTTCCCACCCAAAAGATTGTGTATGAACACAACGATTCACCGGCGAGTGAGTGCACGTTGGAAGAATGTCGTCATCTTCATCGCCGCGATGTTGGTGGGAATAATGGCTTACACCGGGGAGCTTGTTTATACTCCTGTCGTACTGGTACTGTTGTTACTCGCGGTAGGAATCGGCAAGTACGGATCGGAGCAGTAGTCAGTGAAGGTTCAGTGGTTCCCTGAACGACACACGCTCTGGCTCTCTCCATTCGGGCGAGAGGAGCCACGGCGAGGTTGGGTGACCGATACGCGCTGTAAATTCTGCAGGGCTGCTGGAATTTGTCACTGATTGAGGCTTACAACAAGGCCAGTTAGCTGTAAATAGCCGAACAATTCAATGATCGCCTTGTATTCGTGGCGTTATTACCGCCTCACAGGAGGGACACTCGGCATACACGCCAGTGGTATTGTCTGACCGCTCGTACGTGATTAGTTCGTCCCTCGGACGAATATTTTGACCGCAGTTGGGACAAATACCGAGGCGCGAATCATCTTGTCTCATCCGTGAACGAGCGCATGACAATACGCTCTATGAAGATATCAGGGAATAATATATATAAATATTCGGTGGGATTGCACTTCTTCTCTACAAACCCAGCGCCAGGTGGCAATTGTTGTCCGGCCCACTCTCCCGAACGGTAAATTTCTGGGACAGGATTCAAAACGCCGGTACGACTCTCGGGTCGCCGTTGATTACGGGAGAGCTTCTGTCTCTCAAACTACTTGCCGCGGGTTCGATGTAGCGAAGATCTTCAGAAATGTTCGACACTCGGAAAGATAGCTCCGAGAACGAGGCCGTAGACAAGGTGCCAGACCAAGAGGGACGTCGTGACAAACGGGACAGTTGGTGGAGTCGAGAAGCCGGCCACATCAAGCCAGATAGGCATGATGATGCCAGCGCCGACGACCGCGAGAACGAGCGCGTAAACAACACCCGCAACGAGTGTCTTCCAGCGCCACTCGGTCAGGCGATACAAACCTGGATCGGCGAGCAGGAGAGCGAACACAGTTCCGAATAGCGTCCCGTGGGCGAGATGAGCGACCCATCCAGCGACGATGCTTCCGCTCATCCCGTACAGACCAGCGATAGCGTCCTGAAGCGTCCCGAGATCCATCGCCATCATCGCACCCCCCATGACCACCGTCGCCACGAAACCGGCGAGCGCACCTCCCCGCCACTTCCAGTTACTCTTGAAGGCCGGTAGTTCTCCTTCCTGTTCAAGAGCCATAATATCGCTACGAGGAAGAGAAATAAATTGTTCCCGGGAGTGTGGGACACGATCACACTAACGCCGTGCGAGACGTCTTCGACAGTGAAACGATAGCTCTGTACCACACACTACCAATTCTCTCCATTTCAACGTGATTGGTGAATCAAATCGTCAGTCAGCTCCTACATCGAAGTCGACTCTGGTGAGAGGACGATACTGTCGCCAATGTGGACGAAAATTGTGAAATCAGCGTAACTAAATTTGACGCGTATCTGAGCAGCAGTGGTGTCGGTGTCGGGTGCCGAACCGAGGTGATTGAGTGCATCAGGGTTGATCTGCCTGAACAGGAGTGGAAGATCCTCTACAGGTGTGTCACTTATTCGGTCAATCGCTGCCATGAGTACGCCGCTTGTCGTCGCGTATGGTGCAGTCTCCAGATCAATTTCGTACTCAGCCGCCTCGGGATCATACTCGATCCACTCCTCCGGACGCTCCTTCGTGGTCATATCAGCGGTTTCCGTCAGCAAGAGTGCTCGCCTCGTCCTGCAGAAGGTCGAGGAGCGGCAGAACCGTCTCGAAATGTGGCCCTGGAGTAACCGTGTCGGTCTGTGGATCCCATTCAAGCAGTCCAACTGCCGCGAGTTGGGGCAAGTGATTATGTCGGAGTGACATGATCCCGGCATTACGATCCTGCATGTTTGACCCTACCTGATCGGCGAGATCGGAAACGGAACACGGGTGCTGCCTGTTGAGGGCCATAAGGACTTCACACCTGGGTACGTGACCAAGAGCTTTAAAAAGCCGTGCTACTGTAACCGAATCCGTCGTCTGGTGATCTGGGTCTAGCGTCATAGCTCCCACTTGCCTCCGTCTGTTCCGGTCTCTGGTAGTCTGAAACTCATGAACCCGTGGTATTCCTGTTTTGAGGCCAGCGTGCCTATGTGCGATTTCGACAGAAACCATCTCTCATTGATGTCTCGTAGACATGTCTCGACAACCGTTTCGGAACTCATCTACGGGTCTCTATACGGGAGGTAATGAAATAACTGTACTGCGACGGACATGTATCGATTCACAACACGAAGAGAGGAAGTTGACTGGTGGTTCGAGGCTCGAACCATTCGCAGCGTTTCAATGATTCAAGCGTAGTTGAAGTGGAAATTACGGAGTCGTAACAAACGATTTGTCAGTAGTCACTCTTCGAAGGCCGGCAACTCGTCTATTAGTACCGATGCAGTCCCGTAGATTGCGACATCGCCAGATGGTTTTTTTACTCGGACGGTCAGACAGAAGCGGTCGTCTTCGATCACTTCGACGACCTTGCAAGACGCTTCGACAGTTTCCTCGACCTCGACGGGGCGTCTGAATTCGAGATCCTGCGAGAGGAAAATCGTCATCCCCGGGAGCGCAGCAAGTGCGGCACTGATCAGTCCGGAAACCAGCGCCCCGTGGGCGATTCGCTGGCCGAACCGCGTTCGCTCGGCGAACGCGTCGCTGAGGTGAAGTGCGTTCGAATCACCTGTTATCTCTGCGAAGCGCTGGATATGCTCCTCTGTGATCTCCCTGGTGTATATTACCTCATCACCGGGACTCAATGTCCCTGGTTCGGATACCGACAGTTCAAACGTCTCCGTTCCGCCCGCGGTCTCGATACGCTGTGTCTGCACATCGTCGATGCGGCTAAGCTGTACCGTGTCGTCTCTGGCGCTGATATACTGTTCTGGGTCTGCCTCGAAGTGCTCTTTGCACCCTTCCGAACAGAACACGTAGGTGCTGCCCTCGTAGGTCGCGGTCGCACCAGGACGAGTCGGGTCTACCTCTACACCACACGCTGGGTCGATTGCCATGGTACTGCAATCATCGGCATCTGTCCTAATTAATTCGAGGTGAGAACATCGTAACAAAGTGAGTGAGACCTCTCCAAGATGGTCACTGACGTTACGTCCGTGTCAGCCACTGTTATTGCTCTTACCATCGGAAATGAGCGTATGACCAGTAGCAGCGCAGACGGTTTCGAAGCGGTACCACAGCGATATTCTCAGTGTTCCATGGCGAGTTCACTGGAGACCGGAGTGAGTATTCCTGCTCGGGGACGATTGACGGTGACCCTGCTGTCGCACCAGTCGGATCCGAAGAACCTGTGCCTTTCTGGTTGTGCTCGATGAGTTAGCATGTCATTTCACGACCATGACGGGGACGAGACGGCCGGCGCAAGCGGGAAAGCGACCGCCGAGAGTAGTACCAGAAACCTGGGGTTCGTTGCTGGCATCAACTTCGTTGGCTTTCTCGTCGAACTGGCTGGTGGGGTGCTGTTCGGGTCTGTGGCTCTGCTCAGTGATGCGCTCCACATGCTGTTCGACACGCTTGCATACCTCATGGCGTTCGGCGCGAGTTACACTGCTGACCGCTTTCAGGGCGGTGACCAACTGACGTACGGCCTGCATCGGTTGGAGCCGATTGCCGCCTTCCTGAACG